>FWPU01003005.1_pt1 | contig 44220 bp, 36 predicted proteins | sample 2228361 | NCBI WGS metagenome assembly FWPU01 (sample SAMEA103939777, study PRJEB20133) | metagenome | reverse complement strand
ATGACGGCCAAGGCGATGGTCGAAGCCATACAGGCCAAAGGCTACTGGACGAGCCCCGCCGGCAAGACGCCTGAGGCGACGCTCTACGCCTCGATCCTCCGCGACATCCGCAAGGGCAAGGAGGCGCGGTTCGTGAAAACGGGTTGGGGGATGTTCACGTTGGCCGCGAAGTAGCATTCGCCAAGAACGCTCGCCCACGTCGCATACAAGGCCGCACGTCGCGGCCTCGTGCTGCGGCTGGATGTTCCGTTCCCCCACGCCGTGGGCCCGCGTCGTTTGCCCACGTCGCCCAACCCGCAAGCGTCTTCCTCCGTTAGCCTTTCTCCCGTCCTGGGGCACCACCGGCCGGACAGCGCGCACCCACGCTGCCCCACCGGCCGAAAGGACGGTGCCGGCGAAATCTTTCACCCCTGCGGAATCCGCTCGGAATTCCGCTTGCAATCTCGCGCCCGGGTTTGCTCCTGTGTCACTCGCGCCGGCGGACGGGCCGCGGGCGCGAACCCATGCAGGCGGGAGCCAGAACGATGAACGAGCAGGAGATGTTGGCCGCCCAGGTACGCCAGTGGCAGGCCGAAGGCCGCTGGGTGGACCACGGCCGTTGGGTACCGGGCAACTGGGGCAGCATGGAATACCACCCCACGCTCGAAGAGATTGCCGCCAAGTGCGCGCTGTTGCGCTCCCTTCGGGGCTGGCGCGGGGCAAGCAAGCGGGCCCCACGCGGCGGCAAGTACGCCGTGGCCACGACCGCCGGAATCTGAAAGCAACACGTTTTCTGCAAGGAGGAATTGCAATGAACGACAAACCCACGCCTGCGGTCGGCTACGTCCGCATGAGCATCGACCAGCAGCAAGACGCCCTAGCCCGCCAGCGCTAGGACATCCAAGCCCTGGCCGGCCGCCGCGGCTACCGCATCATCCGCTGGTACGAAGACCACGGCCAGACGGGCACCGAGTCGAGCAAGCGCCGCGAGTTCCAGAAGCTCCTGGCCGACGCCCAAGCCAACACCTTCGCGGCCGCGCTGGTTTCGGAGCAAAGCCGCATGTCCCGCGAGGACATCTTCGACGTGATGATGCACTGGAAGCTCTTGAGCGACGCGGGCGACAAGATCGTCGCCTGCCAGCGGGGCGAACTGGAGTTCGACAACCTGGGCGGGTTTTTCACGGCCATCGTGGACCAGTACGGGGCCCGGGAGGAAACCATCCGCCTGGCCGACCGCGTGGTAAGCGGCAAACGCCTGGCGGTCCGCAACGACCACCGCCAGGGCGGGGCCCTGTTCGGCTACGACCGCGAGATTCTCGACGAGGCCGGCCGCGTAGTGCGGCGCGTCTGTGGCACCGAGAAGTTCCGCAAGCCGGCAGGCTGGTCATCGCGCTTGGTGCCCGCCCTGGACTTGAAGGCCGTCGAGGCAGTCAGGTTCATCTTCGCGGCGGTCGGCGACGGAATGAGCTACGGCTCCGTGGCCCGGCAGCTCAACCGGCAGGGGTACACCACCCTGGGCGGCAAGCGGTTCAATGGCACGGTCGTCCGGCGGATGGTGACCAACCCCGCCTACGCCGGCGACATCGTGCTGGGCCGCAAGCGCCAGGGCCGCTTCCGCAGCCTGCACGACGAAGGCGGCATTGTCTGCCAGAACGTCCACGAGCCGCTCGTAAGCCGGCGAGCGTTCGCCAGGGCCCAGGAAGCGGTCAGACGCCGCTATCAGACGCCCAGGGCCGCTGCGCCGGGCCGCTACCTGCTCACGGGCTTGGTGTACCTGGCCGGCACCGAACGTCGCCTGCACGGCTACACGATGCGGAACAACGGCTGCCCGCCCCGCCGCTACTACGGCCTGGCCCCGCGCTACTACGAAGAGTATCCGCAGGAGTCGGACCGGCCGTCGTTTCGGGCCGAGGTCGTTGAATGCGCCGTGCTGGTCAAGGTCCGCGAGTACCTGGCCGACAAGCGAAACCAACGGGCCATCCAGGCCGAGATCACCCGCCGCACACGCAAGGCCCAAGCGAACGTCGATGCCCTGGAGAAGCAGCTCGCGGCCGTGCGGGCCAAGATCGATCGGGGCACGGAGAACCTGGCCCTGGCCAAACCTGAGGACGTGCCGGGCATCTCGCGTCTGTTGGCTGGATGGCGCGAGGGGGAGGCCAAGCCCAAGTAGAAACTGCGGCAGGCCCGGGGCGAAGGCGCTCCGACGCCCGAGTCGCTGGTCGTCATGGCCCGGCTCGATCAGCTTCTCCACCACCTGACCGAGGCCGATTGCGAGAAGCTGGCGTTCGCCCTCCGGCAGACCGTGAAGCGAATCACGCTGCGGCGGACGCGGCTGGCCGACGGGCGGCACCGCGTGACGCTGTGGCACGGGCTCATCGAGCTGTGCGACGACCTGGGGCCGAAGGCTACCATCACGCTAACGCACGACGACCTGCCCAGCCCCGGCCGGTGGCGGGACGCGGCCCGCCTTCGTCCGCGAGCACGGCGGTGTGGTGTCCATCGGCGAGGTGGCCGAGGCCCTGGGCGTCAACAGGGCCTTCGCGTCGCGGCTCCTAGCCCAAGCGACGCTGGCCGGCAAGATTCGCAACCTGCACCATCAGGGAGGCTGGAACGCCGCGTCTTCGCGTCGGTAGTTGTTCGCTTCTTGCACGTCTTTCGAGCACGCTATGAAGACAAGGCCGGACCAATGGGGAGTTTACATATTGCTCCCCCGTGCAGGAATTTCTTTGGCAATATTCGGAATGGTTTCTGGTAAGGCGATGTCTCCTCCGTCGGGCGGCAACCCCAAAGGTGTGCGAATAGCTCTCCGACGGCATACGCGAAGCCGGCACGCTCGCCCAATGCGGCCATGCGCTCGCACACCGGCGGCGTACTGGCTGCTCTAGCCCGCCATGGACGAAAAGCCCCCCCAAGCGCCCGCGCGGCGGCGCCGTACTGGCCTCGCACGCGGCACTCCAACGCCATATGGTACTAGTGCGAGGGCGGCAACCAGCCGTAATCAGATGGGCAATGTCCCCTCGTTACGAGCAGCAGCCAAACGGATCCCACACTACTAGCCCGCGCGCTCCTGGCGAAACCGCGCGGAACGAAAGCACGCATCTGCGAGACAGCCTGTTCGATGGATTGATCTACGCTCCAGGCGCAGTGCCCCCTGCCCATAGGTGCAAGACCGTAGCCGTTGGCTGAACGTGGCCCCTTGACGCAAGCAAACCTACTTTCTATCCGCTTCACCCAAGCCCGATGAGCGGGCGCTGTCCTGGTAGGGCTGATTGAAGCAGGCAATCCTACTTTCCGGCCACCTCACCGGGGAGGGCGGGATGGAACACGTAGGGGTTCATTACCCGCAGGGGACGACGGGCTGTGCGTAGCTCTGCTCGTGGTTGGTCCGGCAGATTGAGGGGGCCGGCAGGCACGTGCGGATTATACAGCACTTGCGGCTGCGCCGGCTGGCCCTCGGGCGTCATTACGCCAGGCGGGTAAGCGAACGGGCTGTAGCCGTATGGCCGGGCGACAGGACGGCTGTAGTAGACGGGCGGGTGCAGAGCAAAATAGGGAATGGTGTCCAGCGTGTAAACGCTGTAAGGCCAGCCCCAGCCATATCCCCAGTTTAGGGCCGGCCAGGGCTGTGCCTGTGCGGCAGTCGAGAACGAACACACGGCCAATCCCAGCACCAACACGCCACAGGCGTTGCGAATCATGGCAGCAACCTCAGATGGTACACTTGCGCCCTGGAGGAAAATGCGCTCTAAGGATCCAGCATAATTGGGGCAGGAACGCACGCAACGGCTTTTTTTACGCAGTTTCAGCCCGCGCGTTTGCCCCGGGAAGCACCCCGGTGCCCCGGCGGCCGGAGCGACGTGAAGACATCGAATACCTGCGAGGCGAGCACCTCCGGACTGTGGCAGCGGCAGATATGGTCGATTCCCGCCCAGCCCATCTGCTGCCGCAAGCATTCGTCGGCCTCGAGCCGTTGCACCGCTTGCACCCATTCGGCAGGGCTGTCGGCCAGCAGCCCGTGGCGGCCTTCGGCGGCCAACACAACGTTGATCCCCACCGGCGTGCCGATGAACGGCATCCCGTTCGCCATGTATTGCAGCGGCTTGAGCGTCGCCTTGGCACGCGTCCAGCGGTCGTCGGCTATGGGAACCAGGCCCACATGGCAGCGTGCAAACTGCTTGCGGTCGGTCTCTGGCGTCCAAGGGTAATTCTGCACAGCCAGCCAACGCAGAGAGAGCCGCTCATGCGCCACCACAGTCAGCTCGACGTTGGGGCAGGCGCGTCCCACCGCCTCGAGCTGCTCCCGTGCGGCATGCAGGTACTTGAACGTGGAGCGGCTTCCCACCCAAAGCAGCCTGAGGGGTTCTCCAGAACCGCGGGGACGGACGCACAGCGAATGTGCTGCCGGATCGGCACAAAGCGGAACATGGAACACATTGGCGTTGTACGCCCCAGCCAGCCGCACGAGTCCTGGGCTGGCTGCCATCACGGCCGCCGCCTGCCGGCAGGTGGCTCGGAAGCGCAGCCACCGCGCCAGGGCAAAATTGAAAGGCCGACTGGAGCTGTAACCGACCGGATCGTCGATATCGAGCACCACCGCCGCCCCACTACGACCGAGCAGCTTGAGTTCGCGTGGCCAGAACGTGTGGCGGTGCAGCCAGATGATGTCATAGCCGCCCAGGCCGGCAAGCAGCTCGCGCCTGGCCCCAGGCGCGCGCGGCAGGTGCCATGCGTCGACCAGCGCGCCCCGCTGCTCGAGGTGAGGCACAAGCAATTCGACGCGCAATCGCCACGTCTGATGCCGCTGGGTGTTCGTACTGGTCAGGGCCGCGATGCGCATCCGTGCTAGAAAGCGTTCAGGAGCCAGTGACGAGATAAAGAGGGCAGGATTGTACGTGCTGCGATTGTACCGGGTCAACGCCGCGAACTGCGGTGTGGTGAGGGCCAGGGCGCGCATCGGGCGAGCACGCTTGCCCTGGGCGAGTCGATACTGCTGCCTTGGGGCTGATGAATTCGGCGGCATCGGGCGGCTAGCAGCGTAGCGGGAGGTCAAGGCCCCGAAGCACATGTAGAAGGCAGCCAAGCCTGGCGGCCGTCGAGGCCGCAGTCTTGCCGAAGATCGAGGTACGTGCCGGGAGCGGACCAGGCACGTGTGCAGCAAGCGGGCCGATTATGTGGCTGGCCAGGGGGCCACGGCTGCGGCCGTAAGCAGCATCAAGGCTCCAGCAGCGTGCGGTCGGGACGAGTGAGGAATTCCAGCAGATCGGCCACCTGCTGTGGGCTGAGTTTCTGCTCGAGCCCTTCTGGCATGAGAGACTTGCCGCTGGCAGCCAGTTCTTCGATCTGGTCGCGCGCGATCGTGTCCTCGGCGGCTTCGGCGCGCCGCAGCGTTACGGTTTGGCTGGTCTCGGCGGCCAGCAAGCCGGTGTACACGCGGCCGTCTTCTGTAACGAGCGTGTATGCCAGGTAATTGGGCGCAACCTCGCGCGACGGATCCAGCACGTCGACCAGCAGGTTCTGCTTGCCACGGGCGCCGATGCCAGACAGGTCGGGGCCGACGCGCCTCCCCAATCCTTGGACAGCGTGGCAACCCAGGCAATGTTCACGAAACACCCTGGCGCCCCGGCGCGCGTCTGCTGGCAATTCCAGGCTCGCCCGATACTCTGCAAGCACGGCCAGGCGATCGGCCGGCGAGGCGGGCGCGAGCAGCGCCTCGGCACGCGCGGCGGCCGGACCCTCGAGCGTGCGCAGCAGGGCTTGGCGGACGTTGGCATCTAGCTCCTGAGGGTGCAGCCGCTGGCCCTCTAAGGCGGCCAACAGAGCGTCGCGCGCAACAGGCGACCTGAGCGCCGCCGTCGGCAACGCCGCGCGAGCAGCTATGCCCCATTGCTGCCAGCCATCAAACAGGCTGGCTGCCAGGGCATCGTCCGCCGCTGTGCAGAGCACTGCCGCTGCTTCGGCTTGCAAGGCTTCTGGCACGCCGGGCATGAGCAGTGCCGAAACGGCGGCGAGCGCATGCGTATCGGCGGCAGCACCGGCGGCCTTCACGGCCAACAGCCTTGCTTTGGTGGGCGCGGTCTCATCGAGCGCGAGCGCCAAGGCCATGGCGGCGATCGCCCTTAACTCCGACGTGAACGCTTGCGCCGTTCCGCCCGGTTCTCGCAGGCGCAGCCCGCCTGCCTGCCAGCCCTCAACCAAGCCGGCAAATACGGCAGCACGTGCGGCCTCGCAACCGGGCTGCACCGCGAGCCGGGCAAGTTGCTTGCTGCGCGGCGAGTTTTCTCCTGGCTTTCCCGCTAACATCCCAAGCTCGAAGAGGAACTCAAGCTGTGCCGGCGCTGGCGCCTTCAGCCAGACTGGCTCGCGCGAGAGCAGCTCATCAAGCAGCGGCCATGCCAGCTCGCCTGCGCTGGCGGTGGCTGCCGCAAGCGTCCATGGCTCGTTCGCGGCCGATGCTACCAGCGTGTCCAGCGCGTCGAGCCGCTCGGTGTGCGGCAGCACCGCCAATGCCTGCGCAAGCTCAAATCGTACCAAGGGCTCCTGCTCCTGAACGATGCGTTCCCGCAGCGCCTCTGCCAGCGTGCCATCGCCGGCATGAGGCTCCACGTTTGATCCTGCGGCAGCCGCCTGTTGCTGCGCCATCCATGCTCTCGCCAGCCGCAGTGCATGCCGTCGCAGTTGCGGGTGTTCGTCCCCCATCGCCGCGATGAGATCAGACTCGCGCAGCGCCCCGCCGCCGGCAAGCACGTACAAGGCGTGCAGGCGAGAGACCGCTTCGGGTCCTCGGTGCAACAGGGCACGCAGCGGCGGCCACGCACTGGCATCTCGCCGTTCGACCAGCAGTCTCTGCGCCGTATCTCGCACCCAACCATTGCGGTCTGCCAGCAGTGCCACCAGGCGGTCGCTCGTCGCCTCTTGGAGCGGCTCGCTGCCGCGCGGCACGTAATCGCGACGGCGAATCCGCCAGATGCGGCCATGCCCAGCCCCTTCGCGCCAATCGACCTCCGATCTTTTCGCCGCATCGGCCACGAACTGCGGATGCTCCACCCACCGCCGGTAAAAATCGGCCACGTACAGGCAGCCGTCTGGTCCTGTGGCGAGAAACACTGGATGAAACCACGGATCCTCGCTGGCGAGAAACTCGCAGTCTGCGTCCGCACGCCGGGAAACGAACGTTGGACCCTCAGGATGTAGTACTCGGCGATGCACCAGGTTGCTGAGCGACTCGCCAACGAACGCGTTCCCCTGATACGCGGGCCCCAGCGCCGGACCGCGATAAATGGTCAGACCGGCAAGGGCGTTGTAATAGTCCGTTCGCTCGGCATTGAACGTGGTGGGCCGCGGGCTACGCGGATACACCTGCCCCATGTCCTCCGGATCGGCAAGGTCGTACACTGCGCGCACCGCCAGCCGCGGATTGCCCGCCAGAGCCGAATCGTCAAACATCGCCTGGCGGATCACCACCGTGTTCCAAGAGAGGAACCGGTTCCCCCAATCGTCCCGCGCATTGCCGAACTGGCTCTGACCCGGCAAAGACTCAAAACGCGCGAAGTCCGCTGTAAAGCGAAAGTCTCGCCCCCGTAGATTGATCTGTGTCGCGTTCCCCAGACTCACCAGCCCGTCGCTGCGGCCGTTGGCACCATAAATCCAATTGTCCAGCCCCCACAGAAGCCCATTTGCACGAAGCTGCTGGTTACCCTCCCCAAAACCGCTGAATACCACGTGACGTTGGTCCGCTCGCCCGTCCCCGTCGCTGTCCACCAGCAGCAAGACATGCGGTGCGGCTGTGACCAGTACGCCCGCGCTCACAGGAAGCACGCCGTTAGGAAAACTCAGCCCTTCTGCGAATACCTGAGACGTCTCATACGCGCCGTCGCCATCCCGATCCTCCAGCAAGACAATCGACCCGCCTGGCGGCCCAAGCGGATAATCCCTCATCTGCGCCACGTACATACGGCCGTCCGCGTTCCAGGCCAGGGCCACGGGGCTGTCCACGGTCGGCTCTGCGGCAACGAGTTCGATGACCAGATCGGGGTCGGCAAGGTGGAGCACCCCCTGTTCTTCCTCGGGCGTGCGAGGCCCGCCGCCCGCTGCCTCTGCCCGCGCACGTTTGACGATCCCGACAGATCCCATCGCGACGGCAGAGAGCAGCGCAAGCAATAGGGGGCAGCGCAGGGCATAGTGCTTCATTCCATCGCTCCACACGTGCGGGTAAGCAATGCGGGCCGATTATACAACCCGCCCGGTAGACCACGAAGGGGAAGGCTACGGACTCCAACCGGCCATGCGACAGAGATTGCACTTGACGCTGCGCGTCAAGGGTGTGCCACTCTCTTGAATGCGACCGCGAACGAGCCTGCAGGAACTGAATGGATGCTCCACGGCCGCATTCAAGCAGTGCCGTCGACAAGCCAAACGCGTTCGGCAGTTCGCACTGCTTGACGCACTGCGTCAAGCAGTGGCACACGGGAGGCGTGTTCGCGTTACTCGCGGCGCGGCACTGCTTGACGCACTGCGTCAAGCAGTGGCACACGGCGGGCGTCGCCAAACTGCGACGCAAAACGGGGATCTTAAATCTGGGATCTCAGATTTGAATTCCAGATCTCAGAAGCTGGCTCGCGCCGCACGGCTAGCGGCTCCGCTGCCGTCCTGCCGCGGTTCCAACGTGCGTGTGCGAGCGCCACACATGTGGCGCTGGCGCTCCGCGCTCCGCAGAGCGGCCGGTTGTCCCACGGCGGAGTGAAGCTTCCGCTGGCCGAGGCCCAAATCGAGTGTCCCTTTGTTTGCGGTCCGTCCTGGCCTGCAACAGAGCTTGCGCCGCGCGATGCCGGCCTGCAAGGCCGGCCTGAGGATAGAGTCCGCCGCCCAAGATAGCTGCCAACAGGGCCAACACCGCGAACCGCTCGCGGAAGCGCATCCCCAACTGCACGCCCGTCGCGTGCCGCGCACCACCGAAGAGACGAAAGTATGCCATCAGTACAGCAATGCCATTGAGCGCGGCCACCAGCACGGCAACCAGACCGACGTAGGGGAAGCCGTGCACGGCGCTGTCGACCAGCAGTTCTGAACCCAGAAAACCAAAGGTGCCCGGAAAGCCCACGGAGGCCAGGCCCGCAAGCAAGAAGCACGCCGCCAGCGTGGGCGTATGCTCATAGAGGCCGTGGAAAGCGGTTAGCATCATCCTGCCGTGCCTGGCCTCCAGCATGCGCAAGCTGAGACCGAAGCCAGCGAGCCCGAGCTGGACAGACAGCCATACGCACAAGGCGCCGGTGAGGCTGAGGGGCGTGACGGCCTCCAGTCCAGCCAGGACCAGTGCCGAGTGGCTCAGCAACACGTAGCAGAAAAAGCGGCGGGCCTCGGTCTGCACCAATGCCATGCCAGCCGCGTAGAGGGCCGTGGCCAGGGACACGACCGCCATGGCATGCAGGGCCCATTCGGGTGCGGCGGGCACCAGCAGCCGGCTGGCAGCGTAGGCTCCAGGAATGGGCACGAGGTATAGCAGTGCCGTGCCAAACGTGGCGCGTTCGAACAGGTCGGCCGCCCAACAATGAAAGGGAGCAATGCCGCTGCGCACGGCGACGGCCAGCAGCACCGGCAGCCAGGTCCACCAGGGGACATGACCGCGTGCCGCACTTAAAGTCACGCCGGTCCAGCCCCCCACGAGCAACACAACGAACAGTGCCATGTGGATTAGGTATACGCGTGAGGGCCGCTTGCGGGCCCTCAGCTCCAGCCACGGGGGCATCGTCGCCGCAGCCAGCAAGACAACCACGCCCCAGGGATGGCGGCAGCCCAAGGTGGCGAGCAGCAAAGCCTCGGAGACCAACATACGCGCGAACGAAAAGCGTCGCACCTTCGTCAGCGGCGTAGCCAGGGCGGTCAGGCCGAACAGCAGCGCCGCCAGGGGGAGCAGCGGTGCGCTCAGCGCATCGAGCTGCAAGAAATGCGGCCGCCCCAGGCAGGCCGCCAGCGACCAGCGTGCAGCGTACTGGGGCCGCAGTTGCCAATTCCACCACGCAAGGAGCGTCGCCGCCAGCGTGGCACCGCACAGCGCCAGGGCGGCCCGGCGGGCAGCTTCTGCGCGCCGAACTCTAGACAGCGCCAGCGCCCCGAGCAATGGCAGCCAGCACGCCAACTCAAGCCAGGGCCAGTCTCTCAACATCATAGCAGGTCGTCCCCGCCGGGCGGCACAAGATGCAGATGGTCCGAGGGCAGCGATCTGCTGCCAGCCAGCAGGTTGGTCCAGGCATGCTCGAGGCGGTTGCAGGCCTCGAACGCGCGCAACACCGGCCGCGCCACGTATTCGGTGAGCAACGCGTCCAGGTAGCCGCGCTCCAGGGCAAATCGATACAACCACAAGCGCAGGGGGCTGGTCCTGTCCTGGATCGGAACTGCGTGTTCTCCCATGGCGTTGTCGAGCGTGTGATAATCGTGAATCAGGTTCGGTGCCCGCACAAACTGAAGCGTGCGCAGGCACGCGTGCCCCACCAGATGTGCCAGGGCCAACCAGCGAAGACCCAGGCCGATCTCCGCCACGATCAACCCCACCTGTGTCAGCGACGCGAATGCCAGTGCAGATTTGATGTCGGCTTGCACACGTGCCGCCAGCGCGGCCAGCCCTGCCGTGAGCAGTCCCAGCGAGACAACCAGCCAACACACCAGCCCCGAGCGTTCCAAGAGCGGTGCGAACCGCAACAGCAAGAAGGCTCCCAGGTGCACGGAAAGCGCTCCGTAGAACACGGCACTGGAAGGCGTCGGCCCCTCCATGGCACGCGGCAGCCAGCCCGAAAAGGGCACCAGCGCCGACTTGCCCGCCGCGGTCGCTAACAGCAATAGCCCGACCGTCAGGCAATCATGCTCGGCTAACAGCGTGCGCCCCCCAGGCCAAGCTGCTGCGCCAATTAGCAAGTCGAAATCGCCCCCGCCCCGCACGTGGTGCAAAACCACCGCCGCCGTGAGCAAAGCCGCATCCGCCAAGCGGTATACGACCCATACTCGCAATCCGTTGTGTAGCGGCGCTTGCCGCTCCTGGAAAAACGCCACGAGCAAAGCCGAAGAAATTCCGACTAGCTCCCACCCCGTAAACAGCGTCTCGATCGTTCCGGCTAGCGAAGCAACCGCCATTCCCAACATGAATACAGCGTACAACACGAAAAACCGCTGAAAGCCGGGCTCCCGGTGCATGTATCGCGCGGCAAACGCCCCCACAACGCCGCATAGCAAAAACGAAAGCGTACACATGGCCAACGACAGGGCGTCAGCCCGCAGCTTCATGTGAAAATGGTACTCGGCCAAAGAGACCCAATGTCCCAGCTCGAATGCCAGGCGTCCCCTGGTATGAGAAAGCATCAGGCCCGCTAGCGCCAGGCTGGCCAAGAGGCCCGCGGCGTTTGCCAGTGCGGCCAAACGGCTGACGCTGCGTTCCGACAGCGGCCGCTGCGCCAGGCACGTCACCCCCAGCACCAATACCAGGGCTAGGGGCGAACCAACGATTGCAAGTGCCAGTGCGTGGGCGAGCGTAGCAAAACTCACGGGCGATCCTCAATGGCAATAGGTGGCGGCACGAGGCGGTCAGCCACCTCGCGGCTCGATGAGGGCCGGTCCCAGGTGGTCGCGCCATCCCCGGTACCAGGAGAGAGACGACGGCACCACAGGCAGCTTCGTTGCGGCAGGCCGATAGGGGTGAAATCGCCCTTCGATAAACAGCCACAGCTCGGGGGCCGTGGGATTGAGCAAGGCTAGGTGTGCCCACACTTTGTGGAATATGCGGCCGATGGATGGGTGCTGCTCCAGAATGCCCGCCATGATCCTCGGCGTGGTTTCAACGATGAACAACAACCTTACCGGCTCGTGGATCTCCAGCATTTGCCAGGGAAGTCCAGGGCGCAAATCGCTGGCGGCACCGTCCATCACACCCAAAAGGGAGGTCACATTATGCGGCAGTTTCGTGCCGCATCCCCATCCGGTGGGATCTGTGAAGCCGAAGTAATACTCCAGGTTGATCCCGGTGCACACGGGTACGACGGCCTGCAAGATGCGCGCAAGCACGGCGCCCCGCTCGTCGTCCTGGGTAGGATCATACGAGGTGAGAAACGCCCGGCGGTCGAGGAACAGGCCGCGTGTCCGGGCGCGGCGGCCGACGACGCAAACGGCATTCGTGGCGTGGCCATACTCGGGGCGCACCTGGGAGAGGTCCTCGGCCCGCGCCTCCACGTGGCGCAGGGCGGCTTCGGTGGTCAGATTCAGGGGGGCAGACTCAAACCGTCGGCAGCGCTCGTGGGCATTGCGCTGTCTAGCCTCGTCGAGCACGCGACGGGCCTGGGTAAAGACGCTGCGGTGCGAGGGGGGGAGGTGCTCCAGGTCGAAGAAGACCACGGCGTCGTCACACGTATTGTGGTAGCCGCCTACGAAGCAGGTCTGGTCGGGGATCACGAGACCTCGCTGCGCCAGCAGGGCACGCACGCGAGGGTCGTTGGCCATGCGCGCAAAGGAGCGCGCGTTGGGACCGCCGCGGCCTCCGCCGCAAGCGCCGCAGTCGTGCGCCGACTCGTGAGGGTTGTTGAGGCTGGTAGAGCCATGCCCCAGCACCACAACCAGCGGGGCGAAGCACTGGGTCAGACCGATGTCTCGCAGCATGCGTTCTACGGCCGCGGCCATCTCAGGGACGGTGAAGCCGAGGTGCCGCTCGCGCGCTTCGGGCGGATCCTCGAGGCGCTCCAGGTGAAGCTGCGTGAGCGGCGGCGGCTGCACCAAGCGGCCAAACAACCGCCGCAACCGGCCCGTGAGTCGCGGGAACAGGACTCGTGCCACCAATGGCAGGCTCGCCAGCACTCCCAGGCACATCGCCACCAGTGCACCGGTGGCAAACGTGCGGCTGCCGCGGTGCACCAGGGCGACAAACCGCCCCAGCATGCGACGCATGCGGCTGCGCCGGCGGTGCGCCGCCTCCAGAGGATAGACCACATCTTCGGCAACCCAGTGTTGCGGCTTGATGACGATCGGACACAGGGGCACGTAATGTGCGTCCGCAGCACCGCGATAATACATGGGCACCGCAAAGAACCCCGCGGCTCCATACGTCTCGGCCGCGGGGCAGAGTTCCTCCACGTGGCGGCGGAAAGACTCCTCGCGTTCGTCGATGCAACAAACGAGTTGCCATTGCGGCGGCACCTCGGCGCGGCCGCAGGCAGCACGAGCTGCCACCGCATCGAGGATCTGCGTGTAGTACCGGCGCTCGAACGCACGATGCATGATCTGCCTGCGCCGTACCGGAGCAAACGCCTCCAGCTCGGCCACCAACGTACCCCAATCCTCCGGTTGAAGCTGACAGAGCTGCTCCGGCAGCCAGCCAAGCAGTTGCGCCAGGTGGAAGACATACAGAGCCGCCTGCGACTGGGCCTGCCCGGCATCGTGCTGCGGCAGCCGCCGTCGCAGCCAAGGGCGCAGCCCATCGAGGGGTCCCCCGTACCCTAACGCATGCCTGGCCAGATATGCCAATGCAAGCCGCTCCAGAATCAATCGCACTGCCAAATACTCTTGCACGCCATTGGCCACCACGGGATGGGCCACGCTGTCGGCTCGCGCCTCGACTTGCCGGAGCATGCCCGCCCAGCCCCGCAGCGCCAGCAACGTGGCAGCCAGGAACTTTCCCCACTCGCCCTCAGGGACGCCCAGCAGGGCGAGCGATTCTCGTATCGACTCCAGCGGCGAGACACCATGGCGCTGCAGACGCCCTAGTTCTGCTGCAAGTCCCGAGCGCCAGCGGTCGGGCGGCCCCCCAGCCTGCCCGTACAGCGCGCAAAACGCCCGCCAGAACCCCTGCTCGCGCAGGGGAAGCGCCCAAGCCGCCTGCCCCTGATCGAGATAAACCGCGCAGAACGGCACAAGCACACTATGCACCAGCCGATCGCTGTCCTCGCCGCTGGCAGCCAGCAACAGATCGCGATGCCGCACAAGGGCAGCCGCCGGCGGCACGCCGCACCGCGCCGCTTGTACGCCCTCGCGGCAGATGCGCCACAGCAAGTGCAATACATATGCCTCCCAGTTTGCCTCAGGCCACTCGTCCGGCGGCCGCGCGTCGATGCTGCGCGCCAGGCCTGCTGCCGCCTTGCGCAACAGCGCACGCCTCCCAGACACGTTCCCATTGCGCAGATTCAGCAGATCCCGGAGTACCCAATGCCTCGTTTCTTCCAGCACGCGGCGGCGCACCTCGGCCGGGGCGTCGCTGCGGTAGCGGCGCAGAGCATCTGTCTCGGCCATGTGCCAACGCAGCTCGGGCACGGACGCATGGGGGATCGGATATTGCAGCATGGCCAGCCGGATGTCATACCGCGTGCCCAGCCCGAGCACCGGCTCGTCCGCCAGCAGCCCCAGATCCTCACGCAGAGCCGCCTGTATGTCCGCCAGCTCAAAGCGGCCTCGCGCCAGCATGGCGCGGTACCGCTCCAGGGTAAGGTACGGCTGGCAGCCAAATAGCCGCATGGCATGGTGCTGCACCGCCTGGTCGAATTGTACATCCTCAAAGGCATGCAGCGGATTGTGATGGATGAAGACCTTGATCGGCCCCTGCTCCGGCAGCAGGTGCGCCGCCTGCTCGATCTTGCGCGCAAGGCAAGCGAGAGACTCGTCGATAGTGCCCGCCGCCCCCAGAGTACCGGCTGCCAACGGCGCCCCGAAGCTAGTAACGTGCATGGAAGCTTACGGCTGATCTCGAGTTGGCGTGCGGTCTCAACGCCCGGCTAGCAGCCCTATACGGCGCGCGTTTCATGTCGCTCGCACTCGCCGGCTGGTGGTTGTGCGGCCGGGGATGCAGCAGGCGCCCCGCCGCGCGCCTCGCTGGGCCGGGAATTGCTTGACGTTGAACCCTTGGGCAGTTTGCGTGCCGATTGCGGGTGGCGCGAGAAGGAGCGGTGCTGCTCCAGCCCTACGACTTGCAGCCGCAGCCCCTGCTGAGCAAACTCCCGCTCCAGCTCGTGAAGTTTCTCCATCACGGTGTGGTCCACGAACCTCGCTCCCGAGAGATCGAGCACAACGTTGCGATGCTGCTGCAAGCCTGCGGTAACAATGCGTTTGCGGACCAGCACCCAATTGCTGAACACGGCCGAGTCTGCCGCCGCCACCAAGCAACTGCCGTCGTCGGCCGGCTCGACAGCCACCGCGGGCTTAAATAGCGAGCGCAGGCGCGCGCCATTGGCAACGTCGATCGCCAGCTCGAGGGCCATCCCCACTGCAATGCCGATCAACAGGTCGGTGGCCAGCACGGTCACCAGGGTGGTCACGTATACCACGAACTGCTCTGGGCCGATTTTGAATGCGTGGACAAACTCCCGTGGATGGGCCAGACGGAACCCCGTATAGATCAGCATCGCCGCCAGGGCCGCTAGCGGAATACGATGGATGAGTCCAGGAAGCAATGCCACGAACGCGACCAGGCACAGTCCATGGCACATGTTGGCGAAGCGAGTGCGGGCACCATTGTCGATGTTGGCGCGGCTGCGCACGATTTCGCTGATCATGGGCAGGCCTCCCACCATTGCAGAGAGCAGATTGCCCACGCCCACCGCCAGCAGGTCGCGGTCGAGGTTCGTCTTTCGTTTCCAGGGATCCAGCAGGTCGATGGCCTTGGCCGACAGCAGCGACTCCAAACTGCCGATGAGCGCGTACATCGCCACCCACTTCCAGGCTGCCGGCAGGCGCAAGGCTGAGAAATCGGGGTGCACGACTGCCGCCAGCACGTTGTACGGCACGTTCACCAGGTGCTGCTCTCCCACCCGGTATTTGTGGCCCGCCAGGGTGTAGGTATGCTCGTGGGAGAGGTCAAACCACATTCCCAGGGGAATGGCCACGGCGATCACCACCAGTGGGGCCGGAATCTTGCGCCACCAGCGATGCCGAATCAACGGCTTTCCAAAGAGCACCGCTAAACTCGCCGCACCGATCAGGGCGATCTCGGGGTTCATCCGCACAAGCGTGCTCGGAATGCCTGCCAGCAGCTCCAGGGGCTCCCCGTGTGCCTTTAGCCCCACGGCAACGGGCACCTGCTTGCTGATGATGATCACCCCGATCGCGGCCAGCATGCCGTGCACCGCGGCCGTGGGAAAGAACTCGCCCAGCACCCCTGCTCTTAGCACGGCAAACACGATTTGCAAGACGGCCGCTGCGACACCCACCGCCAGGGCCATGCGGTAGGCCTGAGCGTCTGCTGCGGCAGACTGCCCACCCGTGTAGCCGAACTCCTGCATGCAGCCAAGTGCAATCACAATCAATCCGGCGGCGGGGCCTTTGATCGTCAATTCAGAGCGGCTGATCGATCCCGCCACGATGCCCCCCACCACTGCCGTAAACACCCCAGCAATGGCCGGATAGCCCGAAGCAAGCGAAATAGCCAGGCACAGCGGCAAGGCAATGAGCGCCACCAGCAGACCCGCCAGTGCGTCGTAACGCGCATAACTCAAGATGTTCTTGAACGAACCGGTAGGCACAGGCTCGGCCGATGCTTGAACCACGCCGGTGGCATGTTGGTCTGTCACGGTTGTCTCCTCTGCCGCCCCGCCGTTTCGAAGAAGCCGGCGTCGCGCCATGCCTCCGAATGCTGCTGCGACACAGTTCGTCCTGGCCGCTGCAACGCAGCTCGTCTGGCATGCAGGCCGATGGCCCTGGCGCGGCTGCTGCCGCCTCTTCTTCTGGCAACATAGTCTCGCGCCCGTGTGGCCCGGTATGGCAGGAAGGCTTGCAATCTCGTAAGGGCTGCCTCGGACGCCGGTTCCCTTAAGAAACCGCAAGGATTGTGCGTTCGCCCAGCGGCATGAAAGAATGCAGTGAGGCCTGCGGAGACGGAGGCACTCCGCAACAGGCCCCGCCGCAGCGTAACGTATAGGCCATGTGCCAAGCCTCTCGTGGCATGAGCAGAAGGCGGACAACGCCGCCATGAACATCCTGGTGGTTGAAGACGACCCGGTATTGCGCCGCTCGCTGGTGCAGGGCCTGTGCGAGGCGGGCCACGAGGCCTGCGGCGTGCGCGACGGCGCCCAGGCTCTGCGCCAGGCTCAGGACGCCCCGCCCGACCTGATGATTCTCGACGTGATGCTCCCCACCCTCTCGGGCATCGAAGTCCTGCGCCGCCTGCGCGCCAGCGGCCTGCGAATGCCCGTGATCATGCTCACCGCCCTGGGCGCCGTCGAAGACCGCGTGAGCGGCCTCTCGGCCGGCGCCGACGACTATGTCGTCAAGCCTTTCGCCTTCGCCGAGCTGGCGGCACGCATCGACGCCGTCTCCCGCCGCTCGCGGCAACCTGCCTCGACGCTTTCGGCCAGCGGCATTACGCTGGATCTTACCAACCGGCGCGTCACCCGCGGCGACCGGGCGATCGATCTTACTCCCACCGAGTTCAGCATCCTCGAGCTGCTGCTCCGCCATGCGGGCCAGGTGGTCACTCGCCAAATGCTCTGCGAACATGTGTGGGGCTTTACCTGGGATGGCAACACGAACGTGATCGAGGTTCACGTGAACCGCCTGCGGCAGAAGCTGGATGCGGGTGAGTCGCCAAGCTGTATCCAGACTGTCCGAGGGCGAGGTTATGCCATTCGTACGACTGCGTAGCGGTCTGCGGGCACTGCCGCTGCGTTTCAAGCTTACTCTTTGGAACACGCTAGTGATGCTGCTGGCCTCGCTGGTGACGCTGGTGGCACTGCGCGAAGGTCTGCGCTGGATGCTGCTCAAGGAGCTGCAAGTGGCCCTGGAGGACGAGGCATTCGAACTCGCCCTGCTGGCCGGCCAGCCTTTTCCCAGTACGCAGGAATTGTTCGAGGAACTTGCCCGCACGTCGGCAGGTCATGCCCGACACGGCTGGTTCCTCCAGATTATCGCCGCAAGCGGAGAGCGCAGCCTGTGGAACAGCTCCAATACGCCGCCCGTTTTGCTGGAAGCGCCGCGCACCATACGCCGCGGCAGCGTAGAGGCAGACGGCGAGGCCTTCCGTTTTGCAGAGCGGGCAATCCGGCCCGCGCATCTCCCAGAGTGCCGCTTGCGCGTGGGCACGTCTTTAGAGTTCATCCGGCAGGACGTGGCCAATGTGACCCGCATGTTTCTGCCCGTGCTGCTGGGCGTTATCGTCCTTAGTCCCCTGGGCGGCTATGTCTTGGCCGGCAGGGCCACGGCGCCGCTGCAAGAGATCATCAACACCACGCGCACGTTGCACCCGGCGCGGTTGAATGAGCGGCTCGTGCTGCGGCAGACGGGCGACGAACTCGACCAGCTCTCTGCCGAAATCAACAATTTTCTGGACCAGATCGCAGACCACTTGCAGCGGCACCGGGAGTTCGTGGCCAACGCGGCACACGAACTGCGTTCGCCCCTCTCGGCGCTCACCACGCTGGTAGACGTGGCCCTCTCGCGCGAACGCAGCCCAACCGAGTATCAGGAGGTTCTGGCCACGGTGCACGACGAATGCCAGCAACTCGCCGTGCTTACTAGCCAGTTGCTGCTCTTGGCCGAGAGCGATGCCGGCCTGCTGGAACGGCACAGGCAGCCCGTGGCGCTGGACGCAGTGGTACGCTCCGCCGTCGATATGTTTGCCGGCGCGGCCGAGGCCAAGGGCCTGCTCCTCACCTTCCATTGCGAACAGGCCGCGCCCGTCCTGGCAGAAACCACGCGGCTGCGGCAGGTAGTGAACAACCTGCTAGACAACGCCGTGAAATTCACGCCGCCCGGAGGCGAAGTTCACGTGAGCCTCCAACCCGACAGAGGCCAGCAGCGAGTGCTGCTTACCGTGCAAGACACGGGCATCGGCATTCCGCCTGCCGACCTGCCGTACGTGTTCGACCGGTTCTACCAAGTGGAACGTTCCCGCCATCACGACACGGTGGTCCACGGCGCTGGATTGGGGCTGAGCATTTGCCGGGCTATTGTCACTGCGTTTGGAGGCAACATCGCCATTGCCAGCCAGCCGGGCTCGGGCACATTGGTTACAGTGACGCTGCCGACGGCGGATCAGCAGAACTCTCGTGCCTCGCAGCGGTCATGAACCTGCTCGCAGAGGCTTGGCAGGGCGCTGAACGCCGCACGCGCGGCTGTCTGTGGGGCGGCAGGGCGTCACAGCGCCTGGCCGTCTGCCGCTACCACTCGGCCGGGGCAGCATTTGGACCGTTTTCCATTCCTTCACGCTCGCCATCTGTGCCGTGAGCTGGGGGGGAGGACGGCCTGGAAAGGCCGTGCCACGGGGGATGGCCGCCCTCTTCTGCGAGAGTCAAAGGGAAGCTGCCTCGCGAGCCGCTCCACCAGGACCGGTGCGCTCGGACATGCTCTCTGTCCAGGCATTCTCGACCAGGCGCGCTATGAACCGGTCGTATTCCTCGCCGCTGGCTGCCAGGGCGCGTGCCAAGCCTGCGTCCGGAGAAACGTCTGGATTGGCATTGACCTCAAGGATCCAGGGCCGGCCCAGCCGATCGACGCGCACGTCGACGCGTCCGTAGTGCCTTATTCCGGTGACGGCAAATGCGCGTAGGGCCACGTCCCGCACGGTGTCCGCCAGTTCTGCATCCACCCGGGCGGGGCAGCGAACGGGGGTTTGCCGATATTCTGGCGCCGTGGCATCCCACTTGGCCGCGTAGGAAACTATTTTCCATGGCAGCTCTGGGGCGAACTCAATTTCTGCCAGGGGAAGCACAATCGCCTCCGGCAGGGCCAGCACGGAGACGTTGAACTCCCGGCCGTCAACGTAGCGCTCGACCATCACCGTACCGTACCGGTGCTGCAACTCCGAGACGCGCTCTGCCAGCACTTGGACATCGGCGGTGACGCTGTGCCGATCGATCCCCTGGCTGGCATCTTCGCAGGCCGGTTTCGCCAGCCACGGTTCGGACAGCGGTTGGGACAATGGCGCGGGCAGCGGCCGCCCTGGCTCGACCACGTAGAAATCTGGGGTGGGCAGGCCGGCACCGCGCAGCACCAGCTTGGTGCGCGGTTTGTCTCGAACCAGGGCTAGGGCTTCTAGCCGTGAACCGGTAAAGGGAAGGCGGCACAGCTCCAGCAGTCCGGCCACGTGGGCCTCGCCATGGCCGCTGGCACCGAAGCCCTCGCAGAGGTTGAGCACGACATCCGCAGCACAGGTGGCCAACTGTTGGGCAAGCTGTTTGCCCTCCGGCCGCACAGCCAACGTACTCGCCGTGTGCCCCTGCCTGGACAGGGCACGGCACGCCGCTTCGACTGCCCCCAACACGCCGTGCTCGGCCGCAGCGTCGGCCTCGCTTGGTTCGAGCAGCGGCTCGTTAAACAACACAAGCACGTGCATAGGACGCAGCGGGGCGATACCAGGGGCACACATACGCTGCCCCTGCACGTTCAGACATGAGGGACACTCGCGATGCCAACCCTCTGCGGCCCGGACAATGCCTGGCTGCCGCGGTCATTAGACGTCGATTCCGCCTCGCACGACGCGCCAAGGCTGCCGCTGCCTGAACTGCAACCAGCCAATCCCGTGCGGCGCATCGCGGACGAGATGATTCTGGCAATCAGTTCCGCGTAGGACAGACCCATACGCTCAGCCAGAATCACCAGGTCGCTCGTACCGGGCGCTAACCCAGGCAGCGGGTTGGCCTCTAAGAAGTAGGGCACTCCGTCGCGCAGGCGGAAGTCGATGCGGGCCACATCGCGGCAGCCCAAGGCCCGCCAGGCAGCCAGGGCGGCGGCTGCCACGCGCTCACATTCGGCGGGCGCGAGCCGGGCGGGACACTCGTAGTCGACAAGCTGCTCGAAGTTTCGTTTGACTTCGAGGCTGTACACAAATCGCTGCGTCGGTACGCGCGGCAAGACGCGCATGATGCCCAGCACCTCCGGCCGGCCGTCGTCGAGCACTCCGACGGTTAGCTCCTCCCCGTCGATGAACTCTTCTACGAGCACGGGCTGCCGGTAGGCCTCATAAAGGCGTGTCACGGCGTCTGCCAGATCCGCCCAGCTCTGCAACACGCTGAGCGAAAAGATACCCTTGCTGGAGCCCTCATAGGCCGGCTTGGCGAACCAGGGCGGCCGCAATCGATCGATGTCGGACCGCAGTGCGTGCAGCTCGCCGTCTGGTACCAGCACCCATGCCGGCGTGGCCACTGCATGGCTGGCTACCAGCCGCTTTGCGCAATCCTTGTCGAGCGTGGAGGCTAGGGTCAAAGGGTCGCTGCCGGTGTAGGGAATGCCCAGCAGCTCCAGAAGTGCAGGTACGCGGGCCTCGCGCGTGCGGCCAGTGCCCTCTCCTTCAGCCAAGTTGAACACAAGATCGGGCCTGGGGCCGTGCCGCAGGGCATCTAAGAGCGGCGGGCCGTCGCCCAACAGCAGCACCTCGTGCCCCATGGCCTGGAAGACCTCTGCCAGTGCGGCGATGGTGCGCGGAGAATCGAACTCCTCCCAGTTGTCCTGGGCATCGCGCAGTCGAGCCGCAAATGTGCTGAGCCGCCCCTGTGTCGAATCGTGGAGCTGCCAGCCCGGTTGACTGCTGACCGCGGCGTACCCCTTAGCCGCATCCGGCACCGCCACGCATGCGGGGCGGACCGAACTTGGCGCAGCGGCTGGCGATTGCAGCGCCGCCTCGCCAAACCGGCTGACCGAGTCAAGCTGAGGCCGCAGGTCGAATGTAATGCCGATCTTCATGGATGTTGGCAGCAGTATGGGCGAGGGACCGACGAACGCTCGGCGATCGGCCGGGTGGCCGTGCTTACACCGGTGGCGGCAGCCTCTTGCGAGGCACGCCGCGTACCGCCGGCAAGGGAGCCGGATCTTCAGGTTGCGGCGTGGGCGCGCGCCGGCCACTGCGGCCATTGCGCAAGCGTACCCCAACCGGCTGAACCAACACCGCTGCCTCGGGCGGACCAGCAGCCGCATGGGCCGCGGCCGTCCCAGCCGTTTGCTGGAGCACAGGCAGCGGCTCGCACAGCGGCTGTGCGCTGGCTACAGGGGCCTGCTGGAAGCGAGCCACGCCCTTGAACCGAGGCGGTTTCTTGCCCGCCCTGGCGCGCCGCGGCCGCGTCGTCCCGTTGCCCCCTGCTGTTTCAGGCACGGCTGCCGCCTCGGCCATATCTGGTTTGGCTGCCTCCGTCTGCCGATACCCCAGCCGCCGGATCATCCGCCGATTGCCCTGCGGGATCAATGACGACTCATTGCCCGCCAGCAGATTGCTCACCCCCAGCGAGGCATAGCCGCCGCTTGCACCGCTGGACTGTGGCTCCGGCCGCCGGTCGTCCGGCTCGTAGCGGAACAGCAGGCCCTCGTAGTTTCGCAACACCACGGCGTTCTCAGAGGCACTCACAAGGTAGTTGGGCATGAGGGGGATCTTGCCTGCGCCGTGCAGACCGTCGACCACGTACGTGGGCACAGCCAGGCCGGAAACGTGCCCCCGCAGACCCTCGATGATCTCCAGTCCCTTCCACACCGAAGTTCGCAGATGGCCCGCGCCCACCACCGGGTCGCAGTGAAACAGGTAGTATGGGCGAACCTTGATCCGCAACAGGCCCCGCACCAGCGAACGCATGATGGGCACCGAGTCGTTCACCCCCTTGAGCAGCACCGTGTGGTTGCTCACCGGCAAGCCGGCATTCACCAGGCTCCGGCAGGCACGCGCCGCCTCGGGCGTAATCTCCCGCGGGTGGTTGAAGTGCGTCTGGATCCACACCTTGCCCGCCGAGGCCAAGACGCCAACCAGCTCGGGGTCGAAGAGCCGCTGCGGAAGCGTGACGGGCACCCGCGTGCCGATCCGTATCACGTCCACATGAGGGATCTCTGCCAGCGAGTGCACAAACCACTGCAGGCGAGCCAGCGGCAGAGTGAGCGGATCGCCTCCCGATATGATCACATCTCGCACCTCGGGATGCTCGCTCACGTATGCCACCATCCGGCGGTCATCGTGGCTGGGGGCATCCCATCCTTCGCGGTCCATGGTTACGCGCTTGCGCGTGCAGAAGCGGCAGTACATGCTGCACACGTGGGTCGTCACCAGCAACACGCGGTCCGGATAGCGGTGCGTGACGCCCGGTAGGGGGGAGTCGAGATCCTCTTCGAGCGGGTCTTCCAACTCCAGGCCGGGCCGCTGCTGGGCCTCGGCCGTTGAGGGTACAGCTTGCAGGCGGATGGGGTCCGCCGGGTCCTCCACGTTGATCAGAGAAAAGTAGTAGGGCGGAATCGCCAGCTTATACTGGGCCTCCAGCCGCGCGAGGATCTCGATCTGTTCCGGGGTGTGGGGGAGAAGCTCAGCAAGCTGAGTGGTGGTCCGAATGGCATGCTGCATCTGCCAGCGCCAGTCTTCCCACGCCTCCTGGGGAACGTCGGACCAACGGACGTGCCGGCGGGACGTACTGGGAGGCTCTTCCGAATCGTCGGCAGCCATGCCGTGATTCGAGTCCGCTGGGACAGCGGCAACGAGTTGATTCATAGGATCAGGCAATCCTCCTGTAGCCAAGGTCGAGCGGACAGGCTCATGCGTGCCCGCTGCGAAGCATCCAAAACTGCGTGCTTATAGCACGTGCCGGCCAAAGCGGCAAGAGTTTGTAGGGACACACGCAAGAAATTCTATCCACTCCAGGGCGATCCAAGCAGGGCAAGGGTGGTGTCGGCCGCCATCTCAGTACGCAGCCGCAATCTCGGTAGCAAGCCGCCACTCAGGTCGGGATGAGCCTGCCTTCGCCGCGCCAGGCGCGGCCGCCGCAAGTTGAGCCAGCCGGGAAGGCTGCGCGGGGCTACTCGCAAGGCAAATCGCACCGGAAGGCCTGGCGCAGGCTATCTGGCGGCGGAGACCGCAGGTTCGCAGCGGTCGTGCAGATCTGAGCGCTGCTGCCGGCGTCGGCCGCGGGCAGCCAGCCCTCCTTGGTCCGCCCCACGGTGGCGTTCTTGCTGGAGCGCAAGTTCTTGGCTGCGTAGTTCTGCCCAATCGACCAGCTCCCGCCTGGCCTGTGCAAGGCGGTCTGCGGCCGCGGCCAACTCGTCTCGCATGGCAGCCAGTGCCTGGCGCTGTTCCGCGGCGTCGGCCGCTGCCAGCCGATAGTGCTCCGCCAACCTGCGGCGAAGCTCTGCCACGGTTTGCTGCAAGGCTCCGGAGCGATACCAGCCCGTAAGCTCGGCCCACAGTTCTTCGGTGACGATCCGCCATTCTAGGGCCTCCCGGTGCAGCTCTGCCACCTCGGCTCGAGACTTTTCAAGTGCTGCCTTACGCCGGTCCAGACGTTCGCTTTGGCGCGCCAGCGCCTGGCGCTGCCGAGCCAGCCGAGCCTCCCAGCGGCGCACCGAGTCTGCAAATCGCTGCCGCTCCAGGCGGAAGGCGGCCTCTTGCTCCGCGGCACGCGCTGCAAGCTCCTCCTCACGCCGTGCCAACTCGTCTGCTGCACAGCCAGCCTGAAGCATTGCGGCGGGCGTTGCGGGCACCTGGCACGCCTCGCCAGCAACCCCGTGCTGAACGTTGCCCTGGGCCAGGGCAGCGTGTTTGGCCAGCGCAGCACCACGCGCATCCAGGTCCGCCTCGCGTTCCGCAAGCGCCTGGGCCCGCGCTGCCAATGCCGCCTCTGCCGTGGCCTGCTCGGCCTCTAGGGTTGCACGCCGTTGCGCCAGCTCGGCCTCGGCGGCCAACATCGCAGCCTGTTGCTCCTCGGCCCGACGTGCCAAGGCAATTCGCTCTCCTTCCAGCCAGGCCCGCCCACGCTCAAGCTCCCTCTGCCCCTCGTCCAACGATGCCGCCACTGCATCTAGCGCTGCCTGAGACTGTTGCAGCGACTGCTCCCGCTGCCGAAGGCTGGCCTCTAGCTCATCCAGGGCTTGTTGTCGCCGCGAGAGACGTGCTTCCAGCTCAGATAGCTCTTGTGCGCGTGCGGCCAATTCGCCCCGGTACCCGTCTCGGTCTTGCTCTGCCCGGGCCAGCGCTTGCTGATGCGCTGCAAGTGCCTGTTCACGTTCTTTGAGGGCTTCTTCCCACTCGGAAAGTTCGCTGCGCCGGGCGGCTAGCCAGATGCGTGCAGCCCGCTCTCCGTTCTCAAGCAGCGCAATTCTGGCGTTGATTTCGGCTTCTCGGCGGTCGAGGTCCTGCTGGCGGGTTTGTAGGTGCGCCGCAAGCTGGCGGGCCTGCCGCCGCAGGCGGGGCAGGACCTCGGCCAGCCACGCACGCGCCGCCTGTTCGTCGATCATTGCGGCGCCGGCATGGCCTTGGCCGGCCGATTCGGGTGTTTCGGTCGTGTCGCCACGAGAGACGACGTGGGGGCCGTCAACGCGAGTAGAACGCACCGAGCCTGTATCTGGTTCGGGCGGCGACCCGCCGCGGCTCGTGTTTACGGCTTCTGCCATGACGTCTAAACGCTTGAAGGGTTGCCAGCAGTGCCGGCACGGTCTTCCCAGGCGGCAAACTTTGCCCCAAATGCATCATCGGCATCTGCTCGCCAGGACTTCAGACCGCATGCGGTAGTAGGCAGCATTCGTGTAGGCAGCATTGATGTGGCCGGCGGCCTGCCGCCAAGGCTGCGCGGGGGAAAGCGAGACAGACGAGGGTCGATGCTACTGGCTTCTGCATAGCCCCCTCGATGCAGGCTAGATGCCTGCCCACAACGCACCCCTGCAAGCTTTTTTGGAGGAAAGCCATGTACGAGGTATGGACGTCTGGATGCCTGAAGCAAAACGCCCCGCCTCTGAGACGGCCAGTGCCAGGTGGCATGAGCCTCTAGCCGGCTTGAAGGGGCGTACTGGTCGAGTTTCGCAGGTCGACGCAGATGATCTTGGGCACGGGCAAGGCCGCCTGGGGGAAATACGGGTCGACGAAATTTGCAGCCGCTAGCGCACTCGCTGAAAACGGCGGCGGCGGCGTAGCAGACTTGAGCAATACAAGAGGAACACCTAGCAGCGCCGAGAGCCGCGCAGCGATCGAGTCGCTCGTTACCTGCCAGGTATGCGGCAGCGGCTCGCTTGCCCAGTAGGGTTCTTCGTGGCGCAGAAATGACCAGGGATCCAGCAGCCAAAGCCCAGGCTGGGCCGGCTTGGCGGCCCAACGGCGCACCCGCCGCACCCACCGCCCGCCCACAAGAACTCTTGCAACGCACGCATTGAGTTTCATAGCTCGGACGCAGAGCCAGTGCGACTGGTCTTCTCCCAGAGCGTGCATGGCATCCGCGTGGCGGACGGCGTCGGCTAGACGGCCGCCGCCCGCCACCAGCAGGGTCTGCGTGCCAGGTTCCGCAGCCAGCCAGGCGCGCAGACGCTGTCTGAGTTCTGGCCAGTCGAGCAAACTGCCGCCCAGCTTGACAACACGGCGGGCGACGTTCTCTTGGCCGCCAAGGGTGTGGTGATTAGAAGCCGGCATGGCCTGGGACTTCTTGCGTTGCAGGGTGGTCGATCGTGCGCACAACGTTTTCGAGGCCACAACATATCGCAGCGGGGGCATGGTGTGCGAGCCTGCCAAGGGCATGTTCGGGGGCGAACCACGGGTATGAGTGCAAGCACTTCCCAGGGAGGTTGTACAGCTACGCCGGCATGGCCGTGCTGGCAGGCGCGGCCTGGCGTAGGCGGTAGCGTCGTCGAGGCTCAGTGTTTGGCCAGTCGACCTAGCCCTCAGCCGCCCGAGCCGGGCAGGGAACCGCTTGCTACCGAGGGCTTAGGGCTGCGGCTCTGCCTGAGACTGGCGGAGCATGGGTTCTAGTTCGCACACGAAGTCGCGTGCGTCCTGGAACTCGCGGTACACGCTGGCGAATCTGACGTAGGCCACCTGATCGAGGTCTCGTAATGCCTGCATGGCCAGTTCGCCCAGGTGGCGGCTGGAGACTTCGAGATGAAAGTTGGTTTCGACCTCGCGCTCGATTTGCGCCACAAGGGCTTCGAGCTGTTCATCGCTTACGGGCCGCTTCCAGCAGGCCTTGGCGAGGCCGGCTTTGAGCTTTTCTGCGGAGAAGGGTTCGCGCGAACCGTCCTTTTTGATGACGTTGAAACCCACTTCACGCCGTTCGTACGTGGTAAAGCGGCGGTGGCAGAGATTGCACTCGCGGCGGCGGCGGATCACGGCCCCATCGTTCTGGGTGCGTGAATCGATCACGCGATCATTGTCTTGATTGCAGAAGGGGCACTTCATGCTCAGGGTTGGCTGGCGGGCGGGGGCAGTTCACTGCCCGCCGGACCGTTTCGCGCCGGGGAGGAGGGCTGCGCCAGCGTCCAATCACGACGCTGACGGGAGCTGGGGATGTTCATCAGCTTGCGGTACTTGGTCACGGTCCGCCGCTTGACCGGCAGACCCTGGCGAGCCAGTTCTGCCGTCAGCTCTTCGTCGCTCAGAGGGTTGGTCTTGTCTTCGCGCTCGATGATCTCTTGCAGCTTGAGCCGAATCGCGTCCCAAGCGACCTCCTCGCCATCCGCGGTGCGGGTCCCCCCAACAAAGAACTTGCGTAAGGGGAAAATGCCGCGCGGGGTTTGGATCCACTTGTCGTCCACCGCCCGGCTCACAGTGGTGACGCACACCCCAACCTTGTCGGCAATCTGCTGCATCTTCAGCGGTTCGATGTACTCCGGCCCCTTCTCCAAAAACTCGCGCTGGTAGTCGACGATCGCCTGGGCGACGCGCGTCAGGGTCCGGCGGCGCTGCTGGATGGAATCGATCAGCCACTGGGCACTCGTGATGCGGCGCTTGATCCATTCGCGTTCGGCATCGCTGGCGTTGCCCGCCTGGATCATACGGCGGTAGACGGGGCTGATGAACAGGTTGTGCGTGCGGTCGTCTTTGAGATAGACGCGGTATTGCCCGTCGTCTGTCTTCTCTACGAAGACGTCGGGCGTGACGGTAGGGGCCGGCTCAGCGTAAAAGCTGGCACCAGGCTTGGGATTGAGCTTGCGAAGCTCGACCAGCGCATCGCGAATCTGTTGGGCCGTAAGGCCCGTGCGTTTCTCGATGGCCGGCCAGCGGTTTTGCTCCAGGTCTTCGAGGTGATTGGTAATCAGAATGCGCAGCACCTCGTAGTATGGCATCTCCTGCTGCAATTGCAGCAGCAGGCACTCCTTGAGGTCGCGCGCGCCGACGCCGGTGGGATCGAGCTGCTGCACCACGCCCAGGGCGCACTCCAGCAGGGCAAGCGCCTGGGGATCGCCAGGCGGCTCCGCCAGGTCTTCCAAACCGCTGGTAAGGTAACCGTTGGTATCGAGGGAGTAGATGATGCGTTCGGCAGCCTCGCGCGTCGGCTGATCCAGGTCGAACCAGCCAAGCTGTGCCAGAAGATGGTCATGCAAAGACTCGGGCCGCGCCGCCATGTTGGCCATGGCGTCCTGCTTGCGGTCGCTTTCTTCTTCGAGCCGCGCACGCGACAGGCTAGGCCGCTCGTCGAAGGTGTCTGGCAGCTCTTCGTCCAGGTTGATCAGCCGCTCAAAATCGTCCGTACCGTGCTCGGCGTCGACGACCAACTCGCGCTCTTCCGGCGTGGGCGCGTCCGGATTCTCGTATTCGCTCGGTTCTTCCGGAAGATCCGGATCGTTCTCCCGCAGCTCCAATACCGGATTCTCGCGCAGCTCCTGCTCGATGCGCTCTTGCAGCGCCATAATCGGCAGTTGCAGGATCTCCATCGACTGGATCATCCGCGGCGCCAGAATCTGCTTCTGGACCATCCGCATCTCTTGTCCGAAAGATAGTCGCATGGCGATCCTAGAACCTTTGTCGTCCGGCCAGCGCCTCCGCTAGCACCTCTCTATTTGCAAATTCTAGCACGCTGCCGCTGGTGATTCCCCTGGCAAGTCGCGTGATTTCTACGGGAAACTCACCCAGCAGGTTCGAGATGTACAGGGCCGTACCGTCTCCTTCTACCGTGGGGTTCGTGCCCATGATCACCTCGCGCACGCCCCCTGCCCTCACCCGCGCCACCAACGGCTCGATCGTAAGCTGCTCCGGACCAACCCCTTCCAGCGGCGCGATCCGCCCCAGCAACACGTGGTACACCCCCTTGTACGTACCCGCCTGCTCCAGTGCCATCACGTCCCGCGGCTGCTCCACCACGCAAATCACCGCTCCGTCACGCTGCGGATCCTGGCAAATTGGGCACAACTCCTGTTCCGCCAGGTTGTAGCAGCGACTGCAATACCGCACGTTCTCCTTCACGCTCCGTATGGCATCGGCCAACGCCAGCGCCTCAGCCTTGCTCACACGCAGCAGATGATACGCCAACCGCTCCGCCGACTTCTTGCCAATGCCCGGCAGGCGGGTCAGCTCCTCCACCAATCGCGTAATAGATTCGCTAACGGCCGGCATGACACGCTACCCCGAATCAGGCGTTTGCTGCATCAGTCGCGACATCAGCTCCCCAAGTTCGGAGGAGGCGCCCGCGGGGGCGACATCTTTCAGCTTCTCGGCCTGTTGCGCCGCGAGCCTGGCCAGGGCATCGTTCATGGCCAGGCAGGTCAGATCTTCGATCAATTCGCGGTCTCCGCGGGCGAACAGCCCCTCGTCGATGTGGCAGCTCAGCACACGCTGGTCGCCGCGCAGTTCGACGGTTACCAGGCCGCCTCCGGCGGTCCCCTTAACGCGGACCTCGCGCAGTTCGGAGGCGAGCTGCTCCAGCCGGCCGGCGGCTTCGCGGGCACGCCGAAAGAGAGACGCTAATTCGCCAAAGCTCTTGAACACAGGCGTGGGAACAGCTTTCAAATCGATTTCTCGGGTCCTGTCGCGGCTCGGCGCGGCCCCCGGGCCACGCAATACTCATTTTGGGACGTGTTCATTCTAGGGTGTTCGGGTTTCCACCCGTATGGGCCGGGCGCCGAACAGCTCACGAGCCTGCCGAACGAGCGGATGGCGCCCCGCCTCCACCAGCCGCTCGTGCGGCGCCGCACGCCTCGCCTCTTGCTCTTCAGGGCCTACGCCCTCTGCCAGCAAGGCAAAGCGGACGGTAAGGGATACGCCTGCCACTTCTGCCAGTGCCTGATGGATGCGGGCCAACTGCTCCGGCCGCTCGCAGAACTGTTTAGACGAAGTATACCGCTCTGCGAACGCCACTTCCAGAACTGAGTCGCCCGCCCATGCCACGTGCTGGCAAAGGCTCGCGGCTGTTTGCAACAAATCCGGCAGCCTCGCCAGTGCCTGTCGCCACAGGGTCTGTACATCTGATACGGCGGCAGGTCCCGCGACACCCGAAGCGGCGGCCGATGGATCCGTGCCACCTCCCATGGCTGGACCTACGACCGATACATCGGCCTTGCCGACGGTGGCAGGTGGCCGCGGTGCAAGCGCGCTTGCCGGCAGGCCCGCACGCTCTGCCGGTGCTGCCTGCACTTGCCCGGCCGAGGGGCCCTCTGGCACGAACGGCGCAGCTACCGACCGGTCTGGCGGCGATCCCTCACTGTCGTTTTTTTTTGGCGCCTTGGTCGCCTCAGCAGGCGAGGGCGAATCGCTGTGCACCGGCCGCCCCCCAACTGCCGCAGCAGCGCTGGATGCCGCAGGCACAATGCTGCCGGCTGCCGATCCGCGAAGACGTGCTGCCAGATCTGCCAACTCCTCCAGGTTGGCCAAACGGCAGATGCGCGTGACTCCCAGCTCTGCCAGCACGCGTGGCTGGGTGCTAAAACGCATTCGGTCCAAGGTGCGGTCGAGGATTTGCATGGCCGCCAGCACCCCGTCCAGCCCCAGGCTCTGCGCCGCTTCGCGGACACCCTGTGCGTCTGCCGGCTGGACGAACTGGTACATCTCGGGCGAGCATCCGGCGGCTGCGAGCATCACGTCCCGAAAATACCCAACAAGCTGTTCCATAAGCTGGCCGACGTCTGCCCCTTCGCCGATGGCAGCATCAAGTTCGATCAATGCCGTTCTCGGGTCGCGTGCAGCCAAGGCCGCCCCTAGGCGACATATGCGGCCCTGCGGAGCAATGCCCAGCAACCGCTGCACCCCTGCCACCGTGATCTGCTGCTCGCCGCACGCAAGGATCTGTTCCAGCAGACTCTGCCCGTCTCGCATCGAGCCGGCGGCACGCTGCGCCAAGAACGCCAACGCTTCTGGCTCGGCGCTGGCGCCTTCGGCCCGCACGATCTGCGCCAGCCGCTCAGCAATGCTGCGGGGCTGGATGCCCGCAAAGTCGAACCGCTGGCAACGCGATAGGATGGTTACCGGGATCTTCTCCGGCTCCGTCGTACAGAACACGAACTTCACGTGCTCCGGAGGCTCTTCCAGCGTCTTCAGCAGGGCGTTGAACGCCTGCGGCGTGAGCATGTGTACCTCGTCGATGATGTACACCTTGTACCGCGAACGCGCAGGGCGCATCCCCACGTTCTGCCGTAAGGCGCGTATCTCGTCGATGCCGCGGTTGCTCGCACCATCGATCTCCAGCACGTCAATGTCGGCCCCGGCGGCGATCTGCAAGCAGCTTTCGCATTGGTTGCAAGGAGATGGCGTTGGCCCCCGCTGGCAGTTCAGGGCCTTGGCCAGGATCCGAGCCGCCGAAGTTTTGCCCACCCCGCGCGCACCACAAAACAAATAGGCGTGCCCCACGCGGTTGCTGGCAATGGCGCCGCGCAGCGCCTGCGAAATGTGTTCCTGCCCGACCAGTTCTTCGAACAACTGGGGCCGGTAGCGGCGGGCGACAACCTGGTAGTCTCCCTCGCCGCGGGGCCGGCTGCGGTCAGACGCATTGGTTGATGAACGCTCGGCGTGCTTCGCTTCCATCTCAGCCGCCACCGGGAAGGGCATTGGTGGATTCGGTCGCTTGAAACGGCCGGACTGTGTGCGGTAGGCAGGTTTTGCGGGCAAGGCTCGCCAGCCTGCCTCGGCTTCTCCTGCCAGCGGGCCTGCCTTGGGCAGCCGGCCGCCGGTGAGAGACCCGCCGCACAAGAGGTCCACTGCTTATGGCTGCTCGGTTTCCCGCCTGACCAGGTTCACAGCTCCCCTTTGCAGGGGCCCCTCACCGGGGGCCGGTGCCGTTTGTGTTATTCTTTGTAGGCTTTGTTGAGCGAGTCGTCAATGAAGCCGGTGCGAAATCAGCGGGCAGCCAGCAACGTGCGCAGCAGCATGCACTTGCCCAGATGGTAGCTCTCGTGCTCGGCGATATGGCCCACGGCCCACGCCCACGTGCGAGCATGCCGGCCCTGGCCCAGAGGACGCTGAAGCTCCTCCAGCCGCAGACCGGCAAGCCAGCGGCGATAGTCGGGCCGCAGCCGGCGATGGTACGCGGCAATGGCTCCTAGGTCATGGTAGCGGCCGTCGTCCTGTGAGCCGGGGCGCATGGTGTACAGAGGAGTCCCCTGGACTTGTGCCTGGGCACGAAACACGTGCGCCAGATAGTGATCGAGCATTTCTCCAAGGTGTTGCAGGTTCCAGCCAATCGACGCCACTTGAGGCACCGGCTGCCAGGCCACCTGGTCTGGCCGAAGACTGCGCTGGGCCCAGTGCCACACGCCCCAGAAGTTGCCATCCAGGTAATCCCACAGATCTACCCAGGGTGCTATTGCGGGATCTATGAGCGATCCGACCGATGGGTCGGGTCCGCCAGATCTGCCGGATCGGTCGGCTTGATTCGGGCTCATCTTATCTCCCCTACAGTGGTTGGCACTCGCTGTAGCCCCACCGGACGGCGCTCGAGCAGCCCGTCTCCGAAGATGCGATGCAGGCCAAGCGAAGGTAGCTGTGCGAATCCTAGATAGCACCGGCAGTATTGGCGAGGACAGGTGCGCGCCTTGAGCGCCCGCTCCCAGCCAGGCTCGTAGATGTTGCCGATCACCTCGGCCACGAAATGGCAGCGGCGCATGGCCCCCCTGCCGTCGACCGTAAAGACCTCTTGGCCAGCGCGGCAAGGCAGCCCGAAGCTCTTGTGAGGCACGAGCGTATACCTGAACAGGGGATCGATGCCGGTCAGAAACTCGATCTCATGCTCTGTATATGGCCTCTCCGGCGGCTGCTGGGCATTCACCCAGACGTAGATCTCTGGCGGTAATGCGCGGCGCAAGGCCGCAAGTGCGCCAAAGAACCTGGGCACGGCGACGAACCCCACCGAGATGCCCACACCAGTTTCGTAAACTCGCAGCGCGCGCCTCACGAACGACTGAAGGCTCGTCTCGCTGGGATGATAGGTCGCCCAGAGAGAGAGCCTTTCGGGCCGGCACTCGGCGAGCCAATCGAGACCGCACGAGAGATTGGTCTGCGCAGCGGCCAGGAGTACGTGACCCATCCATGTAAGCCGTGCGAGCGCCTGACGATACCATGTGCGGACCAGGGCCTCTCCCCATGGCGTAAACAACACGCGCCAGCGGTGCGCGTGCTCGCCTTCGAGCCAGTCTGCAAACCGCGCCAGTGCGCGACGGTCGGCCTCGAGCTGAACGGCCGTCTCCCGCCGCTTGGCAAACGGGCAGTAGCCGCAGGCGTAGTTGCAGCTTGCCAGCGGGCCCCGATACATGACAGACAGGTTCATAGGCGCACAAACTCTCGGAGCGTGGCGCGCACCTCGTGCGAGTAGAGTGCCGGCCCGACCCAATCTGCATGCTCCAGGCCGCTCTCCGTGAGCACGATCCGCCCTTCCCGCTCGAGCAGCCACCCCCGCTCGAGCAGCCGCTCTAACTCAGGCAGATCGTCCCATGGGACGCTGCCGAAACGCGCCCCGTACTCGGCGAGCGAAAGGCCTTGCGCCTCGAGGATGCTCAACATCACGTACCGCCGCCGCTGCTCCTCGGGCGAAAGCCGGCATCCATACGTAGCATGGGCGAACGAGGCGTCGTCGCGGGCCAGCCATTCCTTTAAGATGGCGCGGATGCCCTGCTGCGTGACGGCAAAGGGCGTGCCATAATGCAGCGTGCGCGTGTATGACCGCGCCCCGCAGCCAAGCCCAAGCATCCCGTCTTGCTGGCAAGCGTATGCCACCGCGGGCGGACGATACCGGCTGTGCCTGTAGCAGCGATGGGACACCTGAACATAACCTGCGGCAAGCAGCGCCTCTCGGCCGCTGCGGTACAGGTCGAGCCGCGGCGGGACACCGCCCTGGACATGCCGTGCCAAACCCGTGTGCGGCCTCACATACAACGGATACAGGTAGATCTCTTCGGGCTCATATCGCAGCGCCTCGCGCAGCGAGAACCGCAAACCATCCAGTGTCTGGCTCGGATGGCCGTAAATCAGGTCGATGTTGAGCGCGGCGAAACCCAAGCCGCGGACGGCGTCCAGTGCTGCATAAACATCGGCCAGCCGCTGAGGTCGGCCGAGCGCTCGCGTCTCGCGCTCCACAAACGATTGTACGCCGACACTCAAACGGTGCACCCCGAGCGCGGCCAGCGTTTGCAGCCGCTCGCGGCTCGCCGTGGCCGGGGACGCTTCCACCGAGGTTGGCGCCGCGCACGGATCGAACGCCCAGGCCGCGCGCAGCCGCCCGAAGAGCCATTCGAGTTGGCCGGCCGAGAGCCACGTCGGGGTTCCACCCCCCAAGGCGCAGACAGCGAAGCGCGCCGCGGGCAATACGCCTGCGGTTACGCCGATCTGCCTGCCCAGTGTCTTCAAGTACGCGGCGACCTCGTCCGCGTGCGGCTGAGACTGCGTAAACAGGTTGCAGAAGCCGCAGCGCATCTCGCAAAAGGGCAGGTGCACGTATAGGGCAAGGCGGCTCGTGTCCTCGCTTGCCCAAGCGGCAGACAGAGGCACCGGTGGCTCAAGCGGCCGGTAGCAGCATTTATGGGGATACGAGTAGGCGTACGTGACGAACTCTTCTTGGCCGCCGCACGGGTCCGGACTGCGGTCTGCAAGCACATTCAGCCGAGGGCTAGCCGCGGGGAGCCTCGTCACGGGAGCGCCTCCCAATGGTATTCTGCGTAGGGCACCGTCCAAACGTGGGGATGGGCCACGCGATGGCCGCGCAGACCGTCTTCGCCGAAAAGCGTCCCATGGTCAGACATCAGGTAGGCGGTGCCGCCGCGGCCCCGTGTATGAAGCGCGTCGAACAAAGGAGGAAGTTCGCGGTCTACGTAGGCCAGCGCCGCGGCCTGCGTGGCCTTCGAGTCGGCCGTGGCGCCGGGCAGGTACATGTGCGTGGGCGGGTGCGTGGCAGAGACATTCAAGAACAAAAACAGGGGATGCATGGCAGGAGCACGGGCGATGCGCGCACACGCCTCGCGGACCTGCGCCCGTGTAGAGTGCAATTCCGATACGGCAAACGCGGGTTTCCAGCAGCTTTCGTCGAACATGCCGGGGAATACGCTCCCCAGCGGGTCGCGTTGGTTGAAGAAACCAACGCCGCCGATGCACAGCGTGTGATAACCTTTGCGGCGCAGGCCCTCGACGATATTGGGTCCATCGAGCAGCAGGGTCTCAGGTCCGATTGTGCGGCTTCCTTGGAAGCGCAGTGCCAGCGGCCGCACGCTGGGAATGCCGGAGGCGGGCGTGGGAAAGAACCCGGCAAAAAATGCGGCGTGGGCCGCGTAGGTAAAGCTGCCCGGGGTGTGACGCGGCTCCCATGCAGGGATCAACGAAGCCAGCGCGGGCGTCTGTCCGTTGTTGAGCGCCTCGGTTGCCACGTCGTAGCGCAGGGCGTCCAGCGTGATCAGGGCGAGATCCGGGAGGCGGTCCAAGTCACGACTCATCTGCCGCTCCACTCGCGCAAGGCGGCCTCATAAGTTGTCAGCCCAGCGTGCCGCAGCCCGGGCAGATAATCTCCAAAGGCGTTTGCCTCCAGCAACACCATACGGCGGCGGCATGGCCGCACCAACAAGTCCAGCCCCAATGTTCCGGCAGTGGGGAGGCAGGCGGCGGCCTTTTCGGCCAAGGCAGTGAAGGCGTCCCAATCTCGCAAATGCTGCATGAGAATCTCACGCGGCATACGGCGCGCGCCCAGGTTCAGGTTCGTAAACGGGCCGGTGCTCGCGCGTCCTACAACGTGCTGCACGCGGCCCCGAACCAGCACGGCGCGCACATCGAATGTCAGGCCCCTCCAGCGGGCCTTCGGCAGCCATTGCTCAACGACGATCTCGTGCTCCGCCAAAACATCGATCAGTTGCGCAATCTCATTTTCTTTGAGCAGAATCCTGGGCCGACGGGAGACGAAAATACGCGTGCGGCCCGCGTCGTGGGCTGTCTCGACCGTGGTGATGGCGCGCAGCCGCGGGCCATGCCATTCGAGGGCCGCAGCACCGGCGGCAGAGTAGCCATACCGCAATTTCACGAACAAGCGGGCGTGCGGCGATTGCACGTGCGCGCGCAACTCGTCGTACGAGCGCGGGCAACCTGAGCTAGCGGGGACGGGCAGGCCCGCGGCGGCCCAGATCTGCCGGCAAGCCGCCTTGTCGAACATGGTTGCGACGGCAACAGGATGGGACATCCAGGTCACGTGCCCGTCCCATTGCTTGGCAAGTTCGCCGAGCAGCGTGCGAAAGCCCAGAAACCATTGCAGCGGATGCAGCACTTCGCCTCGTGATGGCGCCAGTCGATCGATTTCCGCGGCAGAGAGGGGCGTGCGGCCCGCCGCCTCCAGGGGCGCGATTCCCAGACGGAGAATGCAGCGTGCGGTCTGCACGTCGTCCTGCGGAGAGTCGAGACGCACGAGTGTGTTCGCAAGAGTCTGCCGGCTGCCGTTCTGGCTGCTGCGCCTGGGGGCGAGCAGGCTAAGGGCCTGGAGGTAGCCGAGCGCACTGGGATTCTGCCAGCCGGCGGCGCGTGCGGCGGCCAGCAGCATCTCGGTGCGGCGCGTGCCGGGGGGGGCGATCACCAGCAGTTGCGGTTGCGTTGCCGGCATGGTTCACTCGGCATGCATGATCGGGCGGAAATCGTCCTCTGGCTCCTGCGGGTCGTCTGCCGTTATCTCGCAGGAAAGCGCCTTTTGCAGCCGCTTGATTGCGGCCTTTGTGGCATAATGGTGCGAGATATTCAGGCGTTTGAGGTTCGGCTTGTCAGCCAGGGCGTGGAGGGCGCGCACGCCTGCTTCGGACAAGTTGCCCAGAGACAGGTCGAGTGTCTCGATGCGCTCGACAATCGGAGAATTGACCACAACGGCCGCGATCTCGTCGGCAATCTCGCTGTTCATGAGTCCCAGGAACTTCAGACGCGGAAAGAGCCTGCCGGATAGCAGCGGCTGCAAGTCTGCCACGGTGCCGTCAAAGCCGTAATTGGCCTCGCCCAGCAACAATTCCAAATGCTCCAGGTTGGGCAGATCGCAGGAGAAGATTTGCCGGAGTACTGCCCGGGGCAAACCCCCGGATTCGATGGCAAGGTGGCGCAGGCACTCGTGACGCAGGGGAGAAAAGGCCAGGCCGTCGCTGCCGCGCACCCTGAAGATCTCGAGGTTCGGCCAGGCGGCCAGCAGGGGCGAAACGTCCGTCTGTTTGATCCACGAGAGTTCGCACTCCTCGTACGTGATATCGCCCAGGAACAAGGCACGCAGCTTCGGCAAACGCGGGGCCGCGGCGACCAGCTCTTTCACAATCGCTTCGGCGTCGGTCGAACCTTCTTCCGACATCTCGCCCCAGGCACCAACCACCAGTGCCGTGATCTCCCCGCTTTCAGGCTGGGCCAACAAACGATGCAGACGCTGCGCGATCGTCACCTCGTCGTCGTAGCCCTGCCAGATGCGGTAGGCCAGGTCGGGTCCACGCCAGTCTTCGTCGAGGTCGAATTCCTGCACGCTCAGGCCTGCGAATTCTGTGAGGAGTTCGGTGTACATGCTTGGGCTCCCGCATCGTTCAGGGGGTAAAACTACGTTTCGACCACGGGCTGGTAGTCATCCGGATCGTCGAAGCCGGCGATCCAGGCCGCTGCATGGCGGCAGGTGGGGGTGTCTGGCGGAACCCGTATCACGTAATGCCTCCCCGTGCTAGGACAAAAACACGATAGGGCCACCAAATCTTCGTCATTCTCCAAAGAAAGGCGCAACAGCCGCCGCTGGCCCCCTGCGTCGCGGTCGCTGTCCAACACTTCGGCTCGCGCATCCTGTAGCAGGCGGGCAAAGCCGTAACGCTCTACCAAAACGCGACGGCGTTCTGCATTTCGTTCCGCCAACACCTCCTTCACGGTAATCGTTTCGGGATGAAAGGCGACGCGGCGGTCGACGGCAACCCCGCTCCAACGTAGTTGGGCGTTGGCGACACCTGCGTGGAGCGCCTCCTCCGTTAGCCCGCTGCGCGCTAGGTCGATCCAGCCGGTAACCTGCAAATCCGGAGGTAAGGAGCGCAGGTTCGGACAATCGCACACGTCGAGCCCAGCCAGCCTGCGAACGTAGGGAGGCAGCTCTCGCAAACTGGCGCATCCGCGTAACTGCAAGTATCCGCCGTGAATGGTTGCACATTGCGGCCAGCGTTCGAATGCCCAGCAGCCGCTCAAATCCAAAAACCAGACATTCAATCCTTCAGGCAAAGCCTTCAAGGACGTGCACTGCCGGAGCAGCAGCGCACCGACAGCTAGGCCGCACGGCAACGACTCCAGGTGCTCGCAGCCCGACAGATCCAACCTGGCAAACACGCGCAGGTCCGGCGGCAAGGACCGCAATGGCGTTGAGGCGGCCAGCAGCTCGTACGCCTCCAGCCCTTGGGGCAGTTCCGCCAGGCTTGTGCCGGAGACATTGAATACTCCCACACTCAAGCGCGGCGGAAAGCTCGCCGGCAGGGGGCGGCCCGAGCCGGCGGAGTAGTCCAGCACACCCTCGATGCGGCTCGCTGACTGTAGCTTGCACTGGGCCAGCAAGTCGTATGCCTCTTCCGAGCTTACTGATGGCGCCGACATCGCAGCACGCGCACCTCGCTCAATCTCGCACTACCCTGATTTCTCGGGGTGCGTACTCCCGCTGACGCCAGACACGGTATGTGCCCCGCGGCAGCGAGATGGGACCATGCTCCTGGTGTACCAGCGTTGCACGCTCTCGCGTCACGCGCAGATAAAGCTCGTCGCCGGCACGGAAGAGTTGTGCCGCATCCTGTTCTAGAATGCGGTGGGCGTGGCCCGTAAGTTCTCCCGTGGCCAGGATCAGGTGAGCCAACGGGCGAGCATGCTGCGGAAGCTCTGGGGCGTCCGCCACAAGAAGATCGCCATGTCGGTAGAGTGCCATCGGTTTACCTTCTTTTGCCTTGGATACTGTCGGACCGGCCACTGCTGCACAACCGAGACGCTTGGGTTGCTCAACATGCCCGCCGTGCTTGCTCGGCGCTGCCGACCGAGAACGTCGCGCCAGCAGCCGCACCAATGAGAGGCTTGTGATGCGTGGAGCAATGACTCTCGCCTGCTCAAACCCTCGGAACACGCATGCAAAACTGACCTTTCATTTGTAGCAGGGGGGCGAAAAGACAACAAGCATTTCGGGCGGCGCGCCGTGGCAGCCCTGCCCAGGCCCATCGCCGCAGTCGAGATGCGGGCTGCTCAACTGCCTGTAAGTTGCTGGACGTGCTTGTAGCGACGTGCTAACCTGCGCGCTCGGGGGCGTTCTGCCCCAACCAAGTGTGCACACGGTGAACAGAGTGGAGGTGTCTTATGATGGCGAGATTACTGAATGGGCGCGTGCGGCCGCACTGGGCTTTGCTAGCGGCTGCCATGGCGGTCCACGCCGCAGCCTGGTTGGCCCTGCCTGCCCAGGCTCGTAAGCCCGAGAAGACGCCGGGCGCTTACAATCCTGGGGACGAGGAGGTGGACCTGTTCGACGCCATGCGGTCAGGCCGCCTTGAGGTGAAGTTCATCCCGCGCAATGCTCGGCAGGCCAAGCTGATCATTCGCAACCCGGGGGAGGAGCCGTTGAATGTTCGGCTGCCCGAGGTGTTTGCGGCGCGGCCCGTGCTGGCGCAGCACGGCGTCGAGTGGGGAGGGCTTCCAATAGACCGCCAGGGCGGCGGTGCGGCCAGCGGTACGCAGGCGGTGGGCGGCGGAATTGGAGGCGGGGCCAATGGCGGCAATCTTGGCCAGGGGAACTTCAACCAGGGACGGGGGTTCTTCAATGTGGCGGCGGGCAGGCAGGCCCAGCTCAAAGTGGCCTGCGTGTGCCTGGAGTTCGGCAAGCCCGATCCACGGCCATCGATCGAATACGAGTTGGTCGAGCTAGCAACCGTCTGCGACAAGCCTGAACTCGCCAGCGTGTTGCGCGCGCTGGCGGCTGACGAGTGCACGCAATCGGTGGCGCAAGCAGCGAGCTGGCACCTGGCCAGCGATCTCTCTTGGGAGCAGATTGCCGCGTTAACTCTTCGCCGCCCTGCCGGGCTTTCTGAGCCGATGTTCCGCGCCCAGGACCTCAAGCGTGCTCGGGCGCTGCTGGCGGGCGGAGACAGTGCACAGGTGGCCCGCAGCGCGCCATCCAAGGCACCTTGAACCCAGGCACGGTGCTACTCGAGCAGCTCGGCCGCCTCTGAAAACGTAGAGATCTCCAGTGCCAGCAGCTCCGAAACCACTGCGGCAGCAGATTCGGGCCGCCGCAGGGGATGTCGTGCCAGCAGGCGATGGATGAGCCGAGCTAGTTCCGGTGGCACGTGCGGGGCCAGCACGCGAACCTCTACAGGAGATGTTTGCAGCAGTGCCCGGGCGATCTCGCTTTCGTCTCGCCCAGAGACCGGCGGCCGCCCCGTGGCCATCTGGTAGAGGGTCGCCCCGAGGCTGAACAGGTCGCTGCGCTGGTCTGGGTTCTGCCCGGCAGCAAGCAGCTCCGGCGCGAGGTACTCGATGGTTCCCAACACGCACCGCTCGCCTGCGGCCGGCTGATTCTCGCGGCAGGCAAAGCCCAGGTCCAGCAAGGTGGCGTGCCCCTCTGCTGAAACCATGATGTTCTGAGGCTTCACGTCACAGTGCATCCAGCCGGCCGCATGCAGGGCAGCCAGCCCTTCAGCGGCCTGCCTGCCGATCCATAGGAGTTCAGATAGAGGCAGCGGCCCTGCGGCGAGCCGTGCTTGCACGGTTTTGCCCGCCAGCCAGGGGAACACAACGTAGAAAGGCGCGGCAGCCGTCGAGGCCGCCAGCACGGCAACGACGTGGGGGTGCGCAAGCGTCCGTCCCACGTGTGCTTCGCGGCGCAGCCGGTTCAAGGCGGCGGGATCGTCTTCGTACTCTTTGCGCAGCAGCTTTAGGGCGTACGTGGCCCGCCGGTCGGCGCGGGAGCCAATGGGGCGCGCCTCATAGACGGTAGTAAAGCGGCCGCAATGGGTGGGGCGTAACAGCTCGTAAGGCCCGAGTCTTGCGGCGTTAGCGTGCTGTGGGGGATGAAGCGTGATGCGAGACATAGGCAGAGAGAAGAGCACGCCTGCCGGCAATGAATGGGCGCAGGCGGCCGGCTAGGGGATGAATCGGCGGTGGACCCGGCTCGGGTTGAATGGGAATGGCCGCCCAAGGGGACGAGAGCTGCGAGCTAAGGCACGCTTGCCTACTGGTGAGGCCGCGCGGTCGCTGGGCATTCCATTGCTATTTGGCGGGTGAGGGTCCCAGTTACGTACCGCACAAGCCAAGACGAGCACGGGGCGTAGGCCTCTCACAAACTCGATGCCTTGGGCAACCCAACGCAGGCTGCATTGCTCGCCTTTACACCTTGGGGCTGGCAAGGCACAATTACCTAAGGCGCCCTACCAGGGTGGCTGGACAGGTGATGTGCAGCTTCGGTCAGCGAGGCCAGAGGCCGCTCTGACGACTGCGTTTCAACCCCAGTGGGGCGTCTGCACCTAGCAGGCACTACCGCCACCCCATGCGGTGCGATTGGCAAGCTCATGCCGCAGCGCCGCTAATGGCGGCTTGTGTCAGCCGCTTTAGCCCAACGCGTTTAAGGCGGCGGGCACGTTTTCCCACACAAAGTCGAGGTACCAGCATGGCTGATTTCATCCCCATGAGCCGCACCGGTTACGAAAAGCTCATGGCCGAACTCAAGCATCTGGAAGAGGTCGAAATGCCCCGCGCCGCAGAGCGCGTGGCCGAGGCCCGCGCCCAGGGCGATCTGCGCGAGAACGCAGAGTACCACGGGGCGCGCGAAACTCAGGGCATGATCCAGGCCAAGATCAATCTGCTGCGAGACAAGCTCTCCAGGGCACACATTGTCGAGATGGGATCGCTGCCTCGCGATGAGGTGCGCTTCGGGGCCACGGTGCGCGTGCGCGACCTGGACTATGGCGACGAGGAGGAGTTCACACTTGTGGGAGACGGCGAGGTCGATTGCGACCGCGGCCGCATTTTGATCACCAGTCCGCTAGGCCAGGGCCTGGTGGGGCACAAGGCGGGCGAGCGCGTGGAGATTGCCGTACCGCGCGGCACAGTGCGGTTTGAAATCCTGGAAATCCGCTACGAGGATTGAGCATGCGCCCCGGCGGCTGCCGCCACGGGTGGCGCTGCCAATTGGGTGCCGAAGCATTCACGCCACCTGGCGGCGCGCAAAAAAGTGCCGGCAGGCCAAAGACCTGCCGGCACGCCCGATAGCCACTTGTGCCGCGCCGTGCGGCTAGTTGCGAGTTTCCTCCTCGCTGGTCGGATCCCTCCGATCGCGGGTGTTCAGGCCGATCCAGATGGCGATGTCGACGCTGTCCTGGATCCAACGAGTCGAGCCGTCAAGCATGCACACCTGGATGCCGCCGGGGTGGTTGCTGTCGGCGCTGTAGAACTCGCTGTTCGGGCCAAAGGCGAAATAGTACACCGGCTGCATGGCAAAGGGGAACGAACGCCAGCAGCCATTCGGCACCGGAAAGCCCGGGTTAGGCACCGAAGAACCATCCGGCTGGAAGTACGTGGCGTTGGGATTGTAGTTGGGCGCCGCTTGCAGGGCACAACCGCCTCCCATGCACACCGCCGCAAAGCAGACGCGGAACACCTGGCTGGCATCCTGGTTCTGGGAGCGGGACTTGCCCGTGCCGGTGGTCATGAAAGTGGCGTCGTGATTTGCCTGCTGGTTCTGCCAGCTCTCGGGCTTGGGCGTATCTCGCCACTGCCGGCCGGCCGTGGTCACCTCGGCCAGTGCGATTGTGTTCGACGAGCCGTCGCGCGCCACCGAAGCGTGCGTGTTGAACTCGCTGAAGCAGAACGCACCGCGAGGCCCGACCGCCGTCACCAGCGGTTGAGGCGACACGGGGATGATATCGCTCAGCGCCGCGTTGGCCGGGTTGATCTTGACGTTGAACACCCTGTCGTAAATCCAATAGAGCTGGTCGGGCACAGCGTAGTTGGTCCACGCCAGGTTGTGCGTCTGGGCGATGTTCGAGAACGTGCCGTCCGACGGGCACTTGAATACGTCGAGCGACTGGGTCAGCAGGATCTGGTTGCCCTGCAAGTTGATGGGCTGCGGGTGCCCCACGGGTGTGGGAGCAGTCGACCAGATGGCGTACCGCATATCCAACTGATCCCAGAGGGGCTTGTTCTCGATGAACGGCAGCAGGTACACGGCCCACGTGTAGTGCCACGTGAAGGGAACTGGAGACGTGTTTTGGAAAGACGCGTCGCCCGTTCCGGCCCACATTGCCTGGGTCGGAAACGTCTTGTAGACGTCGTGGTAGTTCTGGATGCCCAGACCAAGCTGTTTCAGATTGTTCTTGCAATGGGTCTTACGGGCGGCTTCGCGGGCCATCTGGACTGCTGGCAGCAGCAGCGCTACCAGTACACCGATGATGGCAATGACGACAAGCAACTCGACCAGCGTGAAACCACGCCGGCTTGCAGGCCGGGCCCACTTTGGCCCACCCAACTTCTTCGTGTGCGTGTTCATACACAACCTCCAAGGGGAAGAGAAATATGAAAGTAGCTACCAGGCCGCATAGACGCACTGAGTATGTGCGTGCTTTGGGCAATTGTCAACAAAAAAGCAACCAACTTTTCACAACAATTTGGCAGAACCCGGCTACAGATTTTTAGGGCAGCCAAAACATGCCTACTTTGGTTGCCGGTCCGCCGGTACAAGGCTGGCGGCTCTCGGGCCTAGCCGATGTAGGCCTCGCAGCTCATGTCGGCATGAGCCTGGCGGCCCGGGGGCTGAGAAAGCATAGCCCCCAAATAGGGTGCACTGCGCCCAGTCGACGGCGGGGGATCCTCGCCATCTCGTTTTGACGCAAGTTGCTTTTGCGAAAAGCTTTGCGAAAAATGGCCTCAGCGGCCCGCCCCGTAGAGCAAGCGTCCCCGCTTGCTCTGGCAGGCCAAGCCCGTCCGGCGCATCTGCACAAGCGAGGACGCTTATGCTACGAGCCCGTAGAGCAAGCGTCCCCGCCCGTAGAGCAAGCGTCCCCGCTTGCTCTGGCAGGCCAAGCCCATCCGGCGCATCTGCACAAGCGAGGACGCTTATGCTACGTAGAGCAAGCGTCCCCGCCCGTAGAGCAAGCGTCCCCGCTTGCTCACGCACGCCAAACACCACCGCCACCGCGCACAAGCGAGGACGCTCATGCTACGAGCCCGTA
>FWPU01003002.1_pt1 | contig 44255 bp, 36 predicted proteins | sample 2228361 | NCBI WGS metagenome assembly FWPU01 (sample SAMEA103939777, study PRJEB20133) | metagenome | reverse complement strand
GCCGCGCCCAGACGGGCGCGGCCCGTCGCGCGTACGGGCGCCGGGGTCCAGCGCCCTCCGTCGGTCCAATGAAGCAACTCGTGCGGCAGCGGTGACGAACATCCTGCCGCGTCCCGCGAACGACTCAGGCGGTCTCACGCATCGGTTCTGCCGGCGGGAGCTCGTAGCGCACGCCTGTAGCCGCTTCGGACCAGCGCCAGAGGCGTGCGGCGCCCTCGGGGTCTCGCGCCGCGGCCGACGGCTCGACCCGCACCGCCGGCCCCCGCAGCTCGCGCCACCTCGAGGGGCCGAAGTACTCACCGCCGCCGGCCGCCGGGTCTGTGGCGGCGCGCAGGATCGGCCAGGCGCCCGCCGCCGCCGACTGCGCGAGGAGTGCGTTCGAGACGGCCACGAACAGTCGTTCCAGCCTGGACCCGCCGAGGCGCGCGGCGCGCGGCTGCAGCTCGGTGGCGGCGTAGCCGGGATGGGCGGCGACGGCGAACGCCGCCGCGCCGACGGCGCGCAGCCGACGGTCGAGCTCGAAGGCGAACAGCAGGTTCGCCAGCTTGCTCTGGTGGTAGGCCTGCCAGCGGTCGTACGCCCGGCGCTCGAAGAACGGGTCTTCCAGCAGCGACGGCAAGGAGCCCCGTTTGTGGAGATTGCTCGATACGACCACGACGCGCGCGCCCGGAGTCCTGAGCAGGAGCGGGAGCATCAGGCCCGCGAGCGCGAAGTGCCCGAGGTGGTTCACACCGAGCTGGTACTCGAACCCGTCGGCGGTGCGCTGGTGCGGGAGCCCCATGACCCCCGCGTTGCAGATCAGGCCGTCCAGGCGGTCGAGCACCGAGACGAAGGTCTGCGCCGTGCGACGAATGCTCCCGAGGTTCGCCAGGTCGAGGTGCGTCGTGTCGATGCGCGCACCCGGCACCTCGTGCAGCAGCCGCTCCCGCACGCCCACGCCGCGCGCCAGGTCGCGACACGCGAGGACGACGTGCGCACCCCGACGCGCGAGCACGCGGGCGGTTTCGTAACCGAGGCCGGTGTTCGCACCCGTGACGAAGTAGCGCCGCCCGTCGAGGGCGGGGACATCCTGATCTGTCCACCCACGCGACCCCGGGGGGTTCGACCCGCTCCCCATACCCGTCACGCCGGAAATCGATCTTAGCGCGACGCCTGGTGTGCGCGCGCTCGAGCCCGCCCGGCCGCCGCCAAGGGGTCCCCGGCCGCGCGCTGCGCCCCGACGCGGGATGGGGCGGCGCGCTCGCGAAAATCCGGCGCCACGGGGAGTTTTTCGCGCGGCCGGACGCCCCGGGGCCGCGGGGATGGGGCGGCGCGCTCGCGAAAATCCGGCGCCACGGGGAGTTTTTCGCGCGGCCGGACGCCCCGGGGCCGCGGGAAGGGGGCGCTTTCACGCTCGCGTCTGCGGGATCGTGTTTTGCAGCCGGTCGGCGGGGGCCGAGCGTGCCCGCGGAGGAACTTCGCCATGGCGATGGTCATCGTTGAGGAGTGCATCAATTGCGGGGCGTGCGAACCGGACTGCCCGAACGAGGCGATCTCGGCGGGCGACACGATTTACGTCATCGACCCGGAGAAGTGCACGGAGTGCGTCGGGGCGTACGACTCGCCCAAGTGCGTCGAGCTCTGCCCGGTCGAAAACTGCATCGTCCCGGACCCGAACCATCAGGAGACGCGGGAGCAGCTCGAGGCGAAATACCAGCGGCTCCACGCGTAGCCGTTCCCGTTTCCTACGCGGTGCCCGCGGCGTGACGTCCGGACCGAGACGCCTCGCGCCTCTCAGGGCGGCGGCGCGACCGGCTCGACCGTCCAGGTGGCGTTCAGCCACCGGCCCAGCTCCACGAGATCCGGCGGCAGCGGTGCCTCGACGCGCAGGACGCCTGTTGCGCGTCCGGGGCGTGACGCGGAGCCTGGCGAGGTGTCGTGCCCGCGGCCCTCGAGCGGCCGCGGGAGGTACAGCCGGCGGGCGTGGAGCGCCAGACGCCGGCACGGGGCGCCAGCGGTCGTCGTGGGCGGGATGCCGCGCCCGTAGAGCGCGTCAAACAGGATCGGCGCACCGGCGGCGCGCAGGTGCACGCGAATCTGGTGACGGCGGCCGGTGGTTGTCTCGAGGTTCACGAGCGAGATGAGATCGCCCTCGCGGCGCCAGCGTCGGCGTACGCGGTACTCGGTGACGGCCCGTCGCGCGCCGCGCTCGTCCGGGTGACATGCCGGACGCATCTTCCCGCGGCGCGCCGGCGCGAGCGCGACCTCGAGCCGTCCTTCAGCAGCCGGGAGCCTCCCGGCCACGAACGCCACGTAGTGCTTCCGGACCTGGCGTGCCTCGAACAGCCGGCAGAGGGTCCGGTGCGCGTCGGCGCGGCGCGCGAAGACGACGACGCCCGAGGCGTCGCGGTCGAGCCGGTGGACGACCCACAGGCGCTCGCCGCGCGCCGCCTCGAGGCGGTGATGGAGACACGCCTCGCGCCCGCCGCCGCTCGCCGGCACGACGAGTTCACCGGGCGCCTTCGCCACGACCACGAGGTCGTCGTCTTCGTACAGCACGGCGATGGGGCCTGGGGAGGTGGTCGTCACGATCGTGCTCCGCGCGTCGCTTCGCGGCGAACGATTCGATGATGGTCCTCGCCGCCGCCCCGTCCGACCCGTGGCGCCCGACCTTCCCGCTGCCAGGGTAGCGGCCGACCTTCAGGTCGGCCGGCCCGCGACCGGAGGCGTGGCGTAGAGACGGAAACGCCCGTCGGGACCCGCCCGGAGGTGGCACTCGAGGCCCTGCTTCTCGAAGTTCTCGAGGAGCGGCACGGGGCGGAACGACGCGACGAGTTCGAGCACGTCGCCGGGACCGAGCGCTCGGGCCGCGGCGAACGCCACGTGCAGAGGCACCCGGCCGGCCACGAGGAGCGCGTCGGCGTCGATCGTTCGGACGACGCGCGAGCGATCGAGCCAAGGGGGTGGTGCGGGCGCCTCGTGTTCCCCCGGCGGGTCCGGGCTGAGCCGCTGTTCGGTCCGGCTGTCGAGGTCGTCGACCGGCTGGCCGGCAGCCGCGCGGAGCGCGATGACCAGAGCCCGCGGACTGAGGCCACCGATTCGCGCGGCTTGCTCGAGGGTCGCCACGCGCGCGACGGTGCGACGCAGGACCGGGTTGCGCAGCTTCTGGAAGGCAGGCGCCTGCGCGACGAGCACGGGCTCGAGCTCGGGCCAGCGCTCGAGGAGCTCCGCCACGCGCATGCCGGGGTGAATGAGCGCGTCAGTCATACTGCAACAGGCGGCGCTCGCCCTGGAGCGTCCGCTCGCGCGTCAGGTCCTGCGTGACCTCGAGCGTTCCCAGATAGCGTCCCTGCTCGTCGCGCACCGCGAAGTAGCGGATGAGCACGAAGCGCCCGCGGAAGTCAATCCAGAACTCGGCGACCGACTGCCGGCCCTCGCGGAAGTCTGTGAGAATGCGGTCCACTACATGGACGCTGGCGGGAGGGTGGCAGTGCTGGACGAGGCGTCCGATCACCGCCTTCGGCCGAACGAACACGCGGTTGCGCCCCTCGGTGAAGAACCGGACGCGGTCGTCCGCGTCGACGAACGTCAGGTCGACGGGCAGCGTCGCGAAGATCGCCTTGAGCTGCTCCAGCGTCAGAGACCCGGTTGGAAAGACGAGGGCACCCGAGGAAAGCGGGCCGGGCGATGGCACGGGCGGTGCGTCGAAGGCCACGCCACGCGCGGCGGCCACCTGCTCGGCGGCGGCTGAAGCGACCTGTGTCTTTGCTGGTGGCTGCCATCCATCTACCGGTGGATCCACCAGACACCAGCCGATCTGCGGCGACTCGGCCCAGATCTGGCCCCAGTCGGCGTCGGTCAGCGTGTCGAGGGCCATCGGCAGGAGGATCTTCTCTTCTTTGAAGATCATTTCCTCGAGCGCGGCGAGGGCCGGCATGGCCACCGCGGGGACCACCAGGCGCCACTCGCCGACGGTCGTGCCCTCCTGCGCCAGCACGGCGCCCAGCTCCCTCAGCCTCCCGCGCACCTCATCGTCCTTGCCCCACATCACCTTCGACGGGCCGGTAATGCCGTACCGCTCGAGGTGAGGAAAGAGGAGGTGCTCCTTGCGCCGGTAGTGCTTGTCGACGTCCATCAGCAGGTTGAACAGGGTGCGGGCCTCGTTCAGGTGCACCGGGTCGACCGGGTCGTCGTCCCGTCCCATCGTCATCAAGCCGAGCACCGCGCGGAGGCGCGCGGCGGTCTGCTCGAGGGCGCGGTTCTCGCGCTGGAAGATGTCGACCGGGTGCCCCGGCGGGACGGTGCGGGCGGTTCGATCGACGATGATGTCGCGGAGCGCCTCGGAGTGCAGGTCGCACATCCGCATGATCTCGGTTGCCGGGACGCCGTCGGCCATGAGCTCCTGCTCCATGGCGGCGATCTCGCTCGCGGTGCACTCGCGGACGAGGGCGGCGAGCTGAGGTTTGACGGCGGCCGGAGCCTCGCCGTGGTGCAGGCGCGTGATGACTTCCTTGAGCGTGCGGATGCGGTGCGCGCGGTTGTCGAGCAGCTCACTCACGGGTGTCGAGCCTCGGGGATCATCGTAGACGGTACGGCGTGGGCAGGGGCATGACGGATGTCATACGGGGAGACGGGCGGGGAACGGGAGACGGGCTCTAGCTGCGGCGCGAGGAGCGCAGGCCGGGATACGGACGCCGGGTGCGCCAGAGGATCCAGCATGCGGCGGCGAGCACGGCCGCCGCGGCGGCGTAGCTGCCCGGCTCGAGGTTGACGAGCGAGACGCCGGATCGGGTGGCGAGGAGGCTGATGGCGTTGTTGAGCGCGTGCCACACCATCGCCGGGAAGATCGACCCGGTCAGCAGCGTGGCGGCCGCGAAGAGCAGGCCCAGATACGCCGTCGGCAGCAGCCGGAAGAGCGAGACGTGAAACAACCCGAATACGAGACCGACGACGACGGCGACCGCCGCCGGACGCAGGCGACGGTGGAGACCGTAGAGCAGGACGCCCCGGAAGGTGATTTCTTCGCAGACGGCGGGCAGCAGCGTCATCAGCGGGAAAAGGTGCCAGAAGGGCACGTCGCGCGGTAACAGCACTCGGCTGAACGTCTCGAGGACGCGCGGGTCGACGGGAACGATCAGGTTGGCGAGGCGGAAGACGCCGATGCCCGTGAGCAGGCCCGCCGGTGCGCCTGCGAGGACCGCGACCCAGACGGCGGGGTGAACGCGTCGCAACGCCAGCGCCTCGCGCACGGGAAGGCGGTAGCGGCGCATCATGAGGAGCGAGCCCCCGAGCAACAGGCCCACGAGATTGACGACGAGTTGCAGGCGGAGGTCGAGCCGGCCCTCGGTGTTGAGCGCGACGAGCAGGACGACCGCCCAGAGCACGGCGAACCAGCGGAGCACGTGGCGGCTGAACAACGCCGGACCGCCGATGCGGGCTGCTGGCTCGGTCTCGCTCGGCACGATGAGCCGCTCGGTCTGCAACGACCGGGCGACGGCCACGGCGGCGGCGACAGCGGCGGCGGCCGTGACCGTCCAGGCCGCCGCGGTCGCCCACGGGTCGAGGCGCCCGACCAGGGTGTCTTTCACCGCGACGCTGATGTTCGCGACGGGGACGAGCAGAACCGCCGACCGGAGCGGCACGGCGGGCAGCAAGGCCGCCAGGCCAGGCAGGACGCCGAGCAGGAAGACCGGGAAGAAATAAAGCTGCGCTTCTTTGTAGGACCGCGCGTAGCCCGAGACGAGCAGCAGGATGCTCGCGCCGAGCGCGGCGACGGGCAGGAAGAGGAGGAAGAGGAGGGCGGCGATCGGCGGGGGCACCGTCGCGGTGAAGCTCGCGCCCGCGGGGATGACGCGGAAGCCGACGTACACGAGGAGGTTTCCGACCTGGATGGCGGTGATCACGAGGGCGACCGCGAGGATGAGCGCGTGCTTCGCCGCCACGATCTCGGCGCGCGTGACGGCGGTCGTAAGCAGCGTCTCGAGCGTGCCGCGCTCCTTTTCGCCGGCGAGCGTGTCGACAGCCACGACGGCACCGCCGATGAACAGGAAGAGGAGGAGGAGCGGGGTGAGCAGGCGCCCGAGCATGAGGCCGGCGACCTGCTCGGCGCGCGCCAGGTCGGCGAAATCGACGGGGGCGACCTCGCGCGCGTCCACCGGAAAGCCGCGCGCGGCGAGGATCCGGGCCCGTTCGTCGCGCCGCGCGCCGGCCAGCAGATCTCGGAGGCGCCGGGCCCCCTCGTTCGACTCGTCGCGGTCGCCCCTGAAGACGAGAGTCAGGCGGGTCGCCTCCGGGGCCGCAGCGGCCACGCGGCGGCGCTCGACTTCGTCGGCGGGTGTCTCCTCGCGAGCTCGCCTGGCTGTGGTGAGGGCGGGCGGATCGGCGGCGCGGCCCGTCTCGACGTAGAAATGCACCTCGGCGCGCTCGAGGGCTCGCGCGGAGTCGGGTGTGTCGACCTCCTCGTAGCGGAACGGCTGGCCGGTTTTCCGCGCCTCGGCGGCCCGTAGGGCGGCTAGGATGCGGCGGGCGTCGGCGGCGCGCGGTCCCGCGATGGCGTAGCGGTAGGTGCGCGCGGCCGCCTGCCTCGCGCGGCGCGCCTCGACCCGGCGGGACGCCGTCAGGACGAGCGGCAGCACCACCGCCGGCAGCACGACGGACATCACGATGGTCCGACGGTCACGGAGCAGCATCCTTAGCTCGGTGCGGAACAGCGCAGCGACCATCGACCACCGCAGCATCGCAGACCTCAGCACCCGGAACCTAGAACCCTCAGGACTCGGCTCGGACGACCTGCACGAAGATGTCCTCGAGGTAGCGACGGCCGGTCGCCCGTCGCAGGCCCTCGAGGGTGTCGCACGCGTGAATCCGGCCGCGGTGGATGATGGCGATCCGGTCGCACAGCCGCTCCGCCTCGCTCATGATGTGCGTCGAGAAGATCACGGCCTTGCCTTCGTCGCGGAACTGGGCGATCACCTGCTGCATGTCCAGGGCATTCAGCACGTCGAGCCCGACGGTCGGTTCGTCGAAGACCAGCACGGGTGGGTCGTGGGCGACGGTGCGCGCGATCGAGACCTTCTGCTTCATGCCCGTCGACAGCTTGTCGACCCGCACGTCGGCGTAGTCGCCGATCCCGAAGCGTTCGACGAGCATGTCGACGCGGGTCCGCAGGCGGTCCGGCGGGTAGCCGTTGAGCCGCGCGAAGAACTCGAGGGTCTCGCGGCCGGTCAGGCGCGGGTAGAGGGCGGTGGTCGACGAGTAGAAGCCGAGCGAGCGGCGCACGGCTTCGGGCGCCTGCACGATGTCGTGGCCCATGACGCGCGCGGTGCCCGCCGTGGGTTTGAGGATCGTGGCGAGCAGGCGGAGGGTTGTGGTCTTGCCGGCGCCGTTCGGCCCGAGCAGCCCGAAGATCTCGCCCGGCCGGCACGCGAAGTCGACGCCGTCGACGGCACGCACCTCGCCCCGCGTCTCGTCGTAGAAGGTTTTCGTGAGCCCCTCGACCTCGACCGGTGCCGTCATGCGCTCGTCTCCACGACGCCGGCCGCCCGGCGGCGCCCGAACACGCGCTCGCGGAGGAAGCGCCCAGGGCCGCCGGCGAACGAACCGGTCACGACGTCCTCGAACCGCAAGATGAACCCCGCCGCCCCGATCCCTGCGGCGATCGTGGCCGACGAGACCACGACGGTCAGGCCGATCTGCGCCCAGTGAAAGGTGCCGCCGATGGCTTCGCGCACCACCAGGGCCACGTTGACGACGGGCACCGCGGCCAGCGCGGGGGTGAACCGGAGGTCGGGCGACTGGAGGAACATGACCGGCAGCAGGATGAGGAGATAGAAGGGCGTGATCATGGCCTGCCCCTCGCGGAACGTCCGAGCGAAAGCGGCGAAGATCATCATACCGACGGCGACGAAGCCGGCGAGCAGGACCGCTGCGACAAGCATGACCGGCACTGCGGCGAGCGGCACGCGGAACTCGAACGGGTCGCCGGCGCGCGCGAGGAGCGGGGCGAGCACCGGCTTCATCGTGAGCACCATCGCCGTTACGTTCAGGACGCCCGCCAGCCCGCCGAAGGTGGCCACGTAGGCATACTTCGCGGTCACGATGCTCGCGCGGGACACCGCCGAGCTCATGAGCGTTTCCCAGGTGCCGCGTTCCCGCTCGCCAGCCGTCGCGTCGATCGCCGGGTAGAAGCAGCCCACCGCCACCATGATGACGAAGAACAGCGGCAACATCAGGCCGAGCAGAAACTGACCCATCTGCCGACCGGACGCGACGTTCCGACGCTCGAGCACGAAGACCTCCCACTCGGCCGGCGCGACCCCGATCGCCCTGGCCTCGCGGCGGAGCCGGTCTTCGCGATACGCGTTCACGATGTCGGTCACGCGATCTCTGGCGAGCGCGCTCCGCTCCCTGGAGGCGTCGAACACGAGTCGCACGCGGACGTTCTCGGCGAGCGGGCCCGGCGCCGGCTCGATCTCGACGGCCGCGTCCAGCTCGCCGTCGCGGATGGCCCGGTCCACGGCCCGGCGATCGACCGTGCCCTCGTTGACGAGCCGCAGCCGCGAGTCGCGGCGAAGAGAATCGAGCAGACCGGGCGGCTCGGAGGGCCCGGAGCGATGGGAGCCGGAGGGCACGATCGCGACGCGCGAAACGAGACCTTCGGACTGCCCCTGGACGAACGTCACGCCCGTGAAGATCGCCCACAGGAGGAAAGGGTAGAGCACGATCGGGATGACGATCGAGTTGACGACGATGGTGCGCTCGCGGAGGGCGGAGCGAAGCTCCCAGGCGTAAAGCGTGGCCACCTCGCCCCAGCGCACCATCTCGGCTCCACAGCATAGCACGCGAGCAGGGCGCGACCTCACGCGAGACGTCGAGGACCCGCCGTCGCAGCCCCTCCGGATGTCGCGGTGCCTCTACGAGGCACGCGGATCCTTGTGGCAAAATGACGCCTATGCTCGTGTTCCCGGTCGAGCTGGTCGCTCGGTGCTCCGCGGCGGCGTGCGTCGCGACGAGGTCGGCGCCTTCGCCGACAGGGCTGTCCCTGAACGCGATCTGGTGGCTCGTGGCCGCTGCGGTGGCGATCTTCGGGATAGCCTTCGCCTCGAACGACGACGAAGCGGTGACGGCCGTCATCGGTGCGGGACCGGCCGGCCTGACCGCGGCGTACCTCCTCGGTGCACGCGGGCGACGCGTGCTCGTGCTCGAGCAAGACGCGCAGGTCGGGGGCTGGCCCGCACGATCGAGTATCGCGGCTACCGGTTCGACATTGGGGGGCACCGCTTTTTCACGAAGGTCGAGGCGGTCAGGATGCTATGGCGCGCGATGCTCGGTCCGGATTTCCTCAAGGGTCCGCGCCTCTCCCGCCTTTGCTATCGCGGGCGGTACTTCCACTATCCGCTGCGTCCCCTCAACGCCCTGGCTGGCCTCGGCGTCTTCAACGCGTTCTCGTGTTTGGGAAGCTACGTGTGGAGCCGCGTGCGGCCGATTCGACCCGAGGTGAGCTTCGAGGACTGGGTATCGAATCGGTTCGGGCGCCGACTGTATCGGATCTTCTTTCAAACCTACACGGAGAAGGTTTGGGGGATTCCTTGCCGCGAAATCAGCGCTCAGTGGGCAGCGCAGCGCATCAAGGGGCTGTCGCTGACGAGCGCTCTCGTGTCGATGGTGTGGCGGCGCCGGGGCGCGCAGGCCATCAAGACGCTGATCGACGAGTTCGAGTACCCGCGACGGGGGCCCGGCATGGTGTGGGAGGCGTTCCGCCGAGAGGTCGAGCGCGCGGGCGGGCGGGTCGAAACCGGGGCGTGGGTCGTGCGCCTCGCGCACCGGAACGGTCGGGTCGAGTCGGTGGATGTGGTCTCGAGTGGCAGGCCGCGAACCATTGCCGTGGACGTTGTCTTGTCGACGATGCCCCTCCGCGAGCTCGTTCGCGCGCTCGACCCACCCCCGCCCGCCGACGTCGTGGCCGCGGCGGAGCGCTTGCGGTACCGCGATTTCCTCACGGTCGGTCTCATCGTGGACGACCCGGAGGTGTTTCCAGACAACTGGATTTACGTGCACGACTCGTCGGTGCGGCTGGGGCGGGTCCAGAACTTCAAGAACTGGAGCCCGGAGATGGTGCCGGACCCGTCCAAGACGTGCCTGGGTCTCGAGTACTTCTGCTCGCAGGGCGACGACCTCTGGACGATGAGCGACCAGGCGCTCATCGAGCTGGGTCGGCGGGAGCTCGCGGTGCTCGGGCTGGTCGACCCGGCCAAGGTTGTCGACGGCACGGTGGTGCGCGTCCCGAAAGCGTACCCCGTGTACGACGCGGGCTACGAGGCGGCACTCGCCCGCGTGCGCACGTATCTGGAGACGTTCGCCAACCTGCAGGTGGCAGGTCGGAACGGCATGCACAAGTACAACAATCAGGATCACTCGATGGTGACGGCGATGCTGGCGGTGCGCAATTTGCTCGGCGATCGCGTCGACGTGTGGGCGGTGAACGCTGAAGACGAGTACCACGAGGTGGTCGGCGCCGCCGAACTTCCGTTTTCCGAGGAGGAACTCGAGGCGCTGGTGCGGGCCCAGCCCCTGGTGCCCAGGGTGATTCGCGCACCCGACGGCGTAGAGCCCTCGGTCTGAGCCTCACCATCGCGGTCGGAAGTCGACGGAGCCGAGGGCGGCGCCGAGGGGGATCATCCGGGTGCTCCGAGTGGTTGTCGTGACGTGACCAGGGCCACGCTTCCGCGCTGGATTGTCGGCTACGGACTCGCCACCGTCGCGGTCATCGCCCTCGTCTCGCACGTGAGCCCGCCGCGGCAGGTGCTGAGGGGCGTCTACACACCCGGCTTCGCCACCTTGCCGCATCCTGCCCCGCCGGGCGACACGCTGGCCTTCCTGATCGCCGAGCTGCGCAAGCCACACGGGCAACAGTTCCTGGCAAGGCTCGCCCCCTCGGAATCCGGGGCACTGTGGCTCGCGCTCGCCGTGGCTCTCGTCGTCGGCTTCGACCTCGAGCGGCGCCGAAGCCCGAGAGACTTGGACCTCCTGTTGTTGTTGCCGGGCGTGTTCCTGTATCACGCCCTGGGCTTCTTCGCGACGACGCACGAGCCAGCGTACGTCCGCTTGCTCGACTGGGTGTTCTCGGGCGTCGTGCTGGCGAGCCTGACCGTTCTGGGACGTGCCCTCGTGCGGGCCATGAAACCCCTCGATGAGCCGTGGCAGCCCTGGCTTCCGCTCAGGACCCTGATGGCCCTCGCCCTGTTGCTGACGAGCCTGAATGTGCTGATCGCGTTGGTGCGCCCCCCGGACGATGCGGGGTACTTCATCAACCTCGGGGCGCAGCGTTTCCGCGAGCGTGGCTTGCTGCCGTACGGTGACCCGCTGCTCGACGGATCGGCGGGCGCGGCGTACGGGCCCCTCATGTATGTGGCGCATGTGCCGTTCCAGTGGCTTTTCGATGGTGGGGTGCGGAATGCGAGTTCGCCCGATCTTCCTGGGACCGGATCGACACTCGTGTACTGGCTCCCGTCGGAACTGGCGACGAGAGTCTGTACCATCACTTTCCATCTGATCGGCCTCGTGGCGTTGTGGGTGGCCGCTCGGCGACTGGCCGACCAGCGCGTCGCGTGGGGCGTCGTGTCGCTCTACGCCGGGAGCCTCGCCGTGCTGGGGGTGGGCGGCGAGGTCGACCAGGTCACAGGGCTCTCCTTCGTCTCGCACATCGCCCCGGCCTCCGCCGTGCTCGGAGCGTTCGCTTTCTTGCCGCGGCCGACCGCCGCGGGCGGGATGCTCGCGATTGCCGCCGGCCTCGGCTTCTACCCGGGATTCATGGTTCCGGCCTGGGTGGGCTACTACTGGACAGACCGGCGCCGCCTGTGGCGTTTTGTCGCTGGGGTGACGGTGACCGCTCTCGCCATCCTGCTGCTGGTCGTCGGGTGTTCGCGGGCCAGTCCGGGACGCACGTTGCCGGGGACGTTCCTGTGGGACACCTTCGGGCACCACACGGATCCGGCCTCGTATGGTCGGAGCCCGTTCGGCTTCTGGGGTCAGCGCGGACCGGTGCGAAGCTGGTTCATGCATCCCCTCCTCGGCGGAAGCAGGGTGACGACGCCAGCCCTCCTGATGCTGGTCGGTCTGGCCCTGGTGAGCTTCTTCGTGATCCGCGGGCGACAGGCGGGTGCCCTCGCCCTCGCGTCGGGGGCGGTTGCGATCGGCGCCGCACTCGTCAAAGTGCACTCGACGGGGACGTATCTCGCCTGGTGGTATCCCCTCCTGCTTCTCGGACACTTCGCCTGGCGACCGCTGGAAACCGAGGTGGACCCTGGAGGATCGTCCCCCGCGTGGCCGGTGGCGACGGTTCGACCGGGCTCGCGCGTCGCGAACGACCGCCACGTCCCGTAGCGACCTGCGGCGTCATCGCTCGCCGAGCCGAGCGAGAGCCCGCGCGATGACGGCAGGGTCGAGCGCTTGGGCGCGGATCTCCTGGACGATCGCCGGCCATCGGTCGACCAGCGCGGCGACCTCTCGCGGGGCTGACGCCGGGTCCACCTCGATCCGACGACCGGTCTGAACCGCCTCCACGAGGGCGTCGGGCGACCAGCCGGTCGGCCAGGTTCGATTGAGCCCCTCCATCGCGCGCGCGAGCCGCACGAGGCGCCCGGCGAATCCATCCACCGCCCGCTCCACGCCGGGACTGGCGACGGCTGGGGTCACGACGATCTCCACCGTCTCGGTGACCGGTGAACGCGGCACCCGGACGATGGTCGTCAGCGTGTCGCCGTCGACCGTCCAGCAGGGTGGGTCGCACGCCGCGGTCGCCCTCGCAAAGCCGAACGCGCGTCCGGCCGACGTCACCGCTCGCGGCGGCAACGCGCCCGGGAAACGAAGCTCGTAGGCGCGCTCGGTGAGCATCCCGGGATAGCGGCCGTTAGCCGGTCCGACGCGCACCGTCAATGTCCCATCGGGGGCGCGGTCGTAGCGGACGGGCGTCCACGCGTAGGCCCGGCCCATGTAGCCCAGGCCGACGCCCTCGTCTTCGTAGACGCGCGTCGCGCCGCTCGCGGCGCCGGGAAAGATCGTGAGGATCAAGGGGTCGACGGGCTTCTCGCGTGTGTGACGCACCTTCGGTTGCATCGGGACGATGGCGCCAGCCTTGACGTACACGGGGATCTCCTCGATGCCGAAGTCTCGGTCGAGCCACGTCGGTCCGTCGAGCGTGGTGCCCGTCGACCACTCCACCCATCGTCCGGGCGGCAGCCAGACGCGCTGGCGCGCCGTCTCGCGCTCCGGGTCCACCGGCGCGACCACTGGGGCCACGAGCATCGCGTCGCCGAAGAGGTACTCGTGCTTCGCCGTGTAGGCATCCTCGAGCTCCGGGTAGTCGTAGTAAAGCGGGCGAAGAAACGCGACGCCAGTCTCGTAGGTCTCCCGAGCGGCGGTGTAGATGTAGGGGATGAGCGCGTAGCGCAGCGTGAACGCGTCGCGCATCACGGAGGCGTACGGCTCGGGATAGGCCCAGATCCGCCGTTCGGCGTCGGGGTTCTTGGTGGTGTGCGTCCGCAGGATGGGACTGAAGACGCCGAACTGAACCCACCGGGTGTAGAGTTCCGGGCTGACGACCCCCGGCATGTGGCCCCCGATGTCGTGACTCCAGTACGCGTAACCGACGTTGGCTGCGGTCGCCGTGAAGTACGGCTGGAAGGCCAGCGACTCCCACACGGAGATGGTGTCGCCCGAGAAGCCGAGCGGGTACCGGTGGTTTCCGAGACCACCCCAGCGATGAAGGATGATCGGCCGCAGGCCGCGGCGCGCCATGTCGGTGCTGTGCACGTAGTTGAGCCACCAGGTGTTGGTGAGGCCGCGCACCGTCGTGTCCGGATACTGTTGCCAGTCGAGCCACCAGAAGTCGACGCCCATCGCTTCGAGGGGATGGTGCAGGATGTCGAGGTAGTGGCGGGCGAACATCTTGTCGGCGATGTCGAACGGCACGTACCGCTTCGTCGCGGGGTCGACACCCATCGCGCGGGCCATGGCGGGATAGGCTTCTTCGTGCGGCTGAACCCCCGAGGCGGGGTGGAGGTTGAGCGTCGTCTTGAGCCCCCGCGCCTCGCACCACGCGAGGAATCCGGCCGGGTCGGGGAACAGGATGGGATTCCACGTGTACCCGCTCCACCCGAGACGCATCCCCGCCTGGTCCTTCACCGGTGTGTCCCAGCGCAGGCCGAAGGTCAGGTGCCAGTCCATGTCGATGACGAGCACGTCGAGGGGCACGTCGTGACGCTCGAACTCGTCGACGAGCGTCATGAGTTCCCGGTCGCGGTACGCCCAGTAGCGCGACCACCAGGCGCCGAACGCGAACCGGGGCGGCAGCGGGATGCGCCCGGCAACCCTGACGAAATCGCCCAGAGCCCCCCGGTAGTCGTGGCCGTGACCGAAGAAGTACCAGTCGATGGCGCCGCGCTCCGGACGGGCCACGGCCCAGGGCCACTCGGTGTCGTCGAAGAGCGGACGCGCGCTGTCGTCCACGACGACCCAGCCGTCGCGCGACACGAGTCCCGGCTCGAGCGCCGTCTCGCCCTTCACGCCGTCGAGCGTCCGCGTCGTCCCGCGCAAGTTCCCGGTCTCGGGAGTGCCGGGCCGCCACGTCACCCGCCGGCCGCCGACGGTGAGCTCGATGGCGAGCGTGTCCGCGGTGAACGCCCCGGTTCCGCGCGGGCGGTACCGCAGCCGCAGGGCGCCCGTGTCGACGATGGTCCAGGCGCCCTCGCGGCGGGTGCTGAACGACGGGACGGGCAGACGGCGGTTGATGAAGACGAGCGACGGGCGGTCCTCGAAGCGCCCGTCGCGTGCCCACTCGAGACGCAGGAGGCGCGGGGTGAGCACCGTGAACCGAGCGCGCCCGACCACGACGGTGGCTGCGGGGTCCGCCGACCCCTGGAAGGGCTGAGCCTGGACGTCGACCGGCGGCGTGGCGAGACACGCCAGGAGGCCGAGTGCGAGGGGGGTCGTTCGGCGCCGCCAGACCTGCCGTGACCGCTGCATGGTGGGCCTCCGTGCGCGCATCGATTCACAGGTGCCGCAGATCGTCGCGGTCGGGGGGCTCCGGCCGTCTGGTGACGCGCTCGAGCAGCTCACGGGCCAGGTCGCGGCCCGCCAGGCCGAACGCGAGGGCCAGCGCGAGCACGACGCCGCCGAACAGCACGGTGAAGGCAACGAGAATGATCTGACGGCCGACGCCGAAGTGCTCGAGCGCCATGGCAGCGGCGAGGATCACGATCCCCGCGTGCGCACCACCGGCCAGCAGGCGTGCCGAGGGCAGGCCGGCGTTGACCGCCGCGATGAGCACGCTGCGGCGCACGAACGCCGCGACGAGGCCCCCCAGAATCAGGATGGCGACGCCGACGAGGAGCTGCGGCAGGTAGCCGAAGGCCTGGGTGATGAGCCCCATCGCGATCGTGATGTCGAGCGCGGCGATGGCCAGCAGCACGAAGACGGCGAGCACCGCCCAGGCGAGCGCCAGCCCGACGACCCGCGAGGGGGTGCCGCGGATGCCGCCCCGCTCGAGGATGACGGCGACCCCGAGGCGTTCAGCCAAGCGATCGAATCCGAGGCGGGGCAGCGCGACCTTGAGGACGAGGTGCAGCGCGCCGGCCAGGATGGCGCCGACCGCGAGCGTCACGAGCATCGCGAGGAGGTTCGGCCCGAAGGCGGCGAGCCGCTCGCCGAAACCGCTGATGGTCTGCCGGAAGACGGCGCGGAGAAACTCCCACATGATCGGCCTCGCTTTTCTCACCATCGGCGGGGGCCCCTGCACCCCGCCTGGCGGGCTCGCTTGCGGGGACCCCTCCGCCCCGCGCCGCTCGCCCGCGGTCACCATCGGCGGGGGCCCCTGCCCCCCGCCTTCTCAGCGTGCCCACCGCTCGACGAGATACGCCCGATCCTGCCAGAACTGGCCGGCGAGGGCCCGGATGCGCGCCTCGACCTGCTCGGCGTCCAGCTCGGCTACCTCGACGACGAACGAGGCCGTCCGGCCCAGGTAGAGCGGAACGAGCGATCGCAGCAACTGGTCCGCGACGAGCGCGCGCTGGTGGTACGCCAGCGCAAAATCGTAGATGGTCCTGACCCACAGGCCGTCGGGGTACTGCACCACCGGAGCGTCCGAGCCAGCCAGCCGGACGACGGCGTCCAGCGTTTCGGGCGCGAGCGCGTGCCCCCAGACCTCGCGCAGGTCGCGCGCGGCCTGGCGGAAGATGGCGCGCATCCGCTCGACGTTCACGCGCACCGGCTCGAGGCCGACGCCGTGCGGAAAGCCGAAGAGCGGCACCTCGTCGACGCGCTCGGTCCGCAGCCAGCGCGGCGCGTGGCGTTCCATGAGGTCGAAGACGGCACCGACGACCTGCACGAGCATGGCCGCGAGGTCCGCACCAGGATCTTTCGCATCGTGAATCTTGGCGCCCAGAAAGGCCTGGCACACGCGGAAATCGTCGGCGATCGCGGTCGTCGTCATCCAGATGTCGACGCCGAAGCGGGCGACGTACGAGTCCCACACGGGTTTCGACAGGTAGTGGGCGGCCAGGCGCCCCGACACGCCGAAGTCCCCGCCGATCGGCTGGCGCACGTCGCGCCCGTAGAGCGCCCGGGTGAGCGGATAGACGATGGAGTTGGTGATCGTGCCATCGTATTTGTGGCGAAGGTAGAGCGGCGCGACGAAGTCGTAGCCTTCCATGACGATCGGGCCGAGCAGCCACTGGACCCACTCGGGCGTGATGCTCCTGAGGTCGGAGTCGACGAGGGCGCACGCCCGGGCCTGCAGACGCCGGGCGATGGCGAAGATGGTGCGGAAGGCGCTGCCCTTGCCCGGGATGCCGTGGTACGGCGTGACGATCTTGTGAACCGGGGCCACTCGGTGCGTCACGAGGATCGCCCCGGGCGAGGGCGGTTCTGCGGCGGCGACGGCCTCGGGCGTCCCGTCGCTCGACCCGCCGTCGGAATTGACGATGACGCCGCGGGCGTCCGGGAAGTACTTGGCCAGGCCGGCGGCCGCCGCGCGCACGACGTGTCCGATCGTCCGGGCGTTGTTGTAGCTCGGGATCCCGACCACGAGGTCGACCTGGCCGATCTCGCGCAGCCGCGCCTCGATCGACGGGTCGAGCGAGACTGACGTCACGGCAGCCGACCTCCAGCCGATCCGACGAGCCGCGGCAGCCCGGCGAGCAGGCCGAGCATGGCTGCGAACGCCCCCGCGAGCACGAGCGCGTCCCGGCGCGGCCAGGCGGCCCGCCTCGGGCGGGGCTTCGTCGGGAGCGCCTGGCCGGGCCAGGCGAGAGCGACCCCGGCCGCCGCGGCGCACCCGATGGGGTTCCACCACAGCCACGACACACCGGGCAGCAGGCCCGCAGTCGTCAGGTTCGCAAGCAGCCCTGCGGCGAGCCCGGCGATGGCCGAGCGCCCCGCGACCCGCGGCGCCAGGACGCCGAGGAGGAACACGGCGAGCACCGGTCCATAGAAGATCGACCCGACCTGGTTGACGAGCTCGAGCACGCCGGTCGTCGAGCGGGCGAAGGCCATGCCGGAGGCGATAGCGAACAGGCCCCAGGCGAACGACGTCGCGCGCGAGAGCCAGACGCCCTGCGTCGCCGACGGTCGATCGAAGACGTCCTCGAGCGTGACGGCAGCGAGCGAGTTGAGGGCGGAGTCGATCGAGGACATCGCGGCGGCCAGGATCGCCGCGAGCAGCAGGCCGCGGAAGCCGGTGGGCAGGTACCGCATCATGAACACCGGGACGAGCGCGTCGGGCGGCGCGCCTGCCATTGTGGCGGCGAACTCGGCGTCGACGCGGAGCAGGCCCGCCAGCAGCATCCCGAGGCCGCAGTAGGTGGACACGAGCGGAAACCTGAGGAGCCCGTTCCACACGAGCGCCCGCCGGGCCTCGCCGTCGCTCTGCGCCGTCAGGAGACGCTGCGCCTGGCTCTGGTCGCAGCCGTAGTAGGAAAGATACAGGAAGAGCCCCCCGACGAGCATCGGCCAGAGGCTGAAGCTCGTCTCCCCGGCCACTCCGAGCGAGCCCGGCACGAGCGCGGTCGCCCGCTCCACGGGGATCGCGTGCCACACGGCGGCACCTCCGTGCTCGAGGACGTACGCCGCCGAGACGAGCGTTCCGCCCCACAGCAGGACGAGCTGGATGACGTCGCTCCAGATGTCCGCGGCGATGCCTCCGAAGCCGGTGTAGAGCACGGAGACGAGACCGACGAGGACCAGGGCGGCGTCGACCGGCCAGCCGATCGCCGTGGCGACGACGAGCGAGGAGGCGTAGAGGATGACGCCGAGCGAAAGCCCGCGCGAGGCGAGGAAGGCAGCGGCGAGGACGCGCCGGGTCGGGCGCCCGAAGCGCTGTTCGGCGAAGGCATAGATCGACGATCCTGGCACCGAGCGGAGCGCGGGCAGCAGCAGGACGATGAGCGCGAGCATCGCGAGGGGCAGGGCGAGTTCGTACTGCAGCCACCGCAGCCCGCCGCCGTCGGCGAGCGCGACGAACGCGGGTGCGCCCACGAGGCTGATGGCGCTCGCCTGGTTGGCCATGATCGAGCAGGCGAGCGGAGCGCCGCCCATGCGCCGCCCGGCGAGGAAGTAGTCGTCGCCGCTGCGCTGCCGGCGCGCCAGGGCGAACGAGAGTCCCACGATGGCGGCCAAGTAGGTGGCCACAACGACCACGTCGAGCGGCGCCAGACCAGCGCGCATGGGCAGGCCCTCCCCCTGCGACTCCGCGACGGCGTCAGCGCGCGCGCCCGGCAACCCTCGGGAGGCGCTCGCCGGCGAGCACGGCCAGCACGGCGGCGTTCCACCCGGCCGGTCCCGGGGCCGGGGCCAGCTCCGCGTGCGGGAGCGCGCGGGCGAGCTCGGCATCCGCCGTTCCGTCCGGCCGCGGGACGATGATCGGGCGCTCGGCGCGCTCGAGCATCGCCTGGTCGTTCAGCGCATCGCCGAGCGCGACGCTCGCGCGGCGGCCGCGCGGGTTCGCCCAGGTGGCGAGGACCGTGGCGACGGCGTCGCCTTTGCCGCCCGGCCCGCTCAGATGGTAGAACCGGCTGCCGCGCGTCACGACCAGGCCGCGCCGCGCGGCGGCCGCAGCGACCGCCGCCGCGTCAGCGTCCGAGGCCAAGAACGGTTCGTCGTAGCGTCGCAGGAGCGCGCGCTCGGCCGACGCGCGGTCGAGTCCTGTCACGCGGGCCACGTGGTCCGCGGTGAGGTCGGCGAAGCCGCGCGCGGCCGCGCCGGTTGCCCGCACGATCGTGCCGAACGCCGCGACGAGCTCGGCGCGGGGGATGCCGCGGGGCTCCTCGCGGTAACCGTCACGTTCGGGCCACAGGATCGCGCCGCCGTTCTCGACGACGAACGGTGCGCCCGGGGCGAGGCGTCGGGCGAGCGGCTCGACCTCCGCACGCGTCTTGCTCGTGCAGAGGACAAGCGGGATGTCCCGTCCAGCGAGGGCGGCGAGGGCGTCCCGTGCGGCCTCGTACGCGTAGGTCGCCGCGTCGAGCAGTGTGCCGTCGAGGTCGGTGAAGACGATGAGGGCGCAGGGGTCGGGCGTCATGGCGCCGACGGGTCGAGGAGACCGCCGGAACGAGCGACCGCGTCGACGAGGCGCTGGCCGGCGTCGGGCACGCCGGCCCAGACGCGCACCCAGTTCGGGACGAGCGGCGCCCCCAGCGGGTCGGCGAGGAACTCATCGATCGACGCGCGGAGCGCCGCCAGGAACGTGGCGACGTGGACCTCCTCCTCGTGCCGGTCGTAGACGAGGCCGTTGATCATGGCGACGGCGTAGCTGTCGGCGATGGCGTCCTCGGCCTCGCGCTGGTAGGCCGCGAGCAGGCTGCGGAGCAGCCCGGCGTTGAGCGTCAGGCCGTTGGCCGCGAGCGTCCGCAACAGATGCTTGCTGACGTCCCTCGCCATGCGGTGCAGGCCGCGCGACGGGTCGTCCGGCGACAGCTCCTGGTGCTTGTGCTCGTATCGCTCGCAGAGCTCGACCTGGCAGATGCGCGCGGCGGCCCGGTGGCGGAGCGCCTCGAAGAGCGTGACGATCTCGAGCCCCCAGTCCGAGGCGAGGCGCATCCGTTGCGCCAGGTCGCACTGCACGGTGAACTCGCCGGCGAGCGGGTAGCGGAACGAGGAGAGATAGCGGATGTAGGGGTCTGCGCCGATGAGGCGGGTGAACGCCGTGAGGAGCGGGGCGAGCAGGAGCCGCGTCAGGCGCCCGTGGAGGCGGTCGGTCACGCGCGCGTAGTACGCCTTGACGAAGTCGAAGTCGACCGTCGGGTCGACGGCCGGCAGGATGAGCCGGGCGAGCATCTCGCGGCTGTAGTTGACGACGTCGGCGTCCTGGAACGCGACGTAGGCGGTGCGCTGTTCCGCCAGCACGTAGCCGAGCGCGAGCCAGCAGGCTCGCCCCTTCCCGGGGTCGCCGGGGCTCAGCCCCGCCGCCGCCATCTCGTCGATGAACCTGTTGACCTCGGGCGCCTCGTTCCAAAGCACGACCTGCCGCCGAGGATACGCGGCGAACAGCTCCCGCGTCCGCGCGTACTCGTCCGGCGTCGCTTGGTTGAGCGACACGACGAGCGTGTCGAGGTATCGCACCTCGGCGAGCTCGCGGACGATGCCGGCGAGGGCGGGGCGGTCCAGCTCGGCGGGCACCATTGGGATGACGAGCGCCACCGGGAAGCGCGCGATGTGGCGGACGATGTCGGCCTCGAGCGCTTCGACCGGACGCGCGATGAGGCGCGGGAGGGCGGTCACGGGTCCGAACTGGTGGAAATCGCTCATGGACGGCCTCCCCGGAACGTTGGCGGCGGAACCTCGATGCGGTCAGGGCGGCGCACTCAGAGCTCGCCGCGCGCGATCGCCAGGTCCAGCTCCTCGTCGCCGGCTTCGGCGAAGTCGCCCTCCCACTTGGCGATCACCACCGTGGCCAGGCAGTTGCCGATCACGTTGGTCATCGTCCGCACCATGTCCATGAGGGCGTCGACGCCGAAGACGAGCATCACGCCCTCCATGGGCAGGTGGAACTGGGCCGCGGTGGCGGCCAGGATCACCGTGGCGGCGCGCGGGACGCCGGCGACCCCCTTGCTCGTGAGCATGAGGGTCAGCATCATGGTGAGCTGCTGGCCCATGGTGAGGTGAAGGCCGCCCGCCTGGGCGACGAAAATCGATGCGAGCGACAGAAACAGCGTGGTGCCGTCCAGGTTGAAGGTGTAACCCAGCGGCAGGACGAAGGAAACGATGCGGCGCGGGCAGCCCAACCGTTCCATCGCTTCGAGGGCGCGCGGCAGCGCCGCCTCGCTCGAGCTCGTGGAGAAGGCGATGAGGGCCGGCTCCTTGACCACCTTCCAGAACTTGCGGAGGGGCACGCGGAAGAGCAGGGCCACGGGAATCAGCACGAAGACGATGAACACCGCGGTCGCCACGTAGACCGTGCCGATGAGCCACGCCAGATTGACGAGCACGCCGGTGCCGCTCCTGGCGATCGTCACGCCGACCGCGGCGCCCACACCCCACGGCGCGAACCGCATCACGATGCCCGTGAACTTGAACATGATCTCGGCGAGCGTCTCGCACCAGTGGACGAACGTCTTGCCCCTCTCGCCGAGCTGGCCGAGGGCGAGGGCGAACACCAGGCTGAAGACGACGATCTGGAGCACGTCGTTCTCGGCGAGGGCCCGCGCCGCCGACTCGGGCACGAGGTGAATGAGGATCTGATCCCACGTCTGCGGCCGGGCGGCGATCTGCTCCTCGGTGGGCGGTGGCAAATTGATGCCGACGCCCGGCCGCGCCAGGTTGACCGCCGCGAGGCCCAGGAAGAGGGCGATGGTGGTGACGACCTCGAAGTAGATGATCGCGCGCAGGCCCATCCGCCCGACCGCCTTCGCGTGCCCCCCGCCGGCGACGCCGACCACGAGCGTGGCGAAGAGCAGCGGGCCGATGATCATCTTGATCATGCGCAGGAAGATCTGGGCGCCCGTGCCCAGCACTTTCAGCCAAGTCTCGCGCGTCGCCAGCCGCTCGGCCTCGACCGCGCCGGCCGGATAGGCCCAGCTCACCCACGCCCCGACGAGCACGCCGACGGCCAGGCCGATCAGGATCTTCTGCGTGAGGGTCAACCCGCCCCGCGGAGCAGTCTTCGTCTCGGCCACCGTTGCCTCCATGCTGCGCTAGTTTACCGGAAACCTCTTGATCCCGTGCGCGCGAGTCACGGTATGATCCCGGTGCCGGCGCCGAGCGGCGCCGTGAGCGCGGTCACCTATGCCGTACACCTACGACGAACTGAAACACAAGACGGTCGCCGAGCTGCGCGAGATCGCAGCGGGCCTCGACCAGGAAGCGGTCAAGGGGTACACCCAACTCAACAAGGAGCACCTGCTCGAGTTGCTCGTCAAGGTGCTCAAGGTCCCGATGCACGCCCACCACGAGGTGGCGGGCATCGACAAGACCGCGATCAAGCGTCAGATCCGCGCACTGAAGACGCGCCGCGCCGAGGCGCTCGCGGCGCACGACGCCGAGGCCCTCGCAGAGGTACGCCGGCGCATGCATCGCCTGAAGCACGTGCTCCGCCGCGCCGTGCGGTAGGTCGCGAACGCCCCTCACCCTGGCCCTCGCCCCGTTCCGCGGTGAGGGAGCCGGGGCGATGCCGGTCAGAGCGCCGGGTGCTGTTCGTGCCACTTCGTGGCACGCTGGTACGCGAGCGCCACCCGCAGGACGGTCGCTTCGTCCCAGAGGCGTCCGGTGATCATGAGCGCGACCGGCAGGCCCTCGACGAAACCCGCCTTCAACGCGAGCGCCGGATGGCCCGTCAGGTTCGTTGCGGCCAGGCTGGCGCTCTGGCTCGGCGAGAGGAACACGTCGTAGTGGCGCATCAGCTCCTCGTACGCCCGCAGGAGGAGCGTCCGCGCGCGCTGCGCGCGGATGTACTCGACCGCCGGGATGAACCGGGACGTGCGGAACGTGTTGGGCCAGTCGCCGGGCCCTTGCGAACGGAGCAGATCGATCCCCTTCGAGCGCGTGAGGTCGTCGAAGGCCGCCGCGGCCTCCGCGCTCAGGATGAAGCCAATGGCGTTCACGGGGAACTCCGGGAGCGCCATGGGCTCGAGCTTCGCCCCGGCGTGGCGCAGCGCGTCGAGCGCCTCGCCGAGCACGCGGTTGCGCGCCTCGCGCGCCTTGCGCTGCTCGGCAGGCAGGTTGTTCGGCATCGATTCGAACTCGCTCTCGACGTACCCGATGCGCAGCGACGCCAGCGGGGCGTCGGGATTCCACTGGAACGGGGCGTCCACCACCGTCTCGTCCCGTCCATCCGGCCCGTAAATCGCGTTGAAGACGGCGGCGCAGTCCTCGACCGTCCGGCACATCGGTCCCACCTTGTCCATCGTCCAGGCGAGCGCCATGGCGCCGAAGCGGCTGACGCGCCCGTAGGTCGGCCGCAAGCCCACGACACCGCAGGTGGCCGAGGGGGAGATGATCGAGCCGCGTGTCTCGGTGCCGAGCGAGAAGCCCACCAGCCCCGCGGCCGTCGCCGCGCCTGGGCCGGCCGACGAGCCGCTCGAGCTGCGCTCGGGGTTCCACGGGTTGCGCGTGGAGCCCTTGAACCAGACGCCGCCCTGCGCGAGGGCGCCCATCGAGAGCTTCGCGACGAGCACAGCCCCGGCTTGACGCAGGCGCTCGACGACCGTCGCGTCGTAGTCGAAGACCTGGTTCATGTAGGGCTCGGCGCCCCAGGTGGTGGGGATGCCCTTTGTGGCGAACAGATCCTTGGCGCCCCACGGCACGCCGTGCAGGGGGCCGCGGACGCGGCCCGCGGCGATCTCGCGGTCGGCTTCCGCAGCCTGAGCGAGCGCCAGCTCCTCCGTGATGGTCACGACGCAAACCAGCTTGTCGCCGTAACGTCTGAGGCGATCGAGGTACATCCGGGTGAGGTCGGTCGAGCTGACCTTGCGGGCCTGGATGAGCGCCCCGATCGTCGTGGCGGGCAGAAAGGCGAGGTCCTCGACGGAGTTGAAGCTCGGGAGCGCCGGCTTCGGCAGCCGGATCGGTCCGTTCGGCGTCGCACCTGGCTTCGGGCGGCGGCCGGGCAGGAACGCGTGGAACGCGAACGCCGGCTCGGTGTCGAGCGGAATGTCGACCTTGCGCAGGGTCTCGTAGCTCTCGAGGTTGCGGTTGGCGCCGCGCAGCGCCATGTCCTCCTCGGCGTCCGTGAAGTCGACGCCGAAGATCTTCTCCGCCACCTCGAGCGTGGTCCTGTCGATGCGGGCAGGCGCCGCCTGAGTCGTCGGCTGCGGCTGCGCGAACGCCGGGGCGGCCACCGCCGCCGGCAGCAGCGCCAGAATCCGGCGACGACCGAGGTCGACGCCTGTCCCCTCTGGCGACGCCTTCGGTGGTTCAGCCATTCCTTCCTCCTCCCCCCCTCCCTCGACGCCGCGACGACCGTGTGCCTCCCGCCGCCGCGAGCGTCCGCTCCAGGGGCCGTCATTCTACACGAGTTGCCCCCGGTCCCCTCGAACCCGGAACTGGAGCGCGGAACCCGACGATTGACCCGACTCCGGCCAACCTGTACCCTATCAGCCCGATTCCGACCACGAGGTGCCGCCATGCGCAGATCCGGGCTCGCAACGGTTCTTCTGGCCTTCATCACGGGAGTCCTCGTCGTGGCCGAACAGAGCAAGCAGATCGTCACGCTCGGGCCGCCGCCGCTCGGCCCGTACAGCCCGGCCGTCCGGGCCGGCGACTTCATCTATGTATCCGGGGCGCTCGCCACGGGCCCGGACGGCAAGGTCATGGTCGGGAGCGCCGGCGAGCAGACGAAGGCGGTTCTCGATCGCCTCGCGAAGCTGGTCGAGGCCGCCGGTTCGTCGATGGCGAACGTGGCGTCCGTGATGGTGTACCTGAAGCGCGCCTCGGACTTCGCCGCGATGAACGACGCGTACCGGGCGTTCTGGCCGAAGGATCCGCCGGCGCGCACCACGGTCGTGACGGACCTGGTGTTGCCCGAGGCGCTCGTCGAGATCTCGCTCATCGCGATTCCCACGGGCGGCGACCGGCGCGTCGTGCACCCCGCCGGCTGGCTCCCCTCGCCGAATCCGTACAGCTACGGTATTCGGTCGGGCGACACCCTGTTTCTCTCGGGACTCGTCTCTCGGAACGGGCGAGACAACTCGGTCGTCGAAGGCGACGTCGCCACGCAGGTCAAGACCATCATGACGAACGCGGGCGAGATCCTGCGTGCAGCCGGCATGAGCTACGACGATGTGGTGAGCGCGAAGGTGTTTCTGACGGACACGTCGGACTTTCAGGCCATGAACCAGGCGTACCGGCCGTTTGTCAGCACGCGCCCGCCCGCGCGCGCGACGGTGCGGACGGGGCTCTCGGGCGCGCAGTACCGCGTCGAGATCACGCTCGTGGCGGTGGCGGGTCCGAAAGAGGCGATCGCGACGGGCGGCACCCCGAACTCGAACTTGAGCCCCGCGATCCGCGCCGGCCGGCGCCTGTTCGTCTCCGGCATGCTCGGCAACACCGAGGCGACGCGCGGGGATGCCGCAGCGCAGACGCGCGAGGCGCTCTCGCGGATCGACAGGACGCTCGCCGCCGCCGGCTTCTCGCGCGCCGACGTGGTCGACAGCGTGGTCTACCTGACCGACGTGGCGAACTTCGCGGCGATGAACGCGCCCTACCGCGCGTTCTTCGAGAAGGACTTTCCGGCGCGGGCGACGGCTCAGGCCGGCTTGGTGGCGCCCGACGGGCTGGTCGAGATCATGATGACCGCCGTCAGGTAGCGCGCGTCACTTCTTGGGCTTGCCCGTCATCGGGACGAAGAGGACCGGAAGTGTCTCGCGCCGCACGACCCCGCCCGGCGTCTTGTGAACGATGGTCAAGACCTGCTCCACGACGCCGACGGGCGCGATGAGGACGCCACCCACCGCGAGCTGTTCGACGAGGGCCCGGGGTACCTCGTCGGGCGCCGCCGTCACGATGATCTTGTCGAAGGGGGCAGCCTCGGGCCAGCCGAGATAGCCGTTGCCGTGACGGACGTGCACGTTGCGGTAGCCGAGCGCCTCGAGCGTGGCCCGGGCCCGCGCGGCGAGCTCCGGGATGATCTCGATCGTGTAGACCTCGCGCGCCAGCTCGGCGAGGATCGCTGCCTGGTAGCCGGAGCCGGTCCCGATCTCCAGAACCTTGTCGGTCGGCGCGAGCTGCAATTGCTCGGTCATGTAGGCGACGATGAACGGTTGAGAGATCGTCTGGCCGAAACCGATGGGCACCGGGTGATCCTCGTAGGCCTCGCGGCGGACGGCCTCGGGGACGAACGCGTGCCTGGGCACTTTGCCCATCGCCGCCAGCACGCGCGGGTCGGCGATCCCCCGCGCGCGGATCTGGCGGTCGACCATCCGGGCGCGCTGGGCTGCCCACTCCTCGGGCGTCCGGGGCTGGGGGGGCGCGGCCGCGCAGGCCGCGAGGAAGAGCACGGCTAGCACGCTCGGGCGCCGCCTGTCAATCGCCATGCTCCCTCCTCGCCGACGCCGGCTGCCGACTATCATTCTGACACGGACCCGTGTTCCTCATTGTCCTCCTGATCGGCTTCGGCGCGATGGCCTTCGCCCACGTGGCGCCGTTCCCCTTTCTCTTCGAATACATCGGGCCGGACCGGTCGGTGTGGCGCATGCCGCCATCGGCCGGCGGCCCCGCCGTCTACTTGACGTACGACGACGGCCCGAACCCGACGGCGACGCCCGACCTGCTCGACGTCCTGGCGGCCGAGGATGTCCACGCGACGTTCTTCATCATCCCGCGTCACGTCACCGAGGCGACGGCGCCCATCGTCCGCCGGATGTTCGACGAAGGACACGCCGTGGCGCTCCACTGGCACACGCGCGCGCTGCTCGTCGGGTCGCCGGACGGGATCGCCGCGACGCTCGACGCGGAGGCCGACCGGATCGAGCGTCTGGCAGGCCGCCGGCCGTGCCAGATGTTCCGACCGCACGCCGGCTGGCGCGGTAGCGCGCTCTACGCGGGACTCGACCGGGCGTCCTACACGCTGGCGGGCTGGAGCTGGACGATGTGGGATTGGAACTGGTGGCGTCCGCAAAACCCCGAGCGGCTGGTGTCCCGGCTCGCGACGCGGGCGTCGGATGGGTCGGTGATCGTCATGCACGACGGCCACCACCAGAACCCGCGCGCTGACCGCCGGCGGACCGTCGAGGCGACCGCCGAGCTCGTGCCGGCGCTGCGCGCGCGCGGATTCTCGTTCCGACTCCTGTGCAGCCCGCCTGCACCGTAGGCGGGCTGCACGTCCGGCACGCACCGGCGGATTCGGACGGCGCGTCAGCGCTTGTCGTTCACCTCGACCTTGCTGGCCAGGACGGCGCCGTCGGTCTGCCGGGCCCCCTCGACCTCCACCTTGACACCGTTCTTGACGGCGCTGCACCCACCGCCGCTGAACGTCGTCGAGGCAGTGGTCGTCACGGGTGTTCCGTTGACGCGGAAGGACAGGTTCGGGCAGGTTCCGCTGAGCGCCCCCACGGTCCCTTCGATCTTCGTGGAACTGCCGGGCAGCCTGTTCGAGTCGTCGTTCGCGGCGTTCACCTTGATACGGACGGCGTACACCGTGGCCGTCGAGCCATCCTGGCGATATTGCCCCTTCACTTCCACGCGGACGCCGTTCTTCAGATCCGCGAAGGAGGCGGTACGATTGCCGTCGCCGAAGAACTCTGTTTGGGCATCACCGGTCACGGTCCGGCCGTCGATGGTGAACTGAAACGCGAGTTCGGAGCCTGTCAAGTTCTGGACGATACCGTTCAGGTTCACCGGGAGGTCGGTCTGCGTGTTCTGGATCTCGATGACGCGGGCCAGGAACGCCGCCTGGCTCGTCTGTCCCTTCACGTGCACGCGTTGGCCGACCGCCAGGTCGGCGAAGCTGCGCGTCGCGTCGCCCTGGCGGATGATCGTCGACGTATCGGTCGTGATGGTGCGACCGGCCACGACCAGCGTGCCCGCCGCGACGGCCGGCGGCAGCGCTTCGATGCGCCCCTCGATCTGCTCCTCGCTCGACCCGGCGGACCCCTGGCGCACCTCAGACTCGACGACGGCACTCGAGCCGAGGACGACGACGGTGATGGTGATGGTCTCGCCGGCGCCGACCTGCGAGATGGTGACGAGCGCGTCGACGCCACCGCCCGTGAAGCGCAGCGTCACCTGGCCGGGCGGCACGTTGCCGAGCGTGAACTGACCGGCGGCGTTTACCACCGCCTCGAGCTGGGTGCCGACGACCTGCACCTTCAGTGGGTCGCTCGCCGAGCCGACCGCCGGCGCTGTGGCCGCGAGCCGCACGTTGCCGACGAGCGTCGCGCCGCTTGTCGCCGGAGCCACCGCCGGCGCCAGACTCGTTGGGGACAACGGCGAAGAGAGCTGGCTACCGCACGCTGACGCCAGAATTGTCAGCAAGACGACAACTCTGCCACTCCAGGTCCGCATGGCTTCCTCCGCACTTGCTGGGGACTTGTCGAGCCGCTCGTGGTCGGAGCAAATCGCTTGCCGTCGCGACCCCCGCACCATCAACGCGACGGCGTGGCCGTCGGCCTGGAATCTTTTTCACGATTCCCGCCTAGCGTGGCGAGACGGCGATCCCGGAAAGCCTGGTGCACCAAGCCGCCCAGACAACGGTGAGCCCTGGTCTCGTCGACGGAGCCGGCGAAGGTACGATGGGCGCGCCGGCTCGGCGGTCGGCGTATGCTACGAGCATGCTCGGCCCGGCCCGCCGCCCCTGGGACGCCTGGCTCGTTCACATCTTCACCGCCTCGGGCGCCGTGCTGGCGTTCCTGGCGGTCGTCGCCGTCGAGGCGCGGGACTGGCGGCGCGCCTTCGCGTACCTGTTCGCGGCCGTGGTGGTGGACTCGGCCGACGGCTGGCTGGCCCGCCGCGCCCGGGTCGGCGAGCGCACACCGCACATTGACGGCCCGCGCTTGGACGACCTCGTCGATTACCTGACGTTCGTCTTCGTTCCCATGCTCCTCGTCTGGCGCGCCGAGCTGCTGCCCCCCCGATGGGACCTTCTCGTCGTCGCGGCGGTGCTCGTCGGGAGCGCACTCGGGTTCGTGCACGCCGACGCGAAGACGCCCGACCACTTCTTCGTGGGTTTTCCCTCGTACTGGAACATCGTGGCCCTCTACCTCGTGGCCTTCGGATGGCCGCGCCCGGTGAACGGCCTGGTTCTCGTGGTCCTGACGGCCCTCATCTTCGTCCGCGTCGGCTACATCTACCCGTCCCGCACGCCGGTGCTGCGCGGCCTGACGGTAGGGCTCGGTCTCGCGTGGGGCGCCATGGTCGCTGGCATCGTCGCCACGCTCCCGGCTCCGCCGCGCGGGCTCGTGGTCCCCTCGCTGTTCTATCCTCTTTACTACGCGGTCCTCTCCTGGGTGCTCTACCAGCGACGGCAGCGCGCGCGGCCCGTCGAAGGCTGGTGAGGCGGGAGGCGGGTGAGCGATGCGCAGGGACGGATGGCAGGCGTGGGCGGCGGCCGTTGCAGTCGTCGGCCTCGGCATCGCCGCCCCGTCGCCGCAGCGCCCGGCGAACGCTCTGACAGCGGCCGAGGCGGGTCGTCACCTCGGGCAGGTCGCCACGGTGTGCGGCACAGTCGTGACGGCGACCTACGCGAGCCGGAGCCGCGGGCAGCCGACGTTTTTGAACCTCGACAAGCCGTACCCGAATCACATCTTCACGATCGTGATCTGGGGCGAGGACCGGAAAAAGTTCGGTCGCCCCGAGGTCGAGCTGTTCGAGAAGACCGTCTGCGTGAACGGCCGCATCGAGCAGTACCAGGGCCGGCCGGAGATCGTCGTCCACGACCCGAAGCAGATCGGGGTGATCGCGCCGGAGGGGCGTACGGGTCCAGTTGCCCGTGGACGCTGAGAGCGTGTGGTCTCACAAGGGGCACGCGGTCGTCGAGATAGACGGCCGTGACCGAGGCCCCCTCGATCTCGAGGGCGGCCGGGCGGCCTCGGGGATAGTGACTGGCGAGCATGCCCGTATCGATGAGAAAGACGCGCCCGCCGAACCGACGCCGGATGCGACCATCGGCCGACGGCGTATGACCGAGGACGAGCACGCGCGCCCGATAGCGGTCGAGGAGCGCGCCGATTCGGGTCGCGGGCGCGCCCTCGTCGGGCCACGTCGCGTAGCCCCGAAACCAGAGCGGCCCCTCGGGGTCGAGGAGCGACCACGTGCCGATCTGCAGGATCTCGCGGGCCTCGGCGAGCAGGCCGAGATCGAACCCTGAGAGGTCGGGCTCTTTGCCCTCGGCGTGGGCGCCGGCGACGATGGCCTGGGCCGCGCCGACCTCCGCCGCCGACACGGCGAGGATCTCCTGCAGCGTGAAGAAGGGCAGCGCCAGCCCGCGGTCGACGAGCCGCGCCACGTAACGGTCGAACCGCTGGATCTCGTCGCGCGCGCGCCGATTCAGGTCCTCGAGGTCCCGCGGCGCAGCGTCGGGGCTGACGCCCGCGTGCATCAAGATCGCGCCCTCGATGCGTGCTGCGATCGGGTGACCCCGCAGCCACCGGCCGTATCGGCCGTTCGGCCCGAGCGCCTCCCGGTACTCGAGGAAGCCCGGCGGGTGCGCGGCCATCCACTCCTCTCGCCCCTGGCGGGCGATGCCCGTGGCCCGCGCGGCGCCGCGCGGGCGAGCGAGCGCGGCGTAGGCCTCGTAGGCCGCGACCCGCCGGGTCTCGGAACGCTCGTCCGCAAAGCTCGCGAAGATCTCGGGGGTGACGTCCCGCGTCTCGCCCACGAGGTTCATGACCTCGTGGTTGCCGAGCAGCACCACGACGCGCCCCCCGCTCGCCGGCGCCTGGACTTCGAGCTGCATCAAAAGATCGAGGACGCGGCGCACGCCCGGGCCGCGGTCCGTGAAGTCGCCGAGGACGACGAGCGTGGCGCGGCCCCCGCGCCACGCGAGGCGCTCGTCGACGAGCCCGGTGCGCTTCAAGATCGCCTCAAGCCCGGCGGCTTCGCCGTGCACGTCGCCGATGGCCACGATAGGCCCGGCGGTCTGGGCGGGCGACGGCAGCGCTCGGGTGGGCTCGTGGGCGAGCGTGAGCGACCCGAGGAGCACGACCGCCGCGCGAGCCCCGCGGCGCGCCCGGGAGACACGCGGCGTCAGAAGGGAGGAGAGCGTCACTTGTAAAAGACCGACGCCTCGCCGCGGCTCGCCACCATGCGGGCGATCTCCTGGCGCATCAGGTCGCGCCGCACGAGGATCGCCTCGATCTCGCGCCGCCCGAGCCACGGGCGGAGCAGACCCGCGAGCTCGTCGAGCGTGAGCGCGTCCATCCGGTCCCACAACGCTCGGTCCACCCGAGCCGGGGCCGCCGTCCCCTCGAGCGTCCGCCGGTTCGTGAGCGCGCGGGAGTGATCGATGAGGATGATGTGCCAGTCGGCATCGTAGAGCAGATTGCCTTGGTTGCGGTCGATGTTCGCGATGAGCCGGTCGAAAAGCTTCATGCGGCTGATCTGTCGACTCCACGCCGGCTCCGGGCCCTGGACGGGTCGCTTCATGTCCCAGCCGCGCACCGGCTCCACCCATTGCTGGGCGGCGCCCAGTTCGCGGTTCACGCGGCGCTCGACCGTCGGCGGGACCATGCGCAGGTCGAGCAGCTTGTCGAGCGCGTAGGCCGCGACCTCGGCCTTGTAGCTCTCCCAGAAGCCACCTTTCAGCCCCGGGGGCAGCGGCTTCCAGGCGAAGCTGCGGACCGGCCCACCGGGCTCGAAGAAGCCGCGCTTGGGTCTCGTGACGCCGATCGGGACCTCCTCGAGGCTCACGACCTTGGCGGTGCGCAGAAACGCCTCGATCGCCGCCTCGCGTCCGACCCAACCGACGGCGCACGCCTCGCTCTGGACGGCCGGTTGCCGGAGGACGACGGGCGCGCGGGTCACCGCCGCCGGCGAAACCACGACCGGCGAGACGCCGAGCAGGGCGAGCAGCGCGGCGCTGTTCCTCATCGGCCATCCCCTCCCGCGACGAAGACGTTCCGGGAACCCTTCTTCGCCACGAGCTTGTCGATCGCTTCCCTCATCCGGTCGCGGCGGCCGAGCAGGCCGCGGATCTGACCCTGACTGAGGTGCGCGCCCAGCGCGGCGACGAGGTGTTCTTCCGTGAGGGCGGCCATGCGTCCCCAGAGCGGCGCGTCGACCCGCTCGAGCGTGAACGGCAGGTCTTTCCGCTGGACGAACGCCCGCGAGGCGTCGATCAGACACAGGTGCCCGTCGCCGTCGATGAGCAGATTCCCCTGGTTCCTGTCGTCGTTGCCGATCAGGTTGTCGAACATCCGCTGCCGGATGATCTGAAACGTCCACGGGTTGCCGGACGGTCGCTTCGCCTTCGGCAGGTCGCGCCACATGGTGACGGGCGCGATCCAGGCGATCGCTGCGCCGGTCACACCCTTCACCTGTCGTTCGACGGCTGGAGGGACCATCCGCAGTCCCAGGAGCTTGTCGAGTTCGTAGGCGGCAATCTCGGACCGATAGCTTTCGAAGAACCCACCGTAGATGCCGGGGGGAAGCGGCTTCCACGCGAGGCTGGCCACCGGCTCTGAGGGATCGAGGAACAGCCGGACCGGTCGGGTGATGCCGACCGGGATCGGCTTGCTGCGCGCGATCCTGGCCGTCCGGAGGTGCGCTTCGAACTCCGGCTCGCGCCCCAGCCAGGTCTTCGCGCACTGGCCGGCCGGTTGGGCGGCTGTGCCCGACGCGGCTGCGAGGCCAACGACGAAGGCCGCGGCGCACAGGAGCCACAGGGGGCGAGCTGAGACTGGCCGGCGCCGCACTCGGTCCGTGCGACCTGTCGATGTTAGAGAGAGAGACGCGCGCATTGTAGCAAATCTGGTAAGCTCGCGCTGGCGTTTCTCGACGCGGTGACGCACGCAGGCGACGCGAGACGATCGGCCCGGCACCGCCGCCTGTCCGGCTCGGCGCGCGGTCTGCTGCAGGTTGCCGTCGCTGGCGGCGTCGCCTGGGTCGCGGTCGTTGGAGTCATGCTCGCGCTGGAGTCGTCGTTCCTCTATTTTCCCTCGCGCGTTCTCGACGCCGAGCCGGGCGCGTACGGCTTGACGGGGGAGGAGGTGCGACTGGCGGCGACCGATGGCGTGCGCCTGCACGGCTGGTGGTTGCACGGACGGGGCGAGCGCGCGCTGGTGTGGTTCCACGGCAACGCCGGCAACATCAGCCACCGCCTCGACAACGCGAAGCGGCTCGTCGACCGGCTCGGACTGGACACCCTGCTCGTCGACTACCGGGGCTATGGGCTGAGCGAAGGCCGTCCGAGCGAGGCGGGTTTGTACCGGGACGGGCTCGCCATGTACGACGAGGCGGCGCGGCGGGGCTTTTCTCCCGAGCGGATCGTGCTGTTCGGGCGGTCGCTCGGCGCGGCGGTGGCGGTCGAGGTGGCGCTCGCGCGGCGGAGTGGCGCGGTCATTCTGGAAACGCCGTTCCGGTCGGTACCCGCGCTCGCGCGCGAGCTCTATCCGTTCGTGCCGTCGTTCTTGATCCGCTCACGCTACGACGTGGAAGGCAAGGTCGCCCGCGTCGGCGCGCCGATCCTCATCGTCCACGGCGACCGCGACGAGATCGTCCCCCTCGCTCACGCTCGTCGGATCTACGAGCTGGCGCGTCCCCCGAAGCGCTTGTATGTCATCCCCGGGGCACACCACAACGACACCTACCTCGTCGGCGGCGACCGCTACCTTCAGGTCTGGGCGGAGTTTCTCGCCGCGGCGACGCCGCCGGGGCGCACGCCTAGCGGCGGCTCCTCAGGATCGGGTAGGCCGTCGCGTCCTTGATCGCCTCGTCCAGCACGTTCCAGTCGAGCAGGCCGTCGTCCGACCGCGGCTCGATGAGGAGAAACGCCAGGCGCGCGAGCGGCTGGTCCATCCGGACCACGACGGTGCCTGCCGGTAGCTCGACCTCGGCCGCCTCCCAGGCGCCCTCGACGGTGCGCTCCTGGTGGTTCTGGAACGGCTGCGGCGCGACCGTGCTCTTCTCGATGCGGAAGCGTTCGACCGCGAGCGTCGCGGCGCTGTCGAGCCGCGAGAGCCGGATGCCGTGCGCCTCGAGGCGTTCGATGGCGGCGTCGAGGGAGGGCGGCAGGTAGTAGGCCTCGGGAACGCGCTCGGTCTCGGTGGGCTCGAACGCGCCGTACTCGTCCATGCGTTCCGGCTTCTTCACGTCGAGCCGGCGGAACATCGGCCGGCCCGTGTACGGGTGACGGTCGACCGTGGTCTCGCCGAGCAGGATCTCCACCATCTCCGCCGAACGCTTCGGCCTGGCCCGCACCGCGAGGCGCTCACCGACGAGCGGCCGCGCGTCGGCGGCGGCGGTGGCCTGCTGGATCTCGGCCGCGTGCCCCGCCGCGTAGTCGAGTAGCGCCTCGACGAAGCGCCGGCTCGCCGCGATGCGATCCTCGAACGTGAGGTACGCATACGTCTCGCCGAGAATGCCCACGCGGTTCCGCAAGCCGACGTAGGTGCTGTTGAACCGCGGCCGGTGGTCGTAGGTGTACCAGCCGCGTGCCCCGCCGCGCCCGCCGAGGTTGCCGTAGTAGTAGAAGTCCCACCCGTACTTCGCCTTGACCGACCGGGTCACGGCCGGCAGCCACCCTTTCCGCAGCAGGTCGTCGATGGCCTGGTCGGTGTTCGGATGAAGCGGCGGCGCGTAGGTCAGGTGATAGGCGTGCCGCGTGCCGTCGGTCGTGTGCAGGTCGATGGCGACGTGGGGATCGTAGTGCCGGAGCAGGAGAACGAGCGAGCGCGCTTCGGGCGACTCGAGCTTCATGTGGTCACGGTTGAGGTCGAGGCCCTGCGCGTTCGGCCGCTGGCCCATGCCGCCGACGGGCCCGTGCTGGGGACCACGGTTCGTCAGCGTGACGCGCTCGTTGCCGTCGGCGTTGTAGATGGGCGCGACGAGCAGGACCATCGAGTCGAGCCACGACGCGTGCCGCCCCTGCGCGATCTCCCGGAGGAGGACCTGGACAGCTTCCTTGCCCTCGACTTCACCGGCATGAATGTTCGCCTGGATGTAGACGCGCAGCTTGCCCGACGCGCGCACGGCGTCCGGCGACGCGTCCTTGACGCGACCTACGACGGCGAGCGGGAGCGGGCGGCCTTCGAAGGTGTAGCCGAACGTCGTGAGGTGAACGAGGGGAGAGGCGCGGTCGACCGCCTCGAGAAACGTGACGACATCGTCGTAGCGGCTCGTCTCGCGGTAGCCGGTCCGCTCCGGGCGCGTCGTGAGCGAGGTGAGGTCGACGCGCGTCTGCGTTTGAGCCGAACCGGTGGCCAGCCACATGGCCGTTATCGCGGCCGTGAACGGGCGACGCGAACACCGTGCACCAAGACTCATCCTCATGGCAGACCTCACTCAGCCTTCCACGCCGCGGGCGAACGCGGGCCGGCTTCCGTCGGCCGCCGGCCCGGCGGGCCTCCGCGCGGGACCGGATCCGTGGCGGCGTCCTGCCCGCGGACGACCGTGAGCCTACGCGTGGTCGAGCGGCCTCGTCCGTGACAGCCGCGAGTGAGGATTATATGATCCACCGGCAGACGGCTTTCGTCCCTCGACCGGTTTGCGCGAGCGCCGGGGGTTCTGAGCGCGGACGACCGCGCCGGAGGAGAGGTGAGCGATGAGCAGGCGTCTTGTCGTTGCGGTGTTACTCGGAGGCGCGCTCGCCGGAGCGCTGGGACGTGCGCAGCCGCCGCTCGTCACCGACGCGTTTCCCCCGGAGGAGTTTGCGGCCCGCCGGGCGCGCGTCATGGCGGCCATCGGCGACGCGGCCGCGATCGTGCAGGGCGCCACGGAACTGCCCTCCTATCACAAGTTCCGGCAGAACAACCAGTTCTTCTATCTCACCGGCGTCGAGGTGCCGCGCGCCATCCTCGTGATCGACGGCCGCGCCCGGCGCTCCGCCTTGTTTCTCCCGCCCCGGGACGAACGCCTCGAGCGTTCCGAGGGACCGCGCCTCGTGCCAGGGCCCGAGGCCGCACGGCTGACCGGCCTCGACGAGGTGCAGCCGCGCGAGGCGTTCGCGGCGGTGCTGGCTGAGCTCGCCCGGGACGGGCGGACGCTCTACCTGCCCCACCGGCCGGAAGCGCTCGGCGCCGCCACGCCGGCCTATGTCACAGCGCACGAACGGGCCTCGCTCGAGGACCCGTGGGATGGCCGGCCGTCTCGCGCGCGCGCGTTCATCGAGAAGGTGAAGACGCAGGCTCCGGCGGCGACCGTAAGGGACCTCGACCCGATCCTGGATGCGATGCGGCTCAGGAAGAGCCCGCGCGAGGTCGCCCGCGTTCGGGAGGCGACGCGCATCGCGGGCCTCGCGATCATCGAGGCGATGCGAGCGGTGCGCCCCGGGATGTACGAGTACGAGCTGGAGGCGGTTGCCGACTACGTCTTCAAGCGCCACAACGCCCAGGGCATCGGCTACTTTGCCCTCGTGGCCTCCGGACCCAACGCGTTCTACCCGCACTACCACGCCGCCCAGCGCCAGATGCAGGACGGCGAGCTCGTGCTCTTCGACTACGCGCCCGACTACAAGTACTACACGTCGGACGTGACCCGCATGTTTCCCGTCAATGGCCGCTTCAGTCCGGAGCAGCGCGAGCTGTACGGCGTCTACCTGAAACTGTATCAGGCGCTCATGACGTCCATCCGGCCGCACGAGACGCCCCGGGCGATCTTGAAGGACGCGGCGGTGAAGATGGAACAGGTCCTCGCGTCGTTTCCCTTCACGCGCGAGAAGATTCGGGCGGCGGCCGAGCGCTTCGTGGCTGGCTACCGAAACCCCAACCGCAACAGCCTCGGCCACTGGGTGGGCATGGAGGTCCACGACGTCACGGCGCCGTACGAACGGCTCGAGCCGGGCATGATCTTCACGATCGAGCCGGCCTTGACGATTCCCGAAGACCGCGTCTACATCCGGCTCGAGGACGCGATCCTGGTCACGGAGACGGGCTACGAGACCCTGTCAGGATTCGTGCCGGTAGAGGCCGACGACATCGAGAAGCTGATGGCTCGCGCTGGCCCTCTCCCCCGGCACGGGGGAGAGGGCGGGGGCGCATCAGAAACGCATCAGAAGTAGTACTTGATTCCCAGCATCACCTGTCGCGACGAGCTCACGATGCTGTCGCGGATGCGGCCGAAGATCGTGCTCGTGATCGTCGCGGTCGGCAGCCCGAAGGTTGGCGTGTTGGTCACGTTGGTCGCGTCAGCCCGGATCTCCAGCGACTGCCCGCGGCCGGTCTCGACGCGCTTGGCGATCGACAAGTTCAGGTTGAAGGAGCCCGGTCCGCGGAAGGCGTTCCGCCCCACGTTGCTGAACTCGCCCGGAGCCGGGATGCTGAACTTCGCACGCTCCGCAGCGTTCAGGTACCAGACGATGCCGTCGGGCTCGCGGTAGACCTGACCCTCGGTGCCACTGCAGCCATCGCAGTTGGCGGGGGTCTGGACCACGTTGCTGAGCGTGGCGGCGCCCGCATAGATCGTGAACGGTCGGCCGCTCTGGGCGACGAGCTGGCCGGAGAGCTGCCAGCCGCCGACGAGGCCGTTGGCCACGGCGCCGGCGCCGGATCCCCATCGCTTGCCGCGCCCGAAGGGCAGCTCCCAGACCCACTGCGCCTGAAAGACGTGCGTGCGGTCGAAGTCCGACAGGGCGTAGTTCAGCGCGCGGTCGAAGATATCGAACGGCGTGCTGCTCGCCGACTGGGCGTTGCCCGTGCTCACGACGGTGAACGCCGGGTCGAACGACCGGGTATCCTTCGAGCGCGAGAGCGTGTAGCCGAGCAGATACGAGTAGCCCTCGGCGAAGCGCCGGCTCAGCTTGACCTCGAGGGCGTGGTAGCGCGACCAGTCGTTCGAGTCGATGACGATCACGCCGCCCAGGAACTGCGGGTACGGGACGAAGAAGTAGGGGCTGAGCCCGGCCAGCTCGGGCAGCGTGCGCCCACCCTGAATGCGGGTCGCCAGCGCCGCGGCCACGGCCGCCACCGAGTTGAGGTTCAGCTCCGTCGCGTAGATCCTCCGCATCATCTGCGAGCCTGTCTCGGTCGCCCGCCGTCGCGTGTCGTTCGCCAGGAGCTGGTTCACTAGCGCGCTCTCCCCGCCGGCCTTGACGATGCTGAAGGCCTCGAGGAAGCCATTCTTCCGGACCTCGACCTGGTTGACGTTGTAGGCGCCGAAGAGGTGCTCGCCCCGGCGCCCGATGTAGGCGACCTCGAGGGTTCCGCGGCTCCACAGCTCACGCTGGTAGCTGACGGACCAGCCGTGCGTGTACGGTGCCTGGAACTCCGGGTCGACCACCCGGATGCTCGCCGACGAGACGGGCGGCGGCTGGAGGAAGCTTTCCGGCGTGACGGTGGGCTGCAGCGCCGGTAGCCCGTCGCGCAAACGGCCACCGGCCGTGCCGAACGCGGTATTGGCGACGCCGGTCGTGATGCCCGGGATGCTCTGGAAAATGGAGGACGAGAGGACGAACGTGTTGATGCGATCGTAGGCGAGTCGGTAGTTGCCGCGAATGACGCTCTTGCCGTCGCGCTTCGGGTCCCAGGCGACGCCCACCGAGGGCCCGATGTTGTCGACGTCGCTCGAGTAGAGGTCACCCTGCTCCCAGCGGAGCGTGCTCGATGGGCTCTCGCCCACAGCCACGCGCTGGTTCGGCCGCCGGATCAGGTCGTCCGGGTTCGACGGCGTCATCTTCAGCTCCCAGCGCAGGCCCAGGTCCACCGTGACGTTCGGCTTCAGCTTCCAGTTGTCCTGAGCGTAGAAATCGACCTCGGGATACCACGCGGCGAAGTTGAAGAGCGTCCCGCCCGGGGCGTAGGCGTTGCCTTTCTGGACGAAGCCCTGGCTGATCTGCCCGATGCGGCCGAGCATCAGGTTGATCGCCGCCTGCAGGTTCGGGCGGTCGACGGAGGTGTCGATGCCGGTCGGCAGGCCGAACACCGCCGGGTCCACGGTGTTGATCGTCGTCGAGAAGTTCGCGACGGGCGAGACGTTGTAGCCCGCGACCGACCCCCGGATGTCGGTGTGGCGCTGCAGGCGCATGTTGACGCCGAACTTCAGGTTGTGGGCGCCGGTCACGACGGTCAGGTTGTCGACGAGCTGGTAGGTGTCGATCGTGCGCAGGTTGCCGAACTGGTACCTCTCGGGGTTCGCCAGGCCGAGCGGCAGCGCGAAGGTCACTTTTGAGGCGTCCGCGGTCGGGATGCGGAAATTGAAGGTGAAATGGTTCTGCCCCACGACCAACTCGTTGACCACGTTCGACCGCGGGTTCCAGCGCCAGTTGGCGGCCCAGTTGTACGGAGAGCGCTCGGTGTTCACCCGGCACGGCCCGCCCGGGAACTGGGGCTCGCCAGCGTTCACCGAGTCGCAGTTGGTGTTCTGCTGCCCTTTCGCGATGCGCACGAACGCCGTGTGGCGCGGATTGAAGACGTGGTCGATCTTGGCCACCAAGTCGTACTGGCGTTCCTCTTCGGGTGCCGCCCACGTGTAGCCGGCGGTGTTGAGCCCGTCGCCCACGGCGAAGTTGTTGGGCAGCGGCGCCGAGCGCAGCAGCGCCATGATCGTCGGGTCCAGGCCGCGGCGCTGCGGGTCCATCGCGCCGATGTCGTAGGTCCCGATCGGCACGCCCGGCAACACGTTCCCGCTGGCATCGACCGACGCACCGGCGGCACCGGCCGGCGCGTTGCGCCTACCGACGACGTACCGCCAGAGACCCTGGCGTGCCGTCTCGGTCAGAACGGTTCGGGTCCGCTGCTGGGTTTGCTTGGCGCGCAGCCACTGGGTGTTGACGAAGAAGAACGTCCGGTTGCGCTGGATCGGCCCGCCGAGGCTGAAGCCGGGCACCTGCTGCGTAAACTGCCGCTTCGGCAGCCGGTTGAAGTTGTTCTCCCACTCGTTGGCGTTGTACTCGGGCCGGCGGTCGAAGTAGAAGAGCGTCCCGTCGACATTGTTCGTCCCCGACCGCGTCACCATCGCGACCTGGCCGCCGCTGTTCCGCCCGTACTCGGCCGTCGCGTTCCCCGTCAGGACCTGGAACTCCGCCAGCGAGTCCGGATTCGTCCGGAGCGGCGAGAAGTTCGACCCGCCGGCGCTCGACTCGTTGATGTCGATGCCGTCGAGCGTGTAGTTCCACGCCCGGTCGCGCGCGCCGTGCACGTGCACGCCGCCGCCCGTGTTCGCGCCCGACACGACACCCGGCTGCGTGAGGACCAGGCTGATCGGGTTCCGCCCCCTCGCGCCGACGATCGGGAGGCTCTCGATGACCTTCTGCTCGAAGTTCGTCCCGATGTTCCCCGAGGTGCTCACCTGCACGACCTCGCTCGCCGCGCGCACCTCGATGGTCTCGGCCAGGCCGCCCGGCTCGAGCGTCACGTTCACCGTCGTGGGCTCGCCGATGACGACCCGGTTGCCCGAGGAGACGAACTTCTTGAACCCCTGCAGCTCGACCGTCACCGTGTACACGCCGACCTGGACGGCCTCGAAGACGTAGGCGCCCGCCGCCGTGGTGACCGTGAAGAACGACGCGCCCGTCGCCTCGTTCGTCAAGGTGACGGTGGCGCCAGGAACGACCCCACCCGACGCGTCCTGGACGACCCCGACGAGCCGCGAGGTCGTCCCCTGTGCCGCGGCCGGGCCTGACCCGGCCAGAAGGACGAGGCACGATGACACCCAGATGACCCAACGATGCGCGCACATGCCACCCTCCGCCGCCATGGGTTGTGACCTCTCGTGGAGCGAGGCGAGAAGCTTCTACCAAGGCTACGTCCGCGAGAGAGGCAGGTCAAGCTGGACCTTAGGTCCGCCGTCGCCATTGGTTCGCGTAGACCGCCGCCCCGAGCAACCCAGCGCGCCGGTTGAGGATCACGAACACCGGGATCGTCGCCAGCAGGTCGACGAGCGGCGCCTTCGCGCGGAACGCTTCGAGAAACAACCCGCGCTTGAGGGCCGGCAAAATCCGCGACGCGATGCCCCCGCCCAGGTAGACGCCGGCGGTCGCCACCGAGCGGAGCGCGAGATTGCCCGCCTCGGCCCCGTACGCTTCGACGAACAGCTCGAGGACCTCGACGCACCGCGCGCATCGCCGCGCGAGCGCGCTCGCGGTGACGAGCGCCGGCAGATCCGACTCGCGTGCCGGCCGCCCGACGCTGTCGCACGGAGCCGGATGGGTGAACCGATAGAGGTTGGCGAGCCCGGGCCCCGAGACGACATGCTCGACCTGCGCGCGGCCGAACTGGGGCAGGAGCCACTCGAGCAGCTCGATCTCCCGCGGCGTCCGCGCCGCGAAATCGGCGTGGCCGCCCTCGCACGGAGACGGCACGAAGCGCCCCTCCACGTTGTGCAGGAGGGCCTCGCCGAGTCCGGTACCCGCAGCGATGAGGGCTGCGTTGCCCGAGGCCTGCGCCTCGCCTTCCTGTAACACGTCGAGCTCGCCCGGCTCGAGCACCGGCACCGCGTAGGCCATGGCCTCGAGGTCGTTGAGCAGCCGGACGCGCTCGAAGCCGAAGCGCTCGGCGAGCGCGTCGGCGTCGGCGGCCCACGGCACGTTGGTCATGCGCGCGACGGATCCCGTGATCGGTCCCGCGACGCCGAGGACGGCGGCCTCGATGTCGGCTGCCGCCGGGCCCGCGCCGCGCAGGAACGTGTCGACCATGTCGCCGAGGCTGGCGAAGGCGAGCGTGGCGAATTCGCGGACGTGGACGGGCCGAGGCCGGTCCGGCGCCAGGGTGAACAAGCCCAGGTCGGTCTTGGTCGCGCCGACGTCGCCGGCGAGCAGCACGCGCATCCCCACGCCCTAGCCTACTTGACTTTGCCGTCCAAGTTCCGCATCTTTGCCGTGGACGTGACGAATACAGGTACGCCGCCCTCCGGGCAGTTCGCCTGGCGCGAGATCCGCGGCCGCTACCCCGCGGTGCGGGACGATCACCTTCGCTACCTCGAGAAACTCGGGCTCGTCCGCGCGGCGGGCGGCCCGCGCGGCGACCGCTCCTACACGTTCGCCGACCTGGTCGTCATCAAACAGGTGGCCGCCGGGCTCGAGCAGGGCGTGCCGTTCCGCCAGGTGCTGCGGTCGCTCACGGCCGCGCGCGCCGGGCAGCTCGCCTTCGATTTCGACTTTCCCGGCGGCCGCACCGGCGCCGAGCCGGCGCGCGTCGTGGCGCTCGACCGGGTGCGCAGGGCGCCGGGGCAGGCGCAGACGCCGGCCACCGCCGGCGCGCCCGTGGGCGGCGAGGCGGAGCTGCCCCCGACCTCCGATCCCCAGGCGCGCCTGGCCGCGAAGTACTTTCTCGAAGGCGCCCGCCTCGACGGCGACGCCCAGCGGCGCGAGGAGGCCGCGCTTGCCTACCGCCGGGCCCTCCTGGTCGACCCCGAGCTGGTGCCCGCGCTCGTCAACCTGGCGAACCTGCACTACGCGAGCGACGCGTTCGTCGAGGCGCAGGCGCTCTACGAGCGCGCCATCCGCCTCGACCCGGAGTGCTTCGAGGCGTATTTCAACTTGGGCAACGTGCATCACGACCTCGGGCGCTACGACCGGGCGCTCGAGTGCTACCGTGAAGCCGTCGCGCTCAACCCGGCCTTCCCCGAGGCCCACTTCTACCTGGCCGTGACGCTCGAAAAGCTCGGGCGCTCGGCGGAGGCCAAGCCCCACTGGAGAAGGTACCAGCAGCTCGCCCCGGACGGGGAGTGGGTCGAGCTCGCTCGCGAGTTCTCGGACTAGGAGCGGTCGCGTCTGGGGGCGGGCGTGTTCAGGCGCGGTCGTACCCGAACGGATCGGCCGTGCGCTTGCGCGGAGTGCGCCGGACCTTGAAGAACGTGCAGTCCGGACACCAGGCCTCGGGGTTGAACCCGCTCCGCCCCGCGAGCGGCAGAACGTCGCGGTGCGTGCAGTAGTGATCCGGCTCGGGCGCGCGCCAGCGGCACGTGGTGAACCGCTCGAGCGCCGGAGACAGCGCCACCTCCGGCCCGGGCGCCGCGCTCGAGGCGCCTGCCGCTGCCGGCCTATTGCTGGTCTGATCCAACATCGGCTCCCTGTCGTGTCGCCCCACCGCGACCGCCGGCCCGGCCGCACCCCGCGAGCAGCCTCGCGGCCCGTCGGGCCCCGTCGTCAGCGGGCGCGGAACGTGATGATGCCTCGCACCGGGTCGTACGGCGAGACGCCCACGGTCACCCGGTCGCCCGGCACCACCCTGATGCGGTAGCGGCGCATCCGGCCGCTCAACTGCGCCAGCACCTCGTGGCCCGAATCGCACTGCACGCGATAGAGGCCGCCGCTGTGCACCGCGACGACCGTGCCCTGGACGTCGATCAGATCGTCCTTGCTCAAGCCTCACACCTCCGGTGATCCGAAGCTGGCGCGACCAACCATCGATTCTGCCACACGAGTCCCTCACGATCAAACCCGATGGGCTCCCCACCCGGGCCCCACCCTGCCCGGCAACCCTCACAGCCCGCGGACCGCCTCCTCGACCTGGCCCGCCAGCTCCGCGTAGTCGTCGCCCTCGAGGCGCAACGGCGACCCGAAGGCGATCCGCACCCGCCCCGGTCGGGCCATCTTCCACTCGGGCGCGAGCACCCAGTCGAGACCATCGAGCCGGACCGGCACGACCGGCAGGCCCAGGCGCGCGGCGATCATGCCGACGCCGGGCTGGAAGCGGCCAATGTCGCCCGTCCGGCGGCGCTTGCCCTCCGGATAGATGAGGATCGAGTATCCCTCGCTCACGAGCTCGCCCATGTAGCGCAGCGTCTCGCGCGTCCCCGCCTCGCGCTGCGGCAGGGGAAACGCCCCGAAGAAGAGCGCCGCGAGGAGGTAGTTGAGCGAATTGGTCAGGTACTCGCCCCGCGTGTGCCGCTCGGGGTGGAAGTGGGCGTCGAAGAACTCCTTGGCCATCGCCGGCGCGACGCGGTAGCGCCAGCGCGCGGGCAAGGTCCAGAGGATGGCCGGTGTGTCCATGTGGCTCTGGTGGTTCGCGGCGAACACGACCGGACCGTCGAGGTGGTCAAGGTGCTCGAGCCCTTCGATGGTCGGCCACACGAACACCCGCGCGAGCGGCAGAATCCACGTCGCCAGGCTGACGCGCCTGACCGCGCGCGCCGGCCATGACCGGTTCCATGCGGGAAAGACGAGCGTCTCGACCGGCGGAGCCGCGGCGGGCCGCGGCCCGGCCGGCGCGGCGGTGCGCCGCGGGGCCTCGACGAGCGCGCGCAGCTCGCCGACGGTGCGCGCGGCC
>FWPU01002998.1_pt1 | contig 44260 bp, 41 predicted proteins | sample 2228361 | NCBI WGS metagenome assembly FWPU01 (sample SAMEA103939777, study PRJEB20133) | metagenome | reverse complement strand
GGCGGGTTCACCGCCGGCTAATTTCCGTTGCCTCTCCGGAGCGAAAAGGCGCAATGGCTTCGTAGCCTACCAAGTTCCAGTTGGCGCACCGAAAAAACCGTTAATCCCCTGGCAAAGGACAAACCCTGTTACAATACTGTAATTGTGGAGGACAAATGCGAATAGCGGTTTGCATCAAGCAGGTGCCGGAAGTATCAGAGATAAGATTCGATCCCGCGCGCAAGACCCTGATTCGCGAAGGGGTGACCAACTTGGTCAATCCCTTCGACCGGCGCGCCGTCACCCAAGCGGTCGCCCTGGCCAGAGAGCATGGTGGCGAGGTTCTGGTCCTGACCATGGGACCGCCACAGGCCAGGGAAGCGCTCGTGGAGTGCCTGGCCATGGGAGCAGACCGGGCAATTCATCTCGAGGACCGGGCCTTTGCCGGCTCCGATACCCTGGCCACCGCGCGCGCCCTGGCACGGGCGCTGGGGCGCGAGGCAGAGCGGGGGGGATTCGATATTATCTTTTGCGGCAAGTACTCGGTCGATGCCGAGACCGGACAGGTCGGGCCAGAGCTGGCCGAGCTTCTCGATATCCCCCACGTCAGCGGGGCGACTGCTCTTGAATACAGAGGCGAGCGCCTGCTGGTCAGGCGCGAGACCGACGAGGGCTTTGAGACGATAGAGGTCGAGCTTCCCTGTCTGCTTACTGCCGCCGAGCGGCTGATCCGTCCAACCAAGGTCAAGGATGCTGATCTTGAGGCGGCCCGCTCTAAACCGATAACACATGTCAGGGCCAGGGATCTTTCCGAGGATGCTTCTATATTTGGATTTGCCGGCTCGCCCACACAGGTGAGCGAGATTTACGAGCAGAAGAGCAGCAGGAGCTGTCGCTTTGTATCGGCCAAAGAGTTGGTCCAGTTGATCATCGAGCAGCGGAGGGGGGGCCGAGCCGAGGCAGGCTCCGAAGGCTACAGGCGCAAGAGCTTGCCGCGCACGGGAAGGAGTGTCTGGAGCGTCGTGGAGTTCATCGGAGAGAAGGTGCGTCCTGTGAGCTTCGAGCTACTGGGCGAGAGCCTCAAGCTTGCCGACAGGCTCGGGGGGGAAGCAGCGGCAGTAGTAATTGGCAATCGAGCGGTAGACGGCCGGCTGCTGGAGGAGCTTGCGGCTCATGGCGCCGAGAGGATCTATAGAATCGAGCACTCGGCCCTGGCCGAGTACTCTGCCGAGGGGTGGGCCAATGCTCTGGCTCGTGCCATCGAGCTGCTGCGCCCCTGGGCAGTTCTGGTGCCGGCAACGGCAGATGGGCGAGACTATGCGCCGCGCGTGGCGGCAAGGCTGGGGCTTGGGCTGACTGGAGACTGCATCGGGCTGGAGCTGGATGAAAGAGAACAACTGCAGCAACTGAAGCCGGCCTTCGGCGGCCAGATTGTGGCTCCGATACTGTCGCGCAGCTATCCGCAGATGGCAACGGTGCGGCCTGGGATGCTTGCAGGGATCGAGCCTGACTACTCAAGGAAGGCTCGGGTCGAGAGGCTGGAGGTTGATCCTCATCCGATTCGCACTCGGCTGCTGGAGCGGACAGAGGAGGCGCGCGAGACGGTTGAACTGGAGCAGGCCCGTATAGTAATCTGCGTGGGTATGGGGATAGGCGGGCCTGAAAACCTCCCTTTGGTCAGAGAGCTGGCCGAAAGGCTGGGTGCTTCGATTGGGGCGACAAGGCGGGTGGTCGATGCCGGATGGCTTGAGCGCCAGTACCAGGTGGGTCTAACTGGCAAGGCGATTGCTCCGGAAGTTTACCTGGGGGTGGGAGTGCGTGGTGCTTTCAACCACACCATCGGGATCCAGCGGGCAAAGGTAATAGCAGCGATCAACAAAGACAGAGAGGCCGAGATCTTCAAGAGCGCCGACTACGGCATAATCGGAGATTCTGTGGGAACGGTCAAAGAGATGATCGAGATTTTGAAACGTTGAGTGGTGCGATAACTAGAAGTAGCGGCGGTCTTTAGACCGCCAGGTGTACGACGTCATGCCGTGTCCCACCCTGGCGAGCTGAAGCTCGCCGCTACAATATACAGGCAGGGAGAATGGAAATATGAACCGGAGAGAATTTTTAGAGAGCGCGTTCAGGGCGGGCACTGCCTTCGGCGTCGCCATGCTGAGCGGAATCGGACGATCCGCCGCCCGCGCCGCCGAGGAGCAGCGGGCGGCAATCTTCAAGCATATAGATGATCACCAGCCGGAGCACATCGCTAAAATTCAGGAGTACCTGCGCCAGCCTTCGGTGAGCGCGCAAAATTTGGGAATCAAAGAGTGCGCCGACATGACGCTGGAGATGCTGCGGCGCCTCGGCTGCCGCGAGGCCGAACTGGTGCTGACCGGCGGCCATCCCGGCGTATGGGGTTTTTACGACGCGGGAGCGAAAAAGACACTCGTGGTCTACATGATGTACGACGTCCAGCCGGTCGAGCCCGAACAGTGGTCGTCGCCCCCCTTTGAGGCTCGCATAGTCGATGACCCGGTGCTCGGGCGCAAGATCGTCGGCCGCGGCGCGATTAACACCAAAGGCCCCGAACGGGCCTTTCTCAATGCCTGCGAGTCGATCGTCGCGGTGGCCGGCAAGCTGCCGGTCAACCTGATGTTCACGGCGGAGGGGGAGGAGGAGATAGGGAGCGTCCACTTCCCGGAGTTCATTCAAAAATACCAGGACCGACTGGCAAAGGCGCACGGCGTCTTCTTCCCTTCGTGCGATCAAGACCAGGAGGGAAACGTCGAGGTCTATCTGGGCAACAAGGGGATAGTTTATATAGAACTCGAGGCCTCGGGGGCGCGCTGGAAGCGGGGTCCGGAAAGGGCCGAAATCCATTCGAGCCTGAAGGCGATCGTCGATAGCCCGGTATGGCGCCTGATCCATGCCCTGGCCAGCATGACCGAGCGCGACGGCAATACCATTGTGATCGAAGGCTTTCGCGATAAGATCGTCCCGCCGAGCCCGGAGGACCTGGAGCTTGTCGAGAAGCTGCTCGAACGCTTCGACGACAACACCTGGAAGAAGCAGCTTCAGGTCAGCCGGTGGATAAACAATTACGACAAGCGGACGGCGGTGCTGAAGTATCTCTACGAAACCACGCTGAACATCGACGGCATCTGGGCCGGCTACACCGGGCCGGGTCCTAAAACTATCCTGCCGCACAAGGCAACGGCGAAAATCGACGTGCGCCTGGTGCCGAACCAGGAGTCGAAGGATGTTATCCCGCTAATCCGCAGGCATCTCGACAGGCACGGCTACCAGGACGTCGAGATACGTCCGATAAACGGTTACGAATGGTCGAAGACCAGCGTCAAGACGCCGCTGGCGCAGACGCTGCTCGCCACTTACAAAAAGTATGGCCTCGATCCCATGGTCTGGCCGCACCTGGCGGGCAGCGCTCCCTTCTACGTGTACACTCGGCCGCCGATTAACCTGCCGTTCATCCTGGGCGGGGTAGGGCACGGCTCGGGCGCGCATGCTCCCGATGAGTATCTGGTGATCGGAGGAAACCCTAAGGTCGCCGACCTTGCGACCATCGAGAAGTTCTTCGTCGATTTCCTCTACGCCTTTGCCGCCGCGTGATCATTCGGCTTTGCCGCGGTGGTAGGGAGCCTGTTTTTTAGCCAGATATGCTTTAGCGTAAGCCAGCACCTGCTGGTTCACGATATCGTTGTCGTGTATCCCGACCAGCGCTCCCGACTCGACGTCGTAGTCTATGCTCCCGTGGTCCAGAGAGTGGCGCTCCCGCTCGAGTATATAGTAAACGGTCAAAGTCTTTCCCTTATCGCGAATCAGGGCGTATTTGAATCCGTGAAATGGGGCATCTTCAGGAAAGCGCGGGCAGCGCAGGGCGTAGCCGTAGTTACAGTATTCTTTTATGAATTCGTCGGGCGGGACTACTTCCTCGCCCTGGACCGCCAGGCATTTGCCGGTGTAACCGTCGCCGAGCGGCAGCTCCGGTTTGCCCACCCATTTCTTGCCCGTGGCTGTGAAAGGCTCGGTCGGATAAAAGTATGGACAGGCCATCATTCCCTCCACTGAAATAGTCGGTAATCAGCGCTCAATCGATCCCGGCTTTTTTAAGGGCGTTGCGCAATTCGCTCTCGCTCTGCAAGCCGATATTGTAGCTCGAAATTTTCCCGTCGCGATCGATCACAACGGCCAGCGGGATAGCCATAGCCCCATACCGGTTAGTGACCTCCTTGTAAGTATCGAGGAGGTTGGTGAAGGTCAGGCCCTGCTTTTTCACGAATTCGCGGGCGGTCTCGGCGGACTCGCCGACATTGATGCCCAAGACCACCAGCCCTTTATCGTTCAGCTCGCGGTGCAGCCTCTCGACTTTAGGCAGTTCTTCGCGGCAGGGGGCGCACCAGCTCGCCCAGAAATCGAGCAGGACGACTTTACCGCGCAGGCTCTTCAGGCTGGTTTCTTTGCCATTCAGGTCTTTGAGGGTGAAATCGGCAGCCTCTTTCCGGTCCGTTGTTGCCTTTCTCATCCCGGGCAGGCTCAGCTCATCGACCTCCTTAGCTCCCTCCGGGACGTTGAAGGTGAACAGGTCATCAGCGACCGGTTCATTGATCCTGGCGATGGAGAACTCGGTGGTCTGCCTCAAATGGCGCGCGGTGCCCGGCTGCGGCAATTTCATTACCACGCTCGATATATCTTTGAGCACGATATGCCGCTTTTTATCGATCCAGAAAAGCTTGGGCGAGGCTTCGAAATTAGACAATTCAGCCATGGGCTCGTAACTGGCCTCGACCACGTAGCATTCCACCGCCTTGCCTTCGACCTCGACCACCTCCTCGCGCAGGACCTTCGCCTGTTTCAACCCTTCGGTGATTCGCCCGTACTTGGACATGAAGCCCGCTTCTAATTCGCCTGTGCCCTCGCTCGCCAGGACCGCGGCCTTTCTCTTGGTATATTGATTGAGTTTCCTCGAGTAGACCCAGGTTGCCTGGCCGTCGGAGACGGTAAGCATCCCCCGTTTGAACTCGTCCCTTATCTTGCCCGGCCTTACCGCCGCCATAACTATCAGCGTCTCAACTTTTGCCCTCTCTTGCATAGCCTCGGTCTCAGTCTCGAAGATCATGACCCCTTCGAAATAATAGCTCTTAAGGCTTCTGTAGGCCTCGCTTGCTTTTGCGAGCAACTCCTCGCCCGAGACCTGGTCCTGCGAAAGGGACAGGCTGGCCGTCGCAAGAGGTATCAAAACCAACAGAGCAACCGTTTTTGCTTTGAGCATAGTCACCTCCTTCAAAGCCGCAATTATAGCTCCGGGGCGAGGGGGGCCGCCATAGATTCGTGCTAATTCGTGTAATTCGTGTCTAAAGAGTAAAGGCCACGAATTACACGAATTTGCCGGAGCGCAGATTCATTTAGCGGGCAAGATTTTAAGGATGCGGTCATCCTCGCGCGCCGGTCTGCCCCGGCCGTCGCGATTCGAAGTCGAGAAGTAGATGGCGCCATCCGGGCCTATCGTTACGTCTCGAATTCGGCCGTATTTTCCTCTCAGCAGGGCCTCGGTCTCGGCCACGCGGCGCGGGTTTTGCGGGTCGAGCGCCACGCGCAGGATTTGCTGGCCGCGCAGGCACCCGACGAGGAAATTATGGCGGAAGTCGGGGAAGAGGCGCCCGTTATAAAAAGCTCCCGAGGCCGGGGCGATGGCCGGCGTGAACTCGAGGAGCGGCGAGACCATGCCCGCGCGCTCCTCCCGGTGATGTATGACCGGCCAGCCGTAGTTCTTTCCCTTTTCCACGACGTTGACCTCATCGCCGCCGGGCGGCCCGTCGAAGGACGAGGGCCCATGTTCGCTCTGGAACATCAGCCCGGATGGCGGGTGCCAGTCCATTCCCTGGGCGTTGCGGTGGCCGTAGCTCCAGATTTCCGGGCGGGCGCCGGGCCGCCCCGCGAAGGGGTTGTCCTGCGGTATGCTGCCGTCGGGGTTAAGGCGCAGCGTCTTTCCCGCCAGCGAATCGAGCCGCTGCGCCAGTTGGCGCTCGGTGGCGTCGCCCGTGGTTATGTAGAGCTTGCCGTCGGGACCGAAGCGGATGCGGCAGCCGGCATGGAAGCGCGCGGCCGGAATATCATCTATAATCGTGATGCGGTCGGTCAAGGCGCCGGCCGTTTCGCGGTACCTGACCACCCTTACCGCCAGCCCTCCGGTCTGTTTGGCATAGGCGTAACTCAGGTAAAGCAGCTTGTTTTTCGGATAGTCCGGATGCAGGGCCAGCCCCATCAATCCCTCTTCCGCAGACGAAGCCACATCAGGCAGGGTGAGCAGCGGCTCGCGTCGCAGTTTTCCATCCTTGTCGATGACGCGCAGCCGGCCCGGGCGCTCGGTTATCAGGACGCGCCCGTCGGGGGCGAAGACAATCGACCAGGGGACCTCGAGGCCCCCGGCCACGGTCTCGATGCGAAAGGCGGCGTCACCTTCCGCGGCCCCGCCTACCCAGTACAGGCGGCACCCGGCTACGGAACAGAGGGCGATAAGACCTGCCGCCAGAAGGCGGGCAGCCGGGCGATTTGGCTTGTCATTAAAGGCACTAATAATGGTAGCCATGGACCTCCTCTTCATGCGCCGGCCTCTTCTTAACGTTATTGTCCATAGCATATCACAGCGCTTTACCGCCCGCCGCATGGAGCGGTGCCGGCCGCCAGGTCAAGTGGCGGCAGAGGCCGGCGGATCCGGAGGTGAAAAAGCTACGTTTTACGTAAATCTTTCTTGTACATTAAAGGAAGCCGTGATACTCTCTATGAGTTTTAATCGTGAGGCGCCGTTCGTAAGTCGTGAAAGTTGGGTGTGATGGGAAAGCGCCCTGCTATCTTGAGGAGAAGCCCGACCAGGCGAGAATTTGTCACCCTTCTGCGCGCCACCGGCCTCAAGCTCTGGGAGCTTGAGAGGCTGCGGGTCGAGCAGGTTGACATCAGGCGACGGCGCATTGTAGGCGTGCAGGGGAGCCACTTTCCCCGCGATGTGCCCGTCCTGCCCGAGGGAATGAGACTGCTCAGCCGGCTGGTCAAGGGCCGCCGGCACGATGAACGTTTATTCGAGCAGCTCCCGTCCGGGCTGGCTCAGGATGCCCGCGGATACCGGCTCCACTATGCCCGCTCGCTCTACCGCGAACTCAGTGGCGGCAAGCTTCCCTCTCGAATACGTTCCGGCCTCGATTTAGACCGGGATTCGCTACAGAAGGTCGCAGACGCCCTCGGGACGAGCACAGGCCTAATGATAGGGTACTACCTGACCTCTGAGCGACGCTCCTTCGCGGCCCGCCGCGACGGGAAGCGCCGGAAAGGCGGGAGCTATAGAAGCTAGAATGAAAGCCGCCGGTCCACAGTCCTCCGTCGAATGGCTAAGGAGTAAGGATCATGCCCCTGTTCTAGCTTCCAGCTCCCGCCTTTAGAGTTGACTTGCAACGGGGGCGATGATATTATCCTCCTACCTCGCACGGTTCAACTATAGTTATGAGTGTAAGTTTTGTCATGGAAGTTGAGGCGGGGGGCTGAATGCTCAAGCAGCCAACGATTGTATGGTTGGTGCGACTATTCATCGGCGGTTGGACTCTGCCTATTAGAGTTAAATTAGCACGCGGCTATAAACGAGGGGGATCTTCCTAACGGGTGGAACGAATGATAGTAATACCGGCGCTGAAGTTGAATCAGTTTGGCATTACCTTTTACCAGGCGGTGCTCGACGCCGTCAGCCTGGAGAAGCTAGTGCGTTTCGAGGTCCTTTCGTACGGCCAGAATGTAGAGCCGAGGCGCCGCCGCTTCCGTTCAGGCGGGATCAACTGGCAGGTGCTTGAGGAGAAGATCAGGCAGAGCGAGGAGGCGTTTCAGAGGCCGATTATAAAGAAGAAGATCCAGGAGCTGGCGACTTATTATGCGGAGCGGCGCGAGCATCGCGATCTCCCCGCGATTCCGGGCGCTGTGCTCCTGCTCTCCGAGCAGCCGCTGAAATTTACCCCTTCGGTCAAAAACCCCACGATGGGCCTGCTCGAGATACCGGGCGAGGAAGGGATACTGCGGACGCTGGACGGCCAGCACCGGGTGCTGGCGGTTTATGCCTATGCGCGAAAAATCGCCGAGTCCGACGGGGGGAGCCTGACCGGGCTCCAGATACCGACGGTGATCTTCGACGGCCTGGGGCCGGCCCACGCGGTGGAGCTTTTCGTCACGATCAATACCAAGCACACGCGGCTGAAGCGGGACCTGATCATAGCGCTGTCGGGGCGCAAGCTCTATCCCGAAGAGAGGCTGGCGCGCGCCCACGATATCATACGCTCGCTCAACGAAAGCGCCGGCTCGCCGCTCTACGGGCAGATAAAGATCCTGGGGGTGGGGAGCGGCAAGGTCTCGCAGGCCCCTCTGGCCGCCGAGATGGACCTGCTGTTCAGGAGCTTCGAGGCGGCCGGCGATCGCGCGGCGCGGGACTTCTACGAACAGGCCCGCCCGTTCTTTCTGGCCTATTTCAGGCAGATAGCGCGGCTTTTTCCGGTAGCCTGGGCCGGGCGCAGGTACAGCCTGAAGACCGGCACGGCGCTGCGCGCCTTCATCCGGGTGGTGCCCGAGATACTGGTGCGGCTGCGCGAGCGGCGGGTCGCTCTGACCGACGCGCGGGCTATCGGCGAGATCATCGCACCGTGGCGCGACCGGATAGGCGATCGCCGCTTCGAGACCGAGGGGGAATGGCGAAGCAAGGCGCTCGAAAGCGGCCCGCGCACGGTGGAGGTCCTGGCGGCGGAGCTGCGCAGCGCTCTGGGCTGAAGAGAGCCGCAAGGCGTTAGGCGTGAGGGGGTAAGGGGGCGAATAATCGCCTTACTCTTCACCCGTCCCGACTAATACCCCACGGTAAGAACGCCTGAACAACCATCTTATGTATTCCGCCTCAGCGCTTCGAACTCCAGGCGCCCGACTGGCGTCTCTATCGGTCGTCGAGGCACCGGCTTTTCGCGCTATCGGAGGGCGACGACCACTGCAGACCATCCCGCCCTATGACCCGTTCCCCAAGTCCAGGATTTTCCTTGCCTCTTCACTCATAAGTACCATATATTCTTTTGGGTTTTAATTGAACCAGGCTGGAATTGAAACGCGTCGCGGGGGTAATAGAGGAGGGTTCCTCGCGGTCGTCTCAAGAGGTCCACTTGATCAAATTGACTAATTTGACCTAAATGACTATAATGGTCCTGGAGGTGACTGGAATGAAAACGGTGAAGGCGGCCGAGGCGAAGGCCAGGTTCGCGGAGCTTCTCGATGGGGCCGGCTACCGGGGCGAGCGTGTGCTGGTGGAAAAGAGGAAGAGGCCGGTGGCGGTCATCATAGGGTACGAAGACTATAAGAAGCTTGAAAAGCTGGAGGATCTTTTTGAGTCGAGGCTGCTGGAGCGGGTCCTGAAGGAAAGGAAGTTCTACTCGCTCGAAGAGGTCTCGCGGAGGCTCAAGATTGCCCTATAGCTTAGAGCTATCGGACCGGGCTCTCAGTCGCTTGGAAGAGCTGGGAGCGGGCGACGCTAAGAAGCTCAGGCAGGTTTTTCTCAAAATACTCGCGCTTCGGAGAAACCCTTACCCGCAGGATTCCAGAAAGCTTGAGAATTTCCAATACAGGGGGCTCAAGGGCCTGCGCGTGGACCAGGGCGAATATCGCATAGGTTATGCTGTCGATGAGAAGGCGAAAAAAATCATGGTTGGCCTGGTTTTGAGCAGGAAAGAAGATTATAGAGAGCTAAGATAGGGAGCGATGGAAATCGGCAAAACCGTTAGACCGCTTCTTCCATTTTTCAGTTGCCACACCCGAACGCTAAAAAAAGCAACTTGAAAACAAAGATTGTCCAATGGCTTAGAGGAAAATGAAGTATGAAGCTCAAGAGATAACACGGCAAATACGCCACGGGCTAACACCCTGAACTGGGTACAGAACTCCGTCTTCGAGGGGGAGCTGAGCGAGGCGAAGCTCGAGGCTATAAAGCTCGGGCTTAAAGCGATCATAGATGAAAGCAGCGATTCTGTATTATTATATGTATCGCGCGAACAGCGCTGGCTGGACAAGCAGCTCATCGGAGTCGAGCGCAACCCGACGGATAGCTTGATTTAGAGCGGTATTGAAATGCATGTAAGGAGCCAGGAGCCGGCAGTCAGAATAGAGGACGCTGATGGACTCAGATGGACGCAGGTCTTTTCTGCAGTTCGGTCCGGTTATCTGCTTGGCATGGCGGCAGCGGCCATGCTGGCTGGACTGTTTTTCGCATTGTCGCTTCCGGCGACGATGATGGTCAAGCTGAGCCTTGACGAGATAGTCGGCAAGGCCGACAGGATCTTCGTGGGCCGCTGCACGAATATCGCCGAAGAGGAGATAGAAGCGGGCGGAGGAAAGCTCCCCTGCACCGTTTACACCTTCGAGACGGTCCAGGTCTTGAAGGGAAATCTGGGGAAAATCGTTACCGTTAAGCACGTCGGCTTTAGAAAATCGCGCGCCATGGAGCTTAGACAGCGGTCCGGCGGCGCGGCGGCCCGCTTTCCTTTCTTCATCAACGAGATGCCGGAGTATCGGAAGGGGGACGAAGTGCTGCTTTTCCTGAACCGCGAGAACGAGCACGGCCTGTCCGCCCCAATCGGCCTGGCGCAGGGGGCCTTCTATGCCGTGTCGGACGGACATGGCAGAAAAATTTTCTTGAATCGCCTGGGCAACGCGGGGCTGCTCGACAGAGGGAAGGAAGCGGCGCGCGCGGACCTGCCCGCTGCTCCGGCGAGCGCGGACGCGGCCGCTATCGAGAAAATCGATAGCGCCAGGTTCGGCTACCGCCCCTTCCTCGAGCTTATCCGGTCGCTATTGGGAAAGGAAAGGAGCCAGAATCCAGGAGCCAGTAGAACGATCTCGATCGAGCTACAGGCCTGGTGGCGTGGCAATGGGTGAAAGGTAAAGAGCAGATGGTCTATTTTATTCCTCACCCCATGTCTCACTCTTTATGCCTGCTGATCCATGCATGAATTTATTCTGGCTCCTGTCCTTATCACATGAATTATAGGTCGTTAATCTTGACGGTAGCGCTGATCAGTTCGGCGGCGCAGGCGCATCAGCCGGCGGTGCCGAAGATCGATCATATTAAAATCGAGAAAGGGCAACTCCACATCTCCATCTCTTATACCACCGCTTCGTACCGCGAGGCGGAGGCGCTGCGCGAGCGCTTCGACCGCGACGGCGACCTGAAGCTTTCGCGCGGCGAGCAGGACGCCCTGATGCTCTTCCTGGCGGAAAGGCTGATCGCCTCGCTGTCGCTCGAGATGAACGGCCGCCGCCTGAAGCTCGATGTCGATGGGATGAAAGCATGGGGTTTAAACAAGCCGCTCCCGTCGGGCTATCCGTTCTCGATTCGGCTGGACCTTGCGCTGCTGCCGCTTCCCGATGAAGAAATCGAACTGCGCATCGCGGACCGCCCGCCCGGGCAGATGCCGGTATCGTGCGAGGTCTGGTTCGACGAGAGCGTCGGCGAGGTGTCGCTATCGCGAGGCGGGCGCCTGCTGGACCGGAGCGGAGCATTGACCAGGGATGAGATGCCCGTCTCGATACGACTCGACGGAGAAGAGGCTCTGGTGCTGCGCGCGCGGCGGCGACGCGCTAATTGAGGCAAACGTCTGAATTTGCCCCTGTTCGTGCGCTCTGCTATCATTACTTGCAGCCGAAGATGAGGAGGAGTCGTGAGCACTAAAGAAGAGCTTTATAAACGCGGAGTCGATTACTTTTACGAAGGTCGAGCTGATGGCGCTATCGCCGAACTCAAAAAGGCCCTGGAAATTGATCCCGAATACCCGGATGCGCTGCTCGCCATAGGCATGGCCTACGCCGACCAGGGGATGCTGGACGAAGCCATCGAGGCGACGAAAAAGCTCGTGGCGCTGAATCCAGATGACGTCCTGGCCCACACCAACCTGTCGCGCTACTACATGCAAAAGGGGATGAAGGAGGAAGCCGAGCGCGAAGGGAACCTGGCCCGCACCCTCTCCTGGAAAGAACAGCTTAAACAAGAGGCGGAGAAGAAAAAGCAACAGCCATAGGCTAGAAAGCCGTAAGCCGTGAGCGGCCGCTCACGGCTTACCACTCACGAGGAGTTGCCACGCCTTTTCCACAGCTTCTTCCGGGCTCGTCGCGCGGTGATATAGCGGTGAACCCTCGGCGCCGGCAATGGAAAAGCTCCAGGTCTCGAGCCCTACGACCGGAGTGCCGAGGCGCAGCGCCAGCGCGATTTCGGAAAGCGTGCCGTAGCCTCCTCCGATTGCTATTATCACCTGGGAGGTGCGCACGTTTATGGCGTTGCGCGCTTCGCCCATCTCAGTGACGATAGGGATATCGATGTAGGGGTTAGCATCGGAGGCGTCAGGGCCGGGGAGGATTCCCACGGTCAGCCCTCCGGCCGATTTGGCGCCCCGGGCGGCGGCCTCCATGACCCCGCCGAGCCCGCCGCAAATCAAAATCGCGCCGCGCTCGGCGATCAATCGGCCGACCGCCTCAGCCAGCCGGCGTGTCGCCTCGCCGCATTCGCGCGGGCCCATAACGCCGATGCGCGGGGCCGCTCCCCTAAGGACCCTGCCGGACACGGAAACGCTCCTCTAATATCTCCCGAAATATATCCTGTAAAATAAAATTATCGCTGATCGACCGCATCTGCTCCCAGGCCGCGTCGGGCGTCATGCCATCCGAACAGAGATAACTCAACACCACCGCGCATGAGCGCGAGCGGCCTGCGGCGCAGTGCACGAGCACCGGGCGGCCCCGTTCGATCCGCTCACGAATCCAGAAGACCGCCTGATCGAGATAATCTTTATATTCCGGATCTGGATCGTCGATCGGGACCCGCAGATACTCTATGCCAAGCTCTTCATCTCCTTCGAACCAGTTGGGCCAATCTTTGGTACAGTTGACTATCGCCTTGATGCCGTACTCTTCAAGGAGATCGCGGTTTGCCGCCTCTTCGCCGTTGCCGATGTAAAGATTATCCCGAACTCTATACATAGAACCTCCGCTGAAAATCACGCTACAATCCATTTTATCTTATAGCGAGGAGAGATAGAAGTATTAATTGGAGGCCGGGTAGATGTAATCGCTGCACGAGTAGTAATAGCCGCAGCGAAGGCAGAGCAGCCTGCAGCCGCGCTCGACCATGCGCGCGCCGCAATTGTCGCAGCAGATCTCCGTTTGCTTCTCAGCCCCGGGTCTCTCTTTGGCCATAAACTCCACCCGTTTTTAAAATTAACACGATAAGCGCCAAGCTGCCATAAACGTCTCGCCCCGCTGGGGCTACGTAGCTCGGCGCTTCGACGCCTCACGCCAGTAAAAGCGAGGAAATAAATTTATTCTAACTCCTGGCTCCTGACTCCTGGCTCCTGCTTTTGTGTTATATTATTGCTTTCCGGCAGTGAAGGAGGGAAGTATGGGAGCAATCGGTAAAAGCCTGCTGGCCAGGACCAGGAGCCAGATTTCGGAGGTCAACGTCCATCAGGTCAACGAAATGCTGGCACGCGGCGAACCGGTCCAGCTAGTAGATGTGCGCGAGCGCGACGAGTTCAATCAGGGATACATACCGGGGGCCAGGTTCATACCGCGCGGCTATCTGGAGTTGAGGATCGACGAGGTGATACCTGAGCGCGACGCGCCGGTCGTCGTCTACTGCGCCGGAGGGAGCCGCTCGGCGCTGGCCGCTCTGACCCTGCAGCAGCTCGGCTACAGCAACGTCAAGTCGATGGCCGGCGGCTTTACCGAATGGAAGAGGGCCAATTATCCCTTCGAGATACCGCGCGTCTTCGATGACCTGCAAAAGGAGCGCTACAGCCGCCACCTGATGATACCCGAGGTCGGAGAGGCCGGCCAGCTCAAGCTGCTCGACAGCAAGGTCCTGGTCATAGGCGCCGGAGGCCTGGGCTCACCATCGGCCGTTTACCTCGCCGCCGCCGGCGTCGGAAACATCGGCATCGTCGATTCCGACCTGGTCGATCGAAGCAACCTCCAGCGCCAGATCCTTCACTGGACCTCGAGCGTCGGAATGCCCAAAACCGAGTCGGCCAGGCGGACCATATCTGAGATCAACCCCGACGTCAAAGTCAAAACTTATCAGGAGCGCCTGAGCACAAGGAACGTGCTGGATGTCATTAGAGATTACGACGTGGTCATAGACGGCTGCGACAACTTCCCCACGCGCTACATGGTCAACGACGCCTGCGTCATCGCGGGCAAACCGAACATCTACGGCTCGATCTTCCGCTTCGAAGGGCAGATGAGCGTCTTTATACCCGGCCGAGGCCCCTGCTATCGCTGCCTCTATCCGGTGCCCACCCCGGCCGAGCTGGCGCCAACTTGAGACGAGGCCGGCGTCCTGGGCGTGCTTCCCGGGGTAATCGGCCTGCTCCAGGCAACCGAGGCGATTAAATTGATCCTGGGTATCGGTGATCTGATGGTCGGCCGGCTGCTGACTTACGACGCTTTGTCCGGCACTTTCCGCGAGTTCAAGGTGCGCCGCAACGCGGCCTGCGCCGTCTGCGGCGACGGCGCCAGGGCCGAGCTTATAGACTATGAAGCTTTCTGCGGCGTTTGTGCGGTGGGCTAGTCGAGGCTGCCGCCGGCAGCCCTATACTCCTCAGGTGCCGCCGTAGCCGATCGTCACCCGGCCGTTCTCGACTATGACCGGAACGTCACGCGCTCCCTTCGAATACCTGAGCATCTGCTCAAGCCCCTTGGGGTCCTCCTTGACGTTGATGTACTTGAACGGGACCTTCTTTTTCGCGTAGTCCTCACGGGCCGCTGAAGTGTAAGGTCAGGTGTCCTTTCCGAAGATCAACACTTTCTCAGCCATAGTCTCTTCCTCCACCTTCTAAGGATAACAAAACTCCGCCGCGGTGAAAAATATTATTTAACACGCCGTTGACTTATGTTATGATGAGTCAAGCTTTAGCGGTGTTTAGTTGCCCTGAGCACAGGGCCGAGAAAGCAGCAAGAAAATTATGAGCTGGACGGCACTGGTTGTAATCCTGCTTTTTCTAGCGCTGGTCCTCTCATGTGTAATTTATGTCAGACGCAAGCTCAAACTGCTCGACAAGGCGGCCCAGCAAATCGTCGAAGAGGTCGCCGAGCGGGTCGAGGTGATGTCCGAAGGCACGGGCGAACGCTACGGGCGGAAGCTGAAGCGGGACGAAGGGAGCTAGCCGCCCGCGCCTGCACCGGGCCGATATAAACTAAAATGCCTGATAGGGAATTCCTGCCGATGGTGGAGAAAGCCTCGAAGCTGCTGCGCGGGGCCTTTAAGGAGCGGCGCTTCGAGACCCTGATCTTCTTCGTCACCTCGAAGTGCAACGCCCGCTGTGATACCTGCTTTTACTGGGACAGCTTGAACCAGACGGGCGACCTCACCTTCGCCGAAATAGATAAAATGTCGCAGTCGATGCCTCAGTTCAAGGAGGTCTGGTTCTCGGGCGGCGAACCTACCCTGCGCAAGGAACTCTGCCAGATAGCGCAGACGTTCATCGACCGCAACGGCGTGCGCACGGTGATCATCCCGACCAATGCTATAAATACCAGCCGGACCTGCTCCGTCGTCGAGCGGATATTAACGGCCAATCCCAACCTGGCGCTGTTCGTCAACGTGGCCGTCGACGGCCTCTTCGAGCTGCACGACAAGATACGTGGCGTGCCGAAAAATTTCGCGATGACCGAGCGCACGGTGAAAGAGCTGCAGAAGCTGCGCGGGCGCTTCCCCCGCTACAAGCTGAACGTCAACACCGTGATCAACAGCGATAACTACCACAACGTCCGCGACCTGGCCGAGTACATAAAGCGCGAATGGGACGTCGACGGTCACTATTTCCAGATCATTCGCGGCGGGCCGAAGGACCCGCGCCTGCTGGCGGTGCCGGCCGAGGAGTTGAAGAAGATCTACGACTACGCGGCGCGGGTCCATGAGCATTACGCGACCAAGCTCTTCGCCGATTCGCAGGGCGTCGAGTTCGCTTTCAAGCGCATGTATTACGTCGGCACTTTCCTCTATCACTACAAGACCCAATACGCCAACTACGCCGCCGGAACCAACTGGGACTTCCCCTGCCTGGCCGGGCAAACGATCGCCGTGGTCGATTACAACGGCGATTTTCGCGCCTGCGAGCTGCGCCGGCCGCTCGGCAACCTGCGCGAATACGACATGGACTTTCAGAAAATGCTCGATTCGCAGGCGGTGCGCGACGAGGTGCGCGACATAACGGAAAACCCCTGTCCCTGCACCCACGTTTGCTTCATCCACGACAGCCTCAGACACAGCCCCTCGACCCTGCTCTACCGCATCCCGCTAAACTACGCGAAATACCGGTTAAAAGGAGCTAGAAGCTAGGAGTTAGAAGCTAGGAGATTAATCTCGATAAAGCTACAGAGATGATGGTGTAGCAATGGGTGCAGAAGCATAGAGGTTCTATTCCCCCTCCCGCCTCACGGCCTTTATTCTAGCTCCTAACTCCTAGCTTCTAGCTCCTCTTTCTAGCTCCTCATTCTGGCTCCTGAGTTCTGTGTTAAACTAAATACCCTATGGATATAGTGAATCGTGAGATAGAGCAGTATCTATACGACCTCGGGCGGCCGAAGGACGCCGTGCTTCTGGAGATGGAGCGGCTGGCGGAACCGCGCAACTTTCCCATCGTCGGCCCGCTGGTCGGCCGCTTCCTTTACCAGCTTGTGCTCATCTCGGGCGCACGGCGCGTCTTCGAGATGGGCTCGGGCTTCGGCTATTCCGCCTACTGGTTCGCGCTGGCCCTCCCCGAGGATGGCCGCGTAATATGCACCGACGGCTCGTCGGAAAACGCCCGCCTGGCGCGGGAGTTTTTCGCCCGCAGTCGCATGGAGCCGAAGCTCGAATTCCATGTAGGCGATGCCGTCGAGATCATCGATAAGGTCCCGGGCGAATTCGATATCATCTTCGTCGATATCGACAAGGAAAAATATCCGCGGGCCTTCGAAAAGGCCCTGCCGCGGCTTAAGAAAGGAGGGCTGCTGATAACGGACAACGTGCTGTGGCACGGGGCGGTGGTGAGCGGCGAGCGGGACGAGGCCACGCGGGGCATACTCGAATATACTCGCCTGCTTTACAACACCGAGGGCCTCTTTACCAGTATCCTTCCGCTGCGCGACGGCGTGAGCGTAAGCGTTAAACTGTAGTCTCATTCGTGTCGATTCGTGAAATTAGCGGCGGAAAAACCAAAGCCACGAATCACGTGAGCTTTCGCAAATCAGGGAAGACCGAACGCTGATGGAGCAGTTGGGACTTTTTTCGCAACCTGCGCCCGAGACCCCCGAGCGGCGGCTCAAACGCCTGCTCGATAGGCTTGTTGCCAAATACTGTACGCCTGATTTTATCCCCAAGGACCCGGTCAAATTCGCCCATCGCTACAGCGACGAGCGCGACCGCGAGGTGATCGGGCTTATCTCGGCGGTCATGGCGCAGGGCAAGCGCACCGAGATACTGGCGAGCATGGAGAAGATCTGCCGCCTGCTCGAAGACCGTCCCTTCGAGTCGATTTCGCGCTTCGACCCGCAGCGGGAAGTGACGCGCTTTGCCGGCTTCAACCATTTCGCTTATCACAACATCACCGGGCGCGAGCTGGTCTGCCTGTTTTACCTGGTGCGGCAGGCCCTGGAGCGCTACGGCTCGCTCCGCGCCTTTTTCCTTTCCGGCTACGACCCCGAGCGGCCGACGATCAAAGAAGCTCTGACCCGTTTCAGCGAGGAGCTGTGTAGCTTCCAGCCTCCGCCCGGCTTCGGCGCGGTGCCCGACAAGGTCCACGCCCTGGTCCCTTCGCCGGCGCGCGGCAGCGCCTGTAAACGCTTGAACATGTACCTGCGCTGGATGGTGCGGCGCGACTGCGTCGACCTCGGCCTCTGGCCGGAGGTCTCGCCGTCGAAGTTGATCATACCGCTCGACGTCCACGTGTCGCGGCTCTCGCGCCAGCTCGGCCTCACCTCGCGCAAAAGCGATGACTGGAAGACCGCCGAGGAGATCACCGCCAGGCTGCGCGCCTTCGACCCCGAGGACCCGGTCAAATACGATTTCGCTATTTTCGGGATGGGAGTCTCCGGGGAAGAATTGGCGGCGCTGCGCATGGAATAACCGTAATTCGCGGCTAAAAACCAAAACCACTTAATACAGATAAAGGCACAATTATGGAATACACATTATCAGAGCTGATGGTCGTGGCGGCGGCGCGCGAGATCAAGGACAACGAGGTCGTTTTCGTCGGCATGCGCCTGCCGCTGCTGGCATTCATCCTGGCCAAAGAGACCGGAGCGCGCGGCGCGGTCGCGCTCTACGAGAACGGCATCATCCGCGATACGCCCGCGCCCGAGTTGCTTTACACCATGAGCGACCCGCCGAACGTCTATCGCGCCGTCTCATGCACCGATATGCTGACCGTAATGGGGCTGCTGCAAAGGGGGCGCGTCGATGTCGGCTTTATCGGAGCCGCCGAGGTGGACCGCTTCGGCAACCTGAACTCCTCGTATGTGAAAAACGGCGGCCTGGTCCGGCTCCCCGGCAGCGGCGGCGCCTGCGATATCGCCTCGCTCTCGCAGCGCCTGATAATAATAATGGCACACGAGCGGCGCCGCTTCCCGGAACGGGTCTCGTACATCACTTCGCCCGGCTACGGCGATGGGGGGAAATGGCGCGAAGAGGTGGGCCTGCCGCGCGGCGGCCCGGCCGTCGTGATCACTACCAAAGGCATCCTGAGATTCGATCCGGTGACGCGAGAGGCCTATCTGGCCTCTTATCATCCGGGAGTTTCGGTCGAGGAGGTTATCGCCAGCACCGGCTGGCCGCTGGCGCTCGCGCCCCACCTTGCCGAGACCGACCCGCCCGGCCGCGATGAACTCGAGATCATCCGCCGCTACGACCCTCAAGGCTTCTGGACCGGATAGGGGCTCCCGGCTTCTTTACAAAACCCCTGATCTTGCGTAGAACATAAGAATGACTGCCGTGAGCTGGCGCAAAGTCCTGATCATCGCCAAGCGCGAATACCTGGCGGTGGTCAAGCGGCTGAGCTTCCTGATCACCGCGTTCGGCCTCCCCCTGCTCATTGTCGTGCCGGCGGGCATAGTCGGCCTGGTCAGCCTCTACGAATTTGGGGCGAGAGGCGAGACGCGCATCGGAGTGGTGGACGAGGCCGGGCTGCTCAGCCGGGAGTACCTCGAAGCGGCGGCCGGCACGCCCGATTCGGCGCTCGACGAAATTTTGGAAAAGCTGCCCGGCCTGGATAAAAAGCTGGGCCAGGCGAAAAAGCTGGCGCCGCGCCTCGATTTTAATCTCTATCCCGGCAGCCGGCAGGCCGAAGAAGCGCTGAGACAGGAGCGGATCAAAGGGTTTTATCTGATTCCCGCCGATTACCTGGAGAGCGGGCGCATATACTTCTACAGCCGGAGCAATGGGGTAACGGACCCGGGCGAGGAGATGGGGAGGGCCAGGCTGCGCCGCGCCCTCATCGCTTCGCTGCTCAAAGGTAAGGTCAGCGATCAGATCGCCGCGCGCATCGAGCGCCCGATGAGGGTTCAGACGATGAAGCTGGACCGAACGGGCAAATTCGCGCCGCGCGATCCCTGGCGCAACGCTGCCGTCTATATACTTCCCATCGGCTTCAGCATTCTCCTGATGGTCTCGGTCTTCATGTCCGCCGGCTATCTGCTGCAGGGCGTGGTGGCTGAGAAGGGCTCGCGCGTGATGGAACTGCTCATCTCCTCGGCCTCGCCCATCGAATTGATGCTCGGGAAACTGATCGGGTTAGGGAGCGCCGGCCTGACCCAGGTGGCCATCTGGTCGCTCTTCGGCCTGGCGCCGGCGCTGGCTGTCCTGTCGCAGCTCTCGGGGGCGCTGGAGTTCAGCTGGGGCCAGTTTGCGCTCTCGATCGTTTACTTTCTGCTCGGCTACCTGCTCTACGGCAGCCTGATGCTCGGCATCGGCTCGATCGGGGAGACGCAGCAGGACAGCCAGCAGCTGGCCGGCATGGTCAGCTTTGTGGCCGCGCTGCCATTTATGCTTCTCGGAGCAATATTGCCGAACCCTAACGGCACGATCGCGCAGGCGTTCTCGTTTTTCCCGCTGACCTCAGCCAACGTTATGATCCTGCGCATGGCAATCGGCGGCGTCGGCTGGCAGGACGTGGTCTCATCGCTCATAATACTGGCGGCCTCGATCTACATAGCCCTGGGGCTCTCCGCACGCGTTTTCCGCGTCGGCGTGCTGCTCTACGGCAAACGCCCGACGCTGCGCGATATAGGTCGCTACGTCAGGATGTCATAGCGAGATGGAGAATGATAAGCTGCTTTCCATGAGCGAGGCGATAGCCCGCCATGTGCGTGACGGCATGAGCATAGTCATGGGCACCGGCCTCGAAGGGATGATCCCGTTTGCCGCCGGTCACGAGATAATCAGGCAGAGGAGGCGGGACCTGACGCTGATCGGCCCGATTTCGGATATTCTTTTCGATCAGCTAATCGGGGCCGGATGCTTGCGCCGCGTTGTCGCCGCATGGGTGGGAAACGTCAGTTCAGGTTCGGCCTATAATTTCCGCCGCGCCGTCGAGCAGGGACGCCCGCGTCCTCTGGAGGTCGAGGACCACAGCAATTTCACCATAGCTCTGGCCCTGCATGCCGCGGCTCTCGGCATCCCTTTCATCCCGACTTTTTCGACCCTTGGAACTGATATCCTTAAGAACAACCCCAATCTGAAAGAGTTCTCGTCGCCGTTTGGCGGCGAGAAGATAGTTGCAGTGCGGGCCATCGAGCCGGACCTGGCGATTGTACAGGCGCAACGCGCCGATGCCCAGGGCAATGCGCATATCTGGGGGAACCTGGGGGTCACGCTCGATGCGGTGAGAGGAAGCAAGAGCGTGATCGTCGTTGCCGAGGAGATAGTCGCTAGCGAAGTTATCGCCAGCGACCCGAACCGCACCCTGATACCGGGATTTCTCGTCTCGGCGGTGGTGGCCGAGCCTTGGGGCGCTCACCCTTCGCCCGTGCCGGGCTACTACAATCGCGACCACGGCTTCTACGGCGAGTACCACGAGCAGACCAGGACAGAGCGCGATTTTGCTGCATGGCTGGATAAATGGGTGCTGGGTGTCGGCGGGCGGGACGAGTACCTGGCGCGGCTGGGCTGGGATCGTATATCTAAATTGAAGGTTAAAAATCCGGCTCCCGCTGCCCTGGCCGATTTCGGATATTAAAAAGCAGGAGCCAGGAGCAAAATGAGCAAGAGCGAGAAGGTCCCTCTTGCTCATCTTGCTCTCGCTCAATATTTCTGACTCCTGGCTCCTTTCTTTTGGCTCCTGGCTTGGTATAATTTAGCGTCGAGGATAATTGCCACTACGGATGATGCGATAATGGGTAAGATAAAGGTCTGGGTGGACAAAAAATTGTGCATCGGCTCGGGAGCCTGCGTCGAGGTCGCGCCCGAGGTCTTCGAGCTTGATGAGAGGCAGAAGGCTTTTGTCAAGGACCCGAATGGGGCCGATAACGATACGATCATAGAGGCCGCCCGCTCCTGCCCGACCGACGCGATTTTCGTAGTCGACGAAGAAACGGGCGAGCAGATATGGCCCGAGAAGTAGAGCAGGGTCGCGCTGTCCCACCTGGCCACGAAGCCTACGATGCCTGAGCTTCCCGAAGTAGAGGCCGTGCGACGGCTCCTTTTGCCCGCCGCAGTGGGCGCGAAGGTGCGACGCGTCGCTTTTTCGCGCGCCTCGCTGCGCGAGCCGCTGCGCCCCCGCCGGTTCAGGGGCCTGGTCGTCGGCGCAAGGATCGACGCGATAGAACGCCGCGGCAAGTACCTGATATTCAACCTGAGCAACGGCAACGCGCTGCTCGCGCATCTCGGGATGAGCGGGATCTTCTTGGTGCGCGAGCGCGGGGCAATTGTCGAAAAGCACACGCACTGCGTTTTGGACCTCGGGGCGCGCGAACTGCACTACAACGACCCGCGCCGCTTCGGCCTGCTCGCCGCCTGCACGCGAGGCGAGCTGTATTCGCGCTCGCCGCTTGCCCATCTCGGCCTTGAGCCGCTCTCGCCGGAATTCACCTGCGACGGGCTGTGCTCTCTTCTCTCCCGCTCCGGCTCGAACATCAAGAGCTTCCTGCTCGACCAAAGAAAGGTCGCCGGCCTGGGCAACATCTATAGTTCGGAGGTGTTGTTTAGAGCGGGAATCAGCCCGCTGCGGCGCGCTTTCGAGCTGGACCGCCGGGAGAGCGCGCGGCTTTATCGGGCGATCATCGAGGCGTTGGATGAAGCGGTGCGGCTGGTCTCGGTCGATTCATCCGGACGATTCGATTGGGACGGGCTGGTGGCAGCGGAGGGTTTTCTCAAGGTATTCGGCCGCGAGGGAGAGCCATGTCCGCGCTGCGGCGCAGCAATCTCGCGGCTCGCGCAGGGCAATCGCAGCACCTACTTTTGTCCAGCCTGCCAGCGCTAGGCGTACTTTTCCGCCATATCGCCGATAACCGGGAGCTTGAAGCGTTCGTTATTGTAGGCTTTGAAGAGCAGCACCAACCAGAGCACGAAGAAGCCCAGCGCGATGATCGGCCAGAGGATCATCCAGACCAAGAAATGTGGGAGGGCGACGTCTATGATGCCGAGGCTGATCCAGACCACGAAGTAGGCGAGGCTGAAGAATATCGATTGGAAGGCGTGGAAGCGCACGAACTTATCGCGCTTATAGGGCTCGATCATAAGGAAGATGATCCCGGTGATGAAGCCCAGCACATAGCTGAACAGCGCAGCGAGATTGGGCTGAAGCCCGGACGCAGCCGGCGGCCTCGGCTGAGGCGGCTCCCCGGCCCCCATATTGGCCCCGCACTGAGGACAAAACCTGCCCCCCTCCGGCACCTGAGTTCCGCAGCTTGGACAGTAAGGCATGAGCCCCTCCTGAGATTTCGAGCGTTATCAGTTTAAATTATAGCCTGAAACGAAGATACTTCCAGCATCCCCCGCTGTCAAGCACAAAGCAGGGGAACAAAATGTTAAACCACGGATAACGCGGTATCCCTCCGTTCAAATTAAAACCGATCTAATCAATGAGGATCAGGCGCAGGTCCATGACGTTGGTTCCGGTCGGGCCGGTGAAGATCAGGCCGCCGATCGGCTTGAAGAAATTATACGAATCGTTCCGCTCCAGATGCTCGACCGGGTCGAGCCTGAGCTTGAGGGCGCGGCTGAGCAGCGGCTTGTCCAGGAAGGCCCCGGCGGCGTCGGTGGGGCCATCGGTGCCGTCGGTGCCGAGGCTGAGCACCAGGACCTTATGGGTAAATTTAGAGAGGGGCTCGGCGCAGCGCAGGACGAACTCCTGGTTTCTTCCCCCCTGGCCGTCGCCCTTTACCACAACGGTCGTTTCGCCCCCTGATATTATGCAGGCCGGTGGGGGAACGGGGATACTGTTTGAGTCTATCTCTTCGGCAATAGCCATATGAAAAAGGGCGGCCTCGCCGGTGTCCCCGGTAATCCTCGAAGAGAGGATGATTGGTCGGAAGCCGAGCCGCCTTGCCTTCACCGCTGCGGCTCCACAGGCCAGGAAATTGTTGGCGATGATGATCGCGCGCTTTCGGGCAAAGCAGGGGTTGCCGGGCTTGGGCGTCTCATCGATCAGGTCGCGAGCGCCGGCCTCCAATCGCCGCACGATAGAGGCCGGCGCCTTGTCTAAAAGGCGGTATTTATTCAATATGTTCAAGCAGTCCTGGAAGGTCGAGCTGTCGGGCACGGTCGGGCCCGAGCCGATCGAGCCGAGGTCGTCGCCCACCACATCCGAGAGCGCCAGGGTTATCACCGTAGTGTCGCGCATCATAGCGGCGAGCCTGCCCCCTTTGATCTGCGAGATATGCTTGCGCACGGCGTTGATCTCGCGAATCGAGGCGCCGCAGTGCAAAAGGAGCCGCGTCAGCTCGACCTTTTCTTCGAGCGAAATCCCCCCGGCAGGCAGCGGCATCAGGGCCGAGGCGCCGCCCGAAAGCAGAAATATGACCAGGTCCCGCCTGCCGAGCGTAAGGGCCAGGTCGCGCATGCGCATGGCCCCTGCCAGGCCGTTCCGGTCGGGCTCAGGATGCCCGGCCTCGATCACCTCGATTCGCTTGAGCGGCAAGCGGTGTCCATACTTGACGATGACCAGGCCGCCCGAGAGCCTCTCTCCGAGCAGCGTTTCGAACGGGCGGGCCATGGCGGCGGCAGCCTTGCCCGCGCCCATCACGTATATCCTTTTGAACCGGTCCAGCTTGATCTCGAGCCCGCGGATGGCCAGGACGCCGTGCTCAAGGCGGCAGCGGGCGCGGACTGCACGTTCGGCGTCGACCGCAGCCAGGGCAGCAGTGTAAATCTCGCGCGCCGCCGAACGGAGATCGATACGGTCCGCCGAACCCATAGCCTCTCTATTGTAACCGCAGATTTCGCCGGGTCCACGGCGCCGCAAACGAAATATGCCGTAGCGGCGAGTAAGGGCGCATTGCGATGTGCCCCCTGCTGTTCGCCAGTCTTGGCCTGGTCATACCTCTTCCTCACCTTGCTGCCTGCCCGCATCTTCTTGCTTTATTGACTATTTTATTTTATTATATGAATAAAAAAATAATCAATGACCTTACATAACGCCTTGGAAACTGCAATCGGGTACAGAACCAATATCCGGGTGCTTAAGGCCTTAAACCGCGCCGGGACGAGTCTTACCGGCCGGCAGATTGCCCGTCTGTCTGGCTTAAGTGTACGGGCCTGTCAGATAGCATTAGCTCGCCTGGTGCGTAACGGGCTTGTAAGTCAGAGGAGGGTTGGCAAAGCCTACCTGTTTGATCTCAGGAAAGAAAACCTATTGCTTGAACAAGGCATTTTACCTCTGCTTGAGCTTGAGGATCATCTGCTCGAGCTGGCGCTCGAAACTATTGGTAAAGCTATAAGCAGTGAGGCCGAAAGCTGTATCCTGTTTGGAAGCGTGGCTCGTGGCGAAGAAGTTCCTGAGAGCGACATTGACGTTTGTATAGTTTTAAAGGATGGAATCAGCGAGAACGAAGTTGAGGATAAACTCGACTCGGTCTGGAGCGAGATCGCCAGTAGATATAGCGTGTATTTGTCACCGGTCCTGATGAATCGCAAGAAGTTCAGAGAAAAGTATCTGGCGAAGGATTCATTTGTGCGAAGCATTGTGGATACAGGCCGGGTATTTTGTGGCAAGGGATGGGAAAGGATTGTGTTCGGAGATGACCGCAGCCAAAAAGATAAAAAGCCAAAGCATAAATAAAAGCGAATATTCTGGGTATTTGGAGAAGGCATTTGACTTCTATCGCGGAATGAAGTCAGAGCTGGAACTCGGGAACTGGAGCACAGCAGCTCTGGCAGCGATTCACTGTGCCATATCGATTGCTGATGCTCTGACGGTATTCTACGGTGCGGTCAGATCGACAAGCGCGAACCACTTAGACGCAGTTGAGCTGTTCAGGCAGCACATCAAAGCAGCAAATGCAGATGAGCAGGCCAGGCGTCTCCGCAGGATTTTATCTCAGAAGAGCTTGATCGAATATATAGGAGGTGCTCCTTCTCGAAAAGAGACAGAAAATTTAATTGAGCAGGCTGAAAGATTCTACCGATGGGCATTGGAGTTATTGCCTAAAAAGTAATAGGCTGTCGTTCTTATTTTTAATCGGTGCTAAGAGCAAAACCGCTAGTTATAATAAGAATATGGCAAAGGTGAAGAAGGCTGTATTCCCCGCAGCCGGCCTGGGGACCCGCTTTCTGCCGGCAACCAAAGCTCAGCCGAAAGAGATGCTGCCGCTTGTCGATAAGCCGATCATCCAGTACGTCGTGGAGGAGGCTGTCGCCTCAGGCATAGAGAGCATCATCTTCGTGACGGGCCGCGGCAAGAACGCTATCGAAGACCACTTCGACGTTTCCTACGAACTGGAGAGAATTCTCGAAGAGAGGAAGAAGTACGACCTGTTGAACGTAGTGACCAAGATCTCAGACATGATCCCGATCTCTTATGTCAGGCAGAAGGAGGCGCTCGGCCTGGGCCATGCCGTGCTCATGGCGCGCGACCTGGTCAACGATCAGCCGTTTGCCGTGCTGCTCGGCGACGATATCATCGACAGTGACGTTCCCTGCCTGAAACAGATGATCGATGTTTTCGATATCTGCAGGGCCTCGGTTATCGGGATACAGGAGGTCTCGCGCGATGAGATTTCGAGCTACGGCGTGGTAGCCGCCGAGCCTGCCGACATTGCCGAACTCGGTCCGGCGTACAAAGGGTGCCTCTATCGTGTGACCAAACTCGTCGAGAAGCCGCGCCCCGAGCAGGCGCCGTCGAGCCTGGCAATCATAGGTCGCTATGTTTTAACCCCTGAAATATTCAAGGCCCTTGCCGCAACAGAGCCGGACGCCGGAGGCGAGATCCAGTTGACCAACGCCCTGGCCAGGCTGCTCAAAGAGCAACCGGTCTATGCCTACCGCTTCCGCGGCAAGCGTCACGATGCCGGCAACAAGCTCGGCTTCATCAAAGCGACCATCGAATTCGCCCTCAAGCGCGAGGATTTGGGAGAGCCGCTGCGCGAGTATCTCAAGTCCCTGGATTTAAGCCAGGTACAGGAGCCAGTAGTTAGAAGCCAGGAGCCGGAATAAATTCATGTATCGTCACGCGTAAGGCGTTAGACGTAAGGGGTATCCTTAATTATACCTTCACGGCTGACGTCTTGCGGCTTGGCTCCTGAACTTAACGCGGCAGGTAAATCGTCAGCTTATCGCCGGGATAAATCTTTTCAGAGGGTGATAATTTGTTCCAGTTGCAGACCGATTCTACGGTCGTGTTGTACTTGTTGGCGATGCGATAGAGGCTGTCCCCTTTTTTCACTCGATGGACCAGGCGGCGCGTCGAGCCGGACGAAGCGGTGCGCGCAGCGGTCTGCTGCTTCGAGCGGGCCGGCGCGCGGGCGGCCAGAGCCGAAGGCGCGCCGTTCTTAGAACGGGCCGCCGGAGCCTTTCGCGCGGCAACCTGAACTCTCGGTCTGGTTCCGCTTTTAGTCGAGGCTGTTCTGGTCATGTGCGCCGGCCGGCGCGAGCGACTTCCGTTCTGAAGAGCTGCGAGGACCGACTTTTTCTTACCGACGGGCAAATTCACCTGAACTTTAGAATAGCTTGCCGGCACGCGCAGGTAGGGCAGGTGCGGGTTGAGCTGCTTCAATTGGTCCAGGGATATCTTTGCGGCTGAAGCCAGAGCGCGCAGGTTCACCGGCGCCGGCAAGGTAACCTTTTCGTAGTTGAGAGAGGGTTCAGACTTTTCGGTGAAGCCATACTTCTCCGGGTTGCGCGCTATGATGATGCTGGCCAGGATCGCCGGCACATGGTTCTGCGTTTCGCGCGGCAGCAACTGCTTTTCGGCCAGCCTCCAGAAATTGCCGGTGCCGCCGCGTTCGATGGCCCTGAGGATGTGTCCTTCGCCCGAATTGTATCCCGCCATCACGAGATGCCAGTCGCCGAACATCGAATAAAGCTTCTTGATGTGGCGCGCGGCGGCGCGCGTCGATTTCTCGGGGTCCGAGCGCTCGTCTATGAACTTGCCGATGCGGAGATTATAGATTCGCGCGGTCGAGGACATGAATTGCCAGATCCCTTTAGCGCGCGCCCGCGAGTAGGCGAGCGGGTTGAAAGTGCTCTCGACCAAAGCCATATACATCAGATCGCGCGGCACCCCCTCCTCTTCGAATATTTTTTCTATGATCTTGCGATAGCGGCCGGCCCTGAGCAGTCCGGTCTCGATTTTTTTCCGCGCCTGCGTCTGGAAGTAATTCATAAAATGGAGGACCCTATCATTGATCACGACCGGGACGTCGTAGATCGTTTTAGCCAGATCGGCATCGACGAGATCGCGCAGCCGCGGGTCGACTCTCAACGGGAAAACGTCTACCGCCTCGACCTCGTCGATCAGGGCCGGCTCGAGCTGATGATCGGCCAGGTCTTTACCCTCGAGCGCCGACTCGCGCAGGTATGCCGCTTCGGCCGTGTAGATCTTATCGAGCAGGGAATCAAAGTATGCCTTGAGCGCGGGGCTTGAATCGAGGTCGACATCGGAGTTGAGGACCAGGTCCACGGCCGCATCGAAGCTATCGCGGGCCTTCTCGAGATCTCCGGCTTTCAGCGCTCTTTCGCCTTCTGCAAAGTAGCTTTCTGCGGCCCGAATCAATTTGGTTTCCTCATTATCTGCCGGAATTTCGACGGGTAAGGCCGATGGGAGCCTGGACTGCTGGCCGGTAGAGCTTATGCTATCGGCTTGCTTGTCGGTAGGGACATCGGATGAGAGGGCCCTAGCCTCGATCGGAAGCAGAAGAATAAGAAGACTTAAACATATCTTGCCAGACCTCATTGTTCCTTAAGGGTTAAGAGGAGGGGAGGTGATTTCCCCTCCTGCGCGTTTCACCCAGCCACAAGCCGACTGCGGCTCGCGGCGCTACTCCCTGGTCTGCGCGCTGCCGAGCGGGCGCTTTTTGGCCAGCGCCGCCTTGGCAGTGAGCATCAGCTTCTCAGCCTGGGGGAGCAGCTCTATTGCCTTAAGCACTTGCTCATCTCCCTCGATGGCAATACGATAACCTTCCTGGATGCCGAAGAGGGAGTTAAAAGCCTGTTCTTTGAGCTTGCGCTTGATCATCTCGAGGTCGTCATCAAATTCCTGCTCGGTGAACTCGATATTCTGCTCGCGCAGGAACTGCTTGAAGTCCTCGAGTATCGCGGGCGTTATTTGAAGATTGTTTATCAGCTCGCGCGTGCTGGCGCTGGAGCGAACGACTTCGGGCGGCAGGGGAGGAATAGCGAAGTTGCCTGCAGCGGCAACCTTGCCCGAAGTTAGCTTGCTGGCATATTTGAAGAAGGCATCCTTGGCGTAGAGCAGGCTTTCGAGGCGGCTCGGCTCGCGCGCCGGCAAAACGATATCGGGCGTGATGCCGCCGCCTCCGTAGACCTCGCGTCCGGAATCGGTATAGTGGATATCGCTTCTAGAGCGTTCCTGTTGCCTGCTCCGCCTGGTCGAATAGAGATAATCGAAAATCGATCCGGAAAAACTCCGCTGTATCAATCGGTCGCTCGGCGTGTACCAGCGGGCCGTGGTGAGGGCCAGCCCCATGTTGTCGTCCAGGGGATAAACCGACTGGACCAGCCCCTTGCCGAAGCTGGTCTCTCCGACGATCAGGCCGCGATCGTGATCCTGAATCGCGCCGGCTACTATCTCGGAAGCGCTCGCCGAGTGGCGGTCGATCAAAACCACAAGCGGATAGCCATACTTCGGCCCGCCGCGCGCCTTGTACTCTTTAATAGAGCCGTCCGCCCGGCCCTTGGTGCTGACGATTACCTGGCCTTCGGGAAGGAATCGGCTGGCTATTTCAACTCCCTGGCTCAACAGCCCGCCGGGATTGCCCCTCAGATCGAGGATCAGGCCTCTGATCTCGGCTTCGGCCTCAAGCGCTTTTATCTTCTTATCAAGCTCATCGCCAGTCGATTCTGAGAAGCGATTGATTTTGATATAAGCTATGCCCGGGCGGATCATGAAGGCGTGGTCGATGGTATAAATCGAGATCTCATCGCGCACGATATCGAGATCAAGCGGCTTGCCCAATCCCGGCCTTTCTATGGTTATTCTTACCTTAGTCCCTTTGGGTCCCTTGATGTTACTTATGACTTCGTCGAGCGGCCAATCGTCGATCGGCTCGCCCTCGATGTGGGTGATGACATCGCCGGCGCGCAGCCCCTTCTTCGAGGCCGGCGAGCCGGGGAAGGGAGGCTCGGCTATTACCACGCGGCCGATGCTGCCTGGAGTCAGGGAACGGACTCTAATCCCGAGGCCGGAATATTTGCTCTGCTGCTCCTCGCGCAGCCGCGCGAATTCACGCTTGTCGAAAAAGGATGAGTGCGGGTCGAGGCTGCGCAGCATGCCGCGAATCGCGCTGTGCACCAGCTTTTGCGAGTCTATCTCTTCCATGTAGGTACGCTGCACGACATCCAGCGCCTCGGTGAAGGGCTTGAGCAGGTCGCGATAGCTGTCAGCGGGCGCCGAGCCGGCAACAACTCTATCGCCGATAACGCCGCCGATCAGAGCGGAGAGCAAAATCGTCAACAGGGCTAAGATTGTAAATTCACTTTTCATAAATATACTCTTGCGGCCCGCGGGCCGACCCAAAAAGTATAACATGCTGCTCGAAAAATTGTAAAGCTAAATGGAAAAAGGGTCCGGGGGGCCAGGAGCCGGTAGATTGTTGCGGCGGCTTCGAGATCGCCGCTGCTTTATTATATTGCCGCGAGAGCCTGCTCGAGGTCAGCTATGATATCCTCCACGTCCTCGAGCCCCACAGATATGCGCACCAGGCCGTCGGTTATGCCGAGGGCGGCGCGCTGCTCTGCCGAAAGCGAGGCGTGGGTCATGGTGGCCGGATGCGAGATCAGAGTTTCGACGCCGCCCAGGCTCTCGGCCAGGGTGCAGAGGCGCACCCTCTGGAGCAGGCGGTTGGCCTTTTCGAAGCTGCCGACGTCAAACGAGATCATTCCGCCGAAGCCGCTCATCTGGCGGCGCGCCAGCTCGTGCTGGGGATGGTCGGGGAGCCCCGGATAGTGGACGCACAGCACCTTGCGATGCCCGGCCAGAAAACGGGCCACCGCGCGCCCGTTCTCGTCGTGCTGGCGCATGCGCACGGCCAGCGTCTTGGTGCCGCGCAGCACCAGCCAAGATTCGAAGGGGCTCAGGATGGCGCCGACCGAGTTCTGCACGAAAGCCAGCCGCTCGCCATCCTCATCGCCGGCGGCAACCGCGATTCCGCCGACGCTGTCGCTGTGCCCGTTCAGGTACTTGGTTGTGCTGTGCACGACGATATCGGCCCCGAGCGCGAGCGGCCTCTGAAAATAGGGGCTCATGAAGGTGTTGTCCACAACGAGCTTCAGCCCGCGCGCGCGGCAGATCTCGGCCACCGCCCGGATATCAGCGATGGTCATGAGCGGATTGGTCGGCGTCTCGATATAGACCAGGCGCGTCTCGGACGTTATCGCTCTCTCGACGCGCGAGGCGTCCGTGGCGTCAAGGAATGAGAACTTGAGCCCGTAATTTACCAGCAGGCGCGTGAAGAGCCGATAGGTCCCGCCGTAAAGGTCGTGTGAAGCTATGACGTGGTCGCCCGACCTGAGGAGCGACATCACGGCGCTGATCGCCGCCATGCCGGAGGAAAAGGCCACGCCGCGGCGACCCCGCTCGAGCGCCGCGATGTTGGCCTCGAGCGCCTGCCGCGTGGGATTGTGCGTGCGCGAATACTCATAGCCCTTGTGCACGCCTATTGCCTCCTGGGCATATGTCGAGGTGGCGTAAATCGGCGTGATCACCGAGCCGGTCGATGGATCGGGCCTCTGGCCGGCATGAATGGCCTCCGTGGCAAACCCCATGCTATCCTCCGAAGAAGAGGAGCTAGAAGTTAGAAGCTAGGAGCTAGAACATATCTGGATGGAGCTACCGGCGTGGCAGTGGGGCGAGATAACATGCCCTTTTGCACCTTACGTCTGTGGCCTTGCAGCCCATAGCTTTATTCTAGCTTCTAACTTCTAGCTCCTAGCTCCTGCTTTTGATCCTCACCACGAGCTTGCTTGTGCCGACGTTATTGAGGATGTCGGTGGCGCGCAGAGCAATGGTATGCTCTCCATCGCCGAGGTCGTCCAGCCTCAGTTCGTATTCTTCGATTTTAGAGTCGGCGATCCCATCGACGGGGAACAAGAGGTGCCATTCGCCGCCGTCGAGCGAGAACTCGGCCTGCTTTATTTTGCTCGCCTTATCCTCAGCGCGGAAGCGCGCCGTTACCTTTTTCCCCTCTACCTTGTGGGTTATAAGTGAAACTGTGGGCGGTGTATTATCTATGACGAAGGGCTTCGAGACCAGCTCGCTCGTGAGGCCGCGGCCGTAGGGATTGGAGGGGGAATCGCTGGCAACCACCTTAATCGAGTAGACGCCGTCGGGAAGGGCATTGCTATCGACGGTGTAGTAGTCTTCTTCGAGCTTCGTCTGCAGAGGCTTCCAGTCGGTCTCCCCTTCGGCCTTGAAATAGATGGAGTAGATCAGGTCGTCGTCGTTATCATCCTCAGCCTTCCAGGTGAAAGACTGCGCTCCCTGCTGGGCGCGCTGCTGCGGCCCTGGTTTGAAGCGCCTGGGCATCTGTACAAGAGTGGTCTGGGTGGTCCCACCCCCAGGCATGGTACTCGTGGCCGAAATGGAGACAGACGGTACAGTCGGGGTCACGACCGGAATGCGCTGAAGCGCTATGCCAGGCGGCAGTATATTTATGGCGACGATGCGCGGCGGAAGGTTTTGCTGGAGGAAGGCTATGTTGATGCTGGTCAGGGCCTCTCCGCCATTCGGTTGAGCCGAGCCGGAGGCCGGTTTTTCCGCCGCCTTGAATACGGCCTTCCACTGGACATAACGAGCGGGCAGGCTGGTTATCTGCTCCCCCTCGCGATTGCGGTACGGGCCGGTCCATTCGCTCCAGGTGCTGTCGGGCTTCTCGGTGTTTCCAGTGCGCACGTAAAGCTCGACCGTCTGGCCCGAGCCATTCTCGACGCGCCAGCTTATCTTTCCCCAGGAGGAGATAGCTCGGCTGTCGCGCACCTCGGATTCGTACCAGCCGCTGCGGGCCCGCTCCGACTTCATCGCGAAGACCTTGCCCAGATTGCTCGTTGCTGCCAGTATATCCTGGAAGGGCGGCCTGGGGACCATGGCTACGACCTGCTCCTCGGTCGATTCGACCAGTATGGCAAAGCTCTTATCGGACGGGTTGATGGCCAGGATGCGCCCGCGCGTTCCGGTGCTTGCCAGTATCTGCATGCCGGAGCCGGAAGGGCGCAGCAGCAGGCTGTAGACCAGGTCTTCGTTCGAGCTCCAGATGGTATCGAGCCACCCCTCGCGCGAGATCTTGTAGATTGCGCTCTTCAGCCCGCCGGCATCTTTGCCCGGCGAGGCCACAGCTACCGGCGGGGTAACCTTAACCTCGACTTTCTCTTCGGTCTGGACTTCGACCTGCGGCTCGGTCTGGGCCGACTGCTCTTGCGCTCCGGCGCCGGCCGGCGGCCCGATTTTTATCGTTGGCGGTGCGGCGGGCGAAGGGGCCGGCGGCTGAGCTTGCGCCGGCCCGCCCACCAACGCCGCTGCATAGATATTCCCCTGGCTGTCGAGGGCCAGGGCGCGGATTTCGCTGAGCGGCGAATCGTAAAGCACAAAGGCACGTCCGCTCGAGCCCGGCCCCTGCGATATGCGATAGATATAGCCGTTCGGCGAGCTGCCGGCAATTAAACTGCCGTCTCGATCGACGGCCAGCGAAACGATGTGGGTCTCATCGCTGTCGAAGAATTCCGTCGCCTTACCTGTTTTATCTACTTTATAGATAACGCCGCGCCCGCCGGTCGCTATGTAGAGATTTTCCTGCTTGTCGAAGGCCAGGGCCCAGATGTATTTGTCCTCGGGATCGAAAAGCTCGCTCGCTTTGCCGTCGGGCGAGATGCGATAGACCTTGCCGTCGGGCGAAGTGCCGGCATAGAGGTTATCGCGGCTGTCTACTGCCAGGGCGTATATGTCCAGCTCGGCCGCCTTGTAAAAGAGCGTTCCTTTGCCGTTCGGGTCGATGCGAAATATCTTGCCGTCATGTCCGCTGCCGATATACGTGCGGCCGCTGCTGTCGGTCGCCATGGAAAAGAGGTAAGCCTGCTCTGTGTCGAAGAGCAGTTCGTAACTCGGGGCCAGGGTGAGCTTGCCGTCGCTGGTAAGCGAGACCCCTTTCATTTTGCCCTTGAGCAGTTCGGACTGCGCGGCGAACTCCCAGAACTGCGGAGTCACTGCGGAAATGGGCAACACTGAGAAAAGAAAAGCGGCCAGCAGCGCCAGCCCTCCTGATGCTTTAGACATCGGTGCCCCTCGAATTTATTGGGGCAATACAGCGCATCGCCCCAAGCATTTATCTTTGCTCAACTGTGAGTCGGATTTCAACTGCGGCTGCCCTTTTTGGGCTCAACGTCCGGTGACCTCGATCTCTATGGTTTTCTGTCCCGAGACCACAAAATCCATGGGCGCAAGCTCGTACTCGGCGTAGGCGGCAATGTTGATCGGCTGGCTCCCGCCGACAGTCCTGGGCGACTCCAGGATCGAGATCATGGAGGGAGGCAGCCCCGGCAAACCCTCCCCCTTGATCACCGCCCCTCGCTCCCGCCGATAAAGGCGCAGGTAAAGCCGGTCGTTCTTCTTAAGCTCGTTGATGAGGCGGATGAGCTGGTTCAGGCTCTCGGGGATAAACCTGTCGGGCATTTCGCGGGCATCCATCCTCATCATCGATTCGCCGTCGGCTATCAATATGCTCAGCGGGCCGGCAGAGAGGTCGTCCGGGACCTTGGTAGGATAGCTCTGGACAATCTCCTCGCCGTTGCTGCGCTTGAGGAACAGGCTAATAATCGCCTCTTCTCCAGGCGCCACCTTGGTCCTGTCGATCCAGACGCGGTCGAGCACCACCTGCTTGTCCTCCTCGTGCGAAGTGATCTCGAGATCGACCGACTCGAACTCCAGATTGTCAAAGCCGCTCGAGAGCAAGAAGCTGATAGGAGCGGCGACAGCCAGCGAGGCGGCCATGGGCGAGTTGATGCCTGCCGAGAAGCTCTCCTCGATTCTGATCGCCTGATGCCCCTTGATCGCAATCTCGCCCCGCAGCTGAAGCGTCGAGTAGCCTAGCGCCCGCTCCGAGGAGAAGATGGTGCTGAGCACCGTCAGGTTTACCAGGAAAGGCGTCAGAAAGCGATCGTTGACGATTTCGTAGCTGTAAACTTTAGACCGGTTGCGGCTGGTGTTAAGCATGATGTTTACCGGGATCATGCGCGGCTGCTTTCCGATGAGGCCGTAGATGCCGGTGGCGCGGTCCTGCTGGATTGTGCCGATCGGCGCTCCGGTAACGGAAACCTTCTGCGAGCTGGCCAGGCTGGGGATTATCGCCAGCACTTCGGCGCGGTTGAGCGGCAGCTCGGTAAAGCCCATCCCCAGGAAGGGGTGGCCGAAGGCATATACGCGGTTCCCTTCGACGTAAGTTACCGTGCCGCTGGCGCTGATGTCGTAGTCGCCGCGCACAAGCTGCACGCTGATGGTATCGCCCGGACGAAGCTCGGGCTGTACCTCAGGTCTAGCCGCCTCGGTCTGCTTTCCGGCAGCGCCGCCGATAACCGGCGCAAGCCCAAGCGACCGAAGCGTCGGGGCGAAAAGCTCGATGGCCCGAGGGTCAAAGCCGGAAAAGACCACAGGGGTGGCGATGCGCGTCAGGCTCTGTCCGATGAGCGAGCGACTCGGTGCGACCAGGGCCGGGATCTTGAATTCGGCTACGCCTGCCTCGGGTCGCTCCAGAGGGGCCAGCCGCCGCTCGATAAGCTGCTTGAGGCTGATAGGGCGAACGGAGCGGCGCTCGACCTTGAATTGAAATGGGCTCTGCTCGAAAAGCTCGACCATCTCGCCGATTGGGGTAATGCCGGCAATGGCTGCCTTCGAGAAGGGGACGGCGAAGGCGATGGCGCCGACCAGCTTGCCCTCGATATAGACCGGGCTTCCGCTCATCCCCTGGAAGACTCCGGTCTCTTCGAGAGAGGCGCCCGAAAGCCTGGCCAGGATGGCGTTCTGTCCGGGCGCGATGTTGCGCAGCAGGCCGAGGATCTCGACGTCGAATTCCTCGATGCGGCTGCCGCTGAAAACGGTCCGCCCCTTCCCCTTCAGCCCCGGGACCACCTGGTCCAGCGGGAAAAACTCATCGGCCCGTGCGGGCGCGGCAAGGGCCAGAGCTAAAACAAGCAGTGTGATGAAAGCTCTCATATATTTTCTGTTGCTGGCAACCTCGACCAGCTCTTTATGTCAGAAGTATAATTAAACTGGTCCGAAACATCAAGAATGGCGCGAGACGAGAGATCACTGACCCGGGAATTTTTCGGCATTCATCCCGATTATCTGCTGGCCAAGACGCTGGCCCTCGATGTCCTGGCCGGCACGGTAAGCTATGAGCATGCGCGCAGCCTGCTTGCCGAAAAAAGCGGCGGGACCCGCCTTTACGGCCAAGCGATAGCCGAGAAGCTGGAGGGCAAGAAGGTGCGCGTCGGGGGGGGCTATCTGCGCCTCAAGGATCTCTCCGAAGACGAGATCATGAAGCTTGACAACAACGCCTTCGCCGAGGTTTTAGAGTTCTATCTGAAAAACCCCTATGCCCACGGACGCAGCCTGGCGCCGCGCTTCCCCTGGCCGCGCCTGCTGCGCACCCGCTTCCTGCGCCGCTTGGTCGGCGAAGCCAAGCGCCGCGGCATCAAGCTCGGCTTCTTCTCCCTGGACGAGTTTCTCCAGCTGGTCTAGAGGCTATATTGCTAAGCTTGGCGATTGACCTGCCAGAGCCTGCGGTCGATCGCGCCAACTAGTCGCCAATGCGCATGAAAGGCAGGCATTTAAGGCAGGTATACGCCTCAATATTCGATGCGTGGCGGCCGGGCCGGATAAAGGCGCTATGCTGACCTCTTCTTCCAAGTAGCTTCGGCATATATTGCCGTCTGATTGAACAGGCTAAATTAAATAGCGACAATAACTTAAGGAAATAACTAAGGAGCGGGCCGGCAGAGCGAATCGGCTTGTCCTACGGAATCGGAAACTAACTAGCCTAGCTCTAGGAAAATTTTTTCACTGCTGTGAAATTTATTTCCAACAGATAAGGGATTTAGGGCGACATGGCATCCTGAGTTGGGCACGACCAGAGCTATCCGAAGTTATTTTCGCCTTCTCGATTTGAAGAAACAGTGCGGGTCTCCTAGGAAGCTGACAAGATAGAGCTGGATTCGATCTATCTGGCACCTAAATTGCTTCAAGGGTAGCCGCGGTGTTCCTTGAGGTTGCACGCTCGAAGAGCTTTGGCACAGAGGCAGCTCAGTTAGCGCTGAATCCCAAGAAGAGGGCTAATTCCGAGCCGTTCGGGCCGCTAGAAATTAACAGTTAGGCTTTACCAGCGAAGGTTCGAATATTACAAGCTGGATCAAACGACCGGCACGGAGACGCCGGCCAACGGTCCGGCAGAGGCGAGATACGTCTCTGGTATTGTTATTCCGACGCGCTTATCGTGATGATCAAGTGCGTTTTAGCTTTCTTGACCCCTCACTTTATCGCCCTGTAGAGAAATATCGGCTGGCTAGAAGCCGGAGGACTTATGGCGAGAAATCAGCTGTTAAGCTTGTTTCTCTTCCTCTCGCATAGCTTGGCTACAGCCACAAATGCCCCGGCCGCTGAAAACAGCCGGTACATGCCGGTTGCCTACGCCTTGGAGGACAAAAACAATGACTTTATACCTGATCGTCTCGGGGAAAAGGTTACAGTAAGAGGCATTGTAACTATTGGTACAGGCATGCTCAGCAGACACAACCTTGTCATTAATATCCAGGATAGCAGCGGTGGCATCAGGGTCTATAAGGAAAATTCGAAACTCGAGTTAAGACCAGGCGATTTTGTTGAGGTCACGGGCAAAATCGCCCAGTATAACGGCCTCGAAGAGCTGATAGAACCGAAAATAAAAGTACTGGGTAGAGGAGATGAAGTCTCGCCCAAGGAGATAGCTCTGGCCGAGCTCAATTCGGAAAAATTCTCGGGACAGCTGGTGACTGTAAAGGGCAAGCTAATTGAGACGAGGGCCACATCTGCAGGGACCGAGATTCTGATCTATTGGGACGGAGCGACCGCTAGGGTCTGGTATAGTATCGTCAGGGTTCCTAAGCTCTATCCATCGCACCTCAAGCCCGGTTCGGTAATACGCGCAACCGGTATCGCAAGCCAGTACGATAGAGAAGAACCGTACAACTCGTTCTACCAGCTTGTCCCTCGTAGCCCCGAAGATATCAAAGTAATAGAGGAGCCGCCGCTGATCTCATTGAAGTTAGCTATTTATTTTGCCCTCATGCTTCTGGCCTCAGCCGGCCTCTTTTACCTCTGGATGCATATCTTGAGGCGAAGAGTGGCGGAAAGGACCAGAGAGCTCAGCGAGCATAAGCAGAGATATCAGAACCTGGTCGATTCGATCGATGGGATCGTGTGGGAATGCGACGCAGAAAATTTCAGGTTTTCATTTGTCAGCCAGCAAGCCGAGCGGATCCTGGGCTATCCCGTCGAGCATTGGCTTAGAGAGGCGACATTTTGGCGGGATCATATCCATCCGGACGATCGGAAATGGGTGCTCGAATTTTGTCTGGGCGCTACTCGAGAAAAGAAGTTTTACGAGTTCGAATATTGGATGATTGCCGTAGATGGACGGATCGTGTGCCTGAAGGCTTTCGTCTCCGTTGTCGAAAACGATCGGCCTGTTAAGCTGCGCGGGGTAATGCTTGATATCACCGAGCGGAAGCGGGCCGAAGAGGCGTTGTGGGAGAGCGAAGAGAGATTTCGATTGGCTTTCGAAAACGCGCCGATCGGCATGGCCATAGTTGGACGAGATTATCGGTTTCTCAAAGTGAACAAAACCCTCTCTGAGATGCTGCAGTACCCGGGCGAGGAGCTGAGCAAACTTACTTTCCTGGACATCACCTGTCCTGAATATGTAGAGAAAAACACTTATATGGTGGAGCGGCTATTTAAAGGAGAGACATCGAGCTATTGCTTGGAGGAATCTTACATAAAGAAGAACGGGGAGATCCTCTGGGGCAGAACGACCGTCGCTGCGATTCGGGATCAAAATGGAAAGACCATGTACGCGCTGGGTATGCTCGAGGATATAACCGAGCGCAAGCGGGCCGAGGAAGCAAGGGCCCGGCTGGCCGCTATAATTGAGGCGACGCCCGACTTAGTTGCTATAGCTAACCTCGAGGGGCAGCGGCTCTACCTCAACCGGGCGGGTCGAAAGATACTTGGGATCGGTGAAGAGGAAGACGTCTCCAATATGGGCATTATCGATCAGCGCCCCGAATGGGCACGCGCATTCATTCTCAACCAGGCGATTCCAGCGGCTATACGCGATGGCGTCTGGAGCGGCGAGAGCGCTTTTATGAGCCGGGATGGACGGGAGATTCCCGTCTCGCAGGTGATCATAGCGCACAGGGGGCTGGATGGAACGGTGGAGTTTCTGTCTACCATCGCGCGCGACATAACCGAGCGGAGGAAGGCCGAGGAAGAAATCAGGAGGATGAATGAAGAGCTGGAACGTCGCGTTATCGAGCGCACCGCGGAGCTCGAGGCCTCTAATAGAAAACTGGAAAACGAAATCGTTGAGCGCAAGCGAACGGAGCAGACGCTCGAACAGCTCCGCCGCCAAACCGAATTGATTTTGAACTCGGCGGGCGAAGGGATCTGTAGCCTGGACTTAGGAGGAAGAGCCACGTTTGTCAATCTGGCTGCGGCGCAAATCCTGGGATATGAGGCTGGGGAGCTGATCGGCCAGCCGGTGCACCATATCCTGCGCCACAGCAAAGCTGAGGCGGCTTCCCATTCGCTGGAAGAGCATCCGATTTATGCGGTGCTCAATAACGGCTCTATCCGTCGTGGAACCGACGAAGTGTTTCGGCGGAAAGACGGCACCGATTTCCCTGTCGAGTACGTGGGCACCCCAATTAGAGAGGACGGCGAGCTGGTCGGTGCGGTAGTTGTCTTCAAAGACATCACGGAGCGCAAGCGAGCCGAAGAAGAGATCCGGCAACTCAATGAGAGCCTTCAGAATACAGTTAAAGAGCTTGAGGCTTTTTCCTACTCCGTCTCGCACGACCTGCGCGCGCCGCTCCGTCACATCGTCGGGTTCGCAGAGCTGCTCCGAAAAAATGCCCCGACAACTTTCGATGAAAAAAGCCGCCACTATCTGGCTGTGATCTCGGACTCGGCAAAACAGATGGGCGAGATGATCGACAGGCTGTTGGCCTTTTCGCGCATGGAGCGCGCTCAATTGCGTAAAACTCACGTCAACATCGAACAGCTTCTCAAAGAAGTGCTGCATGGCTTGCAGGAGGAAATAGAGGGGCGCAAAATTATCTGGAAAATCGGCGGTCTGCCTGAAGTATACGGCGATCCCTCGCTGTTGCGACTTGTGCTCGTCAATCTCCTTTCGAATTCGCTTAAATTCACCCGCACGAGAGCGGAAGCCCAAATAGAGATCGGCTGCAATCATGGTAAAAATGAATTTATCTTCTTCGTTCGCGACAACGGAGTTGGGTTCGATATGAAGTATGCCGATAAACTGTTCGGGGTATTTCAACGTCTGCACCGAGCGGAGGAGTTTGAAGGCAACGGCATTGGGCTCGCCAATGTCCGACGCATCGTCCACCGCCACGGAGGCCGAACCTGGGCGGAGGGCTCGGTTGGTATCGGTGCAACCTTTTACTTCTCGCTTCCTAAATTACAGAAAGGATAAACTATGGCTGACCTGAAACGTATTTTGTTGGTCGAAGACGATTCCAAAGATGTGGAGCTGACGCTTATGGCTTTGGCCGAGTACAATCTCGCTAACGAGGTTGTTGTAGTGCGCGACGGGGCTGAGGCGCTCGATTACCTGCAGCGCACCGGAAGCTTTTTAACGCGCGTCGAGAACAATCCGGCAGTGGTGCTGCTCGATCTCAAGCTGCCTAAGGTCGATGGGCTGGAGGTCCTGCGACAAATGAAATCGGACAATCGATTGAAAATGATCCCGGTGGTGGTCCTCACCTCTTCGCGCGAGGAGCGGGATCTGGTGGAGAGCTATAAACTTGGCGTCAATGCCTACGTCGTCAAGCCGGTTGATTTCCACGAGTTTGTCGATGCGGTCAAAGAAGTCGGCATGTTCTGGGCTGTTATTAACGAGCCGCCGCCAGGAAGCATGAGAAGAGCGAGCTAACTGTTGAGAGCGGGCGTCAACCACTACAACAGATATGAAAACATCGCTGCTTATCCTACATCTGGAAGATGATCCGAACGATAGCGAGCTTGTCGAGGCGATGCTTAACGCGGGAGGCATCGCTTGCCATCTAGTGCGGGTCCAAACGCGCCCTGATTTCATTTCGGCTCTCGAGCAAGGCGGATTCGACCTGATCCTGGCAGATCATTCGCTCCCCTCATTCGATGGGATCTCAGCCCTAGAAATCGCGCTGGAAAAATCTTCCGACGTCCCGTTTATTTTTGTCTCGGGGACGCTGGGCGAGGAGTTGGCCATCGAAACTCTCAAGAGCGGCGCAACGGATTACGTGCTCAAACAGCGGCTATCGCGACTGGTGCCGTCGGTGCGGCGCGCGCTGCGTGAGGCGAGCGAGCGTAGCGCGCGGAAGCGCGCGGAAGAGGAACTGCGGGAAAGCGAGAATAAATTCCGCGAGCTTTTTCATAACGCAAACGATGCGATTTTCCTGAACGAATTGGCAGAAGGTGGCGAATTAGGCCTATTCGTAGAGGTAAACGACATCGCCTGCCGAAGGCTGGGCTATAGCAGGCAGGAGCTCCTTGCGATGCGCCCGGCGGATATTATCGACCCGGCCCGCCTGGGCGAAATGCCCAGGAGCATGCGCGAGCTTTTAGCGCAGGGCCAGACAACCTTCGAGACGACATATTTGTCCAAAAGGGGCCTGAAAATACCGGTCGAGGTTAGCGCTCGCGTTTTTATATTAAGGAGGCGGAAGGTTATCCTGTCGATAGCGCGCGACGTAACCGAACGAAAGCAAGCGGAGGAAAAGATTAATTTTTTGGCCTATTATGACGCGCTCACAAACCTGCCCAATCGTACGCTATTCGAGAATCGCCTCAGCCACGCGCTGGCGCTCGTGCAGCGCGGCGAGAAGATGCTGGCCGTGATATTTCTCGACTTAAATAGTTTCAAGACAATCGATGAAACGCTGGGATATGCCGCGGGGGATCAATTGCTGCAGCTGGTCGCCGAACGGCTAACGGGCTGTGTGCGCAAAGCCGATACGCTTGCCAGGTTTGGTGGCGATGAATTCGCCCTGCTTGCTCAAATCAGCCGTGCAGAGGAAGCATCGAGGATCGCCCAAAAAATGCTCGAAGCTTTTTCGTCACAATTTAGTGTCGCTGGCCAGGAGCTTTATATCACCGCCAGCATGGGGATAGCCCTTTATCCGTTCGATGGCGAAAACATCGAGGCTCTTTTGAAGAATGCACAGAGCGCCTTGGAGCGAGCTAAAGCCCATGGGAGAAATAATTATCAATTTTACACAGCTGATATGCATGCCCGGGCACTTGAAAGGCTGACCCTGGAGAACGGACTGCGCCGAGCGCTAGATCGTAACGAATTTGTGCTCTACTATCAGCCTCAGGTCGACCTCGACTCTGGCGAGATCGTTGGCGTGGAAGCTTTGTTGCGGTGGCTACATCCCGAGCGGGGGCTGGTGCTCCCGGGAGAGTTCATCCCCCTGGCGGAAGATGCTGGATTGATCGTACCGATAGGAAAGCGAACCTTACGTGCTGCCTGTGCACAAAACAAAGCATGGCAAAATGCCGGTTTAACCTCCATTTGGATCCCAGTATCGGTGAACCTTTCGCCGCGCCAGTTCAGGGAGGTCGATCTGGTAGAAATGATAGACGAGGCGCTAGAAGAGACCGGCCTCGACGCTAGCCATCTCGAGCTGGAGTTAACTGAAAGCTCGATAATGGATAACGCTGAACATGCCATCGATACGCTGCATAAACTGAAAGAGATGGGAATCCGAATTTCGATCGACGACTTCGGCACCGGTTACTCCTCGCTAAGTAATCTTAAACGTTTGCCGATAGATAAGTTGAAGATACCTCCATCTTTCGTGTCCGATGTGACGACCGACTCAGATACCGCGGCGATAGTAATGACAATTATTACACTGGCGCATAAGCTGAGGCTGAAGGTGGTTGCCGAAGGGGTGGAAACGGAAAAGCAACTTTCATTTTTGCGTTCGGTCGGATGCGATCAAATACAGGGCAACCTGTTTAGTAGCCCTATGCCCGGCGAAGCGTTCAGGCTGCTATGGTTGAAAAGGCTGGAAAATGAACAGTTGCGAATCGGACCGGTCAAAGTCGACCTGCCCTGTGAGGAACGGAGCGAATCCGGCCGAGCGATCCGTCGCTGGGGCAAGAGTTGAAATAAAATAGGACTAGTACCGCTGCACCCATGTAGTGAGATCAAGCTAGCGGGCCTGAATAATCCGCATTTAAAGCCCACAGTTTATCGATCTCCTTTAGCGCCAAGGCCTTAACCGCTGCTTCGGTTGAGCCGCCATCTTGCCCGGCTTGGCCTCTGCCATCGGGGCGCCCGAGCAGTTTATGCCCTCCGGCCGGTCGAGTTATTAAAAAATGCCCAGTACGGGATTGACAGAAGGCGCTGCAGTATGATGTCATGTGTTTAGGGACATCTGAGTCGGCCTGCCTAATGAGGAGAGGGCGAGTCGGGCCAAATTGTAATCTGAGGAGCATATTGTTAATATAAGCAGTCTGGTCGGAGAGAGGTGCAAATGGCGTTAGGCAAAGTTTTAAACGCGATTTTCTTAAGCCTGCTGCTGGCCGCGGCTGCAATCGGCTATGAGCCCTCCCAAGACAAGGATATACGCGAGCGGGTCAACCGAGCTTTCGACCGCATCTACGACCTGGAGTACGAGGCCGCCGATACAGAGCTCATGAGGCTGATAGAGCTTTATCCGGACAACCCCGCCGGCTATCTCTACCTGGCCACCAATATCTGGCTAAAGGAGCTGGCGCGGACGCGCGACCTCACCTTCGAGAAGTTCACCAAGATGGACAACTTCATGAAGTGGCATCGCGGCCGGGTCGACCCGGAAATAGAGGAGAGGTTCCGAGAGCTTAACGAGAGGGCAATGGAGCGAGCGAAGCGCATGCTGGAGATCAACCCGAGAAATACTTACGCCCTTTATTACCTCGGGACCGCCCACAGCAACCTGGCGGCCTTCGAGGCCGGCGTCAGGCGCAAGTTCCTGGCCGCGATCAAGCACGGCGGCAAGGCCTACGAGTACCACAAGCGGGTGGTAGATATCGACCCGACCTTTTACGACTCTTATCTGACAATAGGGATTTACGACTACGTGACCGGAAGCCTGCCGCGGAGCGTGAAATGGCTCGCCTTCCTTTTCGGCTACCGCGGCAATAAGGAGCGCGGCCTGCTCGAGGTCAGGCTCGCCGCCGAAAAGGGGCGCTTCAATAGATAAACCGATAAACTCCGGCTATACAACCAGAGGTTAAGCAGGGTATAGTTAAAGAATGAATATCAAACGACTGTTTAATAACTTCTC
>FWPU01002997.1_pt1 | contig 44267 bp, 35 predicted proteins | sample 2228361 | NCBI WGS metagenome assembly FWPU01 (sample SAMEA103939777, study PRJEB20133) | metagenome | reverse complement strand
ATTGCCGGTAGGGCGGGCTGTCCCAGCCCGCCGCCGGAGCCGGACGACCTCACGCGAAGCCGCGAAGCGTCGGGCAATTGTTGCGCGTCATTTTCCGGGCGGCTGGAAGCCGCCCTCTACGGCAGCCAGGATGGCTGCCGCTACCGGAGCAATGGGCTTACCAGCCTGCCGGTAGAACCGGGCTTCCAGCCCGGTGGACCATGGCCGGTGGATCACACACCACACGCGGAGGCAGTCCGGGGTTGGCGGAGACGCCGGGTCTCACCCGGCTCAGCGCGCTCATGGGTGACGCGTCTATTTGCTTGAAGCGATGGCGGGGCATACCCACTCTGGTCTTCGCCATGGCGGGTCCTCGACGGACATCCCACAAGCGGTCCCGGCGCGCCACGGGGTCCGCGTCCGCGGGGCGTGCCCCTCGGCGACCGGCACCCCGAGCGCGCCGCGCGAAAACCTCCCCTGCTGAGGCCCCGGACCACAGCGCGCCCGCGGCGGACAAGGCTCAAGCCACGCCCCCGCCCGAGGTTGCGCCGGCATCCCCTCCGCCGGTGGAAGTCCCTCGGGAGACTGCCGAACCGCAGCGCGAAAGTGAACGTTACGATGCGGACACGGCCATCAAGCTGTACCTGCGCGAAATTGGCCAGGTGAAGCTGCTGACGCCGCAGGAAGAAATCGAGCTGGCCGCGCGCATCAAGCAGGGCGACCGCACGGCCCGCGAGCACATGATCAAGGCCAACCTGCGGCTGGTGGTGAAAATCGCCCACGACTACGACGGCCTCGGCCTGCCGCTCCTAGACCTCATTAACGAGGGCAACCTCGGCCTGATGAAGGCTGTCGAACGTTTCGACCCGGCCAAGGGGGGCAAGCTGTCCACCTACGCGGCCTGGTGGATCAAACAGTCCATCAAGCGTGCCCTGGCCAGCCAGGCCAAGACCATCCGTCTGCCGGTGCATCTGGTGGACAAAATCTCCCGCATGCGCCGCTTCGCCATGAAACTGCAGGAGGTCCTCGGCCGGGAACCGACCGACGAGGAGCTGGCGGAAGAGCTGGGCGTTGCGCCCGCCCGCGTGGCTCAGTTGCGCATGGCTGCCATCCGGCCCGCCTCGCTGGATGCCCCCCTGGGTGACGAGGACTCGAACACCTACGGCGAAATCGTCGAGGACGAACGAGCCGAGGACCCCTACGTCCATCTGGAGGAAAAAACCCTCCGGGACATGCTCGGCGAATTGATCACCCGTCTGGATGCCCGGGAACAGCAAATCCTCCGCTACCGCTTCGGTCTGGACGGTGGCCCCCCGCGCACGCTGGAAGAAGTGGGAGCCCGCTTCGGCGTCACCCGCGAGCGCATCCGCCAGATTCAAAACCTGGCGCTAACCAAGCTGCGCCGCATGATCGCCAAGCTGGAGCAGGAAAATCACTGAATCGCAACCGCTCGAGTGACTCCCTGTACCCCCATGCCCGATCCTCTACCTGCCATTGAAGAACTTGCCCGCGCCATCCGGAACGTGCCGGATTTTCCCAAGCCGGGCATCCAGTTCAAGGACATCACCCCGCTCCTGGCCGATGCGCGCCTGTTTCATGGTGCGGTGGAGCATCTGACCGCGGGCTTCGCGCCGGGAATGGTGGACGCCGTGGCCGGCGTGGACGCCCGCGGTTTCATCTTCGCCGCCGCGGCGGCGCTCCATTTGCGCGCCGGCTTCGTGCCCATTCGCAAGCAGGGCAAACTTCCCTGGCGCACCCTCGAGGAAAGTTACGACCTCGAATACGGCGCGAACACCGTGGCCGTGCATGCGGACGCCCTCCATCCCGGCAACCGGGTTTTGCTGGTGGACGACCTCCTGGCCACCGGCGGCACCGCCCGCGCCGCCGCCACGCTGCTGCAGCGACTGGGCGCGGAAATCCTCGAGGTGCGATTCCTAATCGAGCTGGCCTTCCTCCACGGTCGCGAGCGCCTGCGCGGACTCCCCGTGCGCTCGCTCATCGTCTTTTGACGGCAACGGCCGGGACGCGCTCCGGATTTGACGTCCCCCGCCCGCACGCGGCATCCTGTCCGCGCGGTTAATCCCTGAATGACCGCGGTCAAAACCGCGTCAGACCCCCGATTGCCCGGCCCCGTCAGTGCGGGACGGGGGCGCGCGAAACAGCGGAGTTCGGACTTTGAACCGAGTGTGGGGCAGCGTGTGCGCGGGGCTCGGCCTGTTGGCCGTGCTGGGCGCCTTACTTGTGCCTGCCTATCTCCGGTCCGTGGACGCGGCGGTGATCACCCACGCGGGGGCGGGCAGTCCCAGCCTGGTGGCCGAAGCCTTGGAACAGGCCCGGCTGGATCGCCTGGGGCCAGCGCTGTTGCTGGCGCAGGCGGCGATGGCGGCGGAAGTTCCCGAGGCAACCGCCACACTTTATGCCATCCAACGATTGCGGGCCGAGCAACCGGTCCCCCCGGTATGGGGTCGCAGCGATTCGCTCTTGAAACAGGTCTGCTGGCTGCCCGGCGAGCCGCCGCCGGCGGGGGAAACCGTCATCGAAGTCATCCTGCCCGAGGCCCAACGGCGTGCCCTGGAGCGCTACCTGGCCGGGGTGCGGCGCGCCGACGTCCAGGAATTCCTGCGCGCCCGCGGGATCACCCAGACGGTGCTCTTTCCGCCGGTGTCCTCCGCCTCCGGACAGGCGCTGGATGCCGCCTTGCTGCTGACGGGGCTGCTGCTGCAGGCCGATGCCTTCCAGCCGGCCCTGCGCCAGCAGGTCGAGGAACTGGCGGCCACAGCCAACCGCACCGGCCAAACCGCACCGCTGGAACTGTGGTGCCTGAACCTCAACTCCCTGGCCAAGCGCCTGACGTGGGATCAACTGCTCGCCCTGTTCGCCGGGCTGCGCGACCGCGAGGGCGTGCGCGAGCTGACCCGCGCCATCACCACCGCGCCGGGCGATCTGCCGGTCATTTTTTCCGCCCTGCACCTGGCCGCCCAGCCCGACGCCGTGGCCCGATATCTGGATCAGTTTCCCAAGACGGGTCTTCGCGACCTGCGCCACGCCGTGGGAGCGGGCCGGGGCGGACTGAACCTGCTGCTGGACCGCGAGCACCCCCTTTACCACGCCCAGTGGCGGGACTGGATCCTGGCCGTGCCCGGCGCGGACACCGTGTTCGGCTGGGTGGTGGCGCTGGCCGCCAACACCGTCTTTCTGGCGCTGCTCCTCAAATACCTGCTCTGGCTGGACGGCGCCTTTTTGATCGCCCGCGCCGTCTCCCACTTCACGCCGCCGCCGACCGAACTGGAACGCCCGCTGGAGGTGCGCGGCATTCGCACCCTGCGCCAGCAAACGGCGGCCGGCCTGGTGGTCGCCCTGGCGTTGATCCTGGGCGAGCCCGGGTTGGCGCGCGCGCAGCCCCCCGCTCGACCGGAGACCCTGCTGCTCCCCGCGCGAAACCCCGCGCCCTTGGTGGCGCAAACCAGCCCCAACCTCGAGAAGAAGCTTATGAGTAACCAAGCCAACTGGCTCGCGCTCGCCGTGTTTTTCACGGTGCAGATGACCGTGTACTTCGTCGGCCTGATCAAATTGCGCGAGATCAAACGTCAACCCATCTCCAGCCGGCTGAAAATCCAACTGCTGGACAACGAGGAGAACCTCTTCGACACGGGTCTGTACATCGGGCTGGGCGGCACCGGCCTGGCCCTGGTGCTCATGGCCCTGAACTGGTTCACCGCCAGCCCGATGATCGCCTACGCCTCGACCGGCTTTGGCGTGCTGTTCGCCTCGCTGTTGAAGATCATCCACGTGCGCACCTACCGGCGGATGCTGTTGCTGGAGGCCGCGCAGGAACCCCCGCTCTCCCCGACGTCATGAACCGGGCCGTCCTCGTGGTGCTGGTGGATTTTCTGCTGATCAGCCTGGTCACGCTGTTCAGCGCCCAGCGGTCCCTGGAATCCGGCCCGCAGCCCGCCGGCGCCGGCGAGGTGAGCGTCGAAGTCAAGGCCGTACAGGACCTGCTCGAGGTCTTGCAACAGGCCCTGGCCCAAGAGCAAGCCCTGCGCGGACAGCTCCGCACCCAACTGGACCGCACCCGCGAACTGGCCGAGACCCGCCAGCAGGAATTGTCGGAGCGGGAGCAACGGCTGCGCGAAACCGAGGCCAGCCTGCGCGCGGCGGAACAAACCGCCCGACAACTGGCCGAGGAACGGGACCGCCTGCAACAAGCCCAGGCCCGGGCCCAGCAACAGATTGCTCAACTGGAAACCCGCCAAAGCGAGGCGCAACTCCGTCTCCAGCGCCTGCAAGAGGATCTCACCCGCGTGGCCAGCGAAGCCAGCGTCACCCGCGCCGGCGCCGAAGCCATGCAAAGCGAACTGGCCGCTCGCCGCGCGGAGGTGCAACGCCTCCAGGAACAGATCACCCAGCTCCAAAACCTCGCCCTTGCCGCCCAGGCCGAAAAAGCGCGTCTGGCCACCAACCTCGTGCGCGTGGAAACCGAAGCCGCCCAGTACCGCGCCCGGTTGGACGAAAACCGTCAGCAACTGGTCAGCCTCAGCCAGGAAAAGGAGCGCATCCAGGAACATGCGCTGACCCTGGCCAAGGGCCTGGACACCCTTGCGGTGGAATCCCAGGTTCTGGCCGAGGAAATCCGCCAGGACCGTCAACTGGCCCCCAACGCCATCTACAAGCGCTACCTGGAAAACCGCGTGGAAAGCAGCTTTCGCGCGACCCGCACCGGTCTGTTCGGTCTGCGCAGCGGCGACGTGAAACAGGACCGCGTGGTGTTGTTCCGCGACGCCGACCGGGTCTTTGCCTTGTACCACATCCACGATACCCCGCTGCCCAGCCAGTTGGGCGGACCGGATTGGGAGGAGATCACCGGCGCCCTGGGCCGCGGCTCAGTGACGATTCCGCTGAGCGTTTTGTCCTTCGTGGCGTCGGATCCGCGCATTCTCGTGGCGCCGTTGGACGAGGCGGCCGTGCGCGCGCTCGGCGTCGAACCGTTCCCGGTTTCGGAAGACCCCTCGAAATTCCAGGACGCCGTCGTGGTGGGTGGCAAGGAAGGCTACTACGGCGAGGTCGAGTTCAAGTTGGTGCCGGGCCTGCCCCGGTACCTCAAGATGCAACGTCGGCCGCTGGGCAAAATCTTTGGACGATTCTCGCCCTCCCGGGGCGATCTGGCCTTCACCAAACAGGGCGAACTGCTGGGCATCATGGTCAACAGCCAATACTGCGCCCTGGTGCAGAGCATGCCGCCGGCGCGGCTGGTGCGGCTGGGGCAGGATATCGCCGACCAGCGCACCAGCCAGATTGGGGCGGAGGTGGCCCGCCGCATCCAGTCCCTGCCCCTGAGCCTGCAATAACCCGCCGCCCTGGCCAGGAACCGCCCCCGATCACTCCGCCTGACGTCGAAATTCCCTTACCAACGCCGGACGGTTTTCCAGAAATCGGGTGAGGGATTCGATCCGGGCGAGGGTTTGCGCACTGAGGCAGTGTTCCCAGCCCTCGATGTCGGTCTCCTGGGTGGGTTCATCCAACCCCAGCAGGACCAGGAACCGCTTGAGCGCGGCGTGTCGGCTTTTCATCTGCGCAGCCACGGCCTGTCCCCGGGCGGTCAGGGCCAGCCCCCGGTAGCGGGTGTAATCCACGTACCCGGCCTCGGCCAGCCGTTTGACCATGGCGGTGACGGACGGGCGGCTGACGCCCAACACGCGCGCGATATCCACCATGCGCGCGCTGCCGGTGCGGTCCACCAGTTCCCCGATGCGCTCGAGGTAATCTTCGGCGCTTACGCTGGGGTACCGAGCGGGCGCCGAGCGGGTTGAACGACCCCGGTACGGATGGGAGCGAGCGGTCATAAGTGGCTGGCCGGCAAGTTGGCGCAACGACGGGCGGACGTCACCAGCAAAATGGGACGGGGCGCGGCTTGACAAGTTGCCGGGGCGGGAGTAAGTGTAGTCACACAATGTTAGCGTACACTAACAAATGGTCGCCGCCACTCCGGCTCGCGGACCGCCGGCTTGGCCGCCGGCGGCTCGCCTCCCTGAGCCGCCTCGGCTTTGTCGGCGCGGTCCTGTACCTGGACAGCCCGCTCGCCCGCGCGGAGGCCGGAACGCCGGGAACCTCCACGCCCCGCGCCCACCTCCGCCCGCTGGCCACCGACCGTCCCGACAAGACCGAAAGCCCGTTTACGGTGGAGGCCGGTCATGTGCAGGTGGAGCTGGACCTCTTTCACTATGTGCATGATCGCGAGTCTTCCGACCGCGCCGCAGTCACCCGCGAAGAATGGGGCCTCGGTCCCGTGTTGGTAAAACTGGGGGTGCGGCACAATCTCGATGTTCACCTGGGCGTGGAACCGTATGGAGAGACGCGGGTGACAGAGCGCACCAACGGGACCGTTCGGGTGACCCGACGTCAGGGCTTCGGCCCGATCACGCTGCGCTCCAAGTTGAATCTCTGGGGCAACGACGGCGGCCGCACCGCGCTGGCGTTACTGCCCGGCATCCAAGTGCCGACCCACCAGGACGGTCCGGGCAGCGACGAGGTGGAGGCCGGGCTGGCCATACCGTTCGGTCTCACGCTGACCGACCGGCTGGAGCTGGGCGCGCAAACCGGCGCGGGCTGGGTGGGTGACACCGACGGCCACGGTCATCATTTCGAAGTGGTGAATTCCATTACCCTGGGAGTCGGCTTGAGCCGCCGCTTCAGCGGGTATGTGGAGTTCTGGACCCTGCTGGACCCGGACGCGGCGGCCGAGTGGCAGGGCACTTTTGACTTTGGTCTGAATTTCCTCGTAAACGACAACCTCAAGCTCGATGTCGGCCTGAATGTCGGCGTCACGGAAACGGCGCCGGACTGGAAGCCGTTCTTCGGGCTTTCCTGGCGACGATGAACCCGGGGGCTCCTTGACCGCATGAGACTCTTATTTGGGCTGCTTCTGATCACCGGCCTGGTCGCGCTGATCCTCTGGCCCCGGTGCGGATTGTGGGCGCGCTGGCGCGCGGCGCGGCGGCTGGCCGCACGCGAGCGGCGTGAGGACGCCCTCAAACACATCCTCAAGGCCGAGGCCAACCAGGAACCCGCCACCCTCAACAGCCTGGCCGGGGCCCTTCGCCTGAGCCCGCGCCGCACGGTGGGCCTCCTGGCCGAGCTGGAAAGAATGCGTCTGGTGCGCTGGGCCGGCGGCCGGCTCAACCTCACCCGGGCGGCGCGCGAGCTGGCCCTGCATATTGTCCGCGCCCACCGGCTCTGGGAAAGCTATCTGGCCGACCGCACCGGTCTGTCCGAGGCCGAATGGCATCAGCAGGCCGAACGTCAGGAGCACCGCCTGTCCCCGCAGGAAACTCGCGCGTTGGAAGCCGCGCTGGGGCATCCTGTTCGCGACCCGCACGGCGACGCCATTCCCCCTGCCGGCGCCGAGCTGCCGGCCGAGGCGGGCCAACGACTCAGCGACACCGAGGTGGGAACGCCGGTCACCATCACCCACATCGAGGACGAACCGCCCGCGGTTTATGCCCAACTGAGCGCGGCGGGGTTGCGTCCGGGCATGTCGGCCTGCGTGTTGGAGCGGTCCGAGACCGGGGTGCGCGTTTGGGCCGACGGCGCCGAGCATCAACTGGAAATGCTTCCCGCCCAGAGCGTGGGCGTGGCGCCGCTGCCCGAGGTTCGCCCCCGGGACCTACTGGCCGCGGAATACCTGGCCGGGTTGAAGCCGGGCGAGCGCGCGCGCGTGCTCGGGCTTTCGCCAGCCTGCCGCGGGCCGGAGCGGCGGCGTTTGTTGGACCTGGGGTTTGTCCCCGGCAGCGAGGTGGAAGTGGAAATGGCCAGCCCCGCCGGCGATCCGGTGGCTTATCGCGTGCGGGGCACCGTGGTGGCCCTGCGCCGGGCGCAGGCCGCCCTGATTCGCGTCGAACGGCCACGCGCGCAAGCGGCATGAGCAACCCCGCATCCACCACCGAGGTCCCGTCCGGCGCGGCGCCCGCGTGCGCGTCCTGCGACGTCTGGCGAGCGGCGCGTCTGCGCAAGCTGGGCGTGCGGCTGGACCGCTGGGATCACGTCGTGGCCCTGGCAGGCAATCCAAACACCGGCAAGAGCACGGTGTTCAACGCCCTTACCGGGCTGCGTCAACACACCGGCAACTGGCCGGGCAAGACTGTGACACGTGCCGAGGGCGGTTTTGAATACGACGGGCGCCGCTACAAACTCGTGGACCTGCCCGGCACCTATTCCCTGCTTTCCACCAGCGTGGACGAACAGGTCGCCCGCGATTTCCTCCTGTTCGGCCAGCCGGATGTCACGGTGATTGTGGCCGACGCCACGCGACTGGAGCGCAACCTGAACCTGGTGCTCCAGATTCTGGAAATCACCGCCCACGCCGTCGTGTGCGTCAATCTTTTGGATGAGGCCCGCCGCCACGGCCTGGAGGTGGATGGTCGGCAACTGGCCCGCGACCTGGGCGTGCCGGTGGTGTTGGCCGCGGCGCGGCGCGGCGAAGGGCTGGCGGAGCTGCTGGCGGCGATTGCGGACGTGGCCACCGGTCGGGTGGTGTGCCGTCCCCATCGCCTGAGCGCCGATCCCCCCGCGCTGCAGCCCGCCCTGCGCGAATTGGCCGCGCGGGTGGAAGCGGCTTTCCCCGGCCTGCCTAACGCCCGCTGGGTGGCGCTGCGGCTGCTGGCCGGCGACGACTCGATCGTCCAGGCCGTCCGCCGCGGGGAGTTGGGACAGCTACGAGCAGAAGTTCCCCCGGCTGCGGCGCCGCCCGTGTCCGCGCCGGAGACAGCGACCTCCATGCCATGAAAACATCACCCGACCTTTCATCTCCCGAAGCCCTGCTTGACGCCGCCGCGTGCTGGCGCACCCAGATTCCCGGGGACCTGCACGAGCACGTGGTGGAGGCGATTTACGCCGACGCCTCCCGCATCGCCGCGCGGGCGGTCAGCCGGCCCGGCGCCGCGGCGGCGCCGACCTTTGACCGCTGGTTGGACCGGGTGGTGACGAGCCCGGTCTGGGGGTTCCCCCTCATGGCCGCGCTGTTCACGCTGATGTTCTGGATCACGATCGTGGGCTCCAACATCCCGTCCCAGGCCCTGGCCGGTCTGCTGGTGGACACGGCGCATCCGTGGCTGCGCGAGTGGGCTCAGGGCTGGCCGTGGTGGTTGCGCGGGGTGGTGGTGGACGGGATGTATCTGAGCACCGCCTGGGTGGTGAGCGTGATGCTGCCGCCGATGGCCATTTTTTTCCCGTTGTTCACGCTGCTGGAAGACTTCGGTTACCTGCCGCGGGTGGCCTTCAATCTGGACGCGCTTTTTCGCCGGGCGGGGGCGCACGGCAAGCAGGCCATGAGCCTGATGATGGGGTTTGGGTGCAACGCGGCCGGGGTGGTGTCCGCGCGGATTATAGACAGCCCGCGGGAGCGGCTGCTGGCCATCCTCACGAACAACTTTTCGTTGTGCAACGGGCGCTGGCCGACGCAAATTCTCATCGCCACCCTGTTTGTGGGCGCCCTGGCGCCGCCGCAGTGGAGCGGGCTGGTGGCGACCGGGGCGGTGGTGGGCGTGGCCGGTCTGGGCGTGGCGCTGACGCTGGCCATGTCCTGGGTGCTTTCCCGCACCCTGTTGCGCGGGGAAGTGTCCACCTTCAGCCTGGAGTTGCCGCCGTACCGGCCGCCGCGGCTCTGGCGCACGCTGTACACCTCGGTGATAGACCGGACCATTTTTGTGCTGGGACGGGCGGTGGTGTTTGCGCTGCCGGCGGGCGCGGTGATCTGGCTGCTGGGCAACGTGGAGGTGGCCGGGGCTTCGCTGGCCGTGCACGGGGTGCGGGGGCTGGACCCGGTGGGGTGGTGGCTGGGGTTGAACGGGGTAATCCTGCTGGCGTACGTGGTGGCCATCCCGGCCAACGAGATCGTCCTGCCCACCATCCTGATGCTCACCGTGACCCTCACGGGACAGACCGAACTGGGCGCCGGGGCGGGCGTGCTGTTCGAACTGGAGGATGCCAGCACACTCAAAGCCCTGTTGCTTTCCGGTGGCTGGACCACACTGACCGCGGTGAATCTGATGCTCTTCAGTCTGCTGCACAACCCGTGCAGCACGACCCTCTACACGATTTACAAGGAGACCGGCAGTGCGCGCTGGACTGCGCTGGCGGCGTTGTTGCCGCTCGGTCTGGGAGCAGTGGTGTGTGCCATCGTGGCGGCGTTGTGGCGGGCCTTGCAGTAGGCAGGGATTGCCGCCCGTCACCTGCGTCGCAGAAGTCTCCGCCCTCCGGCCGCGCGTAGATGCGGCCGGTTAAAAAAGTTCCGCCCGGCCGGACGCCGGGCGGAAGTGCCATGGCGTCTCCAGACTCAGGCCGCGACCGCCGCCAACTGACCCGCGCGGCTGGCCGGACGCCGCCGGGTCGCGCGTTTGCGCGCGGGAGCAGCAGGCACCGGCGCCGGAGCGGGTTCGGGGACCAACATCAGGTAGCGCGCACAGTTGTCGCACACGCAGATGTCGTCGTCGCGCAGCAGCTTGGCGTACAGACCGGAGGGGAGTTTCATCTGACAGCCGGAGCACACCCCGTGACGCACCAACGCCACGGCTTTTTTGCCCCGACTTACGAGGCGATCAAAGTGCCCGAGGATGGTCACGGGCACCTGACAGCGCAGGGATTCAATCTCACGCCGAGCGGACGGGGTATCCGCCTGACTTCCAAGCTCCAGTTCCTGGAGCTCGAACAACTGCTCGATGATTTTCATTCTCGTGACCGGAACCACACCGGACTGGCATGAATACTGCCTCCCCGGGCATCAGCCTGCCAAGAGATTTTTTTGAGCCGCGGGCCGGGACTATTAAGGAACCCTGACAGTGGGACGGTCGCAGCCCCCACCCCGGCCCGGTCAGGGCAGGAGCATCAGGCGGTAAATCTTGAACGGTGCGGGACCGCCGGTTAGGAACCCGTTGTCGTCAAAGCGGTAATTGCCGTCGCTGGAGGTGATCTCCAGGGGCACCGGGATCCACACAATGGGCCCGCTGGCCGGGATGCTTGTGGCGTACTGCACCTGGAACCGCAGGTCGGGCGGAGCGGTCCACTGGATGGTGACCATGCCGCCGTGGATGAGCACGATCGGGCTGAGGCGGATTTCCCCCGTAATATCCGCGGGCCGGGCCAACGCCCGCACTTCGTAGGTGGTGGAATAGATGGAATTGTTCCATACCGCCAGATACCACTCGCCCGGCGCCAGGGGCGCCGGGGCGGATTCGGGCGTGACCACGATGGTCTCCGGCTGCAAGTCCGGGTTGACGCTGAAATAATCAAAGGCAGCCAGGTCCGGCAGCGCGGCGTAACGCACCAGCAGGTCGGCGTTGCCGTTGAGCGGGCGCAGCTCGAACGTGACGTTGGTGGACGCCGGATCCACCGTGAACGAGAAGTAATCCAACTCCGGTGTCATGCCCGGCTGGGTGGCAGCCTGGGTAATCCGCACGGGCAGGTTGTTGGTCAACGGACGCACCCGCAGGCCGGCGGGCGGGTGGGAAGCCGTCACGCCAAAGGTGATTGGATAAGACTCCCGGTTGTACACGGCCAGGTACCAATCTCCGGCCAGGCGGGGCAGCAGCGCGTTGGTGCGGAGCAACAGTTTCGCCGGGAAGTTGGTGTCGCCGGGATCGAGGAAATCATGGTCGCTGAGGCTGGGCTTGTCGCCCTGCCGGGCCAGCAGGTAGGCCTGTCCGGTCAGATCGGTCAGGTCAAACTGCACCGCCGGATACCCGCCCACCACGGTGTAGCGGAAGAACAGCCGGCTCAGCAGGCCGGGCTCGACAGTGGCGGTGGCCTTGATGCCCTCCCGCAGCTCGACGATTTGGTCGGTGATGTTGGTGTACTCGACGACGCGGAGGGAATAGGTCACCGCCTGGGTGTGGACATTTTGAACCCCCAGGTACCACGGGCCTGCGCTCAGCGGCACCGGCAGAGAATCCCGGGTGACGAGGATGATTTCCGGCTCGGCGCCCGGGTTGCGCCCTGCGTAGTCGAAGTCCAGCGGCGTGGGCAGGGGGACGGGACCGGACGCGGCCTTGCGCAGGTAGAGGTTGACGTCGCCGTTGGTGGGATACAGCTCAAAGGACGCGGCCACGGACGAGGTGCTGACGATGTACCGGTAGTATTGCAGGGCGTTGGTGGCGGCGATGTTGGTCAGAATGGTCTGACCGAAGGCCAGCGGGGTCACGCCGGGCACGTCGCCGCTTACCGCGTCGAAATCCACCTGCAGCCTGAAGTCGGTCGTGGTGCTGCGGTTGGTGACGGCCAGGTAGTAACGCTGGCCGGGCTGGAGCACGGGCTGCGGGGCGGCGGCCACGAGCTGGCGGTTGGCGTCCAACACCTGCAAGCCATTGGTCCGCACCACGGCGTGGGCGTCCGTGACGTTGGTAAGCACGCGGTAGTCCTCTGCCGACTGGCCGTACGTGGGCAGGCCCACGTGGCTGAACCACAAATCCAGCCCGTTGGTGGCCTGGAGGCTGTTCGTCGCGCGGGAGGTCTCCGGCGGCACCTCCACCAGGAAGTAACGCGCCTGACCGGCCGGGAGCGTGTTGGTGTAGGGGACGCCGTTGGTCAGGGGGATGACCGGCACGGTGAGCGGCGCCAAGGTGAATTCCAACTGCCAGCGCAGGCGGGCGTTCTCCAGACCATTGGTCGCGCCTGTGCGGCGGTCCTCGATCTCCAACTTCCATTCGCCCAGGGCGCTCTGGCCGAGGAAGGGTTTGAGCGGCTCCTCGGGCAGGAAGGCCACGTTGGGCAGCTCCAGCAGCGTCACCGAGTCGAACAGGGTCCCGGGCGCGATTCCTTCGACGGTGAGCAGGGTGTTTGTGGAGGTGGCCAGGAAGGTCATCCCGTTGGTCTGCCAGACGGCTTCGGAAGTGAAGACTGAAACCGGTCCGCCGGCGACTTCCACCCGCGTTTGCGGCAACCCGGGCGGCAAGGCCTTTCCGACGCCGTCCAGGAGGTAGAGGGTGCGAATTTCATCCGGCTCGAGCACGCGCCGGTAGAAGGTGAGTTCGTCGAGAACCCCCGGGTACACGCTCAAGCCGACCAACACATCGCCCGTATTCACCGCGTTGCTCAGCGACCCGTTGATGACGTTGGCGCGACGCCGCTCGCCGTCCACCCACAAGCTCATTTCCACCTGGTCGGCAGGCAACTGGCGCCAGGTCGCCGCCACGTGGTGAAACTCGTCCAGGGACGGCGGCGGTGTCAGGCGCACCCCCTCGATTCCGCCCGACAAGTCCGAACCGAATCCCGTCGAGAACGGGTCTTCAAAGGCGGCGTCCAGCCCCGCAGGGGACAAGTCCATCCGGTAATTGATGGCGCCGCCTTCCTGCTTGAAGAGCAACGAGCTGCCCGGCGGCGGATAGGAGCCGTTTACCCGATACCAGAACTCGATGGTCAAGGCGTCAGCAAAGTCCAGCGTGGGGTGGTGCGGCACACGCACGAAGCCGGCGTTGCCCAGGAAAAACGCGGCGCCCACCTTGCCCGGCCGGTAGCCAAGCCCGGACATGGCCACGCCGTGATTGGCGCCCGCGCGGTCGGTGGTGTTGGACTCGCCGGCCCACCAGCTCACGATGTCCGGCGGCAGGGGTTGGCGGCGATGCGCCCATTCCAGCCGGTACACCCGTCCCGGCAGCGTGTCGAGCCGGGTTTGGAGCCGGCCGTTGCGGAGGGCCAGCAGGTTGGTGCCGGTGTGGGCCAAGGGCGGGGCGTTGAGGATGGCCGGCGCGCCGGACACCGCCTCCCAGCCGTCGAAGCGCTGCCCGTTGGTCAGCACGGTGGTTCGGTTGGACACCGGTCCCTCGAAGCCGCTAACCAGGCGATTGGTCGAGCGACCGGTGGGCGCCGAATCCGGATCGGCAAACTTCATCGGCACCAGGGCGCGGTTGGTGTCGTCGGTCAGTGTCAGGTACACCACGTTGGTGTAAAACCCGTTGGTGCGGATCAAGCCCTGAGTGGCGGCCTCGATGAAACGGTCGGCGCCCGAGCGGTCACGCACGTTGGCGTAAAGCAGGCCCCAGGGCGCGTTGGTGGAGGAACCGGGGCGGAAGCCCAACTCCACCCCCACGTGGTTGGTGCCGTCGCCCCAAGCGGCCAGGATGCGATTGGTCGTCAGGTCGGCGGGATTGACCCAGGCATCGAGGGTGAAGCCCGCGCCAGCGCCCACGTCGAGGCCCACCCGGTTGGTGATGACCACGCGGTCGCCCTCCGCGGCGAAGTTCAATCCCTCGGCAAAGCGGCCGGGCACGAAGGTCGGGCCCTCGATGAGCGCCGGGTTGTTGCCCTGCGCGTCGTCGCCCGTGCCGTCAAAGCTCCACCGACTGATCAGGGCGTCGGTGGGTTTGGCCGCGCCGCCAAACTGGTAAATGCCCAGAATCTCCGCCTCCGCGAGGGCGCGCCCGTAAAGGTCCACCTCATCCAACTGCCCGAGGTACTGGCCGGCAACGTCGTTGGTGACGGGGCGCCGGCCCAGGTACAGGCCGTGGCGCGTGTCGGGGGCGAAGCTGCCCAGGGTTTGCCGGACTTGAACGGCGCCGTCCAGATACAGCGCGGCCTCGCCAGAAGTGGCGTCATAGGTGAGCGCCACGTGATGGAAGTTGGTCAAGACCTCCTCGTAGCCGTAGGTGGTCCGGTCAGGGCCGCCGCGGTTTTCCACCAGCAGGGTGCGGGTACCGGCGGGGCTGACCAGCGTGAAGGCCAGGTCCGACAAGCGCGGGTGTTCGGCCAGGAGGCCCACGCGCAGAGCGGCCACGGTGCGGGCGTCATTGACGAAGTTGGTGAGCACGATGCGGGCGTCGTCGCGGAAGGGCAGGGTGTTGGCGCCCGTCACGTCGAGGCGGAGGCGGCCCGCCGCGCTGCGTTCGAGGAGCGCGCGCACGAAGGCCGAGGCGCTGACCGCGTTCGGGTTGAACAGGCTGACGTGGTAGCGCCCGGTGCGCAGGGGTGGGCTGTCGGTCGGGCCGAGGGTCAGTTCGCCGCTGGGTGGCAACAGACGGCCGCGTTTGTCATACTCGGTGAGCGTGGGCACCAGCTCGAAGCGCACCAGCACATCCAGGGGGAGGGTCATCTGACTCAGCAAAATGCGCAGCAGGCTGGCGTCGGGCGGCACGTCCACAAAGCCCACGTAGCGGAGCTGGTTGGGCAGCACGGTGACGAAAGTGCCCACCAGCAGGTCCGGGGCGGGGAAGATGCGCAGGTTCAATTCCTCCAGCGCGCCGGTATGGGTCAGGGCATTGTCCACCAGGGTGAACTGCCAGACGCCTTCGCCGCGGGCGCCGAAAAAGTCCACCAAGCTGCCGGGGCCGTCACTCCGTACGGCGAGGGGCTCCACCCCGGTGCCTGCGTCGTCGTACACCAGGCGGTACAAACCGTCGGCGCCCGCGGGCGTGGTGTGGTTGTGGAGGACAGCAAAGCGGCCGGCGTGACTGAGATTGCCCAACAGGTCTCCCGGCTCCTGGTGGGCGAAGCTCTTGTACACGAGCAACCCACCCACGGTCATCGGATACACGCCCACGCCAAAGACCAGGACCGCGCCCGGGGCATCCGGGGAGCCGTCGGGGATCAGACGCGGGACGGGTCGGCCATAGATGAGGTAACTGCCGTCCGGTAACAACGTGCCGAAGGGCTGGTCGCTGGACAGACCGATGAGCCCGTACTCGGAGGACATCTGATCCTCGGCCTTGACACCCACGTAGAACACCTCGCCGATTTCGGCGTCCTCGAAGGCCACCAGTTCGGTACCCTCCCGAGAGAGGGACCTGGCGGCAGCGGCCAGTGAAGCCGGGTCCAGATTCACCAAATTGGAGGCCAGGGTCAGGTTGGTGTTTCCGGCGCCGCCGCGGGTGACGTAGAGGTCAATGTCCGCCTCCCCGCCGGTGCGCTGTCGGGAGAGATTGGGCGGGGTGAAGGTCAGGAAGGCCACGTACGGACCGAAGTTGGTTTCGCCCCCCACCAGGTTGGTGTCGTGGGCGTTGGTGAAGACGTAGAAATGCCACTGGTTGGTAGTGCCGTCGCGTCCGCCGATGAGCGGAGAATGCGCGCCGGCGCGTTGATACAACAGCGGCACGCCGTTGGTGATGAGGGTCAACTCGGCCCAATTGGTGGCCAGGGGGTCCACGCGGGTGAACTTGAGCGCGTTGGTGCCCCCCACCGACACCACCAGCGCGTAATCCTGCACAATCCCGTTGGTGTGGGCGGTGACGGCGTTGACGTTCACCCGCCGGGCCGTGACGTACACCGCGTAGTTGGTGTCAATCGGTCCGCGCAGAAAGACGTTTTCGACGTTGTTGACATTGTCGCGCACCTGCTCGGCAAGATTGGTGCTGGCGGGCGGGGTGTAATCGCTGGAGGCGGGGATGTCGTTGCCCAGGTACAGGGCGCCGGTGGTTTTGTTCGAGACCACCAGGTCGAGGTCGTTGACCAGTTTGTAGGCCGCGGCGGGGTTCCCCGGCGGATCGGTCCACACCAGGGTCGCGCGCAGGTCGGATTGGAGGGCGTTGGTGGGCACCTCGATTTCGTAGAGGTGGGTTTCGCCCGTGGCCAGGGCGTTAGTGGGGTTCTGGTCCACCCAGCGCAACGGCCACTGCTCGGGGTCGTCCAGCGCGTTGGTGAGCGCGGCGGGGAAGATGTTGGTCAGCGTCGGCAGGCCCCAGCCCTGGTAGTTGATCTGGGAACGGACCTCGAGGTTGTACTGGGGCCCCAGCGAGCGAGCGCCGTGGATCAGCAGCGCCTTCAACAACGCGGGGCTGTAGGGTTGTGCGAGCCGCTGCTCGAAAAATTCCTGCATCAGCGCCAGCAGTCCGGAGACGGCCGCCGCCGCCACGCTGGTGCCGGAGTCGTAGCGATAATCCGGCTCGAGGGGTTCGTTGATGCGCTCGAGCAGCTCGAGATACTCCGGGGTGGCGGTTTGGACTTCCAGCCGCACCCGGAGGGTGAACCGCACCGGGAAGGGCGTGGGGTTCACGATCTGATAAAACCACGCGCCCTCCGCCGGCGCGTCCATCACCGCATTGGTGAGGCCGCGGAAATCGGCCGGGGTGGGGTCGTCCCCCGCGCGGGCGTAAATCTCCAGCGGCGGAAACGGCACGGGCGAATCCGGCTCCGGGAGGGTGCTGAGGGTGAGCCGGTGCGTGCGCGCGGACACCAGCAGGCTATAGCGGTTGGGTTCGGTGGGCAACACCAACTGACGCGGGAACGTCCGCACCTCCACGTTGGTCCGCTCCAGGTCCACCGTCCAATTCCGGGCGCGGGCGGAGACGGCCAGGATGCCGGGAGCCACCACGTCGGGCTTGAACCGGCCGCGTTCGCCCTCGACCCCGGCGGCCACGTTGCCTCGCGAGGAGTTGGCAGCTACCTCGTCATCGCTGTCGGCGAACTCCACCACCACCTCGTTGGTTTGGACCACGTTGGTGACCACAAACTCGCCCTCGACGATGTTGGTGACCTGGTTGGTCTGGACCACGGTGAGCGTCACCGGACGCACCTGTTCCACCGCGCCGACGGTGATGACGTTTTTGGCCGTGGCAGGGGCGTGTACCGTGCCGGGCAGGCCGCCGCTGCCGGCGTTGTTGCCGCCGCCCTCGTTGCCGGCGGAGAAGACAAACAGCAGCGGTTGCGAGCCGGGTTCATCCGGCAGGGCATCCCGTGTGGCGGCGTCGTAACTGGCGGCGACGGTGGTGTAGTCGTACACGCCCCGGTGCCCCCAACTGTTGTTGGAGATCAGCGCGTTGGTGCGCCCCAAGGTGAGGTAGTTGGTGCGGGCGATGAGTTCCTGCTGGGCGGTATCCGAGAGCGGACCGGTCACACGGTCCAACGCGGTGGCAAAGATGCGCGCCGCCGGCGCCAGCCCCCGGAAATTCGCGTTGGTGAGCGAGCCGGGGGGAACATTGGTGCCGGTGGGGCCGTGTTCCCCGCTGCCGGCAATGATCCCCGCCAGGAAGGTGCCGTGGCCGGTAAGATCGGTGAGCGCGTTGGGGTCGCTGCCGAACACGCGTCCCCGCAGGTCCGGATGCTCGGCATCCACTCCCGAGTCGTTGAGGTTCACCCAGACATTCGATCCCGTGAGCCCGAGGTAGTGGTTCGTGTCCACGGTGTCTGTGGCCACGGCCAGGCGCTGGCGGATCAGGTCTGCCATCGCCACGGGCTCCGCGCCCGGCTCGATCCATTGGACGCCGGGCAAGGCGGCGACTGCGGCCAGCGTGGCCCGTCCGGGGGCGATGGCGAACTGCGCTTCCCGGGTAAAGCCGAGGAAGATCGTCCCCTCCTGCAGCAGCGCCGCTCCCAGCTCCCGCAGGGCCCGGCGCACCGCGTCGCGGTCCTCGGCATAGGCGGTCACGACCCACCATTCGCCGGACGACGGGGCTTCGCCGGCCAATGCGCGACTCAGCAGGTCGCCCTGGACCTTGAAATAGGGCGCATAGGGCAACGCGGCGGCGGTGGCGGGAGCCAGCGCTTGCGCGCCCGCGGCGGTCACGCGCACCAAGTAGGCGTTGTTGGGAACGTAGGCCACGATCCGGCCTCCGACGGTGGCGACAGCTTCCCGGAAGGCCGTCGGATCGGCACGGCGCATTTGCAGGACATAGGCGCCGGGCTCGTCCGGGGCTTCCCAGCCGGCGGGCACGGCCAGGACGGTGCCGTGGCGGGTGTCCACCAGGGCGTTGGCCAGCAGCAGGGCGTGATCGCTGCGGCGGAGCACCTCGAGGGGCAGGTCAGTGTTGCGCAGACGGTACGGCACCAAGGGGTCAGGAAAGCTCAGTGGCTGAGGTTGAACGGCCCGGGCTTCGGTCGCCGGGGTGGGTCGCCGCAATGCTTCTGCCCGGGTCAGCAGGCGGATGCCTTCGCCGGCGGGCGCGGCAATCTGGGTGACCGAACCGGTGGCAGCCGGCGAGGGCGGCGACGGCGGCGGACGGCGGTCGCGGCGGCGGTTGCCCTCCAACCAGAGAAGCAGGGCGGCAACGAAGGCACTGATGCTGACAATGGACCAAAAACGGGGTGTCATGAGCCTCAAGACCGATGGGGCTACGGGACGGGAAGTTCCTGGTAGCTTTCAATTACGGCACGCGGGGCCAGGGGCGTGCCTTCGAGGCGGATCACCGCGCGGGCGGCGTACTCGGCCGTGACCTGGTAGTTGGTGCAGAGGCGATTGAACGCGCCGGCCTGCAGGTGCAGGGCATTGGGCGCCTCGCGCAGGGCCTGGCCGAAGGCGTACACCACGAAGCGCGGTTCATCCTCGCGCAGGAGCGACAGAATCTGCTGTGGGATGCGTTCCAACACGGCGTCGGTGACGAGGTTGCTGGGGTTCAAGAAGGGGGAGGCCACGGTGAGCTCGGGCGTGGCGAGGATGCGGCCCAGGCGGTTGAAGACCGGGAGGCTCTGCTGGTTGTTGGTCACTTCGAGCAACCGCGTGCGGTTGATGCCCTCGACGATCTGGCGCAGATGCGGGAAGTGAGTGAGGCCGGCAGCGGCGTCCGGCTGGATGATCAGCTCGCGGAACTCGGGTTCGGTGCCGGGCGGGGCGGTGGCCGGGGTAAGGTTGGTGAGCACGGACAGGCCACTGAGGACGGCGGACCAGGCGGCGAGGTTGGTTTGGTTGACCGAGAGCAGCCCGCGGGCGGCATTGTCGTTGAAGGCCACAGTGAAGGCTTCCACCAACGCCCAGTCATTGGTAGGATGCGTGCCGGCGTTCCCGGCCCAGCGCAGCCACTGCCGCGGCGGCAGCACGCCGGACTTGAGGTACACCGTCTGCCAGGGCGTGCCCCGGTGCACCCGGCCGATCCAGCCCACGTTGGGGAATTTGTTGGTGGGGAATTCCCAGTCGTCCGGCCGGTAAATGCCGGGGTCTTTCACCCGGTTGTCGTAGGCCAGGGTCGAGGGAGTGAGCAACGGGTTGCCACCCCAGGGCGAGTAACGCTCGTTGAGCCGGCCGAGATTGGAGTTGGTGAGCGCCGCGGTGGGCGGGACGGCAAAGCGCACGGTGTTGGTGCGGTCCGGGTCGTCGGGCCGGTTTTGGGGATCCAGCAGGTCGGACACCAGGTAATGCACCACGGGATCGTTGGCCTGCCAGGCGGCGTCTTGATAGAGCTTGCGGGTGGGCGAGAAGGGCGCCTGGACGGCCAGGCGGGCGCCCAGTTCGGCGCGCAGCATCTGGCGCTCGCGTTCGCTAGTGTACACCAGCGGGCTTTCCCCGCAAAACAGGCGGAAGCGGTCAATGCTCTTGGGCTTGTCGAGCCCCTCGGCGGTCTGCTGGCTGTAGCTGCGCCACTGGGCCTCGCTCACCGGGAGGTTGCCGAGAGAAATCTGCATCTGGTTTTCGATGCCCACCATCGGGACGTGGGGGGCATTGACGCCGCCCACGCGGTTGGTGTCCCAGATGTTGGCCGGCTCGGCGGGCACGCCGGTGGCGGTGAGCTGCTCGCGTCCGGCCAGCTCGCGGGTCAGGTTCATCACCACGCGCATGTCGCCCAGGGCGACGTAGTCCACGACGCGATTGAGCTGCTCGTCAATAATGGCGCACAGGACCTGGTTGGTGGCGTACAAGGTCCAGTCCGGCAGGTAAAAGCCCAGGCCGGGCAGGAAACCGGCGTTGGTGCCGCCGGCGACGAGATTGGGCGTGGGCACCGGGCGATAAGCGGCGTCGTTGGCCAGCATCACGGTGTGCAGCACGGGAAGCAGGAACCGGTTGCTGGACCAGGTGTTGGTGCGCAGATCGGCAGAGTAGAGGCGGTTGGTGAAGGCCAGCGGCAGATTGGTGCGCAAGCCGTCCACCAACGCCAGTCTCAGGTTGCCCAGGACCCGGACGCGCACGGGGCGGGGGTACGGGTTGGTGTAGGCGTTCCAGAGCTCGACGCCGAACTGGTTGGTCAACGTGAGCAGGTAGAGCAGGTTGGTCTGGAACGGGCGCACGTCGGCCGGAGTGCGCTTGCGCACCTCGAGTTTGCGGGTGACCTGGGCCACGTTGCGCAGGGAAAACTCGTTGAAGTTCGGCAGGCCCTTTTTGGCGCCGATGAGGAAGGGCGCGTTGTACACCAGCGCCCGGGGTTCGCGCGCCAGGGCGGCGCGGTCCGCCGGGAGGTTCAGGTTGCGCACAGTGAGCGGACCGGTGGTCAGGAAGGTGGCGTTGGTGACCTCTTCGTAGCCGCGGATGAACACGGCGTCGCCGTCGGTGCCGAACACCGGACGCAGGACCGTGGGCAGGTGCGGGTAGGCATGACTGGTGCGGTTGGTGGTGGCGTCGTACAGGTTGACGGCCAGTTGCAGCAGGCGGTGCAGCTCCGGCGAGTATTCGTTGTACGGGTAGAGTAGGATATTGGTGATGGACAGGCCGGGCCGGACGAGGGCGTCGCCGATGTAAAAGTTCGTGTAGAGCGTGTTGCCCAGGCGCACGATGTTGGTGCGCCGGGCCGCCAGCAGGAGACGATCGGCCGCGGCGTGGAAAAACAATTCCGCACCGGTACGGCCAAAGGCGGGGATGCCGCGAGCGGGGTTGCCGTCCCGCAGGTCCGGATCGGTCCAGGAGACGAAATTAGTTGCCGCGAAGCCGGGCAGGTCCACGTAGTTGAGGTTCACTTTCCCGACATGCGCGGGGGAGGACTCGGTGCCGAGCTGGCAGAGCATACGGTAGAAGGTATAGCGGTCGTAGGTGGACAGGCCGGCCTGGGCCAGGAGCAGTCGGGTAATCCAGGGGATGCGTCCGCCGGCGGTGGTGTCCGGCACCTTGTTGGTGTCGAACAGCTCCTGTAGTTCGACGTACAGGCGCGGAGCGTCAGCACCAGGCCAGGGCTGGTCCGGGCGGTCGTTGTCGGTGGCCAGTCCGGCGAGGTTGGTGGCGGTAAAGGCCGGGCCATCGGTGTAGCCGTCAAGGCGGTCGTACTGGAAGGCCAGGGCCCCGGGGTTGCCAAAGAGCGCCTGCACACTGAGCAGGTTGGTCAGGTTGCCGGCGTAGCGGTAGCGCAGGAACGCCAGCGCATCGCGAGCCGCCTCGCTCGTGCTGGCCTGCGCCAGGCGAGTGTTGGGATCCAGGAGGTAGGTGTAGTTGCGGGTGACATTGGTGTTCAGGTCCCGCAGGAAAGCCGCCAGGTTCAATTCCCAGGAGCCCGCCCCCTGGTTTCGGTAGTAGCCGTCGTTCTGCAGGGTGGTGTCGCCCGGACGCAGGGCGTGGTTGCCGATGAAATTGAGGTCCAGACTTTTGCCCGCCGGCTGGACCAGATAGGCCATGCGGCCGATGAACCGGTTGGTCGGCGAGTGCGGGGAAGCCGGGTTTCGCAGCACGCCAATCCATTCCGGGTCGCCCACGAAGTAGTTGCTGAGGACCGGTTCGCCATTGCGCCAGGGTTGGCCGGCCGGGTTAACCCAGCGGCCAAAGGCATCCAGCACCGGCGACGGGCCGTTGGACTCGAAGCGCCCGTTGCGGTTGAGGTCGAGGTAAAACCGAAACTCCAGGGGGCTGGCCGGGTTGTCGTTGGTTCGCACGAAGACCGGCGGCCGGGGATCGAACTGGAGGTAGGCGATGTTGCGGACCCAGTAATCATTGTTGGCGGCCACGGAGCCGGGCGCGCCGCCCACCACGTAGTCGTAGTTGACGTTGGTGGCGTTGCGCCGGTCCGCGGGCGAGGCGGGCAGCGCGGGATCGAACCCCCGCGGGTTGATGAAATTGGTGGAGACCAGAAAATCGTAGTGGAGCAGGTTGCTGGAGGCCATCACCCGCGCGAGCATCTCCGCCTGCACGCGCGCGACGGCACTTTCTGCCATGTGCCGGGCGCGACTGAGGTCTTCCACCACTGTGACCGCCGCCCGTTCGCGCCGGCTCACCGCGAGGAAGGTGATGGCCATGAAGGTGACCACCGAGAGCATCACCAGGGTGATCACCAGGGCCACGCCGCGTTCGGTGGAGCGGGCCGGAGCCTCCCGCGGGGAAACTTGAGAAAGCGCGGTCGGATTCATGGCCGGGCAAAGGACGCGGTTTGGGCGGGGGAGGCCTGCCACAGCGGGATGCGCTGGCGGTACAGATGCACCTGGGCGGCCCGATTGGACAGGAAGCTGCGAGCGAGGTCGGACCCGGCGGGCAGTTGCCGGTACTGGGCCAGCGCCTCGGGTTCCAGGACGCCCAGTTCGATCTCGACCGCCGCCGGCAGGGCGTTGCTGCGGAAAATGACCACGCTTTGCGCCCCCGGACGCGAATCCCGCTCGATCAGGAGGTCCTCGCCAAGCCGGTAGGCGGGATTGGGGTAGGTGTTGGTCTCCGCCCATACGTACCAGTGGCGGTTGGTCCAGGTCATGGGGAAACCGTGCGCATCATACGGCTGCAGGCGGAAGTGGATCACACCGTCCAGCAACGGCGCGAAATTCGTGGCCGCGCGTCCCAAGGTGGCCGTGCTCAGCCAACCCGGCGGCAAGAGGCGGTGCGGGTGGCTATGCGCGTAGCGGGCCAGCGTGCCCACGCCGCCGCGGGCGTTGATCACCCGGTACAGCGTGCCCTCCAGGCGAGTGCCCTCGCGGGAGAAGAAAAACACCTCTTCAAGGACGTTCGTCCGGAAGTAATTGCCCACGTTCAACCGCTGCACCGTGGGGGTGTATCCGGAGAAATCGGATGGAAAGTTGGTTTCGTAGTACAGGCCGAACAGCTCCCCGGGGCGCAGGCTGCCCACCGGCCAGGCAGGTACCGCGGGGCTGAGCGCAACCAGCAAGTTGGTCTCGGGGGTCTGGCCGGCCGCAGCCAGCCGGCGCAGGTCGCGGGTGAGGTGCTCCATCGTGAAACGACTGCCCTCGGCAACGTCGGTCTGGCTTACGTTGGCCCGCAGGGCGCGTTGGGTCTGGCTGAAGACCGCGTAGAGCACGGTGACGATGAAGCCCAGAATGCCCACCGCCACCATCAGTTCGGTGAGGGTGAAGCCCCGCAGCCGGCCCGGGGAACGGCATGAAAATGCGCGCCTCATGGTGGGGACAGTTGCCAGGGATCGAAGGGACGCAACCAGTTCAACTCGCCCAGGCGCGCGTCGTTGGTGCGCCGCATTTCCCCGGTGACCAGCGCCCGGACGACCTTGCGATTGTCACCCACCCGGGCGCGATTGTTGAGGAAATACACGGGCCATTCGAAGGTCAGCCGCAGCTCGTGCGCCGCCGCGCGCAGCAATTCCCCCTGCCGCACCAGCTCGTACTGCTGGCGGCGCCAGACCCGCTCTTCCGGGGAAAGACCCGCTTCGATGAAGTTGGTCTGCGCGGGATCGCGACTGCGTGCCACCGCCAAGGGCACGTGCGGCGTCCACTCGACCGTTAACCGGTAGGTAAAGGCAAAGTCGTTGCGGGGCGTCTTGTCACCGGCCGAGCCGGTAAGGGCCCGCACGAAGGCGGTGACCGGCCGCGGGTGGATGCGCTCGATCCGGCCGGTATCCAGCAGCGCGGGCTGCGTGAGCAGGCCCACGATTTCCCGGCCGGTGCGAAACCCGTTGGTGCCGTCAAATGCCCGCGGCGGGGTCAGCGGCGTGCCCGCGATGGCGATCGCATCCACGTGATTGGTCAGGTAATCCAGCCCCTGGGCGCCGCTGCGCAGGGCTTCCAGCCACAGGTTGCCCTCCTGGTGAATGATGGTGTTCTCGAGATTGCGCCGCTGCACGTCGAAACCGGTCGGCAGCACCCCGAGAATGGCCACCAGGGCAAAGCCGACCACGGCGATGCAGATGGCCAGCTCCACCATCGTGAAACCCCGGGCACGCCGTCGTCCGGCGGGCGGGATGTGTGCCGGCCGTTTCATCTCCAGGCAGGGGTTTGTTCCCACGGGCGAAACACCCGGGCGCGTCCGGTCAACCAGTCCACGCGCACTTCCATGCGGTTGGTGTCGCCGCGCTGGGCCAGCGCAATGTCCGGCGCGGCGCGCCAATCATAACGTCCGGCGCCGTCGCGGGGATAAAACACACTCCCGCGCACCAGCGGAATGGCCTCACCCGCCAGCACCGGCTCGACACCGCCCTCGTAGAACATCCGGCCCTGGGGATTGAAGGCCACGTACGGCAGCCGCAGCTCCGGCGCGTCCTCGGTGGGAAAGGGAAACCAGGCGTGCGGCAGGGGACGCAGGGAAGCATTGGTCCGGTTGGCCGCCGTCAGCCATTGGGCCCCCAGGTCCACGAACAGATTCGTGTCGAAGAGCAGGCCGTCCGGAAGCTGACGCCAGTCGGTCAGATAGCGCGGTTGCTCGCGTCCGGGCTGGTCCCCCACGCTGCGGCGGGTGAACAGGGCGTAAGCGGTGTACTGGCCGTTCACCAGATTGGTGAGCTGCCGCAGGGCGCGTTCCTTGACCCGGGCCGGGTAAAGATTCGGATCAGCCGCGCGGATCGTGTCGGCGTGCGCTCGCAGGGTGGGCGGCGCCCACACCACGTACACCACCCGTCGTCCGCTGACGGCGAGCTGCCGCGCGTAGGCCAGGTCGTCCAGCAACTGCCGGTGCCCGGCGGCGGTGGTGTTGGTCTGGGTGAGGGCACGGATGGCCGGGATGCTCACGCCGGCCAGCAGGCCGATGATGGCCACCACCACCAGCAGCTCAAGCAGCGTGAACGCGCGCCCGGCACGGCGCCCGCGGATCGGGGCGCGCCGGCCGGCCGGCGTTGGCGCAGTCCGGAAGGGATGGTGGGGGACGTTCATGAGCACCGGGCAACGGTGGTTATTGCCAGCTCAGGATGTTGTCCTTGTTCACCCCTAGGGTGGCCTTGGTGTTGGCATCTGCCAGGCCATCCGGGCCGAGGGACCAAACAATCACGTTGGCCCGAACTTCAAAGCGATTGGGCGTGGTATCCCCTGCCCCCACCGGCGGGCCCCGGCGCAGGCCGAAGAACCCCATGTCACCGTTTTCCTGGGACACGGATTGCAGGCGGTAAAGAGCATCCCGGCAGCGCCCGTCAAAGTTCAGGTCCAGGGTGACGATGTAGGGATTGGCCCAGGGGTCGCGCAACACCCCGTCCGGTCCCACCCCGCGCGGCGCGGGAAGCGCCGGACGTCCCGGGCCTGGCGGGCGCTGATAGTTCCGGTCCTGAAAACCGTCGAGGAAGTTTTGTTTTTGTGGGTTGAGCCGGTGGCCGGCATTTACGGTGGTGGTGCCGTCGGCAAACTGTTCCATGTCCCGCAGAATGGCCACCAGTTCGGAGTTGTTGTTCTGCCAGCCGCCGGAGTTGCCGGTGTTGCCAATCGGGACCAGCGGCTGCCCCCGACCGTTGAGCAGGGTGGGTGTGACCGAGATGCCCGCACGGGCCACCGTGCCGTAGGTGAAGTCCGGGCAGGTGTCGGTGATCGAATCGCGGCTGCGCTGAAAGGCCGGCAGACGAGAATAGGTGGCCTGGTAGGCGTTCACCGCGCCGACGATGGTCTTCATGTCGGCCCGGGTCATGGCCACGCGAGCCTTGGTTTTGCTGATTGCAATGGCCGGCAGGATCATTCCGGCCAGGACGCCGATGATGGCAATGACGGTCAGTAACTCGATGAGCGTAAACCCGCGCTGCCGAATGACGGGACGCGGGGCGGTGCGTTGGAGGGTGGTCATGGCGTTGAAGTGCCGGGCTGTGCCCGAGCCCCGGGCGGATGTCAAGCCGGCGCACCGGCGATCCGCTGTTCTTCGGGCGACACCGGTCCGCCCACAGGTCGAAAGCCGGGTCCCGGTGGCGGACTTTTGGGAAAATCGCATGAGGCAGCGCATGAGTCAGTCCTTCCAGTTGCCGAAGAATCGGTATTCGTTGGTTCCATTGACGGTCCGTCCGGTGGCCCAGATGGCCCACAGATCAAAGCTGGCCGGGTTGTTAGTCGGCCGGGTGGAGACGTAATGCCAGGGGTTGATCTCACGCAGGCGCGGGTCGGTGGTCACCGTGCGCAACGGCGCCTGGTCCAGCCACTTGCGCGGCCAGTCCACCGGCACGGCCAGCAGCTCGATGTCGTTGGCGCCGGACAAGCGGATTTCCCGGATTTGCCGCGGCCGGAGGTCGCGTAGGTAGGCGCGCGGCCGCTCCGGGTACACGGCGGAGTTCACGAACCCGCCCCGGCCAAAGGCGCTTTGAATTTCCGCCGCGGTCACCTGCTCGGAGCGGTCCACGGTCAGGTACACGTTGCCGTTGTTGGTGCTGTAAGTGCCGACCAGCTCGTAAAAGAGCGGATGCACGGCGGGGTTGACGTTCACCCCGTTGCGGGCATTGTCCGGCGGATACTGGTTGAGGTCGGCCCTGTAGTTCTCGATGGCGGTGACCAATTTGCCCAGCTCCGCTTGGATGCTGGATTCCTTGGCCTTGCGACTGGCCACGCCCGCCAGGCCGGCCCCCAGCGTGGCCAACAGCGCTATGATGGAGATCACGGTCAGCAGCTCGATGAGGGTGAAGCCGCGGGGCCGGGCTGCGAAGGTTGCCGTCCGAAGGGCGGGCCGCCGGCGGCAACAGAATTGGGCGTGGTGGTGGTTCATGACAAGGACGGCGGCGGAGGCGGTCATCGCTCCCGCATCTCGCGCTCCAACCGTTCGCTGAGCCATTGTTTGATCATGCTCTGGTAATTCAAGTACCGGGACCGGGCCAGACGCTTGATCCGGGCCAGCATCCGCGGGTCCATGCGCAATGTAATAGTGACGGATTCATTGCTGTCTGCCGCGGCGGCCACCGCCGCTTCCATCAGCCGGAGGTCCGCCTGGGTCTCTGCCCAGAAGGCCGCTTCGGCCTGTTCACTGTCAAACAGCGGCACCTCCTCCCAGCTCGTGATCACGTTCATGGGCGGGAGCCGCCGTGCGGCAACGCCGCGATCCCCGTTTTTTGCCGCATTTACTGGGCCAACATCTGGTTGAGCTTGCGCTGGTAAAAGAAATTTTCCTCGGGCGTGAAGGGCCGCGACAGAATCACCCGCACGACCCGACCATTGGTGCGGTACACGCTGAACAACCCCGTGCCTGAAGCCGACCGGCCGAGATTGAAAAAACGCGCCTGCACCGAGAACCGGGAGGAATCGGGGAGCAACCGCACGGCAAAGGGGTCCTCAAACGACTCTTCGATGTCGCGGGTCGTCAGACCTCCAGACAGATCAAAGGGCGGGTTGTTCCAGTCAAATTCCATCGGGAGCCGGTAAACTCAAAGTCAGTGCATTGTATTTACAGCGTATTTACACAACCAGCCTGCTGGTGTCAAGGGGTTTGTTTGAAAAATGCGGGGGCAGGGAGCCACTATCCCGATTCTTTTCACCCCCCTCTGGGGAATTGCGATCCAAGCCAACCTTGGACGATCAGCTCCGCCGTGCAAAGGCGGGGAAAGATGTTGCCGCGCGGGTGGGAGCAATTTACGCTGACCCGCATCTCGCACCGGGCGGGGTCCGGACGGCCGCGGAATCGCCGCACGCTTCTGCCTTCCGGGCACTGCTTCCGCGCGGGGAACCGTTCCACGTGCGCGGTTAGCTCAGTGGTAGAGCACTTCCTTGACACGGAAGGGGTCAGAGGTTCGAGTCCTCTATCGCGCACCAACTTCTCGATTCGATCATGACCTCGCGACTAGCCAACCAATGGGTGTTGATTACCGGCGCCTCTTCCGGCTTTGGCGCGGCGGCGGCGCGCGCGTTTGCCGCGGCGGGCGCCCGCCTGCTTCTGGGGGCCCGGCGGCTGGAACGCCTGGCGGAAGTGGCCGCGCAGTGCCGTCAGGCCGGCGCGCCCCAGGCCCTGTATCACGCGCTGGATGTCACCCAGACCGCCAAGGTTGCCGCCTTTGCCGACTGGGTGCGCACCATGGCCGGGCGGGTGGATGTCCTGGTCAACAACGCGGGCGGCGCTCACGGCTTGGACCCGGTTGAAGAGGGCAGCGACACCGACTGGGAGGCGATGCTCCAGACCAATGTGCTGGGCACGCTCCGCATGACCCGCGCCATCCTGCCCCTGATGAAGCCGCACCCGGGGGGCATCATCATCAACATTGGCTCGGTGGCCGGCCGGGAGGCGTATGCTGGCGGCGCGGCTTACTGCGCGGCCAAGGCCGGCGTCCTGCAGATCACCCGCGCGCTGCGCGAGGAGTTGTGCGGCACCGGCCTGCGCGTGGGCACCGTGGACCCCGGCCTGGCCGAAACGGAGTTCTCGTTGGTCCGTTTCAAAGGCGACCGCGCCCGCGCGGCCCGCGTGTACCAGGGGATGACCCCGCTGACGGCGGAGGACGTGGCGGAGGCCCTCGTCTGGGTGGCCAGCCGCCCGCCACACGTCTGTGTGGATGAGCTGGTCATCAAACCCACCGACCAGGCCTCGATACACCGGATTCACCGCCGGCCTCCGCCCGGATCATGCGCGGGTGTGTGATTTTCAATCCCGCCGCCCGCGGGCATCGCGCCCGCCGCTTCCGGGCCATGCTGCGCGCGGACGCCGCGGACTTTGATCTCCAGATCACCGACGGCCCGGGTCACGCCATCGAGCTGGCGGCAAAGGCCTGCCAACGCGGGTGCGAAACGGTGGTGGCAGCCGGCGGAGACGGCACCCTCAGCGAGGTCGTTGAAGGCATGGCGCGCGTGGCGGGGGCGCTGGAGCGCGCCCGGTTGGGAATCGTGCCCCTGGGAACCATCAACGTTTTCGCGCGCGAGCTGGGGCTGCCCCGCCGTCCGTCCGGGGCGTGGGCGGTGATTCGCGCCGGGCACGTGCGTCGGGTGGACCTTCCGGCGGTGGAAGTGACTGTCGCGGGGCAACGGCGTCTCCGGCGCTTTGTGCAACTGGCCGGCGCGGGGCTGGATTCCCGCGCGGTGGCGCGGGTCAATGAGCGCTGGAAAAAATGCCTGGGACCGCTGGCCTACGTCCTGGCCGGACTCCAGGCCATGACCGGTCCGCAGCCGCGCGTGACCGCGCGGATCGGCGAGCGGACCTGCACAGGCACGTTGGTGCTGGTGGGCAACGGCGCGCGCTATGGCGGGGAGGTGCGCATGTTTCCCGGCGCCCGTCTGGACGACGGGCGATTGCACATGCGGGTGTTTCCCCGGGTCACAGTATGGACGCTGGCGCGGTTTGCCGGGGCCTGGTTAACCGGAGGCGCCGTGGGCCGGCGCGCCGCGCTGAGCCTGCAGGCAGAAGCGTTGGAAATTGCCAGCACTGAGCCCCTGCCGGTGGAGGTGGACGGCGACAATGTCGGCGCCACGCCCGGGCGCTTTACGATCTGTCCCTCGGGACTGCGCGTGCTGGCGCCGTGAGTCGTGCCGGGCGCCGGTCGGCGGCGCGTTTACTCCGGAGGCTTGGAGCCCCACCCCACGCCGTCGGTGCCATCCAACGCAGCGAGCAGCGCGTACTCGAAGGCCGCGGCCATTTCCATCAGCGGCAGGTACCGGGCATTTTTCGGGGTGAGTCGGGGTCGCTGGCCCGCGTCGGGGTCCGGACAGCCCAGGTGGATCCAACTGCCCACACGCACGTCGTTGAGCACCTGCAGCAGCCATTCCATCTCCTCGCGGGTGAACCGGGCGCGCACTCCCTCCTGGTGCTCGAGGAACCGGCGTGCGTCGGCCAGGAATTCCTCGACCCGGCGACGGTTTTCGGCTTTGAGGGCGGCAAGCGTTTCCCGGAGCAGGGCCTGAGCGTCGGTTTGCGACGGGTTGGGCGCGGTCGCGCGGGTGACCTGATGATGTTCCAGGGGGATCACCGGGTAGGCGCGCAGGACTTCACAGAAGACGAGGTGCTCGCGCCGGCCGAACTGAAATTCATGGCAGCCCTCCACCTGGCGGACCAATTTCATGCCTCGTCGCGCTCGATGGTGGCCTGGAGTCCGTAGGCTTGCAGCTTGTGTACGTAAAACTCGGCGCGTTCCAGACTGCCGCGCTCCAGCACGCTGCGGCCTTTGTGATGGACCTCGAGCATGTGTTGCTCGGCCTTGGGTTTGGGCCAACCGAAGACGGTCATAAAGACGTGGGTAACATAGACCATGAGGTTCACCGGATCGTTCCAGCATACGACCAGATAACCCGGCTCCCGCTTGCGGCGGCTGTCGGTCTGGTTGTCGGTGTGGATTTCCGGCCGGGTCAAGGGCGCCTCAACTTCTGCCATGTCCGAAGCCTAGCCGCGGCCGGGACGGAATTCAATCTCCCGCCGGCGCGGTCGGGGTCCGCCCGGCCTGCCCCGCCGCCGGACCGACCGGGTGGAAGTTTTGAGTCGCGGTCTGCTTAATCCGCCGCTTGGGTTTGCGTGTTCCCGGACCCCGCGTATTCTCCCGGTCATGCAAACCCGGATTATTTGCCCTGCCTGTCTGTTGTCTCTGGCCGCGGCCGCCGTGGCCGCGGCCGATTGGCCCCACTGGCGGGGGCCGGATTACACTGGCGCCAGCACCGCCACCAATCTGCCCGTCACCTTTGGTCGGTCGGAAAACGTGCGCTGGGTCGCGGACCTGCCCGGTCCCAGCGCGGCCACCCCCATCCTGTGGGGACACTACGTTTTTGTGTCCTCGACCGATCGGGAGGCCCGCACGCTGGTGGCCTTGGCGCTGGACCGCGCCACCGGGCGCATGCTCTGGCAGCACCCGATTGCCGAGGGCACGGAGCGAGACAACTTGAGCAACTATGCCAGTCCCTCGCCGGTGACCGACGGCCAGCGGGTGTTCTTCTTTTACGGCCAGGGCGATCTGGCGGCCTTTGATCTGGCGGGCCGGCGCCTGTGGCAGCGGTCCCTGGCCCGGGATTATGGCGAATTTGCCTTCCTCTGGACCTTCGCCAGCAGTCCGTTGCTCCATGATGGCCGCCTGTACATTCAGGTGCTGCAACGGGACGTGCCGGTCAACGGCCGTGGGCGGCCGGGCCCCAACGGCCTGATTGATTCCTATCTGCTGGCGCTGGACCCGGCCACCGGGAAGGAGTTGTGGCGGGTGATCCGACCCAGCGATGCGGTGGCCGAGTCCCGCGAGTCGTTCGCGTCGCCGGTAGTCCTCCGGCATGGGGGCCGCACGGAAATCCTCGTCATCGGTGGCGACTGCATCACCGGTCACGACCCGGCCACGGGTGCTGAGCTGTGGCGCTGGGGCACGTGGAATCCCACCAAAATACCGCACTGGCGGCTGGTACCCTCCCCGGTGGCCGGTGAGGGCATTATTCTGGCCTGCGCGCCCAAGCGCGATCCCATATATGCGCTGGCCGCCGGCGGGCAGGGGCGTCTGAGCGATACCGCCGTGGTCTGGAAATCCGACCAGCAACGCAATCTGACCAGTGACGTGCCCACGCCGCTGTTTTACCTGGGCGACTTTTTCATTCTGAGCGATCTGCGGAAGACTCTGGCGCGGGTGGAGCCCCGCACCGGACGGGTCAAGTGGGTGATGGAAACCCCGGGCAACGCCAAGTACGAAGCCTCGCCCACCGGCGCCGACGGGCGCATTTACCTGATGAACTTTCGTGGCGACGTGGTGGTGGTGGACGCCGCCGACGGCCGGGTGGTGCACCGCGCGGAAATGGGTGACCCGGGCGATGACCGTATCCGCTCGACCGTCGTGGCCGACGGGCGGGAGCTGTTCATCCGCACCCACCGCAAACTCTATTGCGTGGCGGCGCCCTGATTTGCCAAGCTGCGGCGCCGCTGCATGAAAGCCGCGTTCATCACCGCCACCGGCCCCCCGGAGGTTATCCAGTACGGCGAATTCCCCGATCCTGGCCCGCCCACCGGCGCCCGCCTGCGGATCAGGGTCCGGGCCGTCGCGGTCAATCCCATTGACACCTACCTGCGCAGCGGGTCGGTGAAGATGGACCTGCCCACTCCCTTCATCCTGGGCTGCGATTTCGCCGGCGTGGTCGAGGCGGTGGGACCTCAGGTCACGCGTTTCGAGCCGGGCCAGCGCGTCTGGGGCAGTAATCAAGGTCTGCTCGGCCGGCAGGGCACCTTCGCCGAATACATCCTCGTGGACGAGTGCTGGGCCTATCCCACGCCGGACAACGTCAGCGACGAGCAGGCCGCCGCCATCGCCCTGGTGGGCATCACCGCTCACCTCGGCCTGTTTGCGCACGCCGGGCTTCAGCGCGGAGAAACCCTCTTCGTGAACGGCGCCAGCGGCGGCGTCGGCTCCACCGTGGTCCAGATGGCCAAACTGGCCGGCGCCCGGGTCATTGCCGCGGTGGGCAGCCCCCAAAAAGCCGAGGCCGTACTGAACCTGGGCGCCGATTACGCCATCGTGTACCGCGAGGTCGAGCCCGACCGTGCCCTGCGCAAGATCACCCCGGGCGGGGTGAACGTGTGGTGGGAAACCACCCGCGAGCCGGACTTCGACAAGATCATCGGCGCGCTGGCCAGCCGCGGGCGGGTGATTCTCATGGCCGGGCGCGACGCGCGTCCGCCCTTTCCGGTCGGGCCGTTCTACGTCAAGGGCGGCGCCATCCACGGCTTTGTCATGTTCTCAGCGCACCCGGACGAGCAACGCGAGGCGGCGGAGGACATCAACGAATGGCTGGCCGCCGGCCGGCTCAAGCCGCGGATTGACCGCGTGCTCCCGCTGTCCGAGGTGGTCGAGGCCCACCGGCTGCAGGAAAACAGCACGATTCGCAAGAGCGGCGAAGTCTCCGGAAAAATCGTGCTCCGACTCTGAAGCGGACGCTCAGCGGCCAAAGGCCCGCCGCAGCAGGGCAATGCTCTTGGGCACCGCCACCTCCGGGTCCTCCCGGCCCTCCATTTCCAGTGACACGTACCCCGTGTAGCCGGCCTCGCGCAGGATGCGCGCGATGCGCCGGTAGTTCAGGTCCAGCGTGTACCACTCGCCCCCGCCGTAGTAGGTCTTGGCTTGGACAAACACGGTCTTGGGCGCGACCTGCCGGATTTTATCGTAGGGGTCCTCGAGGAAGTTGCCGGTGTCCAGCAGCACGCCCAGCCAGGGTGAGGGAATGGCATTGACCAGACGCAGGAGCCCCTCCGGCGTGCGGGTCAGCCCCCAGTGATTTTCCAGGGCCAGAATCACACCGCACTGCTCGGCCCGCGGCAGGCATTGTTCGATGCATTCCTGACACCAGCGGAACCCGTCGTCTTCCGTGTAGCCGGGCAGCACGGGTTCCACCCCGCGGGCCTTCATGAGGTCGTCGAAGTTGGGAATCGTGTTCCAGCGTCCAGAGTTGAGGCGGATGCAGGGCACACCCAGTTCGTAGGCCATCTCGATGCACTTGTGCGTGTGCTCGACCTGCTGGCGGCGATAGTCCGGGTCCGGGTCCACAAAATCTTGGTGGATCGAGAGCGCCACCAGGTCCAGCCCCAGGCGGAAGGCGTGACGCTTGAGCCGGCGCAAGTAGGCGCGGTGTTCGGGCGTCAGCGGCGCCTTTTCCGGGAGGTCCATCTGGCGGTGCAACAGGTCCACCCCTTCCACCCCGATCACCGCCGCCTTCTCCATGACCGTCTCCACCGGCACGCGCGGGGTTCGGAAATGCCAGTAGGAATAAGTGGCGATGGCGAGTTTGATGCGGGGGCGGGCGCCCGCGGCGGACGCCGATTGCGCCCGGGTGACCGGCGCGGCCAGAGCCAGGCCGGCCGCCCCCAAAAAGGCGCGACGGGTCAGCCTCAGGCGGTGGGACGGGGCAAACGACGGGGTTTTCATGTGACGCGCGAGGGAACTTACCTTCGGAACCGGCGAAAACAATCAGAACCTGCCCGGGGCCCGACTGGCCTGGTTTCGGAAGTGCCTGAGAAACCGTTTGACTAACAGGAGCCCGCGACTATCCTCACGGCTGGATTAGGTGTGACCCAACAAACTCCACGGAAATGAAGATGAGCACGGCAAGTCGGTGCTGCGCCTTGGTGGCGACAGCAGTTTTGGCGCTTCTGGCAGCGGGCTGCACAGCCCAACAGCAACAAGCCCGGAGCACCCCCCTCCCCCCGGCCCCCGCGGCGGCCCCGGCTGCCCCTGCGGCCCACGGAAAGGCAGCGGCTTTCCCGACCGGAAATCCGCAGACCAGCGTCCTGTTGGTCGAGCAGATCGCGCCCAGCGAAGTGCTCGTCGGACAGCCGTTCGAGGTCGTTTACAAGGTCAGCAACCTCACCGACCTGCTCGTTCAGGACGTGAAGCTGCATGCCCACGCCGCCCGGAATTTCCGCGGCGAAGACGCCAGCCCTGAGCCCGACGAAATGCGTGACGGGGAGGCCCTGTGGGTCCTGGGCGACCTGCCACCCCGGGAATCCCGCATCATTCGCGTGCGCGGCAGCGCCCTCGAGGAGGGTACCACCTCCGGGTGTGTAAGCGTCTCCTTCAATCCCGTCCTGTGCGACACCATCCGGGTCGTCAAGCCCGCCATTCAGCTTGCCAAGTCCATGCCGGCGCAGGTTATTCAGTGCGATCCCATACCAATCCGGTTGGTGGTGCGCAACGCTGGCAGCAGCCCGCTAACCAATGTGCGGGTCACCGACTCCCTGCCCAACGGCCTGGCCACCGAATCCGGCCAGACCAGCGTGACCTTTGATGCCGGCACTCTCGGGCCGGGGGACTCGCGCGAATTCACCTTCAACGCCCTAGCCAGCCGCACCGGCAAGTTCACCAACCCCGCGCGCGCCACCAGCGCGGAGGGGGTGGAGGCGTCCGCCGAGGCTTCCATTTCCGTGGTCAAGCCGGCACTGACCGTGGCTTGCGACACGCCGCCCGAGATGGAGGTGGCCGGCCAGCGGTTCACCCAGTACTTCGGTCGGCCGTTTGAGGTGTGCTGGACGATCAAGAACCCCGGCGACGCCGTCTCCGCCAACACCATCCTGGAGGTGCCCGTGCCGGAAGGCCTGACCTACCGTTCGGCCACCGAAGGCGGCTCCCTCTCAGGGTCCACCGTGGTCTGGAACCTTGGCACCTTGGCGCCGGAGGCCACGCGCAAGGTGTGCGCGACCTTCGTGGCCGCGAATGCCGGCAACTTCACCTTCAATGCCACTACCCGGGGCGCGTGCGCCACGCCCGCCTCCACGACTTGCAGCATTCGCATCCAGGGCATCAGCGCCATCCTCGTCGAGGTGGTGGATGATCCCGACCCGATTCAAGTGGGTGAGGAAACCACCTATACCATCCGCATCACCAACCAGGGCGGCGGTCTGGACCTGAAGGATGTGGTGGTGAAAGCCATCTTCCCGGAGGGTTTGGAGCCGGGCGCCGCCTCGCACGGCGCGCAGACGGTGGGCAAGACCGTGACCTGGCCCGCAGTCTCCAATCTGCAGTTGCGGCAATCGCTCGTCTATACGGTCAAGGGCCGCGCGGTGCGCTCGGGTGACAAACGCCTCCAGGTCGAGGTGACCACTCGCGATCGCCCGACGCCGATCATCGAGATCGAGTCCACGACCACTTACTAAACCGGTGGTGACTTGCACGAAGGGCTGACCCGCGGGTCAGCCCTTCCTTTTTTCCATGGCGCGCTTCGTTGCCGTTGCCGCCTCCCTGCTCGGCGTGTTGCTGGGGCTCGCCGCCTGCCAATCTCCGGGTCGCGTGACACCGCCGGCATCCGGCGATTCCGCCCGGGGCGGAGAGGAGACCCGGATTCTGGCTCTGACCGAAGCCCTAGAACGGTTGGACCGCAGCGTGCCCCGCGAAGAAGCCGCCGCGCTGGCCCGGGCGGCGGTAACCACCGCCCGCCAACTGGCCGAGGATTACGCCGCGGTGAAACCGGCCTGGTTTCACAACACGCTGGTCAATCTCGGATTGCGGCGGCGCGGACTCTGTTACCACTGGGCCGATGACCTCGCCCAACATCTGGCCGGGCTGCCACAGCGCCGGCTCATCATCCGTCCCATCGTCGCCCGCGCTGGAACCCGACGCGAACACAACGCGCTGGTGGTGCACTTGGTCAATCGCCCGCCGGAAACCGGCCTTGTCCTCGACGCCTGGCGTTACGGCGGCCGCCTCTACTGGGGGCCCTTGAAGACAGACAAATACCCCTGGCGTCCGGCCGACTAGCGGACTTCCACCGGATCCCTCCCGCAGCAGCGCTCCGGCCGCAAAGACATCTGCGCCTACCGGCGACCTCGAACGAAAACTGCCACGCTGCGCGGCCGTTGAAGCGGGCCGGAGCCGGCCTCAAGGGGTGCGGATGTCCAACACGGCAAGCCCTTTCAACAGGTCCAACGCCCGTTGCAGCACGGGATCGGTGATTCGGGGCGTGGCAAGAGGTTCTTCACGGCGCGGTCGCGGCAGGTTCCCCTCCATCCCCTCCCGGTGCAGGCGCACAAGGTCCGCTTCCGTCAGCCGCGGCAGGCGCGCGGGCGCGCGGGCGGTGGCGGGCGCGCTCGCAAAATACGGGTCCTCGGCATAGCGCTGTTCGTCCGCCAGCGGGACTTCCACCCGAATGTCCGGCGTCACCCCTGCCGTGGTCAGGGTTTTGCCGCCCGGGCCCACCCGGACCGGGGCCACGGCCACGCGCAGTTGCTGGCCGGTGCTGAGCGGGAAGTTTTGGTACACCGAGGCCTCGCCGGCCGTGGCCGATCCGAGCAGCAACCCCGCGCGGATTTCCCGCAGAACCGCCGCCAGCGCCTCGGCCGCGCCGCGGGTTTCGCGGTTGATGAGCACGGCCAACCGCAGCGCCAGCGCGTTGGTTTTGGTCGTGGCCCGCACCGCGCGATTGCCCCATTCCAAAAGTGGCTGGGCTTCGCTGGCAAACAGGTCGGCCACGGCCGCCGCCGCGGCGTAATCCTCGCCCCCGGCAAATCGCAGGTCCAACACCAGCCCGTGGAGGCGGCCGTCGGTGTCCCACCCGGTCAAGGTGTTTTGGATGGCCTCGGCCAGTCCTTCGGCCACTCGCCCCACTCGGAGGCAGGCGATCGCCTCCTCGAACAGGTTGGTTCGGGCCAACAGCGGCTTGGCGTTCTCCGCGTTGTCAGCCTCGGCGGAAAGCAGCAATACGCGCGGCCGCAGGCGGTCGAGCAGGCCGGACACGGCCGCGGCGTTCAACTCGGCCTCCGTGCAGCCGCTCAAATGCGCCCGCACCAGTCCCAACACTTCGTCCAGGGGCGGCGGTTCCTGCGGCCGTCCCGGCACCAGCACGGCCAGCGCCGCCAGACCGGCGCCCCAGCGCAACCTGCGTGTCATGTCGCCAGCCTAGCATGATGCCCGGTGCGGACGCGAATTTTCTTTGCCCGAACCGCCGCCCGGCCCATGCTCGCGGCATGGGATCGCGACGCGAAGCGCGCGAGCGCGCCGTTCAATTCCTCTTCCAGCACGACCTGAACCCTGCCGACGACCTGGACGCGGCTTTGGAACGCTTCTGGGACGCCCAACGGGCAGCCGCGCTGGATGACAACCGCCCGGGGCCGCGGCCCGGCGAGGACACGCCCCTGCCGCCGCCCACCGCCGAGGAGGCGGCCGTGCGGTTGTTTGCCGACACCCTCATTCGCGGTACGCTCGAGCACCGCGACGAGATTGACCGGCACCTGCAACAACACGCCAAAAACTGGTCGCTTCACCGGATGGCCACCGTGGACCGGAACATTCTGCGGCTGGCCGCCTATGAGATCCTTTACCGCCACGACATCCCCCCCGCGGTCAGCATTAACGAAGCAGTGGACATCGCCAAAAAATACTCCACCGAGGACAGCGGCCGCTTCGTCAACGGCATCCTCGACAGCCTCCGCAAGGAAATCCTCCGCCCGGCCCGGCACGCCGTTTGAACCCGTCCGGCCGTTCCCCATCATGTTTGCCGACCTGCATCTGCACACCCATTTCTCCGATGGCACCTACTCGCCGGAAGAGCTGGCTGCGGAGGCCCGGCGGCGGGGGATTTCGGCCCTAGCGCTCACCGACCACGACAGCATGGAGGGCTGTGCGCGCGCCGCCGCCGCCTGCGCCCGGCACGGGATGGAATTCGTCCCCGGCATCGAACTCACCGCCGAGCACGCGGGCGCCGAGATGCACATCCTCGGCTACTTCCTCGACCCCGCTCATCCCCGCCTGGGTCGGGAGCTGGCCCGCTTTCAACAGACCCGCCAGGAACGCATCCGCGAAATGGTGGCGCGGCTCAATCAACGCGGCGTGGCGCTGCGAGCCGAGGCGGTGTTCGCCCTGGCCAACTGCCGGTCGCCGGGGCGGCCTCACGTGGCGCGCGCCCTGGTTCAGAAGGGGGTTTGCCGCTCGCTGGACGAGGCCTTCGAACGCTTCCTCAAAAAGCACCGCCCCGCCTGGGTGCCGAAATACAAGATCTCCGCGCGTCACGCTATCGAACTCATTCACGACGCCGGCGGTCTGGCGGTGTTGGCCCATCCGGGCTTGAACCGCAACGACGACGTGCTGCCCGATCTGGTGGGCGCCGGTCTGGACGGCCTCGAATGCTGGCACTCGAAACATACCGAGGCCCAGGCGGCGCATTACCTGGACCTGGCCCGGCGGCACCGCCTCCTGGTCACCGGCGGCTCCGACTGCCATGGGACCAGCAAGGGCCCGCCCCTGCTGGGCAGCGTGCGGCTGGGGTGGGACTACTTCCTGCAGCTCAAGGCGGCCGCACAGCGGTCCGGCGCTGCGGTTTGACTTGCCCATGGGATTCCTGCAACGCCTCAAAGACGGACTGGCCAAAACGCACGCCCGCCTGGCGCACGAAATCCGGCGCATCGTCACCCGTTCGCCCCGGCTCACCGGCACGTCGCTCGAGGAACTCGAAGCCGCCCTGCTCGGCGCGGACCTCGGCCTGGCCATGACCCGGGAAATCGTCGCCGCCGTCAAATCGGCCTACGAAACCCAGGGCCGGTCGGGTCTGGATGTGCTGGCCATCGCCCAACAGCAAATCGAGCGCAGTCTCGCCGGCGCCGACCCCGCGTTGCGCCGCGCACCCGGGGGGCTCACCGTGGTCAGCGTCGTGGGCGTCAACGGCACGGGCAAGACCACCACCTGCGCCAAGCTCGCCCACCGCGTGCAGACCGCGGGCGGGACGGCCGTGCTCGCGGCGTGCGACACCTTTCGCGCCGCGGCCATTGAACAGCTCAAGCTCTGGGGACAGCGGCTCCAGGTGCCGGTGATCGCCGGCGGTTACCATGCCGATCCCGCCGCCGTGGCGCATGACGCCGTGGCGGCCGCCCGCGCGCGCGGGGCGGACTACCTGTTTCTGGACACCGCCGGACGACTGCACACCAAGAGCAACCTCATGCAGGAACTGCAAAAGGTGCATCGCGTGGTGGCCCGCCAGCTTCCCGGCGCCCCGCACGAGACCCTTCTGGTGCTGGACGCCACCACCGGGATGAACGCGCTGAATCAGGCGCGCGAGTTTCACAAGGCCGTGGCCCTCACCGGCCTGGTCGTGACCAAGCTCGACGGCACCAGCAAGGGCGGCATGGTCGTGGCCATCCAGAAAGAACTGGGGCTGCCGGTCAAATTCATTGGCGTGGGCGAACAGCCCGAGGACCTCCAGCCCTTCGATCCGCAAGCCTACGCGGCAGCCCTCTGCAGCTCCGCGGACTGAGCGCGCCGCGCGGCTTGGACTTGATTTCCGGCGGGGGCTCGGGTTGCCTTGCTGCGCGATTCCCAATTCCACCCTCAATCCACACCGCATATGGGCAAGGTTTACTTCGGCATCAACCTGGAGTTCGTCCGCCACGCAGACAAACCCTTCGAGTGGGGCGTGCGCAGGGCCGCCGAGATCGGCTACACCCACGTGGAACCCATGGTCCACTGGGGCCGCGAGCTATTGAGCGAGGCCGGCTACTTCCACAGCGTCTCGATGCTGGACGACCCGCTCCGCGTCCGGCGCGCCTGCGAACAGGCCGGCGTGAAGCTTTCCGGGCTGTCCGCGCACACCCCGCTGACCCGGCCGGAGATCGGCGTCGAATACCTCAAGCAGGCCATCCGCTTCGCCGCCGAGTGCGGCGCGCCGGTGGTCAACACCGACGAGGGCCCCAAACAGCCCTGGACCACCGAGGCGGAGGATTTCACGCTGATGCGCTACACCCTCATGGAAGCCGCGAAAGTGGCCGAGCCGCGGGGGATTCTTATCGGCCTCGAATGCCATCAGCAGTACAGCAGAACCCCGGAGGGCCTGGACCGGATTTACAAGCTGGTCAAAAGCCCGGCCCTGGGCATCAACTTCGACACCGGCAACGCCTTTCTCTGCGGGTACGATCCCATCCGGTGGCTGCGGCGCGTGGTCAAGCGGCTGGTCCATCTCCACGCCAAGGACATCTCGGTGGAACACGGCGCGGCCGAGCGCGGCAAGGTGACCGGCACCCCCGTGGGTTGCGCCTGCGGCGACGGCGTGGTGGACTGGAAGAAGGTCATCGAAATCCTCCGCCGCGATTGCCCGCGCGACATCGTGCTGTCGGTCGAGTGCGGCACCATTGAACAGGCCGAGCGTTCCCTGCGGCACTTGCGGAGTCTGGTGTGACCGCCCGGACGCCGGGGCGAATCCCTTCGCCCCGTGGGCCCCGGTCTTTCCGCCCCGTGCGCGTCAGTCTGGAACAGGTCACCAAGCGGTACGGCAGCACCCGGGCGCTGCATGAGTTCAGTGCCGTGTTCGAGCCGGGCGAGGTGATTGCGGTCATCGGCAACAACGGGGCGGGCAAGACCACGCTGCTCCGCGCCCTGGCGGGGATCGTGGGGCCGGACGCGGGCCGCATCCGCTTCGACGGCGAGGACTTCGAGCGCAACCGGCTCGACCAGCGCCGGCGGTTCTGGTTTTTGCCGGACTTTCCGCCCCTGTTGGATGGAGAAAATGTGCTGGCCAACTTGAGCCTCATCCTGCGGCTGTTCGAGGCCGACCGTCCGGGCATCGAACAGCAGGTGCTGGCGCTGCTGCGGGAATTCGATCTGGTAGGGCTGGCGCACGCGCCGGTGGAAACGCTCTCGCGCGGCCAGGCGGACAAGGTGGCCCTCACGGCGCTGATCTGCGCGGACCCCGAGTTGTGGCTGCTGGACGAGCCGTTCGCCTCGGGCATGGACCCAACGGGAATCGCGGTGTTTCGGCGGGAGGCCCGGGCCGCGGCCGGTCGCGGGCGGACGGTGATTTATTCCACGCAGTGGCTGGAATCGGCCGAACGGCTGGCGGACCGCCTGTGTGTGATCCATCGCGGACGGCTGATCGCCTTTGGCACGCTGGCGGATTTGCGGGCACAGGCCGGCAGCGGGGCGACCGAGCTGGAAACCTTGCTGCTCCAACTGGTCCGTTCCGATTCATGACGGCGTCCGGTTCGGGAAATCTGTATCGGCGCCTGCGGCCGCAGGTGCGCGCCGCGCGTCGCCGGAATGCCGAGTGGCGGCGGCAGGCGCGTCAGGTGCGGTGGAACCGACTCCGAGCGGCGGTTCGCTCCGTCCTGCTGCTGGTCCTGGTTGTCTGGCTTGCGGGGGTGGCGGTCCGGCCGGTGATTGAGTTCACCGCCGCGAACCCCGTGCCGGAGGGACTGGTGCGCTTGTATCTGGCGATGGTCAGCCTTGCCGGCGTGATTTTGACCGCCGCCGCGTTGGCGGCTCGCCTGTTCTCTGATTCCGCGCTGAGCGTGCTGGCGCTGTTGCCCATTGCGGAAGACCGAATAAAGCGGCGTCAGGTCCGGGCGCTGGCCCGTGAGCTGTGGAAGCCGGTTGTGATTGCCGCCGGCACCTTGCTGCTGGCCGCGCGGGGCAGCGGTTGGACAACGGAGATGTGGGGGGCTGGCGGCGCTGGGCACCCTGATGCTCCTGATCACGTTTCTCGCTCTGGCAATTCTCAGCCTGGAGTATCCTACTCCGCAGGGCCTGGTCGCTGGAGGTTTCTGGACGATTGTTGTGCTCGTTGTTGCAACCAATACCTTTGCCTCTGTGGAGCGCTTGCGCGAGGTGGCGTGGCTGCCCACCCTGGATCGAATTGCCGACGGGCTGGCCTGGCTGTTGCCCACGGACTGGGTGATCCATCCGCTCCGGCGGGCGATGGTGGACGGGGGCCTCGCATCGGCGTGGGTCTGGGCGCCCTGGCTGGGGCTGGTGGGCTGGGCCGGCTACAGGGGATGCCGCTTGTGGCGGCAACTCCGTCCGCGCGACCGGGTCTTCTACCAGCTCGCTCACCAACTGCCGGAAGATTGCCCTCCGGAGGTGGTGGAGGCGTTTCATCACCAACTGGACCGGGCCACGGCGCCGGCGTCCGAGGTGGAAACCTTTGTCCTTTCGCGCCGGTTTCTGGAACCCACTCGACCTCCGCCAACCGATCCGCTGTGGCGCTGGTTGTGGCGGCGTTGGAATCCGCGTCAGCGGTTGTTGGCCGAATGGGGGGCGGCGGCATGGCCGCGGTGGGTACGGTTCTGGTGCGGGGCCGCCTTGATAGTGGGAATTGGTTTTGCCCTCGCGTGGGCGGGCAGAATGACGGATGCGGAGCAGGCGGGCTGGCTTGGCATGATCCTCGTCATAGCCGGGGTGGTGATAAGCCTGCCCTGGACTGCGACGTTGTCCCGGGCCACCGGCGGAAAGAACCGGAGGGGCATGGCTTGTCCCCTGGTGCTGCTGTACCCGGTCACGTTGCGGGAAGTGTTGCGGCTGGAGCGGGATTGCGCCACGGTCCGGGTGCTGCTGGTGCTGCCTCTGCTGGCGGTGGCGGGCGCGGGACTGGCCTCCCTGGCGGACGAGCCCGTGAGCGTGGGGGTGCTGATGGCGCTCAATGGGCTGATCCTGTTCTTTGGCGTACGCAGCCTGGGCCGGGCGGTGTGGTGCTGGCGCGGGGCCCCTCGCAGAGGGTTGATCTGGGTTTTGATACCCGTGACGATAGCGGCGGTAGTTATGGCGATGAGTTTCGCGATCATCAGCTTTATCATCAGCTCTGAGGGGCCTGGCGTTGGCGGGGCGCTGTTCAGCCTGCTGGCCTGGGGCATTGGGGAACTGTACGCGCGGGGGGTGATCTGGCTCTGGTCCTGGCGCTGGTTTGACGCGCCGAGTCAGCGGCGGGGCGTGTGCGCCAAGCGCCCGCCGACGAGGAAGGCGGGCGCTCTCGCCCGATGCGCGGGCGCGTGAGTACGCTCCAGCCATGCGCGTCCCAATTTCCATCCGGCTCGGGGCATCCCTGGCCTTCTGCCTGAACCTGCACGCCGCCGCGCCACTGGCTCTGCACCCCGAAAACCCGCACTATTTCCTCTGGCGCGGGCAGCCGACCATCTTGATCGGCTCGGGCGAGCATTACGGCGCGGTGCTGAACCTGGATTTCGGTTTCCGCAAATACCTCGACACCCTGGCCCGGGACGGCCTGAACCACACCCGCACCTTCACCGGGGTGTATTGCGAGCCGCCGGGCGCGTTCAACATCGCCCGCAACACGCTGGCGCCCGCCGCCGGCCGGTTGATTTGCCCGTGGGCGCGCAGCGACCAGCCCGGGTATCGCGGCGGCGGCAACAAGTTCGACCTCACCCGCTGGGACGAAAGCTACTTCGCCCGCCTGCGGGATTTCCTCGGTCACGCCGCCCGGTGCGGGGTGGTGGTGGAACT
>FWPU01002996.1_pt1 | contig 44274 bp, 37 predicted proteins | sample 2228361 | NCBI WGS metagenome assembly FWPU01 (sample SAMEA103939777, study PRJEB20133) | metagenome | reverse complement strand
GGGGCCGTCGTGGCTCGCTAAGCCTTCAACGTATGACTCTTTCATTCACTACACCTCGCCGGTTTGACCGGCGCACGGAGAAGCCATGAAGGCGTCCGAACATTCGCCGCCGGGGGTCGTCCCGCCCCACGTCGTCGAACGCGTCGCCGAGCTGCTCGCGCAAGCGCTGGATTTCAGGGGTCAGCCCGAAGCGCGAGTACAGGGCGAGGCCGAGCATGGCCGCGATGAGGGCGAGCTTGAGGGCCAACGTGCGCGCCAGCCCGTTGGTGGCCGACATCTCGAGCAGCGCGGCCAGCAACGCAAGCGGACCCGCCGTCAGCACGTAGATGTCGAAACGTCGGAGCATCTGCCCGACCATCTCGCCGGCCAGCCGGCGCGACGGAGCCCGCTCGAAGGCCACCGGGGCGGCGATGAACGAGAGCGCTGCGCCTCCGCCCACCCACAGGGCGAGGGCGAACAGAGACAGGAAATGAAGCAGGAACCACGTCATCGAAGGCCGCGCACCGTAGGGATCGGCGATGCCGTTGTCAAAATGTCCCCGGCGCGGTGCGAGAACGCATCTGCTGTCACATCGCGCGCGAGGTGCGAGCGGGCAGCCCGGCGGAATTCCGCACGTCCGCTGGCTGGCCTGCCCGTTGCTTGTTATTGATGGACGTTCCCCATGCGCGCCGCCGCCTTCATCGCGCTGTTCGCACTCGCGTGCGCCACGCCCAAGCCGGCGATTCCCGCGGAGAAGCTCTACTTCGCGGTCGAGGTGCGCAAGGACGGGCGGCTCGTCGGCAAGCCCAAGCTGCTCGGCGAGAGCGGCAAGGCGATTCGCGTCGAGCGGCGGCAGCCGGGCGCCGCCGAGGCCGACTACCGGCTCGTCATCGTGCCCGCTCCCGACGGCGAGGCCTTCAAGGTGAAGCTCGACGTCGCCCTTCCGGACGCGAGCGGCTCGTCGGATCTGGCGCTGCTCCACGGCCAGGAGCGCAAGGTGCGCCTCGGCGCGCGCGGCGACCTCGAGGTGAAACTGCTGCTGATGAAGGTCGACTCGCCCGAGTTCCGCGCTTTGATGGACCTTTCCGAGGCCAGCCGCAGCGCGCCGACCTCCATCTAGCGACCGTCGAATCGGGCGGAGGCGTTGCGCCTTTGCCCTATGATGGAGGTGGTGCGCTCTCTCCGGCTCCCGTGCGCGGCGGTCGCGTTGTGGGCGTTGGCCTGCGACGAAGCGCCCCCGCCTGCTCCGGATCCGGTGGCCGTGGCCGATGCTTCCGTCGGGGCCGAGCCCGAGACGCCGGCCGGCGTCGTCATCGAGGTGGTCGGCACCGTCGAGATCCGCCGCCGCGAGCGCACCGACTGGGCCATTCTGGCCGTGGGCGATCGCGTCGAGGCGGAGGACTCGGTGCGCACCGCCGCAGCTTCGGCCATGGAGCTGAAGGTCGACGACGTCAAGCTGAAGGTCCGCGAGAGGTCGGAGGTACGCGTCAAGAGGGTCTCGCGCGGCGCGCTGTCGGCCCGGGCGAAGGGCCACGTCGAGTCCACCGTGCTCGAGGGCAAGGGCGAGGTCGAGCTCGAGGCCGAGGGCTCGGACGCGGTGGTGCGCACGCGCGGAGGCCACTTCCTCATGACCGCCGACGGCCAGGGCGTGGTGGCGGTGGCCACGGTGAGCGGCCAGGTCGACCTGTCGGCTGCGGGCAAGTCGGTGTCGCTCGGCGCCGGCCAGCAGAGCCACGTCACCCCCAACGCGAAGCCGGCCGCGCCCTCGTCCGCGCTCAAGGCGGTGCTCTTGCACGTGCGGTGGCCCGAGCGGGAGACGAAGCGGGCGGTGGTGCCCGTCGCCGGCAAGGTGGACGTCGGCAGCCGGGTCGTGGTGCACGGCCGGCCGGTGACGCCGGATGCGAAGGGGAACTTCCAGGTCAAGGTGCCGCTGAAGCGCGGCAAGCAGAGGATCGCCGTCGTCGTCACCGACCGGTGGGGCCGCTCCGCCCGCGAGGACGTCGAGATCCTCATGGACAACAAGAACGACGTGAAGGTGGAAAACCGGCTGTGGGCGGACCCGCGTCCATAGTCCTGCTCGCAGTCGCGGCCGCTCCGGCGGTGAACGTGTCCGCCGAGCCGCCGTTCGTCGTCCACGGCGAGACGGCCCGCCTGGTCGTCACCACCGCGCTGCCGGGAGCTCAGCTTTCGCTCGACGCCAACGTCGGAACGGTGAGCGAGCCCAAGCGCGACGGCGCCGGCCGCTGGGTGGCCACGTACTCCTCTCCGAAGGAGCGCTACCCGCAGGTGGCGCTGGTGGTCGCGCGCGTGCAGTCGAACGGCCGGACGCAGTTCGGCTGGCTGGCAATTCCGGTGCACGGCCGGGACACGCTGAAGCTCACCACCAAGCCGGGCGCGACCACGACGGTGACCGTCTCGAGGGTCACCTTCGGGCCGCGCATGGCCGACCAGCGCGGCAAGGTGGAGATGCCGGTCGAGGTGCCGCCCGGCGTGCAGACCGGCACCGTCGCCTCCGTCGACCGGCTGGGCAACAAGAAGGTGCGCCCGGTGGACCTCGAGCCTCCGCCGTTCACCCGGCTGCACCTGGTGGCGGCGGGCGACTCGGCGAGCTGGGCCGACCTGGAGCCTCTGCCGCTCGAGGTGTTCGCCGTCAGGCCCGACGGGACGCCCCTCGAGAACGCCGCGAGCGCCATCCGCCTCGAGTCGTCCGACGGCGCGCTCGGACCGCTCACGCCCGCCGGCGGCGGCGTCTACCGCACGAGTTGGAGACCGCCCGACTCGGTGGGCGACGGCAAGGCCCAGATCCGGGCCCGGCTCGACAGCGGCGGCGAGAGCACCCTCACGGTGGCGCTGCGGCCCGGCCCGCCCGCGCGCGTCACGCTCTCTGCCGACCGCGCGTTCTTCGTGGCCGGCTCGGGGCCGGTGGCGCTCGAGGCGGCGGCCTTCGACGCGCGGGGCAATGCGGTGCCCGGCGGCGTCCGCGTGGAGGTCGACTTCGGCCGTCTCGAGGGACGCAGCTGGCAGCTGCCGGCCTGGCTGTCGGGCCGAACCTCGGCCACCGCCACCGCGCGGGCGGGGGAATCTGCGACCACGTTGGCGCTGGCGCTCTCGCCGGGGCCACCGCGCTCGGGAGAGCTGGCGTTGAGCCGGCCATCGGTGCGCGCGGGCGATGCGGGCGCCGTGGCCATCGTCACGGTGCGCGACGAGTTCGGCAACCCCATCTCCGACGCCAGGCTCGAGCCCGCCGCGACCGCCGGCCGCACGTCGAACGCGAGGGCGCTGGGCGGGGGTCGGTACGAAATCTCCTGGTCCGCCGATACCGTGGGCGAGCATCGCCTCACCGTACGCGTCGGCGAGCTCGTGCTCGAAGCGCCGGTGGTGGTGCTGCCCGGGCTCGACGGGTGGGGCGTCTCGGCGGGGCTGTACGGCGCTGGCCAGACCAACTTCGCCGACGTGCACGCCTTTTCTCCCGCTGCCGAGCTGTCGTTGAGGCTGCCGCACCTCGAGCTCGAGCTGTTGTTCCGGGCCGGCAGGCCGTCGTTCGCCGCCGTCGAGCTCTCGCCGCCGGGTACGCTGTCGCTGTGGGGGCTGATGGCGCTCGCGGGCGCGAGGTACGCGTACCCGATCACCCTGCGCGGAGCGGTGCACGCTTCGCTCGGGGCCGGCCTGCTCGGCCTCGGCGCCCGCAAGCGCTTCGAGTCGGGCGTGGAGCAGTCACCGCCCATGCAGTGGGGTCCGGTGGGACAGGCCGCGGTCGGGTACGGGCACCGGCTCGGCCCGGGCCGGTTGATGGGCGAGCTTCACGGCACCATCGCCCCGCTCGCGGCAGCCGGAGCCCAGGGGCGCGTCCAGGGCTCGGCGAGCGGAGTCGGCGCGTCGGTCGGCTACCTCGTCGAGCTGCGCTGAACCCTGGCCGCGGGGGCGCGACGAAGCTCGAGCGGCACGGCTTCACCGACCGGGCCGGCTTCCCAACCGAAGGACCTCAGCGCGACGCTGCAGCCCTCATCCAGAAGGAGGCTCGGACGTTTCTCCGGGTGGTGGGCCGGAAGCCGCCTCAGCAGGCCACCGAGCCGGCTTGGAGCCGTGAAAGACGCGCGCGGGCAACGTGCGCAGCCTCGTCACCGCGGCCGACTGACCGGCCGCGAGTTGCCGCCGCCGCGCGGCCAGTTAGCAATATTGGCAGGTGCGACCGAGGAGCGACCGTGAGGTGATGACGTACCGGAAGAAGACGCGCATCGTCCGCGCTGCCGACGGCACGCGACTCGCCTGGCACACGCACGGCGACGGCGACCTCCTCTCCGGCCGCCCCACTGTGCTGCTCACCAACGGCATCGGCACGACGGAGAACTTCTGGAAGCACCTCGTGGCCGAGCTGTCCGGCGACCATCGGGTGGTGCACTGGGACTACCGCGGCCACGGCCAGAGCGAGACGTCGCGCGGGGCCGGCTACTCGATGAGGGTGCTGGCCGACGACCTGGCGCGGGTCACCGAGGCGGTGCTGGCATCGGGAGATGGACGTCCCATGCACCACGTCTGCTTCTCGATGGGCGTTGCCGTCGCGCTCGAGCTGTACCGCACTCGGCCCGAGCTCTTGCCGTCGATGACGCTGATTGCCGGCTCGCCCGATGCGCCCGGCTCGGCGCTGTTCCCTTTCAAGGTACCTGCCGTGTCGAGGTCGCTGCGGTGGGCGCTCGAGAAGGCCACCCCGCTGGTGCCGTGCGTGGTGGCTCCTCTGGCCCGAGCGGTGATGCGTCAGCCGGTGGTGTACGACGTTGCCCGTCGCCTCGGAGCGCTCCGGGAGGGCGCCTCGCGCGAGGACGTGGATCAGATGCTTCGCGGCGTGTGCGCGATGGATGCGCTCGCCTACTGGCGGACCCTGTGCGGCCTGGCGGCGGCCCACGCCTCGGACGTGTTGCCCACCGTACGCGGGCCCGTGCAGATCATCGCGGCGGGCTGCGACATGTTCATGCCGCTCAGGCAGATGGAGCAGCTCCGAGAGGGGCTCCCCGCGGCCGAGTGGCTTGTCTTCGAGCGCGCCGGCCACGCCATTCTCCTCGAAGAGGGCGAGCGCGTGGCCAGGGCAGTGCGGGACTTCATCGCCCGCACGGAGCACGCCCGGCGCGGCGAGACGGGTCACATGGCCTGGCGCTCTCAGCGGGTCGACCGCCCTCCGTCGCCTGCACCCGGAGCCGCGATGGCCTGGCACTGAGGGCGCCGGTGAAGGAGCTCGCGAGGCCTCGATGAGGGCCGGAGCGGGTGGCTCGCATATGGCGTCGGGGAGCGGCGGGAGCGGACGGCCACGGTTGTAGGGACTCGCCGCGGCTTCGACGAGAGCCGGTGCGGACAGCCCAGGTGGCTGCCTGCGCTTGGTGCTCAGGCGCCACCGTGGAGGGCTCGCCGAGCTCGATGAGCGCCGAGGCGGGCAGCGACATGTGGCGTCGGGGAGCGGCGGGAGCGGACGGCTACGGTTGTAGGGACTCGCCGCGGCTTCGACGAGAGCCGGTGCGGACAGCCCAGGTGGCCGCCTGCGCTTGGTGCTCCAGGCGCCACCGTGGAGGAGCTCGTCGAGCTCGATGAGCGCCCGCGCCTGTTGCAGACCAGCCGATTTCGCATCACGATCGGACCGGCGAGGTCTCGCTCGGGAGTGTGACAGACGTCGCCCACAACGATGTCCTCCGCGATCCGCTCCGTCGCCCACTGCGCAGGGGGGTCGGTTCCGGCGCCTTTGTCATTGATGCGAGAACCCCATAAGAATTGAGCCCCATTTTTATGGGGTACTCGCAGTATCTACAAAGGCCGCGCAAACAGACCGTCGCTCCGCCCCATCGGGATCTCCGCACGTCGTGCAGGCGCGCGTTCGAAGGACGGCGGGCCCGCGCTGCTCGCCCAGCCTGCATCGCACAGGGGTCGCGATCGCCGGGCATCGCGACGGCAGAGACATCTTGCCGTCCCCGCACGGAAGTGGCGCGCTGCTCGGCGGCGTCTTACGTCTCGAGCACCGCCAGATCGTCCCGGTGCACCGCCTCGTCGAGGTAGCGGTAGCCGAGGATCTCCTCTATCTCGCTGCTCTTCTTCCCGGCGATGCGCCGCAGCTCGTCGGCCCCGTACGCCGCCAGCCCGCGCGCGAAGACCGTTCCGGCCTCGTCCGCCAGATCCACCGGATCGCCCTGCTCGAACCGGCCCTCCACCTTCCGCACTCCCGACGGAAGCAGGCTCTTCTTCGACTGCACCACCGCGCGGCGCGCTCCGTCGTCGACGATCACTCGACCCTTGGGCCGCAACGCGTGGGCGATCCACGCGGCCCGGGCGTGGCGACGATTGCCCGTGGGCTCGAACAGCGTGCCCACCGGCTTCCCTTCGAGCACCTCGCGCAACCGCCCCGGCGCCTGCCCCGACGCGATGACGCAGCGAATGCCGACCTCCGTCACCCTCGCCGCCGCCCGGACCTTCGTCGCCATTCCTCCGGTGCCATGCCCGCTGGTGCGCCCTCCCGCCAGCGCGAGCACCTCGTCGGTGACCGCGGGCAGCTCGGTGAGGAGCCGCGCGTTCGGGTTCTGCCGTGGATCGGCGTCGTACAGCCCCTCGACGTCCGAGAGTACCACCAGCGCGTCGGCCTCGACCAACGGCGCCACCAGCGCCGCCAGCGCGTCGTTGTCGCCGAATTTGATTTCGTCCACCGAGACGGTGTCGTTCTCGTTCACGATCGGCACCACGCCCGCATCGAGCAGCCGCTCGAACGCGTGCTTGGCGTTCAGGTAGCGCCGCCGGTCCTGCACGTCGTCGTGGGTGAGGAGCACCTGCGCCACCACGCGATTCTTCCGGGCGAAGGCCTCCTCGTATGCCTGCATCAGCCGGCTCTGGCCCACGGCGGCGCAGGCCTGCTTGCCGGGCATGTCCTTCGGGCGCGAGGAAAGCCCCAGCCGCTCGACGCCGAGCGCGATCGCTCCCGACGACACCACCACCAGCTCGCGGCCACTCGCGGCCCACACGAGGTCGTCCGCCAGCCGCTCGAAGTGTGCGCGGTGGAAGCGGCCGGTCGCGTTGGTGAGCGCTCCGGTGCCGATCTTCACCACCACGCGCCTGGCCCGTGCCAGCGCCTGCCTGCCCGTCGACATGGCGGAGAAACCTAGCGCGACCGCGGAGCACCGCCACCGGCAGATCGGTTAAAACGGTGCGGGTCCCCGCGACCAAGTCACTTTGAACGAAATCTTCGGAAACACCCTCGGCCTCAAGCAGAGCGAGCTGCGCGCGCTCCGCAACACCTACCGCCGCCGCGTCTCGCCCGACGAGATCGTCAGCCCCGAGCTGGCCCGCCACCTGACCGAGCTGGCCGCGGCCACCCACCGCCAGATTGGCGTGCTCCTCAACCGCAAGGGCGAGGTCGAGTACGTCATCGTCGGCAACGCGCACAAGCTCGAGCTGCCCGACATCGGCCGCGCCCGCGCGGGGCAGGTGCGCCTCCGCGGCCTGAGGCTGGTGCACACGCATCTCAAGTCCGAGCCGCTCACCAAGGACGACCTGACCGACCTGGCGCTCTTGCGGCTCGACATGGTGGCGGCCATCGGCGTCCGGCCCGACGGGCTCCCGGGAGTGCTCCACTACGCGCACCTTCTGCCCGAGAACGGTGACGGCGCGTTCTGGCACACCTTCACGCTGCCCTCGGTGCACGAGGGCCAGCCCGACCTGGCCGAGCTCTTGGGCGCGCTGGAGGACGAGCTGGGCCGCAACGCCGCGCTGCGCAAGGTGGACGGCCGCGAGCGCGCCATTCTGGTGGCGGTGTGCCTCGATGGAAACCGCGCCGCCGCCGAGTCGTCGATGGCCGAGCTGGCCGAGCTGGCGCGCACCGCCGGCGTCGAGGTGCTCGACCAGATGGTGCAGGTGCGCAAGGAGGCCGACCCGCGCTACCTCATCGGCCGCGGCAAGCTCGAGGAGCTGAACCTCAAGTCGATGCAGCAGATGGCGTCGATGATCATCTTCGACAGGGATTTGACGCCGTCGCAGGGCCGCCACATCGCCGAGGAGACCAGCCTCAAGATTCTCGACCGCACGCAGCTCATCCTCGACATCTTCGCCCAGCGCGCCCAGAGCGCCGACGGCAAGCTGCAGGTCGAGCTGGCCCAGCTCAGGTACCTCTTGCCGCGGCTGTCGCAGAGCGACGACTCGCTGTCGCGGCTTTCGGGCGGCATCGGCGGGAGGGGCCCCGGCGAGACGAAGCTGGAGATCGACCGCCGCCGGGTGCGCGACCGCATCGCCCAGCTCGAGCGCCGCATCGACGCCCTCTCGCGCGACCGTTCCATCCGCAGGGCGCAGCGCAACCGCCGTGAGCTGCCGGTCATCTCCATCGTCGGCTACACCAACGCCGGCAAGTCGACGCTGCTCAACGCCCTCACCCGTTCGGACGTGCTGGTCGAGAACAAGCTCTTCGCCACCCTCGACCCCACCAGCCGCCGCCTGCGCTTCCCCACCGAGCGCGAGGTCATCATCACCGACACGGTGGGCTTCATCCGCGATCTGCCGAAGGACCTGGTGGCCGCCTTCCGCGCCACGCTCGAGGAGCTTCTTGACGCCTCGCTGCTCTTGCACGTGGTCGACGCCGCCGACCCCTCGCACGACGAGCAGATTCGGGCCGTCGAGCGCATTCTCGAGTCGCTGTCGCTGTCGGACAAGCCGCGGCTTCTGGTGTGGAACAAGGCCGACCTGCTCTTGCCCGAGCAGGTGCGCGAGCTGCTCCGGCTGCGCGGCGGGGTTGCCATCAGCGCCGCCCGGAAGGAAGGCCTCGACGAGCTCTTGGCCAAGGCCCACCGCACCCTGTTCGCCGAGGCCAAGGACGAAAAGCTGGCCGCGCTGCACGCCGTCTGACGTTCAGCGCTGCACCAGGCCCGCGACCGGCCGAATTGGGTAACATCGCCGCCGTGACGAGCATCGCAGCGATTCTCGCGCTCGCGTTGGCACGGCTTCCGCCCCCGCTGCGGGCCGAGCGCGACTACGAGATGCCCGAGGGGGCCACCTCGCCCAAGTACATCGAGTTCCTCGAGTCGAACGCGCACATCATCTATCCCATCCTGGCGGTGCTGGTGCTGACGTTGATGGTCGTCGGCATTCTCCAGGCGTGGAAGGCGCACGACCTCGACGGCCTCACCAAGGCCGAATTCAAGCGGGAGATCATCCACGAGCTCCGCAAGGACGTCGGTGGCCAGACCGCGGAGAACCTCTCGCGCGCGATCGGCCTCGAGCCCTTCAAGCTCGCCAAGCTGCTCGAGGAGATGAAGCGCGACGGGCTGGTGCTCTCGTATACCAACACCCAGCGGCTTCAGGTCTGGCAGCTGAAGGGCGTCGGGCCGAACGCACAGAAGCCGTACTGAGCTACTGCCTCCGCGCGCGGATGCGGGCCACCACCTTCGGCGAGTACGGGTCCGACGTGTCGATGACGGCGTAGAGAACGTAATCCCGGTTCTGCTGGGGCAGATCCGCCGGATTCCAACCGAAGAGCAACATCCCGAGTTGCGCCTGCACCTGCGGCACCGTCGGCGGATTTCCCGCATCCAGCACGATGGGCAAGCGCCGGTTGGGGTCGCCGCCGCCGTCCGGCGGCTCCCACTTGAACTGCACGCAGCTACCGCCGGGGACCGGATTGTCCGGGTCGCACGGAATGGGCAGGGTCGGGTCGAACCCGCCGTCGAGGCCGGCCTCGAACAGCTGCACCGCACGCACCTCGAGCGGCGCGGTGCCGGCGTTGCTCACGCCGTAGAACGGGGCCCGGCAGCACGGAGCGCTCACGCACTGCGACGTGCAATTCCAGTCGGCGGCCACGGCCTTGGGCAGCTTCGAGGTGCCATCGATGAACATGAGAATGTTCTGCGGAGCGCGGCTCACCGGGTCGCCCTGCCGGTTCCACAAGACCCGCGCCTGGTCGGTGGCCTCGTTGGCGCAGCGCGAGGTCGCCCGGTACGTCACGGTGACGGGCGCCGTCTCCCACGGCTTGGGGTCGGCGGCGTTCTGCGGCAGCTTCGTCGTCGGCGACGTCCACCGGTGGGCCAGACCGCCATCGGCCAGCGCGGGCGCGTTCGAGAGCTTGAAGTCGAGTTCGGGCGGATACCCGGCGTCGCAGCGGTCGAACGTGTACGGGTACTGCACGTAGTCGACGGAGTACGAGACGGGAATGTTGCCCTCGTTCTTGAAATAGAAGCGGCCGGTCTTGCTCCCCGGATTCGTCGCGCTGTTGCACGCGAGCGCGCCGGCATCGGGGCCGAACAGCGTGTTGTCGCACAGCGGCGGGAAGCGAACCTGAAGGCTGGGCGTGGCCGAAGCCGGGTCGGTGCACGTCTCGATGCCGGTGTCGTCCATCTTGAAGCACAGCCGCGGAATCGCCTGCACCGCCCGCCCGCGCAGCGGCACCGACAACTTCGCTCCCTGCAGCGGGTTCAGCGTCAGCTCCAGCGCTCCGGCGAGCGCGTCGGTCGGAGCGATGGACGTCGGCGCGAACGTCACGTCGGCGGCGACACTCCCGCCCGCGGGCACCTTCGTCTGAAGCGGCGACAGATCTCCACTCACCGTCGACGGAGTCCCCGCGGCGAAGGCGGCCTTCTGAATCTCCAGCTCGTTGCTGCCGGCGTTGCTCACCGTCACCCTCAGCGTCTTCGACTCGCCGACGTAGACGTCGCCGAAGTCGATCGGGTCGGGCGAGGCCACCGCCACCGCCTGGATTCCCTGCCCGGCCAGGTCCACCGTCAGCTCCGGCCGGTCGGGATCATCGCTCCCGATGGTCAGCCTGCCCGTGTGCCGTTGGTTGGCGACGGTGGGCCGGTACGTCACCAGAAGCTCGAGCTCTTCGCCCGCGCCGAGGGTGGCGGGCAGCGCGGTCGCCGTTCCGAACGGCTCGCCGGCGGAAAGCCTCGAGAGGGTCAGCAAAGCGGCCCCGCCGTTGCGCACGCGCAGTCTGCGCTCGTGCGTCATGTCGACCTGGACGGTGCCGAAGTCCACCAGCGTGCGCTCGGTGCCATCGGCGTTCAGCACCTCGATGCGGGGAAAGCGCTTCTTCGTCGTGTCGGTGCAGGTGCAGCCGGCCAGCACGGCCACGGCGGCGGCGGCGACGAATCGGCTCATCTTTAAGACCTCCCTCACCCATCCCCATGCGGCGGAGCGGGTCGGCGTACCGGCCTACAAAAGCTCGTTCTTCGGCTGGCGGCCCATCAGCTCGACGACGGCAGCCTTGGGGCTCTTGCCCTCGTGCGTGATGCAGTAGACCTGCTGGCAGATGGGCAGCTCGACGCCCGTCTTCTCCTGCAGGTCTCTGGCGCTCTTCGCCGTCTTCACGCCCTCGGCGACCTGCTTCATCTCCGCCAGCACCTCGGCCAGCGGCCGGCCCTTGCCCAGCTCGATGCCCACCCGGCGGTTGCGCGACAGCTCGCCGGTGCAGGTCAACACCAGATCTCCCAGCCCGGCCAGCCCCGACAGCGTCAGCGGGTTGGCCCCCAGGCGCACCGCCATGCGCGTTATTTCCGCCAGGCCGCGGGTGATGAGCCCGGCCCGCGCGTTGTGGCCGAAGCCCAGCCCGTCGGAGATGCCCGCCGCGATGGCGATGACGTTCTTCAGCGCTCCGCCGATCTGCACGCCCACCACGTCCTTCGACGTGTACGTGCGGAACGTCTCGGTGTGGAAGCACTTCTGCACGCGCAGGGCGACCTTCTCCCAGTGCGCGGCCACCGTCACCACCGTGGGCAGCCCCCTGGCCATCTCCTTGGCGAACGACGGCCCGGACAGCACCGCCAGGTACGGGTGGTGCTCTTCGGGGAGCACCTCCTCGAGCACCTCGGTCATGGTCAAGAGCGTCTCGTTCTCGATGCCCTTGGTGCCGCTGACGATGGGCACCTGCTTCGGCAGGTATGGCGCGGCCTTCTTCATCACCTCGCGGGTGGCGTGCGACGGAGCCGCCGTCACCACCAGCTCCGAGCGCGAGCAGGCCTCCTCGAGCGAGGATGTGGCCGAGACGTTCTTCGGCAGGGCCACGCCCGGCAGGTAGGTCGGGTTCTCGTGCCGCTCGTTGAGGGCGTCGACCAGCTTCTCGTCGCGTCCCCACAAGGCGACCCGCTCGCAGTTCTGCGCGAGCACCGCGGCCACCGCGGTTCCGAACGAGCCTGCGCCGATGACGGACGCTTTCATGGGGCGAGCTGCTTACCACACCCCGAGGGAGGCGCGCTCAGAGCGCCGTCACCAGCCCCACCGCGCAGACCGGCATGAACGGCGAGTCGTCGACGCGCCCGTGCACGTCGAACCCGAGAATGAACAGGAACGACGTGCGCGGCGAGAAGGGCATCTCCGCCCCCATCCGCACCTTCAGGTTGTGGCCGATCTGCAGATCCGCCGGGACGCCGCCCAGCGGCGTGCGCTGGCAGGGCTCGGTGTCGAAGCCGACGTGGTAGCGGCCGTCGAGGAACAGCCGCGCCGATCTCGGCGTGTCGCCCCGGTACGACACCACCATGCCGCCCTGGGCGTTCCAGTTCCGGTCTCCGGTCAGCCAGCGCGCGCCCTTGCCCTCGGCGCACGAGCGCTGGGTGAACCACGTCCGGTCCCCCTTCACGACCGCCGCGAGCGCCCAGTGGTCTCCTCCGACGAGCTGCCACTTGAGCTGGGGCCCCAACGCGTTGGCCACGCCGTAGAAGCTGTCGAAGGCCACGTGCAGGTCGAGCCGCTCGCTGACGCCCACGCCCAGCCGCACGCCCAGCAGCGGAAAGCCCAGATACCCGCCCACCGCCCGCTTCCAACTGCCGAGGGCCGTCGCTCCGAAGACGGAGACGTTGTTGAAGTCCTCTGGCCGGGGCTTTCTGAGCACGCGCTGCACCGCAGGTGGCCTGGACAAAGGCGGCGGAGGCGGCGTGGGAACGCGAGGCGCTGGTGCCGGCTCGGGCTCTTGCTGGGCCGGAGGCGGAGCCTCGGACTGCCCGGGGAAGCTTCCCCACGTCTCGTCGGGAGACTCGGTCGAAAAAGCGGGCTCTTCTTGCGCGGCGCTCTTCTGCGGCTGCGGCGGCGCAGGCTTCCCGGGGGCCTTCGCGTCCGCCGGCCTGGGAGCAACCGCCGTCGCGGGAAGCGGCGCGAACTCGTCCTCGGGCGTGCCCCCGTCCTGCGCATGGGCGGCGGAGGCGGCGAGCACGAGGGCGGCCAACAGGCGCATGGCGAGCTCCCTCTTACCAAAACGAAGAGGGGTGCGCCCGCATCGAGCGCACCCCTCGAAAGATTCTCGACGCCGGGTTGGTGCTACAGGCTCTTCAGGTACGCCTCGAGGTCGTTCAGCTCGGCGTCCGAGAGGGCGGCCAGGTTGCCGTGCCGCGAGCTCGCCCGGTCGGCCTGAAGCCGCGCCCGGATGGTGCCGGCGGCGCCGGTGTGCAGATACGGCGCCGTGCGCGACAACGTCAGCAGCGAGGGCGTGTTCAGCGCCGTCACCTTGTCGGTCGGGTGCAGCGTGCCGACGTTGGCGTTGGCGTTGTTGGTGAGCGTTTCGCTCGCGTGGCAGCTGTTGCAGCCCGCCTTCTCGAACGCCGCCCGGCCGCGGATCTGCGCCTCGGTGGGCTGGGCGGTGCGGTGCGGGTTGTCGGGCGCCGGCAGCGACTCGATGAAGCGCTGCATCTGGGCGATGGCGGTGGCCGACAGGCCCGAGCCGCCCATGCGGGCGCCGACGGTGTGGTCCATGAAGTCGCCCAGCGTGGCGAACTCGCCGCTCCAGTGGAAGGGCGCGGTCGCAGACAACTGGCGGCCGGCGAGCGAAGGCGTCTGCCGCACGCCGTCGGGGAAGCCCCAGACGTGGCCGTCGTCGCGGCCCTCGAGGTGGCAGCTCGAGCAGGCGACGCGGGTGTTGGCCGACGAGATGCGCTCGTCCATGGCGTTGAAGAACATCTTCCGCCCCATCTCGACCTCGGCCGGGAAGACGGGGTCGGCCAGCGTGACGCTCTTCTTCACCTTCACCTCGGAGTCGGAGCCGACGCCGATGGCCTCGAGCACGTGCAGCTTGTGGTCGAACTGCGCGTAGACGTAGGCCTTGCTGCCGTCGCGGGTGAGGGCGATGCCGTTCAGGCCGTGGCCGCCCTGCAGCTGCAGGTTCACCAGCTCGCGCACCGTGCTGCCCGAGGCGTTGAAGTCCACCTTGTCGTCCGTGCGGCGGGCGGTGGGCATGATGGCCACGTTCTGGCTCTCGCGGTTGACGACGAACAGCCAGGCCCCGGTCGGGTCGACGACCGCGGCCACCGGGCCCTGAATGCCCTTGTCACGCCCGGCCACCTGCGGCGCCAGGGTGGTGGGCGGGAAGTCCTTGGCCTCGGAGTTCGTCGAGAACGAGCAGGCGGTCAGATCGTCCGCCAGAGGCTCGGCGTCGGCCGTCTCGTAGGTGACGATGGCCGGGCTGGCCACCGCGCCGATGTTGCAGGGGCCGCCCTGCGCGTAATAGCCGCCGAAGGTGTTCGGCCGGGTGGTGATGGCGTCCTCGCGGGCGAGAATGGCCGGCATGAAGGCGCGCTGGCCGTCGGGGGTGGCCACCACGTCGGCGGCGGCGCGGGCGGCGAAGGTGCTGAACGCCACGCCCGAGCGGGTGCTGCGCGAGAAGTTCGCCTTCCGGTGCAGCTCGCGGGTCACCGCGTTGTTCTTGATGACGACCTGGTTCTCGAGGTCGACCAGCACCACGTCGCCGTCCTTGTAGAGCGAGACGAGGGCCTTCTTGCCGTCCTCGAGGAGCGCGATGCCCCGCGGCTCGTGGCCCACCGGGAGCACCCACTTGGGCGTCAGCGTCGCCACGTCGATGGCCGTCACCGTGCCCACCGAGGCATCGTCGAGCGAGGTGCTGGAGACGACGTACAGGTTCTTGTTGTCGGGCGAGACCGCCAGGCCCACCGGCTCGACGCCCACGTCCTGAATCTTCTGTACCGAGCCCCACTCGCCCTTGCGGATGACCGAGACGCTGCGGTCGCCGCGGTTGGAGACGTAGATGGTGTCGTCGGGGCCGACCACCACCCGCTCGGGCGAGCGGCCGACCTTGACCTGGGCCAGCTTCGCCTCGGTCTGCGTGTCGACGACCATCAGCGCGTCGTTGTCGGAGTCGACCACGTACAACAGCTCGTCGCCGCGCGAGAGCGCCAGCGAACCCGCCGAGCTCGTGTACGTCGACGTCTTGGGCTGATCGCAGCCTGAAAAGAGCATCGACGTGCAAAGCGCTCCGGCCAGAAGCGACTTCCGCCACGTGATCATCACTGCCTCCTTGCCACTCAGGCCATGACAGCCCTGCCCTGACCGACGGCCCCGACCAGGGGGGTGAGCATGGCTAACCAATTGAAAGTCGTCGAGGATTCGTCGAAGACCCCCGAATACCCGCCCATCCGATTGCAGCCGCTATGCCGCCGGGCACGCTGGCGGACGCCTCTATGATCCTTCGGGTGCCCTGTCGCACGCAAGGGGCCGACCGGGAAGCGCATTGCTCGCTTGTGGGTAGACGGCTGCGCAGCAAGGCCGCGGGTGACAAGCACGGGCCGATCTGGCATCCACCTCTCGCAAGGCGATGGCATCCCCGCTCGAATTCGTCACGTTCCGGCGCACGTTCGCGCTGCTGGTCTTGCTGGTGGTGCTGCCGTCGGCGGGGCTGTCGGGCTTCGGCGTTCTGGCCATCGTCAACGAGCGGGCGGCGGTCGAAAAAAGGCTCGAGGCCTTGTGGTCGGGCAGGCTCAAGGCCATCGCTGAGGGCTTCCGCGAGCAGCTCGAGCGGGCCAACGTCCGTTCGACGAACGATGGGCTGTACCTGCTCCGGTCCGATGGCTTTCCGCTGTCCGACGCTCCGTTCGTGCTCGACCGGCAGGGGGTGAAGACCGCCGACCCGAAGCTGAAGGCAGCCCTGGGAGCGCTCGCGGCCGAGCTGGCAGCGGCTCCCGAGCGGCCGGTGGTGCTCTCTCTCTCGTCGCACCAGGGCACGCTCCTTCTGGCGGTCAAGCGCGAGGGGAACCTGGTTCTGGGAGCGCGCATCGCCCAGCCCGCGGTCGAACGGCTGTTGGCGGACGCGGCGTCGAAGGTGCTGCCTTCGGCCGAGCCGGTGGCCTTCGCCCTGGTGCCGGTGCGGCGCGAGGCTCCGGACGGGCTGGTGAGCAAGCTCGTCTCGGGCGTGGCCGACGTGCGCGAGGCGGCGCTGGGCGGCCACGAGCTGGCCAGCATCATCATGCCCGCGCCGATGCAGGACTTCCGCCTCACGGTCGAGCCGTTCGGGGAGGACCCGGTGGCCAACGCGTCGACCCGGAACCGCGCCGCCTACGGCATTTTGCTCGGGCTGTTCTACGTCGCCCTGGCCGTCGGCATCGTCTATACCGCGCGCACGCTCTACCGCGAGGCACAGCTGTCGCGGCTCAAGACCGACTTCATCTCGCTCGTCTCGCACGAGCTGCGCACGCCGCTCACCTCGATTCGCATGTTCATCGAGACGCTGGCATTGGGCCGGGTGAAGGACGCGGCGCAGAACCAGGAGGTGCTGGACCTTCTGGCCAGGGAGACCGAGCGGCTGTCGCAGATGATCGAGCGGGTGCTCGACTTCAGCCGCCTCGAGAGCGGGCGGAAGATCTACCAGCGGGCGAAGGCCCAGGTGGCCGAGGTGCTGGAGACGACGCTCGAGGCGTTCAAGGCGCAACGGCTCATGCAGCCGTACCAGCTCGCGCTCGAGGTGGCCGAGGATCTGCCCGCGGTGGACGTCGACCGCGAGGCCATTGCCGGCGCGCTGCTCAACCTCTTGCAGAACGCGTACAAGTACTCGGGGGACGACAAGCGCATCGCCCTGCGCGCCTACCGCGAGAAGAAAGGCGTGGCCATCGAGGTGAAGGACCACGGCGCGGGCATTCCCTGGAGCGAGCGCAAACGCATCTTCGAGCGCTTCTACCGCGTCGACGATCTGCTCACCCGCAAGACCGAGGGAAGCGGCCTCGGCCTGTCCATCGCCCGGCGCATCGTCGAAGCCCACGGCGGGAAGATCTCGGTCAAGAGCGAGCTCGGCAAGGGCAGCACCTTCACCATTCACCTGCCAAAGGCGGCGGCTTGAGGAGCAGCGAATGAAGCAGGCCAGGAGAATCCTGGTCGTCGAGGACGACCTCTCCATCCTCACCGGCCTGTCGATGAACCTGAAGTTCGAGGGCTACGAGGTGCTCCAGGCCCAGGACGGTCGGACGGGGCTGGCCAAGGCGGTCGACGAATCGCCCGACCTGGTGGTGCTCGACGTGATGCTGCCCGAGATGAACGGCTTCGAGGTGCTGCGCGAGCTGCGTGGCCGGGGCAGCGACGTGCCGGTGGTGATGCTCTCGGCCAAGGGCCTGGAGCCGGACAAGGTGATGGGCCTTCAGCTGGGCGCCGACGACTACGTGGTGAAGCCGTTCGGGCTGAAGGAGCTGCTCGCGCGCATCGAGGCGGTGCTGCGCCGCCGCTACCGCTTTGGCGAGGTGGTGACGTTCTCGGACGTCGCGGTGGACCTGCTCAAGAAGACGGTCTCGCGCGCCGGCGAGCCGGTGGAGCTCACCGCGCAGGAGATGAAGCTCCTCGCCTACTTCGTCACCCACCCCGGGCGCACCTTCAGCCGCGACGAGCTGCTCTCGGGAGCGTGGGGCCTGGGCTACGAAGGCACCGCCCGCACCGTGGACAACTTCGTCAGCCAGCTCAGGCAGAAGCTCGAGCCGGACCCCGAGTCGCCCCGGCACTTCGTCACCGTCCGCGGGCTCGGCTACCGCTTCGACGGGTGACCGCCAGTCATCTTGTCGGTCAGGTACTCGATGAAGCTCTTCGGCTCGAGGAAGATCATCTCCACGTCCCCGAAGCGGAGCCGCATCTTGTCGACGACCCGCTGGCCCTCGTTGGGGTTGAGCTTCAACGCGCCCACCCAGGTGCCGTTCTTGCTCTCGGCGTCCACCAGCTTCCACCCGCCGAGCCTCGAGTCGAGCTGGAAGTAGGCGTGGAAGCGCGACACCGACTGGTCCGGCAGCACCACGTCGTTGTTCTCGGTGCGGCCCACGGTGATGCCCAGGGCGAAGGCGTTGCCCTTCTGGTCGACCTTGCGCAGCTCGAACACCAGCGGGTCGCCGGCGCTCGGCCGCCGGGCGATCTGCCCCGCACCGGTGGTGAGCCACGCCTCGTTGACGTCGCCGCCGGCCGCCTCCCAGACCAGGAGGGGCTGGGTGAGCAGCGCAACCGTCCCCGCCTCGTCGAGAAGGAACCTGCGCCCATAGGTGGAAAGGCCCGTACCCATGCGTCCCCGGAAGCTGGCCGGTACCGCCGATGCGCAGCTAACATCGAATCATGCACCGGCGCTACACCATCCATCGAGACGGGGACCTTCTGGTCGAGGAGCTCGACGAGAAGGGCCGGCCCATCGACCCCGAGCCGGTACCTCCCGAAGACCGGCTTCCGGTCGAGGTGGTGGTGATGGCACCCGACACGCCCGAGGCGAAGGAACAGCTCGTCGATCTGCTCGACATGGCGCTGAACCTCGAGCTGGGCGAGCCGCCGGGCCCAGAGGTGCCGGGCGCCAAGCTTCCGGTCGTTCGCTGAATCGTCAGCGCGCCGCGGCCACGACGATCTGCACCGCGTCGGTCTCGTCGAAGGGCTTGCCGTCGAACGCTCCGTAGCGCTCGAGCGCGACCAGCCCGCCGTGGAGCAGGCAGGCATCGAGCTCGTCCGGCTCGAAGTGCCGCAGCTTGAGCCGGCGGATGGACCACTCGTCGCGGCCGTCGATGGCGCGGCGGCGCTCGCGCAGGTGCGGAGTGAAGACGCTGCGCGCCGGCTCGGGGAAGAGGTGCGGCGGAGGCTCGGCGTCCCCGCGGCGGCGGCCCAGCATCGTCCCCGGGTTGGCCACGTCGAACACGAATGCCCCTCCCAGCGCCAAATGGTGCCGCACGGTGGCGAACAAGAGCAGCACGTCGTCGACGGACGTCATCAGGGACAGCGCGTTCTGCGGCGCCACCACCAGCGGGAAGCGCTCGGACAGGCGCAGCGCCCTCAGGTCGGCGGAGAGGAAGCGGAGCCGCTCGGCGGAGTCGGCCTCCGAGCGTCGCTCCTCGGCGGACTGGATCATCACCTTCGACGGGTCCACGCCCAAGACGGAGTGACCGCGGGCCGCGAGGTGGAAGGCGATGCGTCCGTTGGCGCAGCCGAGCATCAGCACCGGGCCGCCGTGGCGCTCGGCCTGCCGTGCGTAGAACGTCGACTCGCCGTCTTGGCCGACCAGGGTGAGCATCGCGATGCCCGTTCGAGGAACCCTACTTCCATTCGCACCGCGATTTCCGCCACCTCCTTCGTCGCCTGTTCGACGGGCAGAAGGGCATCGCGCTTGAAGGGCTCGAGGCCGAGCTTCCCCATGCGCGCGTGGATGACGGCATCAATCCTGGCCTCGTCTCTGGCGTGGCTTCTGGCCTGCCCCGAGCGTCCGAGCGGCGAGCCGGGCGAGGGCGAGGGGGACGTGCGCGCAGACGATGCCGGTGGAGTCGGCGGCGGCGGCAATGGCCCGGAAAGCGGCGGAGGCTCGGGCGGCGGCGGAGGCTTGGACGCACGAAAGCAGCCGGGCCCCTACGACGGCGGGTACGTGGCCTTGCCCACCGTGCCCGGCTGGACGTTCTACGGCCCGCAGCACGGAGGCCCGCGCACGGCATTCGGCGTGTCGGCCGATCCGGCGGGCAACCTCTGGGTGGCTGGCGGCGACGACGGCCTCTTCTTGCTCACGCCGGGAGCCACCCGCTTCCGTCGCTTCACCGCCGCCGACGGCCTGGCGAGCTACGCAGATGACGACGGCGTGCACGGCTACCGGGTGCTGTCCGTGGCCGGAGCGACCGCCCACTCGGCCATCGTCGGCTACCAGGGCATTCACGGCGGGGCCGACGAAGCGGATCCGGCGTGGATGGTGAAGAGCGGCGACGCCGACCGCGTGGAATGGAACGGCGCCGGCCTTCTGGTGAAGCACTTCGACCTGGCCACTCCACCCGGCGTGAGCACCACCTACCCGCAGGGCCGCGACAAGATCCGCGACGTCTTCCGCATCGTCTACGACGCGAAGAGCGGCGACGTGTGGTTCGGCGGGAACCACGGCATCGCGCAGTACGACGCGAAGCTCGGGCGCGTCTTCGAGCACCAGCACGCGGACATCAATGGCTATTTGCCCAATGGCAACTACACGCTCCTCTCGGGCGACTGGTACGGGCTGGCGCTCGACCAGAGCGGCGACGTCTGGCTCGGCGGCGGCCACCGGCTCGCCCGGTTGAGCTACGCCTCCGAGCGCCGGCAGTTCTGGGCCACGATGGCGCCGAAGGTCGACGTCTGGCCCGACCGGAAGCCCGCCGACGCCCGCCCCGAGGAGCGCACCGACGACTTCGTGCAGGATCTGGCCATCGCCTCGGACGGCACGGTGTGGGTCGGCTCGATTCCGAACGGGCTGGCCCGCCTTGCGCCCGACGGCGCGTCGGTGAGCTACATCACCTCGGGCCTGCTCGACAAGAAGGTGACCGCGCTCGAGGTGGACCCGGCCGACGGCTCCTTGTGGGTGGGCCACATCTGGGGCGGCATCACCCGGCTCGGCACCCAGACCGTCTTCTACGACGAGCGCGCCTTCGGCCGGCCCGTCATCGCCGGCAGGGTCACCGACATCCAGAGCGACGCGCTGAGCGGGCAGCGCCGCATCCTGGTCAGCTTCGAGACCGGAGTGATCGGCATCTACGTCGGCCCGTAGCACCAGACGAGGGCGGCATGGCGCGACATCGGCGCCGATTGCTGCTGCACCGGGCGGCTTTCGACTTAAGATTCGCCCGCTCATGCCCAGCGGCGTTCCGACCACCACCGTTCCGACCCACACCGTCCTCGGACACCGCGCGAAGATCGAGCGGCTCGGCGCGCAGGAGTTCCACCTGGTGCTGATCAACACCGAACGCGCCGGAGCCAACTGGCCGGTGGGCGCGTCGCTGAAGATCGGCAAGGCCCCCGAGAACGACGTCGTCCTCGACCACCCGACGGTGAGCCGAAATCACCTGGTCGTCCGCCGCCAGGGCGACCGCTTCCTGGTGCAGGACCTCGGCTCGACCAACGGCACGTACATCGACGGAGCGCAGGTCCGCGAGGCGTACCTGAAGCCGGGCGCGCTGCTCGAGGTCGGCGACGTGCAGCTGCGCTTCCAGCCGACCATCTCGCCGCTCGAGCTGGCTCCGGTGACCGAGCACCGCATCGGCGATCTGGTCGGCAAGAGCACCGCCATGCGGCAGATCTTCGCGCTCATCAAGCGCATCGCGCCGACCGACTCGACGCTGCTCCTCGTCGGCGAGACCGGCACGGGCAAGGGAGCCGCGGCCAAGGCCATTCACAAGCTGTCGCCGCGCGCGCAGGGCCCCTTCGTGGTGTTCGACTGCGCTTCGGTGTCCGACTCGCTCATCGAGAGCGAGCTGTTCGGCCACGAGAAGGGCGCCTTCACCGGAGCCGTGTCGCAGCGCATCGGCTGCCTCGAGCGGGCGAACGGCGGCACCCTGTTCCTCGACGAGATCGACGATCTGGCGCTGGATCTGCAGCCGAAGCTGCTCCGCGCGCTCGAGGACCGCGAGTTCCGCCGGCTGGGCGCGTCGTCGCCGCCCATCAGCTTCGACACCCGGGTCATCGTGGCCTCGAAGAAGGACCTGTGGGCCGAGACGCAGGCGGGCCGCTTCCGCGAAGACCTCTACTTCCGCGTGTCGGTCTTCACCGTGTCCCTGCCGCCGCTGCGGGATCGAAAGGAGGACATCCCTCTTCTGGTGGACGCTTTCGCCGACCAGCCGCTGTGGGAGCGGTTGCCGCCGCAGGTGCGCGAGCAGTTCTTGAGCCACACCTGGCCGGGCAACGTGCGCGAGCTGCGCAATGCCCTCGAGCGCGTTCGCCACGTGGCGGACATTCCCGAGCTTCTGGGCGAGAGCCTCTTGCGCGAGTTCAGCGTGCCCGACCGGAACGCCGCCGAGGTGCTGCCGGTCAACTACGCGGGCCCGTTCAAGGAGTGCAAGGAGGAGCTGATCCGCTCGTTCGAACGCGAGTACCTCACCCGGCTGCTCTCGAAGTCCAAGGGCAACATCGCCCGGGCGGCGCGCGAGGCCGGCCTCGACCGGAAGCACCTGTACTCGCTCTTGCACAAGTACGGGCTCGTTCAGACCGAAGGCGAGTGACTACGGCCCGAAGCCGCCGTCGAGCGCCACCGCCGAGAACGTGCCCGCGAGCGTGCGGCCCTGGCCCAGATCTCCGCCCTCGTTCGCGAAGGACATCGAGAAGCTGCCGCGGGTGAGCTCGCCGACGGCTCCGCCCGAATGGAGCACCAGGTCTCCGCGCGAGACCTCGGGGAACCGCCGCGACGCCTCGCCGCCCGGCGCGTGCACCACCGTCGTGCGCAAATGCCCCGGCGCGTACTCGCCGTCGAGCGGCACCTTCTTGCCCGGAACGAGGTCCACTCCCTCGAGCGCCACCGCGACGCGCGCCACCACGTCGACGTCGGCTCCGCGGTTGTTGAAGTACGTCACCTGGAACGCCTCTTCGTTGCGGCGGACCTCCACCCGCGAGACGGCGAGGGGAATCAGCTCGCCCACGCTGCCCGACAGCCCGTTGTCGGTGCCGCACGCGAGCATGAGCGACGAAAGCAAGAGGGCCCGTCGCGCGACCGTAGAGCTGCCTGGGCGGGCGGCGCCGCAGGCCAGAGCGGCGAACGTCTTGCCACCGCCTAGGGCGGCCGCCGACGCACGCTTTGGGGCGCAGGGCCTCGTCGCTCTGCCATTCGGGCACGTGCGTCGCCTCGAGCTCGCCATGCTCGCTGCGGCTGGGCAGCCGATCCGGCGATTCGAGGGTACGCACGGGCTACCCGCACGAGCACGCACCTTGAAGCTCAGGCCCTTCATCTCTCCACCGCGAGGCGCACCGAGCCGTTGGCCGGCAGCCGGTAGACGACGAACCGCTTGCCGCTGCTCAGAAAGCCCAGCTTCGGCAGGTAGCCTCCCTCGGCATCCACCGGCGTCTCGCGCCAGTTGTCCGCGATGCGCTGCCGCACGAAGAGGCCGTCCTCACCCGGCGGGCAGTCGCCGATGGAGGTGACGCCGCTCTTGTCCGAGCACAAATAGAAGGCGACGGCGGGCTCGTGGTTCACCGGGTCGAACGCGAGGCTCGCGTACCAGCCGCCCGAGCCGTACTGCACCACCGGATCGGCCGTGCTCCAGGTCGTGCCGTCCTTCGACTCGCGGTACTGCAGAAGGCTCGAGTTGGGGTCGACCACCGCGACGCCGAAGCCGAGCACCGAGTCGTACGCCATCGACGGACCGAGCTGCGTGTTTCCGCTGATGACGAGCCGCGGGCTCGTCCACGAGCCGTCCGGGTTGCGGCGCATGAAGAAGACGTCGTGGCCGGGGCCCTCCCAGCCGTTGAGCTGGTCGAACACCAGCGCCGGCTGCCCGTCGGCCAGAACGAGCTGCATGTGGCCGCCCCAGGCCCGCTTGTCGTTGCCGCCCGGCACCAGGCACCGCTTGGTCCAGCCCGGGCCTTCGGCCAGCTCGATGTCGGTGGCGTCCCAGTCCTGGTTGGCGAACTGGCCATCGTGGCCGTCGCGCCAGACGAGGTAGCGATTGGCGCCGTCGAAGAGCAGCGCCGGGCTCAGCCCCACCAGCACGCCGCGGTCGGACACCGGGTTGCCGCAGTTGGCCTCGTCGCCGCGCCGCGCGACGGTCTGCTCGGTCCACGTGCCGCCCGAGCGGGTGGCCACGATGGCGTCCGAGTTCAGCCAGTACACCGAGTTGTCGCTGCCGCCGCCCAGGTAGGCCACGGCCGGCTCGCCGCTCTGCTGGAACGCGACCGAGATGCCGAACGAGCGGCGCACGGTGGAGATGCGCTCGGGCGCCGACACCTGGCCCGTCGAGCCGCGCCACTCGGCGTAGCGAATCTCGTACGCCTCGTCGATGCCGCCGTCGATGCTGACGAAGTACGCCACTCCGACGCGGTCGCCCTGCTGGGCCATGGCCAGCGCTTTGAGGTCCGACGATTGTGGGTCGATGGTGTAATACGCCCAGGCGGCGCCCGTTCCGCCGCCGCCGCCATCGCTTCCGCCATCGGGTCTGCCGCCGTCGTTTCCCGAAGGCGACGGGCAGGCAATGGCAACCAGCGCGAGCAACGACACGAGCCAGAGTCGCAGCATCGGACGCAAGCCTAGCGTAAAGTCGACCGCTGCATGGCTCGTCAGCGGAAGCGGAATGGGCGGCGCGCTTTGGCCGGCAAGAGGAGCGGGCGCGGCCTGTCGCGGCGCGTCTTCATCCACCACCTCACCTTCCTCGGCGGCGGCGTGGTGCTCCTCGGCAGCGCCTGCAAGAAGGAACGGCAGCCCGAGAAGCCCGCCGGCGTGAAGGCCAGGGGGCTCACCACCTCGCACCGTACCTTCACCAACGACGAATGGGCGGTGCTGACGGCCGCCGTCGACCGGATGCTCCCGAAAGACGAGGACCCCGGAGCGCTCGACGCCAACGTGCCCGAGTACATCGACCGCATGCTCCAGTCGCCCGAGCTGCACAAGATGCGCGAGGAATTCGTCTCCGGGCTGGCCGCGCTCGACCGCCGGTGCCGCCGCATGTTCAAGGTGGGCTTCGACCAGGCCACCGCCGAGCAGAAGGACGAGCTGCTCACCCTCTTCAAGGACAGCCCGCCCGGCAGCGGCGAGGAGCACTTCTACCAGCTGCTCCTGGTGCTGACGCTCGAGGGCTTCCTGGGAGATCCGTCGTACGGCGGCAACAAGGATCGCGTCGGCTGGAAGCTCTTGGGCTTCAACCTCGTCGGCAAGCAGGCCGCCGAGCCGCCCGCGGGCTACGACGGGCTCAAGCACCTGCACGGGGGCCACTGATGGCGCTCGACCCGGTCGACGTGGTGGTCGTCGGCAGCGGCGCCGGCGGCGCGCCCATGGCGCTCGAATTGGCCCGCGCCGGCTTCCAGGTGGTGCTGCTCGAGAAGGGCCGGCACTACAAACGCGAGGACTTCGTCCACGACGAGATCCTCAACAGCCGGCGCAACTTCTTCATGCCGCTCCCGTGGGACGAGCCGCACCTCGTCCGCCGCGGCGAGTCCGGCCGCTACGAGCGCACCAACTCGGCGTGGACGGCCAACTGCGTGGGCGGCGGCACGGTGCACATGTCGGGCTACTTCTACCGGCTCAAGCCCGTCGACTTCCGGCTGAAGAGCACGCTGGGCAGATTGCCCGGGGCCAACCTCGCCGACTGGCCCATCGACTACGCCGAGCTGGCGCCGTTCTACGACCAGGCCGAGGAGGAGCTGGGCGTCTCGGGCAACGCGGTGCCCCACCCCTTTCTCGAGCCGAGGAAGAAGAACTACCCGTTGCCGCCGCTCGAGACGCACCCCATCGCGAAGGAGATCGACCTGGCGTGCAAGGCGCTGGGGTGGCACTCGATTCCCACCGCGCGGGGCATCGTGTCGCGGCCGTACCGCAACCGGCCGGGCTGCGCGTACTGCGTGCTGTGCGGCAGCTACGGCTGCGAGCACGACGCCAAGTCCGGAACCAACTCGTCGCTCATTCCCGCGGCGCTGGCCACGGGCAGGGTGCAGCTCCGCCCGCGGTGCATGGCGAGGGAAATCACCATCGACAAGCAGGGCCGGGCGAAGTCGGTGGTGTACCTCGACGAGAAGGGCGTGGCGCAGGAACAGCCGGCGAAGCTGATCGTCGTCTCCTGCACGGCGGTGGAGAGCGCGCGGCTGCTCCTCAACTCGCGCTCGTCGCGCTTCCCGCGGGGGCTGGCCAACGACAACGGGCTGGTGGGGAAGAACCTCGTCTTCAGCTCGTTCGGCGAGTCGAAGGCCACCTTCCGCATCGGCAAGCAGAAATCGCGGTGGCCGTGGCTCGACGATGCGGCTCCCTTCGTCGACCGCAGCGTGCAGGATTTCTATTTGATGCCCGACGAGCGCTTCGGCTTCAGAAAGGGCGGCACGCTGGGCTTCATGTGGGCGCACCCGAACCCCATCTTCGCCGCGGTGGGGCTGGCCAAGACCGGGCGAGAGGGCGTCTTCGGCAAGGCGCTCAAGGACAGGCTGCGGGCGTACCGCGACTCGAAGATTCTGCAGTTCGAGGTCTACGGAGAGTTCTTGCCCACCGACGGCACGTACGTCACCGTCGAGCCCAACGTGCTGGACAAGTACGGCATCCCGGTGGCGGCCATCACGCTGACGCGCCACCCGGTGGATCTGAAGATGACCCGCTTCCTCGTCGAGCGCGGCGAGGAGGTGCTCTCGCGCCTTCAGCCCGACTCGCTCGAGCGCGTGGGCGCATCGGGAGAGACGACCATTCTTCAGGGGGGCACCTGCCGCTTCGGCAACGACCCGGCGACCAGCGTGCTCGACAAGTTCTGCCGGGCGCACGCGGTGCCAAACCTCTACGTCGTCGACGGGAGCTTCCTTCCCTCGAGCGGCGGAGTGCCCATCACGCTGACCATCGTGGCCAACGCCTTCCGCGTGGCGGCCCACCTGGTCCAGCGCATGAAGAAGGGGTGACCCGCAAGGGAAACGCCCCAGCCAGGGCGGCCAGGGCGTCCCGAAACCTCTCAAGTCGAATCAGGCGAGAATCTGCTGCGCGTGCCGGAAGGCCAGCATCTGCAGCACGTTCCAGTTGGCGATGTCGTGGGCGCTGGGGTCGACGTTGGGCTGCTGCGTGTTCTGCCGCGCCTGGAGCAGCTGCTGGGCGATGTTCAACAGATCGCCGCTGCCCAGGGCCTTCTGCACGAAGGGGAGCAGCCCCTGCAGGCCCGAGTTCGACAAGAGGTTCGTCACCGGGCCCAGGAACTTCGAAGCGAAGCTCCCGAACATGCTCGCCACGTTGGCGAACTTCGACCCGGCCAAAAGGTTGCCGAGAAGGGGCGCTCCGGCTCCGCCCGTCAGCGCGGTCAGACCGACGCCGATCAAAAGCTGGCCCAGCGGCGACTGCGCGAACTTCATCACGCCGCTGATCGCCTTGCCGACGAAGCTCGTCACCTTCTTGAAGACTTTGCCGATTCCACCCAACAGACCCATCGTTCGCTCCTCGAGAGTTGGGAAATTCGATCAGGTTTTCGCCGGGAACGAGGGAGGCGTTGCTCCCACATGCAACACCTACACCTTCCCACCCTTCCGGCGCATCTTGTCGGCCAACTCCTTGAGCTCAGGGCGGACTTCGTCCGGCCTGGCCTCGACCGGGGGCGCCTTGCCCAGGTCGACCGGGCCAACCTTGCTGTCCTCGTAGTCGGTGCGCTCGTGGACGGCGGAGACTTCGACCGCCTCCTCCACCCAGTCGACCATCTCCTTGATGGAGGGCGGCTTGGGAGCGCCCATCTTCACCAGGTTCTCGTCGGAGATGGTGGCGAACTCGGGCTCGAGGCCCGGGTTCACGGCGTAGGTCAGCACCGTGTCGATGTACTCCTCGACCGAGACGTTCAGCGTCTTGGCGATGCGCTCGGTGTTGGGGTCCGCCAGAAGCTTCGCCCGCAGGGCCTCGGGGTCTCTCTGGGTCATGGCCCGGCCACATTAGCCAAAGGCCCGACGGAGAGTAAATCTGCGTTCCCGCTATTCGGACTGGAGCCGCTTGGGCACGACGTCCACCTTCGCGGTGTAGCTGGCGCGCGCGTCCGACTCGAGCTCGATGAGGTGGTCGCCTTCTCCGGTCAGGTCGACCTCGCGGGAGACGACGCCTCGCTGGGTGAATTCACCGACGAAGCTGCGGCCGCTGATGGTCTGGCGGATGCGGGCCCGGCAGCGGTCTTCGAAGAAGTTGATGGCCGTCTCGTCGCCGGCGGCCCCCACGTTCTCGAGGAAGAACGACAGGCGCACGGTGGACGGCTCGAACAGGCGCACCGCGATGGCGCGGCCTCCGGGGAAGCGACCCTCGACGTAGCTCTGGGCCCCGAGAATGCAGCCGGCCACCCGGTCGCAGACGGGCCAGGCGCCGTCGCACTTGTCGAGCGCTCGACCAGAGACGAATTCCTCCTTGCCGCCGCCGCAGGCGACCCCGAGCAGAAGATGGGCTAGAAAGGGCCAGACAGGCGCGATGGAAGGCCTGCCGCCGACGCGCTCGACACGCTTGAGCCCCATGAAATCCATTCGCACACTCCTCATCTTCCTCGCTCTGGCCGGATGTGGAAAGGAGTCGCTCCCGCAAAAGCCCCAGCTCCTGGTCGACCGCGATTCCATCGGCTTCGGTCAGGAGTTCGGCAGCGGCACCTTCATCGGCACCAAACCGCAGGAGTCGCTCATTCTCTGGAACGGCGGCCTCGAGAAGCTCGTCATCTCGTCGGTGCAGCTCACCGGCGACAGGGAGTTCACCATGGAGGGTCCGCAGAAGCTCGAGCTCGCCGGCAAGGAGCGCACCTTCATCCGGTTCATCTTCGCCCCCACGCAGGTGAAGACGTACTCGGCCACCTTGACCATCGTGTCGAACGCCGAGAATTTTCCTCAGAAGGTGATCGGCATCTCCGGCCGCGGCGTGGCCCCGCCGACCGACGGAGGGTGACGCTGGTTGTTGTCCTTTCCGGGTATGGAACGGGACGAGCTCACGGGTGAGCGCTTCGCGCGCGTGGTGGGCAGACGCCGCGCTCGGCCGGTTGGAGCACCACCGGACGCCGAGGCCAGGGCCGCGCTCGCCGAGATGGCCCGGTACCTGACGCGTGCTCCCAAGGGCGTGTTCATCTACCGGAGCCACGAGGAGGCCAACGCGGACCGCGAGCGGTGGACGGTCGACGCCATCGTCGCCCGGAAGGAAGATGGCTGAGTACACGCGGCCCGCGACGTGGGAGGACGTCAAGCTCGTCACCAGGCTGCTCGACGAGGCCGGCGCCGAGTACGCGCTCATCGGCGGGTACGCGCTCGCCGCCCATGGGTACCTGCGGTTCTCGGAGGACATCGACATCCTGGTGAATCCCTCGCCGGAGAACGCACGGCGGTGGATCTCCGCGCTCGCCCGCCTGCCCGACGCGGCGTCGCGCGAGCTGGCCGGCGAGGAGGACATCTTCGTCAGGCAGGGGCCGTACGCGGTCCGAATCAACGACGTCTTCACCGTCGACGTTCTGCCGGCCGCGTGCGGCCACACGTGGGACGAGTTGAAGCCGTACGTCGAGGAAGTCGATGTGGACGGCGCGCGAATCCGGGTGCTCGGGCTCGAGGGCCTGCTTCTGACGAAGGAGGGTATGCGCGAGAAGGACCGGGCAGACCGAAGAGTCATCGAGGCGGCGCTGGCCCGGCTCCGCCGAAGCGAGTGACAGGCCGCTCGCCTGGCGTCAGTTCGACGCGCCGCCGGTGAAGCGACACGACGGACCACCATCGGTCGACACCGGGCAGGTGCGCGCTCCGCCGTCGGTGGTGAAGCCCTGCGGATAGCTCGCGTACGCCGAGCGCACGCGGTACTGCACGGGCTCGTGGCTCTTGCGGTCCACCGCGAGCACCTTGGCGTAGTACCGGCCGCCTCGCACGAAGCGCGACTCGTAGCAGAAGCAGCCCGCAGGGGCCGCACGTACCGTCGTCGACGTCGCCGTGCGGTTGCGCTCGTACAGCACGGTGCGGTCGGCCAGCGACTGCGAGTACCACGGGGCCAGCCGGTCGGGTGAGTACGCCAGCACCAGCCCGCGCGAGACGGTGGCACAGCCGGTGGCGCCTCCGTCGGCGTCGGCGTCGCAGAACTCGAGCTCGAGCGCCAGGTCCGCCGGCAATCCGCCGTCGGGCAGGTGGAGGATTTCCCACTCGAGCGCCCAGCTCTGCTCCGTCGTCAGCCCCGCCGGGAAGTCGAACTGGTATCGGTCGACGTCCGAGGGCACCGCGTCGTAGTCCTCGGGCGCGCGCACGCCGTCGCCGCGGTTGACGTCGTGCTGCACCACGCGGCCGTAGCCGTGCGAGAGGTCTCCCGAGACCTCGGCCGCGGGGCTCGGGCTGGGGTAGCTCGTCGTCTGGGGCAGCGTCACCGGCGCCTTCGCCGCCGCCTCGTCCGGATCATCCAGCCATCTCACGGTCAGCGTGTAGTCGCGGTCGTCGGCCCAGTTGTTCCCCTCGTCCTGCACCACCACGTAGTAGCGCAGGCTCGCCGCGTGCGGCGGCACGGGCAGCCTGCCCTCGAAGTTGCGCAAATTCGCGAACGAGACGTGCTCGTTGCGCTCGGCCAGAAGGCACTGCGCCGGCGACAGATCGCACATGCCCTCGACCTGCGACTGCCAGAGCTGACTGCCCTCGTAGCCCTTGGGGCAGACGTTCGGGTCCATCTTGCAGGTCTGCGCGCCCTGCGCGACCACGGCCAGGACGCGCAGCTGCCGGTCGGCCGACGTCGACAGCGGCGGGAAGCGGCCCCCGCCCGCCCCCGGGCGTACGTCGAACTGCAGCACCGACCACTCGGCCAGCGGCCCCAGGTCGACCGCGAACCAGTCGGGGTCGGGCACGTAGCCGATTCTGCCGGTCCAGCTCTGCGAGCCGCCCGGCGCGCCGATGGCCGCCACCCGCGCGTTCGCCAGCGTGTCGTTGGGCTCGGTCGCATCGACCTCGTCGAGGATGGCGATGGCCAGCGTGTACTTCGCCTCGGGGCGGATGTCGCCCGGCACCGTCGTCGAGGTGTTCGGGCTCTTGTAGCCCTGCACCACCACCGTCCAATCCCCCGCGGTCGAGAGCCGCGCCGTCGCCAGGTCCACCGCGAGGAACTCGTTCTGCACCACGCCCTCGCTGACCGGCCGCCCCGAAGGCTCGTACAGCGTGTACGAGAGCCGGTACGGCGGCGGCGGATTCATCTTGGGAGCGGTCAGGCGCAGATGAATCACCTTCCGCCCGGCCGGAGCGGTGAACTTGAACCGATCGACGTCGTCGTCCGTGGCGAGCTGCCCCTGCACCTGCCCGGCGAGCGTGGCTCCCTGCTGCGCCAGCGGGATGACGGTCGGCGTCTGGTCGTTCGGCTCGTTCGGGTCGGGGTTCTCGACGACCTCGATCTTCACCGAGTAGGGGTTCTTCACGTCGAACCGCGGCACCGCCGTGCCCGCCTCGTCGCCCACCAGCACCAACAGCTTCGCGTTCGACTGCGAGAACGGGAGGATGATGTCCACCGGCCGCGGCGCGGCCTGGCCGTGGCGATCGACCTTCTGCGCCAGGCTGGTCTTGCCGTCCTCCGCGAGCAGCGTGAGCGACAGGTTCACCGCGGTCGCCGGAGCTCCGTAGCCGCCCGACAGGTGCACCAGGCTGCGCGGCGTCAGGGCCGGCATCCGGGCCAGGTACCAGTCCTGGTCTCCGCCGAAGCTGATGAACGCCTGGCGAACCTGGCCGAGCGCAAGCTCGCAGCTTGCGTCGCTCAACGCCTCCTGGGCGCTGTTGCAGACATCGGGCGGTGGCCCGCCCGCGTCGGGGCAGGTCGGCTCGTCTCCCTCGATGCACTCGGGTGATGGCGCCGGGCAGCCGCACAACAGCAGGGCGCACAGGGCGGCACACCCCCGAGCTTTGCGAAACCAGCTCTTCACGGCCTCCTCCCGCAGCGGTCGACCAGGTCCTCGGGCTCGACGGCAATCACGCCGTCGACGGGCGACTTTATTCCTCCCACCGGGAAGCGCACCGTCTGCCACCGCGCGTGCCGCACCAGCGTGCGCCCGTTCGGATCGTCCCCGGGCAGCATCGACAGGCTCAGGTACACGTCGTTGTAGCCGGCGCCTCGCCCGGTGCCTCCGTCGCGCGTGTCGGCCAGCGTCGGCGCGAGCAGCACGTTGTCGACGCGGAAGGCGAAGCACTGCCGGCCCTGCTCGTCGACCGGTCCCTCGGCGCGGAGCTGATAACGGTAGCCGGTCACCGAGAGGCTTTCGCTGTCCACCACGAGCGGGTGCTGGTGCATGCGCACCTCGAGACGGCTGGTCAGCCCGTCGGAGTCGGGATCTTCGTCGAGGTCGCGGCTCGAGGCCTGCGTGCGGAGCTGCCACTCCACGGCGTCCGGCACTCCGTCGTCGTCCGAGTCGACGCGCTGGGCGTTGGTGCCGACCATCTGTTCGTCGCAGTCGAGCAGCCCGTCGCAGTCCTGATCCGCCTGGCGCAAATTGGGCGGGCAGCCCGGGTCGAGCCCGCCGCCGTCGGGCAGCGCCACCTGGTTCGGGGGGAAGTGGGCCTCGACGCCGTCGGAGAAGCCGTCGCCGTCGGTGTCGCGGCTCCACGGGTCGGTCCCGAGCGTCCGCTCCTCGTCGTCGGTGAGCCGGTCTCCGTCGCTGTCGGCCTGGTCGGGCGGCGAGCCGGGCGGCGCCGAGAAGTTGGCGGCGACCAGCTCCTTCACGACGAACGAGCGCCGCACCAGCCCGAACCGGAAGTTGAGGAAGTTGATCGGCTCGTTGTTGCGGAAGTCGCGGAAGTCGCCTCCGCCCAGCTCGGCCATGCGGGCGAGCCGCTCGGCGTCCTGGTTGATGAGCAGCATCGGGCAGGCGGTGGGCGCCAGCGACGGAAAGCGGCAGCTCGACGACACCGGCGGCGGCGTGTAGCTCGACAAGTCGCACGCCGACGACAGGGGCTGCACCGGGTTGAAGACGTGCACGGTATTGAAGCGCACGTCCTCCACCAGGTCCCGCAGCTGGCGAATGCGGGTCACCGCGTCGCCGCAGAGCAGCTCGTCGTCCTGGTTCTGCGTGGGGTGGCCGTCGGAGAGGAAGATGACCGAGTAGCGCCCGCGCGATTCGGCTCCCTGCGCGGTGGCGTTCTGCCGCGACGAATTGATGTCGCGCGAGAGCATCGCGTAGATGTCCGCCAGCGCCTTCACGAAGTCGGTCGCGTCGCGGTTGGGCGTCGGCGTGGTGAAGTTGAGCAGCCGGTCGATGAGGATGTTGCGCTCGTTCTGGTCCAGGTCGACGAGCCGCTCGAACTCGGGCCGGCCGGTGGTGGTCAGGAACGCGGTGACGCTGCCCGCGAACACCATCACTGCGACGTACACCTCGGGGTCGTTCGGCAGGTTCTCGAAGAGCTCGATGACGGCCCGCGCCCGCGTGCCGTCTGGGTCGGTCACCGCCATCGACTGCGAGCCATCGAGCGCCAGGAGAATCTTGATCGGCCGCACCACCTCGTTGGCGCCGACGGTGCACAATCTGCCCTCGAGCGAGAGCGAGCGATCCTGCGGAAGCTGGTCGTCGCGGCGCCCGTCGTAGAGGTAGGCGTCGGTGCAGCTTGCGGGCAGAAGGCACAGGCAGAGCGCGAGCGCTAGCGCCGAGCGTCCCGCGCGAGCCGTCACGGCCCGACCCCCACGCAGGCGTTCGGCGTTCCCGAGCCAGCCGTCGGATCGAGCAGGTCGGGCCGGCGAAAGTTTCTGTCCTCGAGCAAGAGCTCGGGGCCGATGGGCTCGCGGATGGAGGGCGGGTCGTACTGCGCCCAGGCGCAGGCCGTCTTCCACACGCCGTAGTCGGTCGACACGCCGCTCTCGGGCGCCTCGGCGAACCAGACCTTGAACAGGTTGTAGCCCTGCCGCACCCCGGCGCGGTTGGGCGGCGTCACCAGCTTCAAGTTGGTCACGGTGAAGTCGTAGCAGGTCCGCCCGTCGGCCTGAACCTGGGCGTTGATCTCGTACTGGTACCCGTCGCGGTCGAACACGACGCGGTCGCGGCGCGTGGGGCTCGAGTCGCTCTTCAGCTCGAGCTCGTCGGGCAGGCCGTCGCCATCGGTGTCGAGGCCCGTGGCGATGCGCTTGAGCGGGTCCAGCCCCCAGCGCGCCTCCAGCCCGTCGGGCACGCCGTCGGCGTCGGAGTCGACCAGACCGGTGTGCGTCTTCAGGTACTGCTCGGCGCACTGCGAGAGCCCGTCGCCGTCGGTGTCGCGGCCCGTGCAGCCGGCCTGCGGAGCCGTGCAGCCGCGGCCGTCGGCCTCCGCCGGGTCGAAGCCGCGGTCGGCCCTGAGCACCTCGAAGTTGTCGTCGAAGCAGTCGCGATCGGTGTCGGGGAAGAACTTGTTCGTCTTGAAGGTGAAGTCGTTGTCGAGGTCGTCGGGCAGGCCGTCGCCGTCGGAGTCGACCAGCCGCCCCTCGTCGCCCGGCACCGAGCTCATCGCCTGCACCAAGAGCGTCTTCATCGCGTGGCGCGAGGCCAGAGAGCTGTAGTCGAGCGCTCCGAGCGAGAGCTGGCCGATGCCGGCGAAGTCGTTGAACTCCTGGTAGACGCCGTTGCCCCGCTCGGCGAAGCGCCGCAACAGCCACGAGGCGATCTTCTTCGCGGCCTCGGGGTACTGAGACTGCGGCACGCCCGGGTACTGGCCGTAGAGGTCCTGGCAGATGGGCCCGCAGGCCCGCACCGCCTCGAGGTTGAAGAGCAGCACGGTGTGCAGGCGAATGTCGCCGACGTTGTGGGCCGCCTTCAGCTCCATCAGCCGGTCGACGTAGGCGAAGAGCTGGTAATTCTGGTTGCGGTCGGTGCCGGGCACGAAGCCGGTGATGTTGTCCGGGTTGTCCGGGTCGAGCAGGTTGCAGAAGTCGCCCGCGCCCAGAGCGTCGGGCCAGATGAGCTCGGGCTGATCCGGCGTGGCGTAGTCCTGCGGCGGAAGGTTGTCGTTCGCCGAGCACCGCGGGAACGGCGTGCCGTCGGTGAGGAACACCACCACGTAGCGCGTGCGCGGGAGCTGCGCCGGATCCGACGCGGAGAGCGCGGTGATGTCCGACGAGATGAGCGCGTAGGCGTAGCTCAACGCTCCCTGGTAGTCGGTGCCCTTGCCGAGCTGCGCCTGCAGCTGCCCGATGTACGTGGTGAGCGAGCTGTCGGGCCGGGCGAAGCGCTGGCCGGTGCTCGTCGGCGGCCACACCCGCGCGCTGCTCACGTTCGTCTCGAAGGGCACGATGGCGAGCTGCACGTTGGGCTGGGTCCCCAGCTGCGCCACCAGCCTCCTCAGCGCACGGACGCGCGCCGGCTCGACCGGGTCGATGCCCGGCCGGTAGAGGGGCCCGGTGCCGCCGTCGGGCACTCCGCCGTTGGCGATGAACTGGCAGAAGCCTCCCGCCTGCTGCGAGCCCGGCGGATCCGACACGCACATCGAGCCCGACTGGTCGATGACCACCACCACCTTCACCGGGAAGCCGCGCGGGTCGGGCTGCGCGGTGCAGACCTGACCTCTCAGCGTCAGCCGGTCGTCGAGGTGCTGCGCCTCGGTCGATTTGGGCTCGAGGAACGCGTCGCTGCAGCCCGAGAGAAACGACAGCAGGGCCAGTGGCGCCAACGCGACGCACACCGCCCTGCCGCTCTGCCGAAGCCGAGTCTCCACTGGCACCCTCCGGCGTTACCGGCCCATGGACCCCCGCGCGGCCTGTTTCCCCTTGCGAGCCGATTCCATCACGAGCGCCGTGCGGAATGCTCGCCCAGGCCGCGCGGGGGCGTCCCCCCGTGGAGTGAGGCGAGGCGAGCCGACCTTACGGCCGGCGCCTGCGCAACACGCCCAGCGCGGCGAGGAGCAGCGCGGCGGCCGGACCATGCAGCGGCGCCACCGCGTTGGTGCAGCCCTGGGCCTTGGGCTCGACCGTGATGCGCAGCTCGCTCACCGACTCGGTGGCCTCCGGGTAGGCCCGGTCGGGGAACGCCAGCACGCCCTTGAGCTGCACCACGTACTCGCCCGGCACGTCGGGAGTGAAGGTCGGCACGCTGCCGTCGACGTACGCGTACTCCCAGTGGCGGCTCAGGCTGACCGCGCCCTTGGGGTTGTCGATGGCGGCGGTGGAGCCCTTCGGCCGCTGGGTGACGGTGAACGTGTACTCGATGGCCGCGCCGTTCCGGTTGGCGAACAAGGGCAGGCGCACCTTGTCGCCGTGCTTCACCATCAGCGTGCCGCCCGCGTGCACCTTGAACGGCCCGTTCGGGTTGAGGCAATCGTCCTTGTTGTTGGGGTCGATCACCACGCAGTAGAACGGGTCGCACGCGTCGCCCACCAGGTCGCCGTCGTCGTCGAGCTGGAACCGGTTGGGCACCCCGGCGCAGTTGTCGGCCGGGTTGAGAATGCCGTCGTCGTCGATGTCGGCGTCGCAGACGTCACCCAGCTTGTCGCCGTCGACGTCGGCCTGGTTCGGGTTGGCCACCTCGGGGCAGTTGTCCCAGCCGTCGCCCACGTTGTCGCGGTCGAAATCGACGTTGCACTGAGGCAGAAGCTCCGGCGCGACCTGCGCGTTGCCGGGGTTCGGCACCCGCGGGCAGTTGTCCAGCCCGTCGGGCGTGCCGTCGTTGTCGTCGTCGGCGTCGCACGGGTCTCCCATGGCGTCGCGGTCGAGATCCGCCTGCAGCTTGTTGGGAATGACGGGGCAGTTGTCGAGCTGGTTCTCGAGGAGGTCGCCGTCGATGTCGAGGTCGCAGGCGTTGCCCAGACCGTCGCCGTCGGCGTCGAGCTGCGAGAAGTTCGACGCCATCGGGCAGTTGTCGCAGGAGTTGCCCACCAGGTCGCCGTCGCCGTCGATCTGATCTCGGTTCGACGCGAACGGGCAGTTGTCGCGGTCGTCGGCCTTGCCGTCGCCGTCGGCGTCGTCGGTGTACGAGAGCGTGGTGCCGTCGTCGGTGTAGGCCACCCAGACCGAGCAGCCGCAGCCGCAGCCACAGCCGCCACCTTCCTCCTGCGGCCGTCCACACGAGTTGGTGAGGCACTCGGGGTTCGTCCCGTTCCCGAGCTGCGCAAAGGCCGCAGGCGACAACAAGAGCGCCGCCGTCCCGACGAGAAGAGCGCTGTACTTACCCATGGCCGTTCCTTTCGAGTCTGATCCGGGCCGGACCAGAGCAAGGGCCGATCCGGCTCGGGCGCGAGAGGAAACCTTCGACGTCGTGCCCACTTGTACGCCCGCCCCGCGCTCGGAAGGCGGTGGTTGGGGGGGACGCTCCACAGGGGAGTTGTGGGGGAGACTCCACGCTCATGACCCGAGCACGAACTGGTCGGGCGTGACCGCGATGGTGCCGCGCGGCTTTCTGCGATTGGGGGGAATGAACTGGATCTGCTCGATGAGCAGCGAGCCGATGCCGGTGCCGCGCGGGTCGTTCTCCCGACCGACCTGCAGGTAGAGATAGATGTCGTTGGTGCCCCGAGGAATGTTGGGGTACGGCGCGTTGGGCCGCTCGAGCGGGCTGACCAGCCCGATGTTGTAGACCTCGATGTCGTAGCAGGCGCGCCCGTCCTCGGTGGGCTCGGCCGAGCGAATGGAGTAGCCGTAGCCCCGCTCGGCGCGGAAGGCGATGTCGGCCGAGCTCGCATCGGTATGGGCTTCGACCTCGCCGACGTTCGAGAGCCCGTCGCCGTCGGTGTCGTTCAAGTCCTCGGCGATGAGCGGGTTGGTGCCCATGAGCAGCTCGACCAGCTCGGGAATGCCGTCGCCGTCGGTGTCGCTGACGCAGGCGTCGGTGCCGAGCACGCGCTCCTCGCAGTCGTTGAGCCGATCGCCGTCGGTGTCCAGCGCCACGTTGCAGCCGTTCACCTGATCCACCTGGCCGGGCTCGGGCCGCATGCCCACCTTGCGCTCGAGCCCGTCCATCAACCCGTCGCCGTCGGAGTCGGGGACCGTGGCGTCGAGGCCGAGCGACTGCTCCTCGTCGTCGGGGACTCCGTCGCCATCCGAGTCGACCGAGAGCTTCCCGGCGCGCACGTGGGCGTTGCGGTTCATCGCAATCAGCCGCTTGAGCGTGAGCGCGCGCTGCAGCGAGGCGTAGTTCAGGCTGTTCAGCGTGTTGGTCAGGTTGGCCGGGTCGGTCTCGATGAGCTCGGTGCCGCCCCCACGGGCGATGGCCGCGCCGTGGAGCCGCGCCGACGCATCGGGCGCGGTGCGCACGTAGATGGGCTGTATGGTGACCTCACCCACGTTGTACTTGTCCTCGAGCGCCTTGAGCTCCGACGTCACCCGCAACAGCTCGCACTCCGAGCACGCGTCCGGCGCGAGCGCGGTGCAGCGGCCGTCGAGCCCGGCATTGAAGGCCGGGTTGGCGCAGGACTGATCCGGCGAGGCGAACACCAGCACCACGAGGTACCGGCTGCGCGCCACCAGCCCCTTGCAGCCGGTCTGCATGTCGCCCGAGAGAATGCTCTGGGCCAGCTTCAGCGGAGCGCGCAGCGAAATGGGCCCGGCCTCCTGGTAGGAGGCGTAGCGGGCGGCAGCGGCCTGCAGCGACGCGGCGTCGACGAAGCTGCCCTGAAGCCCGGTGGCCACGGTGTGGTACGCGACCAGCGAGAACTTGATGTAGGGCACCGAGAAGCGCGAGCCGAGCGACTGCAGCGCGTCGGCCACCTGCCCCGTCACCAGCCTGTCCACGCCCTGCCCGCCCTGCACCGCGTACAGCACCTTCACCGGAAAGGCATCGCCGGCCGCGAGCGGTACGCACGCCCTGCCGGCCAGCTCGGCCCGGTCAGGGCCCGAGGGTCCGCGCCCGCCGACGGCGTAGAGACCGGCGTCGGTGCACGCGGTCAAGCACGAGAGCGTGAGCAGCAGTCGGCGCACGTGCAAAAGGTGGCGCTTCGGCCGGAAACCTGACGGAGTGGAATGAGACTCCCTTCGCATCGCCGGCGTCAACAGTCACGACGAAGGCACCGGGCCCTGAGGGAAAGAGTAGGTCTGGGTTCGGCCTCACTGCCCTCGAGGAGTTGCGGTGCAGACCTCCCGCGCCGCGCTCTGCTCGCGGATGGCTTGCTCGAGCGTCCCGCGGATCTCGTCCGCAATCGCGGCGGGCTCGGTCACCAAATGCCGCCACGTCACCACCAGCGGCCTCCAACCGGCCCGCACAATCTCGTTGCGCCGAGCATGATCGGCGGCGAGCTGCTCCTTCGAACGGTGCCAGTCGCCGTCGGCCTCGATGCAAACCCTCAACGCCGGCCAGGCAAGATCCAATCGCCGCACCCGGCCTCCTTCGACGACCACCCGCACCTGGTTCCGCGGCATCGGCAGACCGTACTGCTTCAAGACCCGCCGTAACCTGGTCTCGAATGCACTCTCGGTCGGGCGGTAGGACGGATCGCGCTCGTCGAGCAAGTCGCGCAGAACGGCGCGACCGCGGCGAGTGGCAGCGCGCTCACACGCGCAACGCAGCGAGTCGACCGTCACCAGACCACGCCTCAATGCGTGCTCCAACGCGACCTCGAGCTGCTCTTCCTCCACGACCGACGCCAGGTCGATCAGGGTGCGCGCCACCGTGGTCGTCGTGAAGCCGTCGACCATGGCCGTGTCGTGGGGACCCAGCGCCACGTGTCGCACGGAATCCCAAACGCGCTCCCAGACGCCGAGCCTCAGCCTCCAATCGACCGCCCGCCGCGTGAACCGCACCAGCCCCATGGCTCAGGGCCCCTGGTCGACGCCGCGCCGTCGGGGCACCCGGTTCCCACACGAGCAGGAGCCACGTGTTCGCCTCACAGGGACTGCACGAACGCCACCAGGTCGTCGCGTTCGCTCTCGGTGAGCAGATCCGCCCGGCCGTGCTTCGGCGCCCACGCTTCGATGGCCGCCCGCAACGCGAAGCGCGTCTCCACCACCAGCCGCTCGCCCTCCACCGCGAAGCCGGCCGCGCCCGACGAGAGCATCGGCCAGACGTCCCAGACGCCGAGCAGCGACGGCACGCCCATGCCCTCGAAGGTGAGGTTCTGCTGGTGGGGGCGCAACATCAGGGCGTGCGGCGTGCCCACGTCCAGGTAGCGGCCGCGCGTCGCTGCGTCCTGGTCCAGCGTATATAGAGGTGGCGGGTGGCACTCGATGCAGCCGGCCTTGCCCTCGAAGAGCTTCAGGCCCGCGCGCGGGTCGCCCTTCCTGCCATCGGGGAGGTCGAGCGAGTCGAGGAGCGCTCCGTCGGGACCGCGGAACGGGTTGGGCAACAGCGCAATGGTCGAGCCGTACACCGACAGGGCGTTGATCTCCTGCGCCGACGGATCCGGGTTGTGGAAGCGGTTTCTCCCGCCCACCACGCGCATCGTCTCGGCCATGCTGTGCGTCGAGGCCGGAGTGAAGTACGGCGGCGTCTCGCGACTGCCGCGCACCGTCGTCGAACGGTAGATGCGCAAAGGGTGCGTTTTCTCGAAGAGCACTCCCTCGGTGTGGCCCTCGGGGTGGCACGCATCGCAGCTCATCGCGGTGCGGCCCATGTCGGCGAAGTACAGCACCTGACCGAGCCGACGCGTCGCCTGGCGCGTGGTGTCCACGATCTTGATCTGCCGCGTGAGGCTGGCCTTCGACTTCGCCGCCAAGGAGACGTCGATGACGGCGAGCGTACCGGTGAAGCGGTTGAGTGCGTGGAGGGTCCTGCCATCGGGCGAGAGCGCGAGGAGCCGCGTGCCCGAGTGCATCGACACGCCGGCGCGGGCTCCGCCGTAGTCCTCGGGCTTGCGCGCCAAGGGGAACCCCTCGGGCGGCGGGACCGCCACCTCCTGAATCAGCGCCGAGGCGGCCTGCTCGTCGGAACGGACCAGCTTCGAGGCGTCGAGCACGCGCAAAAGGCCCAGCGCTCCGTCGGCGGCGTAGAGCAGGCCGCGGCTCTCATCGAGGGCCAGGCCTTCGGTGACGCCCGCGCCGAAGCCGAGGTGCCGAAGCCACCGGCCCTCGCCGTCGACCGCCGCCACCCCGCCGTTCATGCTCACCTCCATGCGGTCGGGGTTGGGCCCGATGTTCGGCCCGATGCTCGAGAGGAACAGCGCCTTCGCCTTTGCCGAGTACGCCAGCGCGCGCACGGCTTTGCCGCCCATCACGTAGTCGGAGTACGCGGCAGTGCCGCCGCCGATGATGCGCGTGCCCGGTCCGGGAGCCGTTCGGCCCAGAACCCGACCGGTGGCGAGATTCAACCGCTCGAGCTCTCCGGTCTGGAGCGATCCGACGAAGAGAGCTCCTTCGCCGACCGCCATCGCACGCGGGTTCGGACCCACTGTCGCCTGCCAGAGCACCTGCCGATCTGACAGGCGCACCGCAGTCACCGAGTCGCGCGCATGCTCGGCGAAGTAGGCGATGCCGTCGTGGACGAGCAGGCCGAACGCGTAGCTCGGTCCGGGGAGCTCGACCGTCTCACGGCCATCGGCCGAGAGCAGCATCGGCGGTGAGAACTGATGGGCGACGACGAGCCAGTCGCGGCCGGATGGATCCGTCCACCACGCGAGCGCGCTGGGGCCGTCGCCGGTGGCGTAGCGCTCGACCTTCCCCGAGGCGAGCTCGACGGCAAAAAGCTCGTCGGTGGTGACCGAGGCGGCGAACGCGCGCCCACCGTCCCTCGACAGAACGAGCGACCAGAGATCCGGAAAGTCGCTGTCGTTGACCAGCGTGACCACCGCCGAGCCCTGCGCGCCAGGAGCCACGAGCGTGACGGTCACCGGCACCTCCACGTTCTGCCCCGTCAGACTCACCGGCGGAAGCCGCGCGAAGGCGTGCTGCGCATCGTGCACCGAGACATCGAGCTCGCGGTCGACGGGAGGACCGAAGCGAAGCCGCATGCCCTGCACGAATCGCTCGCCGTGAATCGACAGCGGCTGCGAGGTCTGGTTGCTGATCAGCCGCGGGCCCACCGACCGAAGCACGGGTCCGCTGGGAGGAGGAGGCGCAGTGGGGCGCTCGCGTCGGAGAAGAGCGAATCCGATCACCAGCGCGACTGCACCGAAGACGGACACGAAGGCGATGCGGCGAGGCACGGCGGCCGAGGTTATTCTATTCCACCCCCGGCGGGAAGCACAGAAGATGACCGCGCACGCGACGGAGATGACAGCGGCGGCGGCCCCGTCGTGCGAGACGCCGAGCCTTCCGCTCGCCGCCGTCACGGTGCGCCGAATGGCTGCGGCATTGGGGCGCGGGCCGCGTGCTGCGACTCGAGCAGCTCGACGAATCGCGCGGCGCAGCGGGCGAAGAGCTGGAACACGCGGTCCGCCGCTCAGTGCCGCTCGCGAAAGTCGAGCGTTCACCCCGACTGCCGCGTCGCCCACGGCGCGCCCATCCGCACGGAGATCGAGACCGAGGGCATCTTGATGCCGACCGCCGCCGGCGACGACCTCGGCTGCGGCACGGTGATGCTGCAGACGCGCTCCAACCGACCGGACCTTGTCAAAGAACCAGTCTCCAGACGGTGAGCTGCCGCGCAGCAGTTTGCACCACCAACGGATGGTCCTCGCGTTGGCTGCACACCACCTTTTCATCCTCCGGGTGGGGGCTCTCCCCCGCACCGCCGGGACTGCACCCCACAGTCCGAGTGTCGGGCGGCTGCGTACACCGCGTGATTGCCGCGTCTTACCGGCCGGTCGTTGCCTTGACGGTTCGGTATGCCGTTCGCTTTGATTCTTCCATCGATGCGTCGCGCCCTCGCCCTCGTCGTGTTCGCCGTCGCGCTCGGCCTGACGCCGGCAACTCTCCCCGAAGCGCTTGCCGGCAAGGGCCGTGCGTCGAAGAAGGTCGGCAAACGGGAGAAGAAGAAGTCCGTACCGGCCGTGAAGCTCAACAAGAAAGCCGAAGCGGAAGAGCCCGAGGAGGCTCCGGCGGAGACCGCGACCGCGGCCGCTCCCACGCGCGGGCCGACGCGCATCGACTTCGACGACCGGCTCATTCAGGGCCAGACGAACAAGTCCGGCGCGGTGTACCTCTACGACCGCAAGGAACTGAAGACGCGCTCGATGGTCAAGAAGCGCGAGAGCTTCCGCGAAGAGATCGTCGGCTCGGTCTACGACAGTTGATCGGAACGCGGGCCAAGGAGCTTTTGTGAGCGGGCAACCGGCGGTGCTCCAGGTCGTCATCCTTCGCGACGCGCTCCTCGTTGGTACCGAGGTGCTGGTGCCGGGCAGCTACGTCATCGGCTCCTCCAAGGAGGCCGATCTCCACCTCGACGATCCGACGGTCGACGCCTCGCACGCGGTCCTCTACTTCCAGAACGGCAAGGCGGCCATCCAGGACTCGAACAGCCAGAGCGGCACGTGGGTGAATGGCCACCGGGTCACCGCCTGCGAGGTGCGCTCGGTCGACGAGATCGCCTGCGGCCCGTTCACGCTGAAGGTGAAGGTGCTGGCGCAGAAGGGAATCCAGAAGCCGTCGCCGCCGCCCGAGGTGGCGGCGCTGCTGCACGGCACGCCGCAGCCGCAGCCTTCACCGGTGCGGCCCAACCCGGCGAAGCCTCCGTCTGCTCCCGCCGTCGTTCCGGCCCCGGTGCCTCCGCCGCCGGCCCAGCCCAACGCCACCATGCTGTCGGCGCGCCGGCTCGCCGCGGTGGCCGCTCCGGCCCCGGTACCCGCCACCGTGCCGAGCCGCGTCCCGCACCTGCGCGCGCTGACGCCGCCGCCCGCCTACGACGGCGAGGAGTCCACCGAGGCCATCTCGCTGCCGACGGTCATCCCCGACGTCACCATGCCGTCGGCGAGCCCACCGCCCCGCCCGAAACGTGTGAGCGCCGCTCCCCATTCGCCCGGGGTGCCGAAGGTGGACGCCGCCGAGGTCAAGGGCAGGCCGCGGCTCTTCGTCGAGCTTTACTGGGGACAGGTGCGGCGCGACTCGCGCTCTTTCGCCGCGCTTCCGCCGAAGCAGCCGCTGGTCGCCGGCTACGACGAGTCGGCGATGCTGCCGATGTACGGCTTCACCCTGCCCGGCGAGCGATTCATCCTGGCCGACCAGTGGGGCGACGTCTTCCGCCTCTTCGTCCCGGCGAAGGCCTCGGTCGAGTCGCGCCAGTCGGACGGCACGTTCACCCGGCTCTTGCCCGAGCAGCTCAAGCACGACGGCCCGCGCCGGTACGTGGACCTGCCCAATGGTGCGGCGGTGCGGCTCACCGAAGGGCAGATGTCCCTCGTCGCGTACGTGCAGCCGGCGCAGAAGCGGCCGTTCGCGCTGCCCCGCGTGCCGGTGATGCTGCTCGTGCTGCTCCTCGTCTTCGGAGCAGGTTTCGGCGCGTTCCTCTACCTCGGCCCCAAGCCGCACGAGACGCCGGACTTCCAGGCGAAGAACCTGAACCCGGTGGCGGTGCGGCTCATCGCTCCCGAGCCGAAGAAGAAGGAAGAGGCCAAGAAGAAGGCCGCCGAGCTCAAGGCCAAGGCCGAGCAGAAGGCGCCTTTGTCGAAGGCCGACAAGGCGGTGAAGAAGCTCGAGCAGAAGCTGCCCCCGGCGGTGGCGAAGACGACGCCGCTCAAGGCGGTGGCTAAGCTGACCGCGGCGGGCCCGGCGATGAACGACCTGCTCGCCGCGGTCGACAAGCTGGGCAACGGGCCTGGCTCGAAGAACGCCAAGGGCTTCAAGCTGAGCGGCCTCATCGGCAAGGCGCCGCTGGCCAACGCCGGCCTGGGCACCTTCGGGCTCGGCGGCGGCGGCGGAGGTGGCTTCGGGGCCAAGGGCGCGGAGACGTTGCGCGGAGCGGGCGGCGCGGGCGTGGGCGCGCTGGGAGCGCGCACGTTCGG
>FWPU01002995.1_pt1 | contig 44284 bp, 30 predicted proteins | sample 2228361 | NCBI WGS metagenome assembly FWPU01 (sample SAMEA103939777, study PRJEB20133) | metagenome | reverse complement strand
GGCGTGGGTGTGGGGGTGGGGGTCGGTTTGCGGTAGAGAAGCGGCAAATAGATCTCGCTCGGCCCGACCTCGACGGTGTGCACCACGTTCTGCGTGCCACAGGGGTTCTCCGCCCGCAGGGTAACCACGTAGGTGCCCACCGCGGCGTAGGTGTGGGTTACCACCCGACCGGTGGCGGTGATGCCGTCCCCGAAATCCCAGGTAAAGGTGATCGCGCTGGTGCCGGTCGCCGTGGCACTAAAGCGCACCCGCTCGGCCACCGCAGGGTCCGCCGGTTGCCAGACAAAGTCGGTGTCGCTCACCGGGGTGCAGAGCGCCTCCACGGCAAAGGTCGCGCCGACCTGGCTGCAGCGGTTGGTCGCGGTGACGGCGAGGGTGTAGGTGCCGGGTTGCGTCCAACTGTAGGCGGCGGTGGGGCCGACGGTGCCGTTGTCCCAGGTGATGGTGACGGGGAGGGTCGGCGACAGGGGCAGGTAGGTAGCGGTATAGCGGGCCGTCTCGTTGATCCAGACCTGGGCCGGCCCGGTCACCTGCACCGTCTCCAGCCCCTCGCAGAGGGCCCAGGCCACCTTGAGGTCGCCATTCGTGGCGTCGTAATAGGCCACGTAGGGCCGGCCGGCCCCATCCAAGGCCAGCGAGGCATAGGCCCCCACATCGCCGGCCGCGTCCACCGTCTGCGCCTGCCAGGTGCTGCCGTCATGCCAGGCGTACTTGAGGTCGCCGTTGGTGGCGTCATAGTAAGCGATCTGCGGCCGGCCGGCCCCGTCCAACACCAGCGCAGCGTACAGCCCCACCGCTCCGGTCATGTCCACCGTCTGGATCTGCCAGGTTGAGCCATCGTGATAGGCGTATTTGAGGTCGCCGCCGGTGGCGTCATAGTAGGCGATGTGCGGGCGGTCACTTTTGTCCAGTGCCAGTGTGGCATACTCGCCGACGTCGCCCAGGTTATCCACCGTCTCGGTCTGCCAGGCCGAGCCGTCATCATAGGCGTACTTGAGCGCGCTGTTGGACCAGTCGCGGTAAGCCACATGGGGCCGGCCGGCCCCGTCCAATGCCAGCGAGGCGTAGCGGCCCACATTGCCGGCGGCGTCCACCGTCTCGCTGATCCAGGTTCCGTCAAAGCGGGCGTAACGCAGCACCCCGTCGGTGGCGTTATAGTAGGCGATGTGGGGCAGGTCGGCGCCGTCCAGGGCCAGCGAGGCGAAATAGCCCACCCAACCGGTCGTTTCGACCGTCTCGGTGAGCCAGGAAAAGCCGTCCAAGTGGGCGTAGCGCAGGTCGCGGCCGCTCTCCTCCAGGTAAGCCAAGTGGGGGAGGCCGGTCGAATCGAGGGCCAGCGAGGCATAGGCCCCCACCGTGCCGTCGTTGTCGGCGGTCTGGAGCCACCAGCGGTTTCCGTCGTACCGGCCATAGCGCAGCATCCCGCCCGCGCCCACGCGGTAGGCTAGGTGGGGCCGGCCGGCCCCATCCAGGGCCAGCGTGGCATGCTCCCCCGTCGCGCCGCTGCCGTCCACCGCCTCGATCTGCCAGGTGGCTCCGTCGTAGCGGGCGTAGCGCAGGTCCCCGCCGCTTTCCTCCAGGTAACTCAGCCGCGGTCGGTCGCTCCCGTCCAGGGCCAGCGAGAGGTACAGCCCCGCGCTGCCGGCGGCATCCACCGTCTCGATCTGCCAGGCCGCGCCGTCCCAACGGGCCAGTTTGAGGTTGCCGTTGGTGGCGTCGTAATAGCCGATCTGGGGCCGGCCGGCCCCGTCCAGGGCCAGCGAACTGTACACCCCCACCGTCCCGGTCACATCCACCGTCCCGCTGATCCAGACGGCTCCATCGTAGGCGGCGTACTTGAGGTCGTCGTTCAGGTCATCGTAGTAACTGATGCGGGGATAGCCGCTGCTGCCGTCCAGGGCCAGCGAGGTGTAGCCGCGGACGTTGCCCAGGGTGGCGTCCACCGTCTGAAGTTGCCAGGTGCTGCCGTCGTGGTGGGCGTACTTGAGCGCACTGCCGGTGCGGTCGTAATAACTGATGTGCGGCCGGCCCAGCGGGTCCAGGGCCAGGGAGGTGTCCCGGCCGACGCTGCCGGCCGTGTCCACCGTCTGAATCTGCCAGGTGTTCCCGTCGAAATAGGCGTACTTGAGGGCGGTGTTGGTCACGTCATAGTAACTGATGTGTGGCCGGCCGGCCGGGTCGAGGGTCAGCGAGGTGTCCTGACCGACATTCCCGGGGGCGTCCACCGTCTGAAGTTGCCAGGTGCTGCCGTCGTGGTAGGCGTACTTGAGGTTGCCGTTGGTGGCGTCATAGTAGGCGATGCGTGGGGAGTCGGCGGAGGCCAGGGCCAGGGAGGCGTACTGCCCCACGCCGGGGGCAAAATCCACCGTCTCCACGTGCCAGACTGCCCCGTCAAAGTAAGCGTAGTAAAGATGTTCTCCGCCGTAGGCGATGTGGGGGTTGCCGTCCACATCTATGGCCAGGCTGCGGTGGGTCATCTGCTCGAAGGAGCGGGCCGTGTCCACTGTGGCGATCTCCCAGACGGCGACGGCCGGGGTGGCCGGCCGGGGTTGGGCCGGTCGGGCCGGCGCGTTGAGGGCAGGGGGATAGGGTGCTGCCGGAACCGACAGCGACCTGGGGGCCGGCGGTTCGTGGGCCCTCACTCCTACCACCAGGAGCAGCACCGCCACTCCCACCAGCACAACCGGATAAAGCCATCGTCCTGCCGATCCTCCAGTTCGCATTGCCGGCCTCCTTTGGGTAGAATCCATACGGTTACCCAGTGTACCATCAAAGGGTGGGGGCGTCAATTCTCCGATAAATTCCGAGCAGCAAAGCCGGCCTACTCATCATTTGCCCAAATCTCTCCGGCCACTCTCGCAGCAAGACGACGACTCTCCTTTGACAATCCCCCCATAATCTGCTACTATCTAGACCGCAGAGAAGGTTTCCACTGAACTTTTAAAAGGAGGCGTTCGATGGCAGAGACCAGGATTCCAGAAGACCTGCGCTACGCCCGCAGCCACGAGTGGGCCCGATTGGAAGGCGATACGATCGTCATGGGGATCAGCGATTTTGCCCAGGCCCAACTCGGCGATGTCGTCTATGTGGAACTGCCCGAACCGGGCGAGACGTTCGACCGGGGCGAGGTCATTGGCGAGATCGAGTCGGTCAAGACCCGCTCCGACCTCTACACCCCTATGGGCGGCGAGGTTGTGGAGATCAACGAGGCCCTCCTGGAGGACCCCGCCGTGGTCAACCAGGACCCCTACGGCGAGGGCTGGATGGTGCGCCTTCAAATCAGCAATCCCGCCGAGTGGGACGATCTCCTCGATGCCGCCGCCTATGCCCAGGTCGTGGAGGAGGCACATTGATGACCTACACACCCCACACCCCGGACCAGATCGAGGAGATGCTCCGGGTCATCGGGGTGCGGTCGGTCGCCGACCTCTTTGAGGATGTCCCTGCTTCCTGCCGCTACCCCGACCTGAGCCTGCCGGCCCCCCTCTCCGAGGCCGAGATCCTCCACGAACTGGCCGAACTCGGTTCCTGGAACGTCACCGTCAGCGACCATACCTGCCTCCTGGGCGCAGGGGCCTACCACCACTACATCCCCAGCGTCGTCCAGACGGTCCTCTCCCGCTCCGAGTTCTACACCGCCTACACCCCCTACCAGCCCGAGATCAGCCAGGGGACACTCCAGGCGATCTTTGAATACCAGAGCATGATCTGCGCCCTGACCGGGATGGAGGTAGCCAACGCCTCCCACTATGACGGGGGCACAGCGGTGGCCGAGGCGGCGATGATGGCCTACAACGTCTTCCGGGGGAAGCGGCACCAGGTGATCCTCTCCCCCGACCTGCACCCGGAGTACCGCGCCGTCGCCCGCACCTACCTCCAGGGGGTCGGCATGGTCCTCCGGGGCGACGAGGACCCGGCCAACGACCTGGAGGCCCTGGGGTCGCTGCTCGATGGGGACACCTGCTGCCTGATCGTGCAGTCGCCGACCTTCCTGGGACAGGTCCTGCCCCCGGCGCGGCTGGAGCGGCTGGCCGAGGCGGTCCACGCCGCCGGCGCGCTGCTGGTGGTGGCGGTGGACCCGATCTCGCTGGGGCTGTTCGTCCCGCCGGGGGAGGTCGGCACGGACATTGTCGTGGGCGAGGGGCAGCCGTTGGGTATCCCCCTGAACTTTGGCGGTCCTTACCTGGGCTTTTTTGCCTGCAGGAAAAAGCATGTCCGCAAGATGGCCGGCCGGCTGGCCGGCCAGACGGTGGACGCCGAGGGCCGGCGGGGGTTCGTCCTGACCCTGGCCCCGCGCGAGCAGCACATCGCCCGCGAAAAGGCCTCCTCCAACATCTGCACGAACCAGGCGTTGATGGCCCTGGCCGCGGCGGTCTATCTGGCCGCCCTGGGGCGCTGCGGCCTGCGCCAGGTGGCCGAGACCTGTTACCACCGCGCCCACTACGCCGCCCGCCGCATCGCCGAGGTCCCCGGCTTTGAACTGCTCACCCAGGGGGTCTTTTTTAAAGAGTTTGTCGTCCGTTGCCCGCTGCCGGTGGAGGAACTAAACGCCCGCCTGCTCGAGTACGGCTTTATCGGCGGGTTCGACCTCTCCCGAACGCACCCCCATCTGGAGAACTGCGCCCTCTTGTGCATCACCGAGATGGTGCCGCCGGCCGAAATTGACCGGCTGGTGCAGGTCCTGGCGGAGGTGGGCCATGACTGAGCCGTTGATCTACGAACTGAGCAAAACGGGCCGCTGGGGGGCCTTTCCGCCCGAGGCGGGGGTGCCGCCGACCGAGATCCCCGCCGACTTTTGCCGCAAGGACCTGCCCCTTCCCGAGGTCAGCGAGGTGGACCTGGTGCGGCACTTGGTTCGCCTTTCCCAAAAGAACTATGCCGTGGATATTGGCTTTTACCCCCTCGGCTCCTGCACGATGAAGTACAACCCCAAGGTCAACGAGGTGGCCGCCGCGCTGCCCGGCTTTACCGGCGTCCATCCCTATCAGCCGGCCTATACCGCCCAGGGCTGCCTCCGCCTGATCTGGGAACTGCAGCAGTTTCTCTGCGAGATCGGGGGCTTTGCCGCCGTCTCACTCCAGCCGGCCGCCGGCGCCCAGGGCGAGTTTACCGGCATCCAGATGATGCGCGCCTACCACCTCCGGCGGGGTGATACCGGGCGCAACATCGTCCTCGTCCCCGACTCGGCCCACGGCACCAACCCCGCCACCTCCAGCATGAGCGGCTTTCGCGTCGTCGAGGTGCGCTCCGATGCGCGGGGCAACGTGGACTTGGAGGACCTGCGGGCCAAATGCAGCGAGGAGGTGATCGGCCTGATGCTGACCAACCCCAACACCTTGGGCCTCTTTGACGAGCACCTTTTGGAGATTGCCGAACTGGTGCACAACTGCGGCGGCCTCCTCTACGGCGACGGGGCCAACCTGAACGCCCTCCTGGGGATCGCCAGGCCGGGAGAGATGGGGTTCGACGTCCTTCACTACAACCTGCACAAGACCTTCTCCACCCCCCACGGCGGCGGGGGACCGGGTTCGGGGCCGGTCGGCTGTTCTGAGGCGCTGGCCCCCCACCTGCCCGGCCCGATCGTGGAACGGTTCCTCGGCGACGAGTGCGAGGAAGGGCACGGGCACACTGAGGAGTGCTACCTCTACGACTGGGTCATGCCCTCTTGCTCGATCGGGCGGGTCAAGACCTTCTACGGGCACTTTGGGGTGATTGTGCGGGCCTATACCTACATCCGCATGCTCGGACCGGCCGGCCTGCGCAACGTCGCCGAGATGGCCGTGCTCAACGCCAACTACCTGCAGAAAAGGGTCGGCGAGCACTTTCGCCTCTCCCACGAACGCACCTGCATGCACGAGTTCGTCGCCATCGGTCGGGTCGAGGGCAGCGACATCCGCGCCCTGGATATTTCCAAGCGGCTGATTGACTATGGCTTTCACCCACCGACGAACTATTTTCCGCTGATCGTGCCCGAGGCGCTGATGATCGAGCCGACCGAGACGGAGAGCAAAGAGACGCTCGACGCCTTTGCCGAGGCGATGGCCCGCATCGCCGAGGAGGCGCGGACGCAGCCGGAACTGTTGCGCCAGGCCCCGCACACCGCCCCGGTGCGGCGTCTGGATGAGGTCAAGGCGGCGCGAGACCTGATTCTGCGCTGGGAGGGACTGGAAGGATAGGACAAAGGAGGGTCGCTCCCCGGTGGTGCGACCCTCCTTGTTTCCTCCTCTGTATGGCGAAAAATTTGCCTTGGAAGGCAGGTGCATGATGAATGAACGCCAGTTGCTCATGATTCCAGGCCCGGTCGAGTTCACTCCTGCGGTTCTCCAGGCGTTGGGTCGGCCCACCACCGGCCACCTGGCAGGCGATTTTATGGAGGCGTTTGGCCGGGCGCTGGAGCAACTGCGGGAGGTGTTTCTCTCCCCCTCCGGCCAGCCTTTTGTGGTCGCCGGGTCCGGCACGCTGGCCATGGATATGGCTGCGGCCAACCTGATCGAACCGGGCGACCGCGCCCTGGTGGTGGACACGGGCTACTTTGGCGAGCGGTTCGCCGCCATCCTGGAGCGCTACGGCGCGGTAGTGGAGCGGGTGCCAGCCCCCGCCGTCGGGGATGCGCCGGCCCTGGAGGCGGTCGCCGCCGCCCTGCAGCGGGCCAACTATAAGGTGATGACGATTACCCATGTGGACACCTCCACCGGCGTCCTGGCCGATGTGCGCCGCCTGGCCGCGCTGGGCCGCCAGCATGGCGCGCTCGTGGTCGTGGATGGGGTCTGCTCCATCGCCGGAGAGGAGTTCCGCCAGGAGGAGTGGGGCGTGGATGTGGCCCTAACCGCCTCGCAAAAGGCGATCGGCGTGCCGCCGGGGCTGGCCTTGCTGCTGGCCGGCCCCCGGGCGATGGAGGCGTTCCGCCGGCGCAGGCACCCGGTAGGCAACTATTACGCCGACTGGACGCAGTGGCTGCCCATTATGGAGGCCTACGAGGGCCGCCAGCCCCGCTACTTTGCCACACCACCGGTCAACCTGATCTGGGCCCTCCACACCAGCCTGGGGCAGATTCTCCGGGAGGGGATGGAGACCCGCTTTGCCCGCCATCAGCGCATCGCTCGGGCCTTCCGGGCGGCGGTCGCCGCCCTGGGGATGCGCCTGGTGCCGGCCGGCCCGGACAAGGCCGCCCACACCCTGACGGCGGTCTATTACCCCGAGGGGGTGGACGGCGCGCTGCTCGCGGCGGTGCGAGAGGCCGGGGTCGTTCTGGCCGGCGGGCTGCACCCCGCAATCCGTACCCGCTACTTTCGCGTCGGCCATATGGGGGCGGTCAGCCACTCCGATATCCTGGCTACGGTGGGGGCGATCGAGCAGGGCCTGGCCCGCCTGAGGTACACCTTTGAGGCCGGGGCCGGCCTGGCCGCAGCCCAGGCCGTGCTCCTGGCGCAGGACTGAGTGGGATCTTGCCATCCGGCCGGTGGCGGCATTGTCCTTTCCCCGGAAAATCGGTGCACTACGAATCCCTCCCCAGGGCAAACATGAGTTAAATTTGCCAATGTCCGGTGCCGTAAGTACAACGGAACGCCTGAACCAGGGGGCATTGTGGCCGGCATCTGTGACGAGAGCGATCTGGTGGAGCAGATCACCCGCCTGCTTCCGGCCCCTCGCCGGTCGGTCAGTCCCTACCGCGCCGGGAGAATCCAGGGCGGGCCGGGAGGCGGCAGGGCGTCCAGGCCGCAGACGATCTCCAGCGAGACCAGGTCAATGACAAAGTTGGTCCACAGGGAGCCGTCAGTCGTCCCCTCGAACTGGACCTGGATATTCTGGCCGGCCACACTGCCAAAGCCGCTCAGCGGAACCGTCGTGAGCACCCAGTCGGTGGGCTGGGTGTTGTCGGCAATGTGGATGTCGTTCGAGATCGGATTGCCCGCCTCGTCCAGAAAGCGCAGGACAAACTCGTCATAGGGAACCTCCGAGTCGTCATTAGAATTGACATAAAGGTAAAAGGTGATCACCTGCTCGTCCTGGGCGTTGGGGGGGACGGGGACGATCTGGGTGAGGAGGTCGTCGGCGTTGTCATAGCCGCCGAACCAGGCTACCCAGGAGCCCTGGTAGGGGTTTTCCCAGCCCTGGGTGATGATCTCATAGCCGCCGGCCGATTCCTCAATCCAGGCGACGTGACCCTGCTCGAAATCGCCATTCTCGATAATCTCGCCGCAAACCGGGGTGGGGGGCGGGGTGGCCGTGCTCGTTGGGGGGATGGGAGTGCTCGTCGGCGGAGGAGAAGCCGTGGGGGTGTTCGTGGGGGAGGGCAGGGGCGTTGCCGTCGGCGGGGGTGGGGTGGCCGTGGGTGGAACGGCGGTGGCGGTCGGCGAAATCGGCGTCTCGGTGGGCAATGGCGTCGGCGAGGCGGTCGCCGTGGGGGTCGGCCAGCCCGGAGTGGCGGTCGGCGGAGGTGGCGTTCTGGTGGGCGTGGCCGTGGGTTGCGGGCTGGCGGGGGGGTTGAACAGGAGCATCAGGTAAAAGTGGTACGGCGTGGGCTCGGCGGTGGGCGTAGGGGTAGGGGTGAGAGTGGGGGTGGGGGTAACTGTGGGCGTCAGCGTGGCTGTGGGTAAAGGCAGCGGTGTGGGGGTGGCTGTGGGTGAAGGCAGCGGTGTGGGGGTGGCTGTGGGTGAAGGCAGCGGTGTGGGAGTGGCCGTGGGTGGGTGTGTGGCCGTGGTGGTCGGCGTTGGGGTGACGGTTGGGGTCGCCGTCGCCGTGGAGGTGGGCGGGGGCGTGAGGGTCGGGGTCGACGGGGACTTTTGGAGCGCCGAAACGCTCCGGCCGTGGGGACGGGCCGGTACGGAGGGATTGTACCCAATCCCCCCGATCAGACCGACAATCAGGGTGAGGCTCAGGGCGAGATGGAACGGTTTCATCGCTTTCCCCCCGGCGACCCGGTCCCAACCGGCCGGTCCCTGCCCCGGCGGCCGCGAAAAAGGGACCGCCGGGGCACAGGTCACGGCTCGATGGCGTTCTTGAGCAGGAGCGGCAGATACAGGTTATGCGGTGTGGGGCCGGCGGTGGGCGTGGCCGTGGGAGTGGCCGGCGTCCCGGTGGGGGTGGGCGTGGCCGGGGCTCTGGTGGCGGTCGGCGTGGGAGTGGCCGGCGTCCCGGTGGGGGTGACCGTGGGGGTGGCCGTGGCCGTCCCGGTCGGTGTGGCTGTGGGTGTTTCGGTGGGTGTAGGCGTCTCAGCGAGGGTTGGGGTGGGCGTGGGCTCCTGGCTCAGCGCGCCCGAGACGATCAGGGCGTAAGGTTGCACCGACTGGGGCACGTTGTAGGCGTGCACGATGACCGTGTAGGCCCCCAAAAGCGGGCTGTCAATGTCTACCCCCTCGACGTTGTTGCGGCGGTCCCACTGCAGACCGTTGCCGTAATAATGGGTGCCGTCCGGGGCAATGACCTCCAGGTCCAGGTCGTTGACCAGGGTGGGGTTGGCCGAGACCGCGCCGGGATAGTCGGTCCAGACCAGGGTGACGCGCAGCGGCTCGCCCGAGTCGGTGACGTAGAGGGGGGTATCGGGACCGTCGCTGTAGGTGACCTGCTCGCCGGTGCTCAGGCCGGCGGTGTGGTCGTCGAACCACCAGGTCCGAGGCGCGTCGGGGAAGAGGGAATGTTGCAGGTCCACGCGGCCCCAACCCTCGACGTTGTTGGGACGGGGCGGAATCTCCAGGTACTGGCCCTGGCCGTACTGGCCTGGGGTCATGTCAAAGGCTCCGTTGATCAGGGTGGCCTTGATTAATGCGCTGGAGGGATTGGCCTGGCCGGCGACGTCGTTGTAATAGTCGCGCACCAGGGCGGCGGCGCCGGCGGTCAGGGGGGTGGCCATCGAGGTGCCGCCCATATACATATAGTTTGCGTCAATCGGGTTGCCCCAGCCGTCGTAGCGGGCATAGATCGAGCGCACCGAGGCGATCCAGGTGCCGGGTGCGGTGAGGTCGGGTTTGATGCGGTCGTCGTCGGTGGGGCCGCGGCTGGAAAAGGCGGCCATGCCGTAAGGCTCGTCGGCGGTGTTGTCGCCGGCGATCGGGTCGGCGGTAAAGCCGAAATCGGCCCAGGTGCCCGAGTCGGGGTTGGGGGCGGGGACCGGCTTGTTGTTCTCCGAGGCCCCCACGGTGATGCAGTCCTTGGCCGTGCCGGGGGAAGCCATCGAGTCGAGGTCCACGACGCCATCATTGTTGGCGTCCACTCCGCTGTTGCCGGCGGCAAAGAGGATCGTCATATCCTTGCGGTTCCAAGCCCAGTCGTCCACCTGCTGGGCAAAGTCGTCATAGTCCCCGGCCACCGCTGCCCCCCAGGAGTTGGAATGAATGCGGGCGCCATAGTCGTAGGCGTCCTGGAGGATAGTGGGGATGCCCACACTGAGGCCGGTGAGCAGGCAGGTATCCCAGGGCAGGAACCCCCACATGCTGAATTCGAGTTCCTGAAAGACCAGGTGGGCCTCTGGGGCGACGCCGGCGTACTGGCCGCCGGAGTTGCTGCCGTTGCCCAGGACAGAGCCGGAGACGTGGGTTCCGTGGCCAGTGCAGTCATCGTTGGCCCAGTCGCCGCTGTAGGAGAGGATGGCGTCCACTCGGCCGGCCAGGTCGGCGTTCAGACAAGAGATGTCGCCGCAGTCCAGGCCGGTATCGGCCACGGCGACGATCTGGCCGGCCCCGCGCAGTCCCATGTCCCAGACCGGCTGCACCTGCATCACCCCGCGAGCGGCGTCGTTGAGCAGGCGTGGTGGGTGGTACAGGCCGATCCAGGTGACCTCCGGCCGGCCGGCCAGCGACTTGAGGTGGGTCAGGTCCACCTCGGCGTAGAGGTAACGGCTCACCGAGTTGGTCGTCTGCGCGGTTATCGTACTCCCCAGCGCGGTCAGGTCCGCCAGCAGAGGGGCGAGATCGGCGTCGGGAAGCGTCTGGATGACCACTTTCTGCCGGCCGCTCCGTCCGTCCAGTTCCGGGGAGATGCGCCAGGCCGGGAGGTAGGGCCCGACCCAGCGGACCGCACGCAGGCCGCCTACCTGCTCTACCATGCCCTCCTCCAGCCAGGCCAGGAAGGCGAAATCGGGGATATAGTCGTAGAGGCGCGCCCCCAGGGCCAGGACCTGCTCCTTCCAGGCCGGCCGGACGGGGCCGGAGAACTGGACGATGTAGAGGCCGCTTTCCCCGGCCGGGGCAGGCAGGTCGGGCGGGGGTTGCAGCGGGTCGAAGGTAAGCCGCTTCAGCCGAATCAGCGGAGGGGCCGTCTGGCCGGGGTAGGCAGGGGTAAGCCCTCCTACGAGGCCAGCGAGCAGGGTGATGCTCAGCAAGGCAATTGCCCATCGTTTTATCGTCATTGCGTCCTCCTCGTTATGCGTGTACAACCGTCTGCGCCGCAGCTACAGCAATGGGTCTACCTCACACGACAGGCCGTTCTGCCGAGATATACAACGACACGGCCATCCATGCCAGGGGCTGGACAAGCGATTGTCAGGCCGGAACGGAACTGTGCAGATATAGTTTGGCACAAGTTGAGGGGTTTGTCAAATCCTGCTATGTAGATATCCCATACCGGGGCAAGCATGGGGTTCCGGTTCGTTCCAGGGTGGCCGCTGCCGAGGCCTGGGCGGAGGTGTATGCCGGGGTGATCATCCCCGGTGGGCGGGCCCCGCACCGCCTTTGCCTCAACCGGGACCTGGTGTGCCTGGTTCGGGAAGCCATGGAGCAGGGTAAGGTTGTGGCGGCGATCTGTCACGGTCCGCAGATGCCGATCGAGGCCGACGTCGTCCGAGGTCGCCGGGCCACCTGCTACGCCTCGGTGGCGACCGACCTGAAGAACGCCGATGCGCTCTATCTGGACCAGGAGGTCGTTGTGGACGGCAACCTGGTTGGCGCGGCGGCCGGCTGACGCGGGGGTCCCGGCCATCTGGACCAGGAGGTCGTTGTGGACGGCAACCTGGTGACCTCGCGCACCCCGGCCGACCTGCCGGCCTTTTGCCGGGAGACGGTGCGGCTGTTACAGGGCTGACGCCTGGCGGTCATCTTCCCAGCAGCACTTTAAACCCGTCCCGCCTGCTCACCTCCTCCACCCGGAGGGACTGTCCCAGCGTCCGCTCGTAGGGCAGGAACTCGTTGCAGACGACGTAAAAGCGGCCGCCCCGTCGGAGGACGGTCATCCCCTGGGCAATCAGGTGCTCGCCGGCGGCGCGGTCGGCCGGCCGGCCGGCGTGACAGGGCGGGTTGCACAGAATCAGGTCGAATCGCTCCCCCCGTAGCGGCTCCACCCCATCGCCCAGGCGCACCTCGGCGTTGGGGATGGCGTTGAGGGCGATGTTTTCGCGGGCGCACTCCACCGCCGGGAGGCTGCGGTCCACCAACACCACCTCTCCCTGCGGGGCCATGCGGGCGGCAAAGAGCCCCAGGAGGCCGTAGCCGCAGCCCAGGTCGAGGACGCGGTCGTTCGGGCGCACCGCGGCGACCTCCAGGAGGAGGCGGGAGGCGGGGTCCACCTTGCCGTGGGCAAAGAGGCCGGGCCGGCTGCGGAAGTGGAGGGTGTGGCCGCGGAGGGTGGCGGAGAAGGTCTGCACGGCCGGGAGGGATGCCTCTGCCGGCAGGGTGCTGCGCTCCTTTCTCAGCAGGAGCACCTGCCGGCCGCTCTGCCGCGCCAGCACCGTCGCTGTCCCCCCCAAGGTCTCCTCTGCCCACCGGCGGAAGGTGGCCAGACCCTCCCGCTTGCTCCCGGCCAGGTAGAGCCGCCCTCCCAACCGCAGCGTGCGCCCGGCCACCCGGAGCAGTTCCAGGACCACCGCGTTCCCCCGGTGCGCCGGGGCGACCAGCAGGACGACGTCGTACCGTCCCGCCGGCAGGTCCCCATAGGCGGCGGTCAGGTGCCCCTGGGCGTTGGGGATGCGGTTGCGGGCGATGTTGGCCTGTGCGCAGGCGATTGCCAGGGCGTCGTCGTCGGCCAGGACTACCTGCCCCTGGGAAGCCAGCAGTGCGGCGACCAGCCCGCAAAAGCCATCACCGCAGGCCAGTTCCAGGACCCGCTCCTGGGGGGCTACCTCCATCGCCTCGACGAGCAGGCGATGGAGGGGGGAGGGCCTGCGCCAGCCAGGGAGGCCCACGCGGCTCTCGAACTCGAGGGTTCTTCCCAAAACCTCGACGACCCAGATGGGGGGAGGGGTAGTCTCACGGTGGGGGCTCATCTGACCTGCTCCTGGGCGGTTCGCGTTGCGGTGTAGAGGGCCGCCGCGCCTGGGAAGAGGAAGCGGACGGCCGGCCGGCCCCAGCCGTTCTCCTCCAGCGACCGCAGGACCCTTTCAGGGGCGGGGAAGCGGGCCAACGAGGCGGGCAGGTAGCGGTAGGCCGGGGCGGCCCGGGTGAGCAACCGACCGAGGAGAGGGACGATCCGCTCAAAGTAGAGGCAAAAGAGGGCCCGCCAGGGGGGAAAGCGGGGGTAGGCGATCTCCAGGGCCAGGAGGTGCCCGCCGGGGCGGGTGACGCGGGCCATCTCGGCCAAGGCGGTCGGCAGGTGCGGCAGGTTGCGCAGGAGGAACGCGCTCATGACCAGGTCAAAGGTGGCCGGGGGGAAAGGCATCCCCATGGCGTCGGCGCGGAGGAGGAGTACATGTGTCGAGAGGCCGGCCTGCCTGACTTTGGTGTGGGCGCGGACGAGCATGGCCGTGCTCCGGTCCAGGCCGACGACCAGGCCGGCCCCGCGCCGGCCGGCGGCGATCGCCAGGTCGGCCGTGCCGGTGGCCAGGTCCAGGATGCGCCGGCCGTTCCCCACCGGCAGGAGCGAGGCCGCCCGACGCCGCCAGTACAGGTCCAGGCCCAGGCTCATCGTCCGGTTCATGGCGTCGTACCAGGGGACGATTCGGTCAAAGAGGCGTTCGGTTTCCTCAGGCTCCATCCGGCCCCTCCGGCAGGTGGCGGGGCAGGTCGGCGATCGAGTCCAGGATCAGGTCCGGCTCGGGGCCCCCCACCAGGTCCTCTGGGCGAAAGTGGCCGCTGCGCAAAAGGACGGTGCGTAGGCCGGCCCGCCAGCCACCCAAGACGTCCGAGGCGACGCGGTCCCCGACCATCGCGGCCCGCGAGGGGGGCACCCCCAGGTCCTCCAGGGCCATCTGGAAGGCCAGACAGGAGGGCTTGCCCACCAGGAGGGCCGGCCGGCCGCTGACCCGCTCCAGCAGGGCCACCCAACCGCCCACATTGACCGTCGGCGGCCCTCCGGCCAGGTCGTAGGGGTCCGCCTGCATCGCCAGGAGACGGGCCCCCTTCCAGAGAGCGGCCAGGGCCCGGTTGAGCAGGTCGTAGGTGAACTTTTCGCGGAGGTCGCCGACGACGACATACTCGGGGTCCTGGTCGGTCAGGTTCAGCCCGGCAAACTGGTCCAGACCGCTCCCCTCTAGGAGGACCCAGCAGCGGGCCGGGTGGGGTAGGCGGCGGAGGTAGCGGGCGGTGATCGAAGAGGCGGTGAGGATTTCGTCCGGGGAGAATTCCAGCCCCATCTGCCCCAGGTAGCGGGCGACCTCGGTGGGGGAGCGGCGGGTGATGTTGGTGAGCAGGCGAAAGGGGATGCCTCGGCGGCGAATCTCGGCCAGCGTCTCGGCCGCGCCGGGAATCGGCCGGCCGGCGTGGTAAAAGACGCCGTCAATGTCCAGAATCAGGGCCTGCAGACCCTGGAGGGGAAAAGCGTGCATGGGGTGTCCTTTCGTCATTCTTTCTTCTCGGCAGCGGTGATCTCGACCAGGGTGTACTCTGGACTTCCCAGTCCCAACCGGGCGGCGGCGTCCACGTGCCGTTGGCCGTCTATGCCCACGGCCTCAGCCAGGACGCGGGCCCCGGGGCGCAGGCCGTGGTCGGCGGCCAGCGAGTCGGGCAGCGGCGGGGCCCGGTTGATTGCGTCCAGGGTGGCCTGCTCTACCGCCACCAGGTCGTCAGAGGCAAAGAGGCCCCGGTCCTGGACGAGGGGGGTATCGGCCATCGGCATGCAGTCACACTCCGGTTGAACCTCCAGGGCAAAGTTCAGGTAGAGGACCTTGCCCGGTTCAAAGGTGTGCAGCACGGCCTGGGCGGCCTCGGCCAGCCCTTGCTGGAACTCGTCCTCGGTGCGGCCCTGCAGCGAGATGGCCCCCGCGGTGCAGACGCGGCCGCAGCGACCGCAGCGCCAGCAACGCTCGTCGAGGATGCGCAGGGCGTCGCCTTCCAGGACGATCGCCTCGGTGGGGCAGATCTCCAGGCAGTTGAGGCAGAGGATGCAGTCCTCGGCGTTGTAGATGACCTGAGACTCGCCGCTGGCGGCGTGGAGGTGCCCCCGGGCCTGCTGCCAGTCGCCGCTGCGGTGCCGGCCGGCCACGCAGCCCATCGCCAGGTTCTTGATCGCCCCACCGTACCCGGACTGGACGTGCCCCTTGCAGTGCGAGACGACAATCATCCCGGGGGCGTCATAGATCGCCGAGGCCATGCGGATTTCCCCCAGGACGGGGCCGGCCGGCACGACGACGCCGTCGTGCCCAAAAAGGCCATCGGCCAAGAGCACGGGGCAGCCCAGGGAAAGGGGGTTGATGCCGTTCTCTGAGGCGATGCGCAAATAGTCCCACCCGCGAATGCGCACCGTGTCGGTGACGAACGGTTTGGCCCCGATCGCCGTGAGGGCCTCGACCACTTTGCGCAAAAAGATCGGGCGCACGATGCGGTGGGCGCCGGGGGAACCAAAGTGGGTCTTGATGGCGATATACTCCCCCTCCTGAAAGCGGCTGCCCAGGTCGAACCGCCGCAGAACTTCCTCCAGTTTGGCCGGCAGGCTGTGGTGATAATCCCACTGCCTGGCCCGGGCCGGGGCAAAAAAGACGCTGCTTGCGCTCATCGTGTACCCTCCTTATGGACAAGGTGGCGACATTGTAGCATAACGTCTTTTTGGGGGCAAATATCGCTGTGCCGGGGGCACTTTACAAACCGCTCTCCCTTTTTTATACTCAAGGCAAGGAAAGGAGGAATGTGGCAGTCCTGCCTATCGGTGGACGAAAGGAGGTGCGGATGTGCGTTGTGGAGCGGCCCCTTGAGGGGTTCCGCCGGTGCGTTGTTTGGTAAGTTGACTTTTGAGAACCCGGCCGGGCATTTCCGGGCACGAGTTTGCAGGAAGCAGAGGAGGAACGATATGTCTACCCCAAACCCCTTGTTTGGCGGCCTGATCTTTTTTGCCCTGGTCCCCCTGAACCTGCTCCAGGCGGTAGAGTCGAACGACGATATCTTTTCCTTCCCCGTCACACAGTTGCGACCGTAAGAGGCGGAGGCCGCCCGGAGAGCAAGACCGGGCGGCCCCGTCCTGCCGGTCGGGGGGACAAAATGCCTCGCACCAAGATGTGGCTGGTCTTTTATGCGGCGATTGGGACCGGGATTCTCCTGGGGGCCATCTTTTATGTTGGCTTTTTCGGCGAGGTCGCTCACACCTTCCTGCACGAGAGCGGCCTGGGCCTGCCCATCGCCGTTGTCCTGGGTCTCCTCTTTGGCTTTAGTTACTACCTCTTTTTCAAACTGCTCCTGCGGGCCTTTACCTGGCCCTTCCTCCGCAGGGCCCAGGCGTTGGTCGTCCGGCCGATCGCCCCCCTGCTTCCGGCCTGGAAGTCGAACGAACTGGACAAGTTGGAGGAGATCCTCAACGAGGCCCTGGGCACTCTGGAGCGACTGGACCTTTTTAGCGAGATCGCCGCCGAACTCGTCTCCTCCCTCGACCCCCAGGCGACGCTGGACCAGATCGTCCGCACGGCGGTAGAGACGCTCCCCGGCGACTCGGGCCTGATCTTTCTTCTCGATGAGGGCGGGGATCGCTATGCCGTTCGGGCCTCCCACCACCTGCCGGTGCCGGAGGGGCGGGTCGGCGAGATCTCGTTCAGGGTGGGGGAGGGGGTGCCCGGTTGGGTGGCCACCCGGGGCCGGCCGCTCATTATCGCCGACGCCCGACAGGATCCCCGTGTGCACCCGCTGCTCCAGGAGGCTGGGGTGCGCTCGTTGATGAGCGCGCCCCTGACCCTGGCCGGCCGGCCGCTGGGCGCGCTGAACATCTTTAACTGCTCTCAGATAGAGGCCTTTGACGAGAACGACCTCCGCCTGCTGGCGATCTATGCTGACCTGGCCGCTGTGGCCATCAACAACGCCCGTCTGTACGGGGCGATGGAGCAAGAACGGGAAAAGTTGGCCGGCATCCTCCGCGATACGACCGATATCGTCGTTGTCCTGGACGAGGCCGGCCAGATCATCCTGCTCAACCCCGCCGCCGAGCGGACCTTCCAGGTCCCGGCGGCCCAGGCCGAGGGCCAACCCCTCCAGGTCCTGGGCGTGTCCGACCTGAAGGCGGCCCTCGATTCGGCGCGGCAGGCCGCAAGGGCCGTCGTCTACGAGATCGCCGTCCCCGGTGGAAGTACCCTCTACGCCAGCGTCTCCCCGGTCCATGGGGTCGGCTGGGTCATGGTGATGCAGGACATTACCCCGCTCAAGGAACTCGACCGCCTGCGGGGGGAGTGGGTCGCCACCGTCTCCCACGACCTGAAGAACCCGATCAACGTGGTGCGGATGGCCCTGGACCTGATTGAGGAAAGCGGCCCGCTGAACGAGGAGCAGACCGAGGTGTTGGGCAAGGCTCGCGAGGGGTCCCTGCGTATGCAGGCACTGGTGACCGACGTCCTGGACCTGGCCCGGATGGAGGCCGGCGCGGCCATCCGGGCGGCGCCGCTGGAACTCTTTGATCTGCTGGCTGTAGCCCTGAACGAGGTGGAGCCGCTGGCCCGGCAGAGGGAACTGCGCCTGCGCACCGACGTTCCTCCAGACCTGCCGTTGGTCCGTGGGGATGCCGTCCTCCTGACTCGCGCTGTGGTCAACCTGCTGAGCAACGCGGTCAAGTACACCCCCTCGGGCGGGCAGGTGACGCTGCGGGCCCATGCCGAGGCCGGCTCGGTGCAGGTCGAGGTGAACGACACCGGGCCGGGCATTCCCGAAGAGGCTTTGCCGCACCTTTTCGAGCGGTTCTACCGCGTGCCGGGGAGCGACGCCCACGCCGAGGGTACCGGGTTGGGCCTGAGCATCGTCAAGAGCATCCTCGAACGGCACGGTGGGCACGTCTGGGTGGAGAGCACGGTGGGCCAGGGGAGCACCTTTGCCTTTGTTCTCCCCGCGGTTGAGGAGGTGCTCCCAGATTCTACTCCGTAGGACGGCCTTTCCAGGTCGTCCACCTGTGGCCGGGGGAGGACCTCCCGCCGGCGCAGGACAGCGCTGGAAAAGGCAGGTAGATATGGTTCAGGCAGGTGACCCCGCTCCCGATGTGACCATGGAAGACCTGGATGGCCGGCCGGTTCCGCTGCGGGACCTCTGCCGGGCCGGCCGCGTCCTCTGGTTGGTCTTTTTGCGCCACCTGGGCTGACTGCCCTGCCGGGAGCACGCGGCGCAGTTGTGCTCGCGCAAAGATGAGTTGGAACGTCTCGGTATGGAGGTCGTCGTGATCGCCTTTGCCCCGGCCTTTTTCGCCCGTGCCTGGCGGGAGGAGGTCTGCCCCGAGTTGCGCATACTCCTGGACCCCGAGCGGCGAGCCTATCGCGCCTTTGGCCTGCGGCGGTCGTGGTTGCGCGCGTGGAACTGGCCGACGGTGCGCCGCTATATCGAACTCCTGCGCCAGGGGCGGGCCTGGAAGGGCATCCAGGGCGACTCGGCCCAGTTGGGCGGCGATTTCCTCCTGGACGCCGCCGGGACCGTCCGCCTGGCTCACCCCAGCCATGACCCCACCGACCGGCCGGTCGTGGAGGAGGTGGTGGCGTTGTTGCACGATTTGGAGAGGGAGGGCCTCCTTGAACTGGTATGATCTCGTCGTCATCGGTGGGGGGGCGGCCGGCCTGGTCGCCGTGGACCTGGGCCTGGACCTAGGCCTGCGCGTTGCCCTGGTGGAAAAGGCCCGCCCCGGCGGCGACTGCACCTGGACCGGTTGCGTGCCCAGCAAGTCGCTGCTCAAGGTGGCCCGCGTGGCCCAGGAGATGCGCACGGCCGGCCGCTACGGCCTCGCTTCCGCCGAGCCGACCGTGGACCTGGCAGCGGTCTGGCGGTATGTCCGCCAGGCGATCGCCGGAGTCTACCGCCACGAGACGCCGGAGGTACTGCGCGAGCGGGGCGTGGCGGTCTATCTGGCCGCCCCGCGCTTTCTGGACGCCCGCACTCTCCAGGTCGGCCCGGAGCAGGTTCGCGGCCGCGTCTTTCTCCTGGCAACCGGGGCCCATCCCTTCCTCCCCCCAATTGAGGGGTTGGAGAGCGTGCCCTATCGCACCTACGAGACGATCTGGGACCTGCCGACCCTGCCCCGTCACCTGATCATCGTTGGGGCCGGGCCGATCGGTTGCGAGATGGCCCAGGCCTTTCGCCGCCTGGGGGCGGAGGTGACCCTGGTGGTGAGCCGGGGGCGCGTCCTGCCCCGCGACGACCCCGAGGCCGCCCAGGTCATCGAGCGGGTGCTGGAGCGGGAGGGGGTGCGCCTGCTCCTGCGCTCGCGGGCGCGGCGGGCCTGGCAGGACCAGAGCGGCATCCACCTCTTGGCCGGCGAGGAGGAGGTGCTCGGGGATGCCCTGCTCGTGGCCACCGGCCGGCGGCCCAACGTGCAAGGGTTGGGCCTGGAGCAGGCCGGCGTGGCCTATGACGAGCACGGCGTCCGCGTGAACCGCTACCTGCGCACCAGCCGTCGCCACATCTACGCCGCCGGCGACGTCACCGGCGGGCCCCAGTTCACCCACTATGCCGGCTGGCAGGCCTTTCAGGCGGTGCGTAACGCCTTCCTCCCCGGGGCCGTGCCGGGGGTCAAGGCATACGTCCCCTGGACCACCTTTACCGACCCGGAGGTGGCCCATGTCGGGCTGATCGAGACCCAAGCTCGCGAGCGCTATGGTGCGGGGCGGGTCTGCCGCTGGCCCCTGGAGCGGGTGGATCGGGCCGTGGCCGAGGGAGAGACGGAGGGCCTGGTCAAGGTCGTCCATGCCCCCGACGGCACCCTTCTGGGGATGACGATCGTGGCCCCGCGAGCCGGCGAGATGATCCAGGAGGGGGTGCTGGCCCTGGAGCAAAAGATGCGCGTGAGCGACCTGGCCGGCCTGATGCACGTCTACCCAACCTACGCGGTGGCCACGATGCAGGCGGCCCTGACCATTCGCATAGAGCGGCTCTTTGGCGGCCTCTTGGGCCGGGTCCTGCGCCGCCTGGCCGGGTGGGGCCGCAGATGAGTGCAGGTGCGTGGCTCTGCCGGGACAGGCGGTCCATGTCCGGCTGGCCGGTCGCACCGCAGGACAGGCGTTTCCCCCTGTCCGGTGGATAGAGCTGTGGGACGGGCTGGGCCCGGTTAGGAGGACCGATGTCACCACGCCAGGAGATTCGCGAGCACATCTTTTACGGACTGACCCGCAGCACCTGCCCGGTGTGCCGGCGGGTGCTGGACGCCCAGGTGCTCCTGCGCGACGGTCGCGTTTACCTGCGCAAGCATTGCCCCGAGCACGGCTGGCACGAGGCCCTGGTCTCTTCCGACGCCGACTGGTACATCCGGGCGGCGCGCTACAACAAGCCGGGGGCGGTGCCCTTCCACTTTGCCACCGCCGTGGAGCGGGGTTGCCCGGAGGACTGCGGCCTCTGTCCGGAGCACCAGCAGCACACCTGCGTGGGCATCCTGGAGATTACCGACCGTTGCAACCAGGACTGCCCCACCTGCTTTGCCGACGCGGGGAGCGGGAGCGGCTATGACCTCTCGCCGGAGCAGGTCGTCGAGATGCTGGCGCGTTTCGTTCAGGCCGAAGGCCGGCCGGAGGTGCTCCAGATCAGCGGCGGTGAGCCGACCATGCACCCGCACTTGATCGAAATTCTGGCCGCGGCCAAGGAGCATGACATCCGCCACCTTATGATCAACACCAACGGCCGGCGGCTGGCCCAGGACCCCGACCTGATCCAGGCCCTCAGCCCCTTTCAGCCGACGATCTACCTCCAGTTCGACGGCCTGCGTCCCTCCACCTACAAGGCCCTGCGGGGGCAGAACCTCCTCCCGGTCAAACTGCAGGCCCTGGAAAACCTGGCCGGCAGCGGCCTCTCGGTAGACCTGGTGGCGACGGTCGTCGCCGGGGTGAACGAGGACGAGTTGGGCGACATCCTCCGCTTTGGCCTGGAGCACCCCGCCGTACACGCGGTCAGTTTCCAGCCGGCCACCTACGCCGGCCGCAACCCTGCCCACGATCCCCTCCACCGCAGCACCGTCACCGGCGTGCTCCACCTCCTGGAGGAACAGACGGGCGGCATGCTCCGGGTGGACGACTTTTTGCCCGTCCCCTGCCCCCACCCGGCCTGCACCGCCTGCACCTACCTCTTTCTGGACGATGGCCAGGTCACCCCGATTCCCCGCCTGATCGAGGTCGAGGATTATTTGGACTATATCGCCAACCGCACCGCCCCCGACCTCTCCGCCGAGTTCCGGCCGCTTCTGGAGTCGCTCTGGAGCCTGGCCGCCGTGATGGGCAGCGAGCAGACCGCCGATGACCTGACCTGCGTGGCCTGCGGCATCAGCCTGCCCCTGCCCGAGGACCTGCGCCAACTGGAGGACCGCTTCTTCATGGTGCAGGTGCACGCCTTTATGGACGAGCACACGATGGACCTTTCCCGTCTGATGAAATGCTGCGTGCACGAACTGTTGCCCGATGGCCGGACGGTGCCCTTTTGCGCCTACAACAACCTGGGCTATCGGGAGGAGGTGCGCCGGTCCCTGGCCGGCAAGGAGGGGCGATGAGCGAGGACCGTGTTATCAAGACCTGCTGTGCCACCTTTTACGAGAGCGACCTGGTGCGGGCCCTGCTGGGGAATGTCCTCCATCCCGGCGGGTTGGCCCTGACCGAACACCTGGGCACGCTGCTGGGCCTGACCCCGACCGACCGGGTGCTCGATGTGGCCTGCGGCCGGGGGGCCTCGGCGGTCTTTGTGGCCGAACGGTTCGGCTGTCACGTGACCGGCCTGGACTATGGGCTGAAGAACATCGCTGCGGCCCGCGCCCATGCGCTGGAAAAGGGTCTGAGCGAGCGGACGGCCTTTCGCCAGGGCGATGCGGAGCGGTTGCCCTTTGCGGGCCGCTCCTTCGATGGGGTCATCTCGGAGTGCAGTTTCTGCACCTTCCCGGACAAGGCCACGGCGGCGGCGGAACTGGCCCGCGTCCTGCGGCCCGGCGGCCGGTTAGGCCTGACCGATATGACGGTGGACGGGGAACTGCCCCCCCGGTTGGAGGGCCTGCTTTCCTGGGTGGCCTGCATCGCCGGGGCCGGCCGGCCCGAGGACTATATCCGCTCCCTGCGCCAGGCCGGCTTTGGCCGCTTTATGGTGGAGGACCGCCGCCAGGACCTCCTCGAGATGGTCGAGGAGGTGCGCAAGAAGGTCCTCGGCCTGGACCTGGCCGTCCGCCTGGGTCGGTTGGACCTGGACGTGGACCTACAGGAGGCCAAGGACCTGGCCCGGGAGGCCGTTGACCTGGTGCGCCGGGGCGTGCTCGGGTATACCCTGATCGTGGCCATGGTCTGATGAGGCCCCCTCCCCTCAGGCCCCCACAGCGGTTGTCTGGGGGGGGGGCGGCCGGATGTGTTGCGCCTCACCGGCCGGCCGGGACTTGGGCCGCACCCGCACACCTTACTCCGCCCACAGGATCAACCCCGCCTCGTAGGGGTGCCCTAGGTCCTCATGGTAGGGCAGGACCCGCACTGTAAAGCCGTAGCGGCCGCTCAGTCGGCAGGGAATCTCCCCCACATAGTTGCAGTGGCCGTCCACCCCCTTTCCCATACACTCCATCCTGATCGGTTCCTGCGGGACGATCTGGCCGCGTGTGTCCAGCCGGCCGTGGTAGAGTTCGACGCGGAGATCCTGCGGCTCCAGTTCCCCCAGATAGACCAGCGCCCGCACGCGGATGGTCTGCCCTACTTGCACCGGCTCCGGCGCCTGCGCTTCGACGTGGCTGATCTTGACTTTGGGCCACAGACGGCGCATCTCGGCCTTCCAGGCGGCCAGCGCTTTGGCCCGGGTCATCTCCTCCGCGCTCAGGCGGGCGTAGCGTTCGGCGGCCGGGAGGTAGAACTGCTCCAGATACTCCCGTAGCATCCGGTTCGTGTTAAAGTAGGGGCAGATTGCCCCGATGGAGGCCTTTATCCGGGCGGTCCACTTGCGCGGGATGCCGTCGGGGCCGCGCTCGTAAAAGAGCGGGACGACCTCCTTCTCCAGCAGGTCGTAAAGGGCCTGAGATTCGACCTGGTCCTGCAGGGCGTAATCCTCATAGACCTCGCCCCGACCGATGGCCCAGCCGATCTCGGGGGTGTAGGCCTCGTCCCACCAGCCGTCCAGAATGCTCAGGTTGAGCACCCCGTTGGCCGCGGCCTTCATCCCGCTGGTCCCACTGGCCTCCTGAAAGCGACGGGGGGTGTTCAGCCAGAGATCCGCGCCCTGGAGCAGGTAGCGGGCCGTGACCATGTTATAGTCCTCTAGAAAGATGATGCGCCGGCGAAACTCCTCCCGGCGGGCCAGTTGGACGATCTGGCGAATCATGTCCTTGCCCTCCTGGTCGCGGGGGTGGGCCTTGCCGGCATAGAGAATCTGCACCGGCCGCTCGGGGTTGTTGAGGATGCGGGCCAGTCGTTCCGGGTCGCGCAGGAGGAGGGTCGCCCGTTTGTAGGTGGCAAAACGGCGGGCAAAGCCGATCGTCAACGCCTCGGGGTCGAGCACCTCGCGGGCTGCTTCGACGGCGGAGGGTGGGGCCCCACCGGCCTCGAGTTGCTCCCGCAGGCGCCTGCGGGCAAAGGCGACCAACCGTTCGCGGCGACGTTCGTGGGTGCGCCACAGTTCGGCGTCGGGAATCTCGGCCGCCCGCCGCCAGATGGTGGCATTGGCCGGCTGCTCCCGCCAGGCCGGCCCCAGGTAGCGCTCGTAGAGCAGGGCCATGTCAGAGGAGACCCAGGAGCGCAGGTGCGCCCCGTTGGTCACGGCGTGGATGGGGCTCTCCTCCTCCGGAACGCCCGGCCAGAGGTCCTTCCACATCCTCCGGGCAACGGTGGCGTGGAGTTTGCTCACCCCGTTGATTGCCCCGGAGAGGCGCAGCGAAAGGACCGCCATGTTGAACGGCTCGCCGGCGTTGTTCGGGTCGAGCCGCCCCAGGCCCAGAAACTCCTGTTGGGAAAGCCCCATCGCCCGGTAGATCGGGCCAAAGTAGCGCTCCATCAGGTCCGGGGAAAAGCGGTCAATCCCGGCCGGCACCGGGGTGTGGGTGGTGAAAACGTTCCCCGCCGTAGCCAGTTCTCGGGCCTCGGTAAAGGTCAGGCCGTGCTCCTCCATCAGCATGCGGATGCGCTCCAGCGCGAGAAAGGCGGCGTGCCCCTCGTTGAGGTGACAGACGACCGGACGAATCCCCATCGCCCGCAGCGCCCGCAATCCGCCCACGCCCAGGACGATCTCTTGCTGAATGCGCATCTCCTCGTCGCCGCCGTAGAGTTGGTCGGTGATGTCCCGGATGGCCGGCGGGTTCTCCTCCAGGTTGGTGTCCAGCAAAAAGAGGGACACCCGGCCGACCTGCACGCGCCAGACCTGGGCCAGGACCTTGCCCCGGGGATGCTCGATCTCGACGACCAGCGGGGTGCCGTTCTTGAGCCGCTCCTGCTGAATCGGCAGGGTGTAAAAGTCATGAATCGGGTAGCGTTCCTGCTGCCAGCCATCGCTGCTCAGGTACTGGTGAAAGTAGCCCTTCTGGTAGAGCAGCCCTACGCCGACCAGCGGGATGCCCAGATCGCTGGCCGATTTCAGATGGTCTCCGGAGAGGATGCCCAGCCCACCGGAGTAGTTGTGGATGCACTCGGTCAGGCCAAACTCGGCGGAAAAGTAGGCGATGGCCAGTCGGTCGCGTTGCTCGTGGGCCTTTGCGTACCACGCTTGGGCTTCCATATAGCGGTCGAAATAGTCCAGGATGCCCTCCAGGTGAGCCAGGAAGGCGTCGTCCTGGGCGGCCTCTTCCAGACGGCTTTGCTCGATTGTGCCCAGCATCAGGACGGGGTTGTGGTCGCTTTGCTCCCAGAGTTCGCTGTCCAGGCGACGAAAGAGGTTGATCGCCCCCATATTCCAGGACCACCAGAGGTTGTAGGCCAGTTCCTGCAGCCGTTCCAGACGGGGGGGCAGGGAAGGCTGGACGGTAAAATTGCGCACCGGTTGCTGCATCGCTCGCACCTCCACAGGTCTCGGTCGCCCCGGCCGGCGGCCCCGGCCGGGGGCAGGGGTATTGTAACATAGCGTCTCTTTGGGGTCAACCGTTTGACCCGCCTCCATCCCCTGTGGTACAATTTGCCCAAGAAACCTGTTCTTTTGGGGTGGCGAATGAGCGAGACCCTTGCCGTGCTGGTCTGCGAGGATCTGGAAAAAGAGGTTCGGGCCGCCCTGGAGGGGGGCGATTTCTCTGATCTGATGGTGCTGGCCTTTTCCTGCACCTGCGAACAGCCGCCGGAGGGGTGGCCGGAGGTGCAGGTGGCCGGGGCGGAGAGGGGCATCTGGCTCCTGGGCCCTTGCTGTCCTTCGACCCCTTCCCCTGTTCCCAAGGGCGTCCGGGTCGTTCACCTGGAGGAATGTGCGCACCTTTTCCTGAGCCCTCCCCTGGCAGCCCGTTACAAAGCCCAGGGAGGCCTGCTCCTGACCTGTGGGAGGGTGCGCCGCTGGCTGGCCCAGATCGAGCGGTCGGGACAGGGGGAGGATATGGCCCGCAGGCTGGTCGGTTCGGTACCAACCGGCCTGCTCCTCCTGGACAGCGGTTTGGACCCGGCCTGCCACGACCACCTGGAGCGGCTGGCCGGCCTGCTCGGCCTTCCGGCGGAACGGCTTCCCGTGGGGCTTGAGCATCTTCGTCTCTATCTGGCCGGGTTGCTCTGGCCCTGGCAACTGCGCCAGGAGCAGAGTCGTTCCCAAGCCGCCCTCTCGGAGGCGATTCGTCGTTCCGCCGATCACGCCACGGCCCTTGACCTGATCGGGAACCTCAGCCGCATGATGAGCGAGCGAGAGGCGATTCGGAGCATCGTCGAGGTCTTTACCCTGCTCTTTGCCCCGACCCAGTTGGTCTACCTGCCGCTGTTCAACGGTCAACCCGGCGCCCTGATCCATGTCTATCCCCGGGAGGCCCCGGTGGATCGGGAGGTCGTACTCCACTTTTTGCAGGATCAAAGAGAGTGTGCCTGGCTGGACGACCGGGACGGCTTTTTCCTGCGCATCGAGCACCAGGAAGAGTGCCTGGGCCTTTTGCTGGCGGAAGGGCTGGCCATGCCCCAGTACCGTGAGCATTTCCTCTACCTGGCCCGCATCGTCGGCCGGGTCTGCGGGTTGGCCGTGGCCAATGCCCGCACCTTCCAACGGATGAAGGAGGCCGAGGCGAAGGTGCGCCACCTGGCCTATCATGACTCCTTGACCGGCCTGCCGAACCGCATCTTTTTCCGGGAGCGGCTCGCCGCCGCCCTGGCGCAGGCTCGCCGTCATGAGCGTCGGCTGGCACTGCTGATGATGGACCTGGACGGATTCAAGCAGGTTAACGACACCCTCGGCCACGCCGCCGGCGACCAGTTGCTCGCCCAGGTCGGTCAGCGATTGAGCAGCCTGGTCCGACAGGAGGACCTGGTCGCCCGGATGGGAGGGGATGAGTTTGTCGTGCTCCTCACCGAGATCAGGGAGGCCGAGGATGCCGGCCTGGTGGCCCGGCGGATTGTGGAGTCGCTCAAGCGGCCCTTCTCTCTGGATGGGGAGGTGGTGCGGGTCGGTGTCAGTATCGGTATTGCCCTCTTTCCCGAGGAGGGGCAGGATGCCGATACTCTGTTGCGGCACGCCGATATGGCGATGTATCAGGTCAAAGAGAGTCGTTCTGGAGGGTACCGTCTCTATGGCTCCTCTTGCCGGCCAGGGGCATAGAGATCCGAAAACCCGGAGGACGGCCTTTCCCGGCCATCCGGGCGGGCCGGAGAAGGTCCGCCTTACGGTGGGTTCGGACCGGTTCATGTCGCCCACTTTTTTGTGGTATAATAGGGTCGCGGACGCGGCAATGGGCGCTGTGTCCGGATGGCAGAATCTGTTGTAAGGAGACAAGGAGGTTTCCTATGGTTCCGAAACTGTTCATTCCCGGTCCCACCCATGTGCGCGAGGAGATCTTGCAGGCGCAGGCCGCGCCGATGATCGGCCATCGCGCACCCGAGTACGCGGCGTTGCAGAAAGAGGTCACGCCGAAACTGCAGCAACTGCTCTACACTCGGCAACGGGTCTACCTCTACGCCTCCTCCTCGACGGGGGTGATGGAGGGTTCGGTGCGGCAGGCCTCCACCAGGAAGGTGCTCAACACCGTCTGCGGGGCCTTTTCCAAGCGCTGGCACCAGATGACTGTTGCCAACGGCATCCCCTGCGACCAGGTGGAGGTGCCGATGGGCCAGGCGATCACGCCGGATCTGGTGGACCAGGCCCTCTCCCAAGGCGACTATGATGCGATCACGATCGTGATGAACGAGACCTCCACCGGCGTACTGAACCCGGTGCAAGAGATCGCCGCCCTCATCCACGACAAGTACCCCGACGTGCTCATCCTGGTGGACGCGGTCAGTTGTATGGCCGGGGCCAAGATCGAGTTCGACGCCTGGGGACTGGACGTCTGCCTGGCCGGCGTGCAAAAGTGCTTTGCCCTGCCGCCGGGACTGACCGTCTGCGCGGTGAGCGACCGGGCGCGGGAGCGGGCCAAACAGGTGCCCAACCCCGGCTACTACTTTGCTTACGCCCAGATGGATAAAAGATACGAGACCCATCAGACGCCGGCGACCCCCGCCATCAGCCTGATTCAGGCGCTGAACAAACAGCTGGACGACATCCTGGCCGATGGGCTGGAGGCCCGCTGGCAGCGGCACAAGGAGATGGCCGCCATCGTCCAGGATTGGGCGCGCAGGTACTTTGGCCTCTACTCCGATGAGCGCTACCTCTCCCCTACCGTGACCAACATCGCCAACACGCGGGGGATCAGCGTGGCCGGCCTGAACGAGGAACTGCGCAAGCGCGGTGCGATCATTTCCAACGGCTATGGCGACCTGAAGGAAAAGTGCTTCCGCATCGCCCATATGGGCGACCTCACCGTGGAGGACATCCGCTGGCTGTTGAGCCAGATCAACGACATCCTGGGATTGGAGGGCTAACCGATGAAACTCCTGATCTGTGATCCTACCGCTCCCTCGGCCGTTGAGCAGATGCGCCAGACCGGGATTGAAGTGGATGTGCGCGATGACATCTCTCCGGAAGAGTTGGAGACGGTTATCGCCGAGTACGACGCCATGGTTGTCCGCAGCCGCACCAAAGTGCGTGCGCCGCTGATTGACAGGGCGACCAACCTGAAACTGATTATCCGCGGCGGTGTGGGACTGGACAATATTGACGTCGAGTATGCCCAATCCAAGGGAATCGAGGTGCGCAACACGCCGGCCGCCTCCTCCAACTCGGTGGCAGAACTGACCATCGGGTATCTGTTCGCCCTGGTCCGCCAGATCCCCCAGGCCACCGCCTCGATGAAGGCGGGCAAGTGGGAGAAAAAGGCCCTGAGCAAAGGGGCCGAACTGGCGGGCAAGACCCTGGGGTTGGTGGGCTGTGGTCGGATCGGGACCCTGGTGGCGCAAAAGGCCGCTGCCCTGGGAATGGAGGTCATTTTCTACCGGCGGGCCCCGACCCAGGTTCCCGGCGCCACCCAGGTCTCGCTGGATGAACTGCTGGCCCGCTCTGACTTGATCTCCCTCCACCTTCCGCACACCCCCGAGACCCATTACCTCATCGGGGCGGACGAGTTCGCCAGGATGAAGGACGGGGTGTATGTGGTCAATTGTGGTCGGGGTGGGACGCTGGACGAGGCGGCCCTGTATGATGCCCTTGTCAGCGGCAAGGTGGCCGGGGCTGCCCTCGATGTGTTCGAGGATGAGAAGGAAGATCAGGGCAAACGGCTGATGGCGTTACCCCAGGTGATCGGCTCCCCCCATATCGGGGCGGGCACGAAGGAAGCCAGCGCCCGGGTGGGCGGCGAGGTGGCCGAGATCGCTATCGAGTTCTTCCAACGGCTGAAGTGAAGCGGCTGGGGGGGCAGCGTGCCCTGGGGTGCGCTGCCCCCGACTTGGCGGTTTCTGGTTAGGGCTGGATACAGGCCAATTTCGATTGATTGCGCGAATCTGTCCATAAGCGGAAGCAAGGTTTCCGAAAACCGGCAGTGCTTTGTCAAGTCGCACTTTTAAAGCGACGACGGGTGAGGTAAATTTACCTGTGTCCGGTTGGGGAACGTTTCTGGTTGGGACGCGGCATGCCGTGCCCCAACCAGAAACAGGCCAGGACCAGGGACCTGCCAGGGGCAAGAGCCGGCCCAAACCAGAAAAAAACAGATTGTGGAGTTGGTCAAGAAAGGAGAATGTGCCATGGCCGTCATCCGACCCTTCCGGGGGATCCGCTATAACCCGGAAAAGGTCCCCGACCTTTCGGCAGTGATCAGCCAGCCATACGACCGGGTGGGTTACGATCTGCAGGACAAATATTATGCCCAAAGCCCCTACACGATTGTGCGTATCATCAAGGGCAAAGAGTCTCCTCAAGACAACGAGCAGAACAACGTCTATACACGAGCGCGGGGATACCTGGAGGCCTGGTTGCAGGAGGGCGTTCTGTTCCGCGAGGCGGTGCCGGCCCTCTACATCCTGCATCAGACCTTTGCCCTGCCGGATGGAAGCAAACGCACACGCAAGGGGTTGATCGCCGCGTTGGAGCTGAGCCGCTTTGATGAGGGCATCGTCCTGCCCCACGAGCGCACCCACTCCGGCCCCAAGGTGGACCGGCTCAACCTGATGCGGGCGACGCAGACCAACTTTGGCCATATCTTTATGCTCTATCCGGGCAACCGCATCGGCGAACTGTTGGAGCAGGCCATCGCCGGCCGGCCGCCCCAGGAGGCACGCGACCTCTTTGAGCACGACGTCCTCCAGCAGTTCTGGGTGGTGACCGACCCGCAGGTCATCGCCGCCCTGGTGGAGGAGATGGCCCCCAGGCGCAACCTGATCATCGCCGATGGCCACCACCGCTACGAGACCGCCCTGAACTACCGTGATGAGATGCGGGCGCGCCATCTCGATGCCCCCCCCGAGGCCGGGTTCAACTACTGCCTGGTCACGTTGGTCAGCATGGGGGACCCCGGCCTGGTCATCCTGCCGACGCACCGGTTGATCCACTCCTACGACCGGATGAGCGGCGTGGAGGCGCTGGAGCGGGCCGGCGACTATTTTGCCGTGGAGCGGGTGACGGGCCGGCCGGCCCTGGAGGCCGCCCTGGCCCAGGCCACGCCCGACCGGCCGCGCTTTGGCTTTTACGACGGCACCTATGCTGTGCTCACACTGCGCGACCCGGCCATCCTGGAGCGGCTGCTCCCGCACCGCGACCCGGCCTGGCGGATGCTCGATGTGACCATCCTGCACGAACTCTTGATCGAGCGCGTCCTGGGGATTGACCAGGCCGCCGTCGAGCGCAAGGAGAATATCGAGTACCTCCGCGACGCCCAGATGGGGTATGACGCCGTGGATAAAGGCGAGGCCCAGTTCCTGCTGGTGATGAACCCGACCCGCATGGAGCAGGTGCGCGCCTGCACCTCCGCCGGGGAAAAGATGCCCCAAAAGTCCACCGACTTTTATCCCAAGGTGATCGGCGGGCTGGTGGCGATGCCGGTCGGGCCGGAGGAACGGCTGGGCTAGCGGGGATTGTGCGGACGTGCTTGTTTACCGCAGAGGATGCCGAGATCGTTGACCCGGCATCGAGACGCCGGCTTGGCCGGGTTGGCCAACCGGCGGACGGCAGAACGGTATCCTCGATTCCTCTGCGGGCTCGGCGGTAAACGAATAGGGTCGGACTTGGCCCGGATGTGGGCCGGCGATGGGGTTTTTCCCGTCTGTGCAGAACGTCGGGGGGTAATGATGACGAGTGCGAACAAGAGAGTGGTAATCACGCTGGATACGATCGAAGGTGTTGGACCCGTCTACCGGGAAAAGTTGCGTGCGGCCGAAGTGCGGGGGGTGATGACCCTGCTCCGGCGCGGTGCGACCCCCGAGGGGCGGAAGAAAATAGCCGAGGAGTCGGGAATCAGCGAAGAACTGATTCTGGAGTGGATCAACCGGGTGGACCTGATGCGCATCCCCGGGGTCGGCCGGCAGTACAGCGACCTTTTGGAAAAGGCCGGCGTGGATACGGTGATGGAGTTGGCCCGGAGGAACCCGGAGAACCTCTACCAGAAGCTGGTCGAGGTGAACCGGGAGGCCTGGGCCGTCCGACGGCTCCCCAGCCGTAAGGATGTGCGCCGGTGGGTGGAGGAGGCGGCCAAACTGCCGCGCATCGTCACCTACTGATCGGACGGTGGAAAAAGGGTTCATCGCCTGTCATTAAACGAGAAAAACTGTACTGGCGGGGTCAACGCTCCGGTTGGGGAATCTCCTCCTCGATGCCCATGATTGCCCGGGCAAAATTGACATAATCCTCAAAAGGGGTCAGGCTGCGGACCGTCAGTCGGGCCGCGTCGGGGGAGCCGCCCCCATGCATGCATCCGGGCACTCCGGCCCCGATCGTCAGCCACTCGGCCAGGCGGGCGGCCCGGAAGCGCGTCTCGGCAGCGCAGGGGCCGGCCTTCAAGTAACGCCGCAGCAGGGGGCCGTAGGTGGGGTCGTCCAGGTCGCGGGCCGAGGGCATGCAGCCGGTCTCGGCGATCCCCCCGCCGATCTCCTGGGTCAGCCGCTTGACCTCGTAGGGCAGGGTGGCGACGAGCACCTTGTTGCAGTTGGCCGTGAGCGGGTCCGCAAACCAGACGCCGGAGGGGTGAGCCGAACCCAGCGTGCAGGCCCCTACCCCCAGGCCGTAGGTGGTCTCGTTGCGGACGGCCATCTCGACGAACTTTTGGCGAAAGGTGTGCTCGGAGAGGCCGTTGGCCCGGGCCAGAAGCAAGGCCGCCCCGATCATCACGTCGCCCTGGCCGGCCACACAGGCCCCGATGCAGGCGCGATAGTTCGAGGTAAAGTAGCGAATCAGCGAGCCGGTGGCGGCATACTCCCCACAGAGCAAGACCCGCTCGTTGGGCACGAAAACCTCCTCGAAGAGAAGGTAGGCCTGGGTGATGCCGCTGGCCGGCACTTCTGGTATGGTGGCCTCTTCCAATTCGCGGCGGTCGCCGGGTCGCGTCGTCTCGACCACCGTGAGCCCGTCAATGTCGCGGGGTACGACGCAGGCGACGGCGTAATCCCGGTCGGCCTCTCGATACACCCCGCCGGGCAGAACAAAGACCTCTCGGGCGGCGGCCACGCCGCAGATCATCACCTTGGCCCCGTGGAGGACGATGCCGTTCCTGCGCACCTCGACGATGCGCAGGTGGCTGTCCGGGTCGGGTTGCTGCGAGGGGGGCAAGCGGCGGTCCCCTTTGGGGTCGGTCAGCGCGCCGGCCACGGTCAGGCCCTCCTTTTGGGCGTAGAGGAGCCATGCCCGCAGCCGCTCCTGGTAGTGCGTCCCCTGCTCCCGGTCCACCTCATAGGCAGTGGCCCAGAGGGCATTCTGGGCGTTCCAACCCACACAGACCGCCCCGGTGCAACTGCCGGTGCGCCGGTAGTTCTGCCGTTTGAGGCGCATGTTGGCCACCAGGTCCTCCGCGCTGCGCATCAGCGAGTTCCAGCGGAGAATCGGTTCCCCGGTCAGGGAGGAGGTGGTCGTGTAGAGGCCGGCCAGGTCGGGCTCGTGGGCGGCGTCATAGGCGCGGGCGTGGCTTTCCACCGTTCGCCGGGTCGCCGGGTGGGTGGTGACATCGGCGATCGGCCGGCCGAACTTGTGCAGGTTGGGGCGCAGTTGCCGCAGGGCGGCGAAATAGTCGGCACGAGATGGGATCGTCATGGCGCTCTCCGTAGCACATTCGTTCCTTTATTCGTGCCGGGTTGTTTGCCGAAAGACCCCAGATCAGGCCGGCACGAACTTGAACCGTGCAGTAGTTTTTTCTTGGCCTTGGCAGTATACCCTGCTTCTTCCAGGGTTGTCAAATGAAGATGGGCCGGCCCCCGGCCATCCGACCGGAAAATGGTGGTATAATACCCCCACAACGGGTTGGACGGGACCGACCCGAGAACGGATGTTGTGGAGGTGATGCCGATGGATGAAGGACTGAGCGAGCGTAGTGACAGGTCGCGACCGGCCCCTGGTTCCGCTCTCGGCCGCGGTACGTGGAGGGTGCGACTGGCCCATCGTCTGCAGCGCTACCTGCCTTCCGAAACGACCGTGCTGACCACACTGGCCCTGCTGGTGGGCGTGGGGGCCGGCCTGGGGGCGGTCGGGTTTATCCGCCTGATAGGACTCTGCGAGAACCTGCTGTTGGGCAGGTTGCGGGACCTGCTGAACGGTATGCAGAACTATGCCCTGATCGTGATCCCGGTGGTGGGGGCGCTGCCGGTCGGCTTGGTCATCACGCGGATCGCCAGCGAGGCCAAAGGTCACGGCGTGCCCGAGGTGATGGAGGCGATCGCCCTGCGTGGGGGTCGTATCCGCCCCGTCGTGGTCGTGGCCAAGGCGGTGGCCTCGGCGCTGTGCATCGGTTCGGGGGGCTCGGTCGGTCGGGAGGGGCCGATCGTCCAGATCGGTGCGGCCCTGGGATCGACCTTTGGGCAGTGGTTCCGCCTCTCAGACCTGCGCATGCGCACTCTGGTGGCCTGTGGTGCGGCAGCGGGAATCGCCTCGACCTTCAATGCCCCCATCGCCGGCGTCTTTTTTGCCCTAGAACTGATCCTGGGCGAGTTTTCGATGGGGGCCTTTGGGTCGGTTGTTCTCTCCTCGGTGGTGGCCAGTGTGACCAGCCGCTTTTTCCTCCAGGACCACCCGGCCTTTTTGCGGGTGCCCGAGTACGCGCTGGTCAACCCCCTGGTCGAACTGCCCTTGTACCTGCTCCTGGGGTTGCTCATGGCGGCAGGGGCGACGGCCTTTGTCAAGGTGTTGTACGGGATGGAAGGGCTGTTCGACCGCTGGAGCTTTCCCAACTGGCTCAAGCCGGCCGTTGGTGGGCTGCTCCTGGGCCTGACCGGCCTGCTCAGCCCCTCGATCACCGGAGGGGTGGCCACGCACGGCGGGGTGGTCGGCAAACCGGATGTCTTTGGCTCCGGCTTTGGGGCGATCGAGGCGGTCCTGACCGGGAATCTGGGCCAGGTGGCCTGGCCGGCCGTGCGGGTCTTGTTCCTGCTCTTTCTGTTCAAGATGGCCGCGACCACCTTTACCCTGGGATCGGGAAATTCGGGCGGCATCTTTGCCCCCTCCCTCTTTATGGGGGCGATGCTCGGTGGGGCCTTTGGCGAGGCCGTGCATACCCTCTGGCCCAACCTGACGGCCCCCGCCGGAGCCTATGCCATCGTCGGCATGGCCGCCCTCTTTGCCGGGGCGGCGCGGGCCCCGCTGACCGCCGTGTTGATCCTCTTTGAGTTGACCGGCGACTATCGCATCATCCTGCCGCTGATGTTCGCCGTGGTCGTCAGCACCGTCTTTGCCCGGAGACTCGCTCAGGAGTCGATCTATACGGAAAAGTTGGTCCGCCGGGGCATCCTGTGGCGGGCCGGCCGGGATCTCAATGTGATGGAGATGGTCCGGGTCGGGGAGGCAATGACCCAGGACTTGAGCGTGGTGCCAGAGCATATGACCATCAGCCAACTTGTCCAGGAACTGGATCGGACCAAGCACCACGGCTTTCCGGTGGTGGATGGGAATGGCCTGCTGGTCGGGATTGTGACCCTGCAGGATGTCCGGCGAGGATTGGAGCAGGGTAAACGGACGGTACGCGAGATTTACACCCCCGATCCGCTGGTGCTTTTTCCCGACCAGACGTTGAACGACGCTATGCGCCTGTTTGGGCTGCGGGGGGTAGGCCGGATTCCGGTGGTGGACCGGGCCAACCCCCGGCGGCTTTTGGGGGTGCTGCGTCGGGCCGATGTGGTCGAGGCGTACAATGTGGGTCTGGCCCGCAAGCTGGACCTGGAGCAACGTGTCCAGCAGGTGTGGATGCGCAGTGTGAGCGGCACGGAGGTCTTTGAGGTCGAGTTGGCTGAAACCTCGGTTGCTGTGGGCCATCGGTTGCGGGATATTCCCCTGCCCCCGAACAGTGTCATCGTCTCGATTCGTCGGGGGACGCAGGTGCTGGTGCCGCACGGCGGGACGATGCTCGAGGCCGGGGATCGGGTGATGGTGCTGAGCGACCATGCGCACGCAGTGGAGGCGCGGGAGCGGTTGCTGCGGCCGGACCTGCACCCGGAGAGGCACACCCGCTACGTGGAGTACACGATTGCCGAGGGGGCTCCGGCGGCCGGCCGGCCGATTGCCGAGGTGAACCTGGGGTCCGACTGCCTGATCGTCTCGGTCAAGCGGGGGGGTGAACTGCTGATTCCCCACGGGGATACCCAACTTTTGCCCGGGGACCGGGTCGTTGTGCTGGCCCACGCCAATGAACTGGAGACGATCGCCCGTTGCCTGGAGGGGCGCTTGGGTGGCCGGGAAGAGGGCTTTTTGGGGGTGTGAAGAGGAGCAAGGCAGAAACTGGGCCGGGCCCTTTTCTTTTGGTCGCCCGCTGGTCGGTCCCGGTACCGGAGCGCGATGCTCCTCCTGGGCCGGGGTAGCCGGTGCGAATCTGCGAATCTCTACCTGTCCCTGAAGAGACAGATGTTTCTACCCTGCGGGCTGGCCTCGAAATCCTGGGGCAACTGAACCGGGCCGGCCGTTATTTTCGTTGCGGTCGGTGGCTTCCTCAGAGGGGACGATCTCCCCTGGGGCGACTGAACCGGGCCGGCCGTTATTTTCGTGGAGGCAGTTCCACCTCGACGATGGCATAGATCGAGCGCAGCCCCACTTCCCTGGCAGCACGCAGGCGGAGCAGCCCATCCAACAGTTCGTACTCCCCGTCCTGTGCCCGGCGCACCCGAATCGGCCGCAGGTTGCCCGTCGAGGCCTCGTTGAGCAGGCGCGAGGGCAGTGGCTTGTTCATCTTGCGCAGGTGCCGGGGGAGCACCACGCGGACGCGGCTCGTCTCGATGTGAATCGTGCCGGCCACCACCCCACGGCGCGGCTGGGGGCGGACGACGATCGGGACCGCTTCCATCTTTTCCGCGGTTGCGGCCCAGAGGCGGGCGGCGCCGCGATTTCCCCGGCAGAGGGTGTACTTGCCGTCGGCATTGGCAATGACCACCAGGGGGGGAAAGACCCAGCCGAGTTGGCGGACCTTGGCCTGGGCCCCCATCGCCTTGGAGAGCAACGGGTCTATCCCCTCGATCCGCTCAGGGGCGACCCAGTGCAGTTCCCAGCGGGGAAAACGGGCGGCGACCACGACCCGCACCTCTTCCAGGCCGGCATCCACCGAGGCGGCCAGCGAGGCAAACCCTCGCGCCAGGACATACTCTTCGCCGAGTTTCCAGACCTGCACCGGCCAGGGTGCCTCGCCGGTTTCCCGGGCCTTTTGCACCAGGTCGGCATAATCCTCGATGATGGCAGCGCGGTGCTCCCAGTCGGCCAGGTGTGCCGGGTTGCGCAAGGTGATCTGCTCGGTGGCAATAACCTCGTAACGCGGTGGTCTTGTCCGCTGCCGGCGCCGTTTCTTCCTGACCGGCTTGCGGCCCTGGGCACGGTCACGATAGGACCGTTTCTCTCTCGGCGGTGACCGCCGTTGCTGGGGCCTCTGCGGGGACCAGTACGGCGAGCCAGGCCGATAGGTCGAGGATGAGGACGGTTCTTCTGATGAGGACCGAATCCACAACGGAACACGTGGGTACTCTTTTCTCCTATCCACCTTACCTCTCCAGTGTCACTTGTTCGGACCGACTACACGGAACTATTTCATACAGTGGGCATTTTGTCAGGCCCACGCGCTTCCTCCACCTCAGTTTCTCGGTTTGCGGTGGCCCCCCGTACAGGGGTCTGAGGGGCACCGCCTGCTGCTGGGGGACAGGGATTCGAACCCCGATCTACTGATCCAGAGTCAGCTGTCTTACCCTTAGACGATCCCCCATCGCCCCACAACGGGACGGTTTCATCTTACCACAAGTTCCGCCATTTGGCAAGTGTGTTGGCTAACGATTTTTTTGTTTCATGGCCTGCTCGATCTTGGCCCAGGAGTCGCGCAGGGCGACGGCCCGGTTAAAGACAAGGGTATCCCCGCTCGAGTCGGGGTCCACGCAAAAGTACCCCAGTCGTTCAAACTGGTAGATGCTGCCCACGGCGGCCCCGGCCAGACTCGGTTCGACATAGCAGTGGGGAAGCACCTCCAACGAGTTGGGGTTCAAGTTGGCGGTAAAGTCCTGGCCCTCTTGCACATCCAGCGGATCGGGTTTGAGAAAGAGGCGGTCGTAAAGGCGCACCTCGGCCTCCAGGGCATGGGCGGCCGAGACCCAGTGAAGCGTGCCCTTGACACGTCGGCCGTCGGAGGCATCCCCGCCCCGGGTGGCGGGGTCGTAGGTGCAGTGCAGTTCGACCACATTCCCGGCCTCGTCCTTGAGCACATCCACACAGGTAATCAGGTAGGCGTAGCGCAGGCGCACCTCCCGTCCGGGGGCCAGCCGCCAGAACTTGGGCGGGGGCTCTTCTCGAAAGTCGTCCCGTTCGACATACAGGACCCGCGAGAAGGGCACCTTGCGCGTGCCCATGGAGGGGTCCTCGGGGTTGTTGATGCATTCCATCTCCTCAACCTGGTCGGGGGGATAGTTGACCAGGACGACCTTGAGCGGGTGGAGCACGCCCAAGACCCGGGGGGCGCGCCTGTTTAGGTCCTGCCGCAGGTGATGCTCCAGGAGAGAGATGTCCACGACGCTGTTGGTCTTGGCCACGCCGATCTGGTCGCAAAAGGCGCGAATCGCCTCGGGGGTATAGCCCCGCCGGCGCATTCCCTTGAGGGTGGGCATGCGGGGGTCGTCCCAGCCGCTGACGTACCCTTCTTCCACCAGCCGGCGGAGGAACCGCTTGCTCAGGATGGTGTAGGTGAGTTCCAGGCGGGCGAACTCGATCTGTTGGGGGTGGTAGATCTCCAGTTCGTCGAGGAACCAGTCGTAGAGGGCGCGGTTGTTCTCAAACTCGAGGGTGCAGAGGGAATGGGTGATTCCCTCGATCGAGTCCGATTGCCCGTGGGCAAAGTCGTACATCGGGTAGATGCACCAGCGGTCGCCGGTGCGGTGGTGGGTGGCGTGGAGGATGCGGTACATCACCGGGTCGCGCATGACGATGTTGGGATGGGCCATATCAATCTTGGCCCGCAGGGTGCGGGAACCATCGGGGAACTCGCCGGCCCGCATACGCTCAAAGAGGTCTTGGTTCTCCTCCACCGAGCGGTTGCGGTAGGGGCTCTCCTTGCCCGGTTCGGTCAGGGTCCCCCGTTGTTCGCGAACCTCCTCCGGGCTGAGGTCGCAGACGTAGGCTCGGCCCTTTTTAATCAGTTTGATGGCAAACTCGTAGAGTTGTTCGAAATAGTCCGAGGCATAGTATTCCCGGTCCTCCCAGTCGAACCCCAGCCAGCGGATGTCCTCTTTGATCGCCTCGACATACTCGGTCTCTTCCTTGATCGGGTTGGTGTCGTCAAACCGCAGGTTACAGAGGCCGCCGTATTCCTGGGCGACACCAAAGTTGAGGCAGATCGACTTGGCGTGGCCGATGTGCAGGTAACCGTTCGGTTCGGGAGGAAAGCGGGTGTGCACGCGGCCGCCATACTTGCCCGTGCGCAGGTCCTCCTCGATAATCTCGCGGATAAAGTCGCGTTTTCTTTCGCCGTTCTCGTCCATACCGTCTCCTTCCCGGCCACAGGTTCCCGGCCGGTGGGTGCCCCCAAAGGCCCGGTCGAACAGGCACAGCGCATATTATACCGGATAGGGGCCCTTTTGGCAAGAGTCACCCGCCGGCCAGGAGATACCAGCCCCCCAAGGGGGCTGGTAGGCCGGGCTTTCCCAGGCCCACATTCCTCAGGCCCGCAAGGCCTTCCCTCTCGTGACCAGACTCCCCGGCCCGGCCGGGAGGCCGAGCGGGCGCAGCGGAAGCGGCCCGTCCCCTCCACCGGACAGGCAAGGTCCGGCGAGGCCGGCCGGGAGACGCACCGGCGTCCTCATCGGTGCTCGATCCACCCATTTCCCCATAGGTCAGAGGAAGGTCAGGTCGGTGTCTGTCCGAAAACTACTGTGGGGCGGACCGGAAAGGCCGTCCCACAAGGTCTCGGCATAGGTCCTCAGTGGAGGTCTATCTCCCAACGGTGCTCGGGCCGGTAGACCCCGGCGTCGCGCACCCGGGAATAGACCGAAAACGCCCAACAGTGCTGCCAATAGTCGTAGGGGGTGCCATCCCGGGCATGAACGGCCGCGGCTAGCCAGTACTGGCCTTCGACCAGGTGCAGGGCGGGCATGTGGAACCGGACCACACCCCGGTCGGTCACCCGCTCGATCGGGAGGCCGTCAATCTCGGTGTTTGTTCCATAGACCCACAGGTTGTCGTTGCGGTAGATGGCGATTCCAAAGACGGGGTCCTCCACCGGCTGACAGGCCTGGCAGGTCATCTCGATCGTCGCCGGGTTGCCGCTGGTGTGGAGGAAGGACTCCTGGCCTGCGCCGTCGAGAAAGCGGACCGTCAGCAGGCGGATCTCGCCGGAGCCCCAGCGCTCCTCTGTCCCCCGGGGGGAGGGCGGTTCGGCCGCGCAGCCCTCCTCGGGGGTCGGTCCCCCGGCCGGCGGGGGTGGGGGTGGTTCCTCGGCCGACGGAGGGGGGGGTACGGGGGGCGTGGCCTGGCGTGGTGGTGGGGCAATCGGCCGCTGACGATGCCGTTCCTCCAGCAGCCGGGCCTCTTTTTCATGGACGAACAAGAGGTAGGCATCCACCACCCGCTCCACCTCGCCGATCGCCTGGATTCGGCCCCGATCCAGCCATACTACCCGGGTACAGAGGTTCCGAACTGCCTCCATACTGTGGGAGACAAAGAGAATCGTCTTGCCCTCCTTCTGCAGTTGGCCGATTCGCTCCAGGCATTTTCGTTGAAAGGCCTCATCCCCCACCGCCAGGACCTCGTCGGTCAGGAGGATGTCCGGGTCTACATGGATGGCGATGGAAAAGCCCAGCCGCATGTACATCCCGGAGGAGTAGTGCTTGACCGGGATGTCAATAAAGCGTTCCAGTTCGGCAAACTCGATAATCTGCTGCACCCTGTCACGGATCTCCTGGCGGCTAAAGCCGAGCAGGGCCGCGTTCAGGTAGATATTTTCCCGGCCGGTCAGGTCGGGATGAAACCCCGCGCCCAGTTCCAGCAGGGCCGACACCCGCCCGTTCACCTCGATCCAGCCCGCGGTCGGTTCCAGGATGCGGCTGATCAGTTTGAGCGAGGTGCTCTTGCCGGAGCCGTTTTCCCCGATAATCCCCAGGGTCTCGCCCTCCTGAACGGTGAAACTGAGATCGCGGAGCGCCCAAAACTCCTCCTTTTCGCGGGGCTGGCGCAGCCGCCGCAGGAGGTTCACGGCGACCTCCTGGAAGGAACGGTCGCGCTGGTGCTGGAGGGTAAAGCGTTTGGAGACGTGCTCAAAGACGATGGCGGCCATCAGACCTCCTCCCCAAAGCGCGGGCTGAAGCGCAGGAAAAAGAGATAGCCGACCAGCAAAATGACCAGGGCGGTGACCAGGGTGCGGATCAGGGCATCCCAGCCGGGCATCCCGCCCAGGTAAAAGATATCCCGGTAGAAATCTACCAGCGAGGCCATCGGGTTGAGCCAGCGCACCAACCGGGCCAGCCGCTCGTCCACAATATCCCCCAACCGGTAAAAGATCGGCGTGAGAAAGAACCACGCCGTCAGGAGAACCTCCATAATCACCTCGGTGTCGCGGAAAAAGACGTTCAGGCAGGAGAGAAAGAGGGCCATACCCAGCAAAAAGATCGTCTGGATGAGCGCGATCAGGGGGAAAAGGGCGATCACCGGTTGAAAGTGGGCGTTCAGGAGCACCATGATGAGAAACATCGCCGGCAGGGCCAAGAGGTAGTTGATCAGGTTGGCCAGGACGACGGCGATCGGGATGACCTCCCGGGGAAAATAGACCTTTTTGATCAGGTTGGACTGGCCGGTGATGCTGACGACCGCTCCCGAGACCGCCGTGGCGCAAAAGTTCCATGGCAGCAGCGCGACGATGATAAAGACGGGAAAGTTGGGGATGTCGCTCTTGAGCAGGAACTTGAACAGGATCGTCAAGACGGTCATCATCAGGAGGGGGTTGACCAGCGACCAGAGGTACCCCAGAATCGAACTCTTGTAGCGGGCCTTGAGGTCCCGGACGACCAGGTTCCAGATGAGGTCGCGGTAGGCCAGCACCTCCCGGAGGCGGTGAAGCAGGCCCATACGCTCTTCCAGGATGGCCAGGCCGGCCGCCAGCACCAGCCCGGCCCCTCCCCCGATGAGCAGGAAGGTCCATCCGGGCAGGCCGACCGCTTCCGCCGGCCCGGCCTCTCCCACGGCCGGCCCCTCCGCAGACGGGGCCTCGGGAGCGATCAGGTCCTCGCCATAGCGGTAGAGGAGGATCAGCGTCTCGCCCAACACCTTCCGCTTCCAGGCGGTTGTGGCGATCTCTTGCTCGATCTGGGCCCGCCGGTCGGGGTTCCCCTCCCGGTCGCGCCGGCCAAAGAGCAGGTTGAGGTGGGCGGTCAGGCGGTCGTGCATGCGCTGCACGCCCAGGGTAATCTCGGCCACATCCTGCGCCGAGAGGGCGACCGGCCCAGGGTAGAGGGGGATGGAGGGGTCGTAGGTGAGGAACCCGGCGTCGAGCAGGTCGAAGAGGTATGGGGTTAGGAAGCCGGGCGAGGGGTCCTCCAGGCCGTGGCCCTGCAGGTAGATGCTGCGGCGCAGGAGGGTGTGGAGCAGGTTCCACCCCCGGATGCTGCGCAGCCCCTCACTGAGGGCGGTGGCCCCGTGGGCGGCAATCTCCTCGGCCCGCTCTGGGGAGAGGGCCTGGCCGATGACCTGGATGCTGTCCTTCCCGGCCCGGCGAAAGCGGAGCGGGGCGGGGAGGCGTGGGGAGGTGTTCAGGTCCGCCGGTGAGAGGAGGGCCAACATCTCCCGGCTCTCCGCCTCCAGGAGGGGGGGGATTTCGCTGTGGGCCAAGTCGTACCGCTGGGGGTCGAACGAGACCACGACGAGCGAGCGGTAGACTGGCGGGCGGGCCGCCATGACCGCGCCCGCCAGCAACAGGCCGATGAGGAGCCCGCCGAGCAGGGCCGGCCAGCGCCGCAACAGCACCCGGCCGGCCGGCTCGGATGATCGCGAACGAGGGCCGATGCGCACCGCCCCGGTCCTACCTGAGGATGCGCACAAAGATGGTCCCCCCGGTATAGTCCTGCTCTTCGGTGGAGGCCGCTCCTACCCCGCCGATCAGGTCCAGCACCGGTTTGGCCTCCTTCCGAAACTCGGAGCGCTCCGGCTCCTCCAGGGCGGCGTCCAGGAAGCGCGTCAGTGTGCCCACATCCAGGTAAAAGAGACTGGTATTCTTTTCTGGCAACTTTTGGTAGACCGCGGCAAACTCCTCTGCCGCGGTCAGCCGCGCCCCTTTCTCCTGACCGGCCTGGATGACCGACTCGAAGGAGGCCCGATCAATGGCGATGACCAGAAAGTCCTCGACAAAGGCATAGCCGGGCAGGTAGCCCATCGTTTCGAGGCCGGGGATTACCCGCACATCCACCCCGTCAATCTCCTCGCTGTAGAAGGAGGTGGGCAGGCCGGCCTCTTCCACCAATACCTGCTCGACCTTTTGCATCGTCGCGGCAACCGCTTCCTGATCCTTCACCTGGAAGAGCAGCCCCAGTTGAAACGAGGGGATTCCCAGCGCGGTGCGCTCCTCTATCTCCTTGCCGGGGGCCAGGAAGAGGGCGTACTCGCCGGTCATCCAGGAGAGAATCTCCTCCTCCACGTCCAGATCGGTCTCCACCGCCAGGTCTTCCAGGGTACCCTGCAGGTTCTCATAGGCGGTGGCGTCCATCTCCTGCAACTGCTTCATCTGCATGTCCCAGGTCAGTTTCAGGTTCTGGCCGATCAGGGTAAAGGCGGTTTCCTTGGGCAGCAGGGTCAGGGCGCGGCCGGCGAGGGGCGTGCGCATCTGGTCGTAGAACTCTTTCAGGCCGGCCTCGGCCAGGGCGGCCGGGTCCACCGTGCTCACCCCGGTCAGGCGCAGGCCATCCTCCTCGGCGACGACGCTGCCGGCGATCCCGCGCAGGGCGGCCAGCCAGGTGCTGGAGATGGAGACGCCCCCCTCGGCGGCGAGCTGGTCCAGGCCGGCCAGGGCGGCCCCGCTCAAGTACCCCATCGCCAGCGCGCCTTCAGGCAGGCGGTCCAGCAGGTCGCTGAAGGTCTCGTCGGCGGCCAGAGAGTCCTTTTCTTTGCGGGAAAGGGCTTCCTGGATCAGGGTACGCCGGTTGCTCGCCAGGAGGACCTCTTCCTTCTGGACGGCGAAAAAGAGTTCGCTCTCCTCCCCTTCCAGGGGGAGGTTGTAGATCGTCGTGCCCTCATAGTCGCTCTCGTCCAGGGTGAGGCCGGCCTGGCTCAGGTGCAGGCGGGCGGCGTCCAGGAAGGCTTCCCAGGCGGCATAGTCGCGCACCTCGGCGGCAAGCAGGAAGGGGGGCAGTGGGGGTTCCTCTCCGGTGCTCGCGGTTTCCCAGAGGTCGGAGAGGTCGGTAACGCCGACGGCCAGCGTCCGGCCCAGCCAGGGGTCAATCTCGGTCTTCCAGTCGAAAGGGAGGGAGGCTTTGGCCTCGCCGGTGAACTGGTCCACCCCCTCCTGGATGACGGGCACGGCGGCAAAGGCATCACGGATGGCGTACCAGTTCTCGGCCGTCTTGCCCTCCGGGCGCAGCAGGAGGGAGAAAAAGAGGACGGTGTCGGCCGGCATGTAGCGGGCCAGCGGGGCCGGTTGGGCGGTGGGTTGTGGGCCGCAGCCCAGGGCTCCCCCCAGCAGGATGATCAGAAGTAAAATGGGCAAACCCTTGCGGTACATGGACTCCTCCTTGGCACATTCGTGCCGTTTCACACCGGACGATTGGGAAGGTCGTTCCCAGGGGCATTATACTTGATAAAAGGAGGGCTGTCAACGTGGAAACCGCCGGCCAACGGCCATATCAAAGTCATTGGCCTCTGCCGGGAAGGGCCCGGCCTCGGCGCCCGTGCCGCGTAGAGCCGGCCCGACAAGGCGCCAGCGCACGCGCGCGTCACGTGCCTGC
>FWPU01002994.1_pt1 | contig 44294 bp, 39 predicted proteins | sample 2228361 | NCBI WGS metagenome assembly FWPU01 (sample SAMEA103939777, study PRJEB20133) | metagenome | reverse complement strand
TGATATAAAAAAATAGTATAGATAAAATTTATGAAAAGTATTCCTTTTCTTTCTTTCAATAAAATGCACGGTACTATCAAATCAAAAATACAACAGGCATTTGAAAATGTCTATGATAGTCATTGGTATATTCTTGGTAGAAATGTAGAATTATTTGAAAAACAATATGCAGAGTATTGTCAAACTAAATTCTGTGTAGGTGTAGGAAATGGACTAGATGCTATTATTATTGCCTTAAAAACATTGAATATCGGAAAAGGAGATTCTGTTATTGTCCCCTCTAATACATACATTGCTACTTGGTTGGCAGTCTCCTATGTTGGGGCAGAGATTATTCCTGTAGAGCCAGATGAAAAAACATACAATATCAATCCAAAATTGATAGAAAGTGTTATTCGCTCAAATACCAAAGCAATTATACCAGTCCATTTATATGGGCAAACTTGTGAAATGGAGCCTATCATGCAAATTGCCCAAAAACACAAATTGTTCCTTATAGAAGATAACGCACAAGCACAAGGGAGTATGTATAGGGAAAAAAAATCAGGAAGTTTTGGGCATATTAATGCTACTAGTTTTTATCCCGGTAAAAATTTAGGTGCACTTGGAGATGCAGGAGCTATTACAACGAATGATGAAAATTTATATCTAAAAGCTAAAACAATTAGAAATTATGGATCTCAAAAAAAATATTTCAATCAAGTAAAAGGCATCAATTCGAGATTAGATGAGTTGCACGCTGCTTTTTTATCTATAAAATTAAATTATTTGGATGAATGGAACAAAGAGAGAAACGAGATAGCACAATGGTATTTTGATTATCTAAAAGATATTCCAGAAATTATTCTACCACATATTCATCCAGATTGCACAAGTAATTTTCATTTATTTGTAATCAGAACAGAAAAAAGAGACGAATTACAAAATTACTTAAATAAATATCAAATAGGAACGCTTATTCATTATCCTATCCCTCCACATTTGCAAGAAGCATATAAAGATTTGAATTACAGAAAAGGTGCATTTCCCATAGCTGAGAAAATTGCTGAAACTTGTTTATCTTTACCAATGTATCCTGGTCTTACAAAAGATGATGTGGAATACATTACTGATAAAATCAGAAAATTCTCTAAATGAAAAAAATATATCTTTTTGCTTTTATTTTTTTAGTTGAGTTCTTAAAAGTATCCTTTGCACAAAAAATACAAACACAAGATAGAGATATCAATGCAGATTCTTTAACTTATTACATATTACATGAAATTAATGAGTTCAGAAGAAAGAACAGATTAGACACCTTTGAACTATATGATAGACTAACTGATGCTTGCTATATGGCCGCAGAAGATTTAAGTGATGATAAAACATCTAAACCGAATGCCAAAGATTTGCCTAAATATCTCAAATCTGTTGGTCTTACTAACAAAGCTGGACAATTAGCAGGGAGTAATCCATTGTCAAAAAACAAGAAAGATGTTCCCTACATTGAAATAGCAAGAAACATCACAGCAAAATGGATAAATGGACAAAAAGAAAAAGTAATACTTCTTAATCCAAAATATACATATGTAGGTATTGGTATGTTCCCTGATGAAGAATTCAAAAAAATATATATATCAGCAATGTTTGCAGGTTATGATATTTCTAACGAAGGAGCGGAGCATAAAAAAGAAATTAAACCATCATATAATACCTTGTCTAAAAAATACAATCCTCCTAATGACAAAAAGTGTAAAAATTGTAAGGTATTCAAAAATTATGAGTTATTACATAAAGGATTATATGTAGAAAATGGAAAAATATATTTAAAGTACAACAATCTTAAAGAGTTAAAAAGACTTTTGAAAAAACCTAAAGATGGTGTAGCAATAGACATCATTCAAAGAGAACAGTACACTAAAGCAGAATATAACATTATAGATAATAGACTGTACAATAAAGGTATTATGCAAAAAGTGATTTACAAAGATAAATTGTTTGCATCTAACAAATTATTGGATAAAAAAGATCAAAAGAAAAATAAAAAACTTAATGAAATACTTGTAGAAGTAGGAAAAATACCTAAAAAATTAAAAGGAGAATATGAACTTAATTTAATTATAATTCAAGATAATACTATTTGTAAAACAGTAACACAATCATATACAGAACTTCTTCAACAAGATGATGAGTTCAATACTAAACCTTTTCTTATCAATGTACCAAAAAAAGATGAGCAAGACTTTGTTCCAAAGGCAGAAAATAATCTTATCACATTCATTATTCCTTTTGAAAAAAATAAATATGATTATAAACCAGAGGATATTCAACCACTCATAGATGCTTTAGATGAACCTGATTACATCATAGAAGGACTTTATATTTATGCATATTCTTCTATTGAAGGGGACTCTGTTACAAATTCTAAATTACAAATTAAAAGGGCAGAAAGTGTAGCTAAAGTATTACAAGATAAACAAAGCATAAAAGTACAACCTGTTATAATCACCAATGATAGCTGGGGATTATTTATGCTTGAGAATGAAGATGGACCATATGCTGATCTTGTAGCAATGGGCAAGAAAAAAGCCATTCAGAAAATAAATAGTGATAAAAAATTATTACAAGAATTAGAGCCTATTTTAGCAAAAGAAAGATTTGCACAAGTAGTAATGGATGTTACTTATGACATATCAGGAACCAAAGAACAAAAATACTCTTATGCAATGCTCAAAAAAGCAGTGAAATCTAATGATACTGCTAAAGCTGTAAAAATAATGGAGTATATTTATAATAGTATCAAAAATAATAAATATCCTAAACAACTACTTGATACACTCACATTACCTCTTTCAAAAGAGACTTTACCTTATACTAATAATTTAGTATACTTTAGATACCTACTTAATAATTACTTAAAAGATGATGATGCTTTGATGTTGAAGAAAAATTATGAATTAGACAACAGTAACCCTTTCGTGCAATACAATGCTGTTTTTGCAAAAATAAAAACAGACACGACTGTGGGAAATAAAGATACTCAAGCAAAAATTCAAAATGAAATAGATAATCTAAGTAAAACCAATATAGATAAACAATACATCAATAATTTGAATGCTGAGTGGCAATTTAAACTCATTGATTACTATGATACAATTCCTAATAGCGAGCCACAAATAGAAATTTGCTTAAATAAAATCAAAACATTTTACAATATCAATGAGTCTTCATGGCAAAATACTGTTAAGTTAGCCAATGTGTTTGCCAGAGCAAAGATGTATTGGGATGCGGCTAACTTATTGGAGCCATTACTTATGTCAAAAGATCTCAATGAAAAAATTGTGTTTAATTATATTAGTATTGCTTCGCATGTCCCTGAAAAATTTTATTCTCGATATTTTACAAAAGCCATGCAATTAGCCAGAAAATATAGTCCTGACAGATTTTGTACTCTTTTTGGGAAACCTTATTTGTCTATACAGATTCTTGAAAATCCTGGTATTAAAAAAGAATTTTTACGACACAATTGTAAAAAATAAAAAAGGGACAAGCTACCTTCATCGCACCGCTACAACCGCCTTACCCTTGCTGTGTTCCCACCCTGGGGGATTCGACAGGAGCTGGTCGTGAAGGACTTGTCCCGTTGCAAATATAATGAATTATTTAAGTATAAAACACTTTTGTTAGAAATGAAGATTTCTTCAACTGATTTACCACACCATATTCAAAAAATCTAATCTTTCCATTCTGCTAAAAACAAATTTGTATCACGAGTTTTATTGTTATTTCTATTAGAAGAAAAAATAAGTTTTTTACCATCAGGTGAAAACATAGGGAATGCATTAAAGTTACTTTCTGTCGTAATTTGTTCTAATCCTGTACCATCAATATTTATCATGTATAATTGAAAATCGTATCCTCTTTGACTATGATGATTAGACGAAAAGATAATTTTATCACCTGAAGGATGGAAAAACGGTGCCCAGTTCGCTTTACCCAAATAAGTTATTTGCTTTATATTCTTTCCATCAGAGTCACACACAAAAATCTCCATTTGAGTGGGGGCAACGAGATTTTGAGTGAGCAATTCTTTATATTCCTTTATCTCTTCATTTGTTTTTGGACGAGAAGCTCTAAAAACAATCTTACTCCCATCAGGTGAAAAGAATGCGCCACCATCATATCCTAATTCATGCGTAATTTGCACAGGATTACTACCATCTATGTTCATCACCCATAACTCAATATCTCCACTACGAGTAGAAGTAAATACAATTTTGTCACCCTTAGGAGATACAGTGGCTTCAGCATCATAACCTTGTGTATTGGTCAGTTGCTTAACGATATTACCATTCAAATCAGCTACATAAATATCATAATCTGGGTATAACGGCCATACATATTTACCCTTAATATGCACAGGTGGCGGACATGAGTCCATACTGGCATGTGTAGAAGCATATAAAACATGTTTCCCATCAGGCATAAAGTAAGAACAAGTTGTTCTTCCCTTACCCGTGCTAATTTTCTTAAAAGAACTTTCCTGTGATAAATCCAGCTTATCTATATTCTCTAAATTAAGATAATAAATCTGGTCGCAAAGCACATTCCATTTTTTATTCGTTACTTGAAAAACGATTGAATTGCCTTTTTTATTGAAATAAGCTTCGGCATTATCTCCACCAAATGTAAGTTGTTTGATAGACTTAAAATGTTTTTTCTCAATTTCTGAAATTAAATTATTAGTTTGAGCATAAACTGCTGTAACAAAGAAAATTACAGTAATCTTAATTTTAATCATTATTTAAATACTTTAAATATTTGATTTTTTGTACTTCTTTAATCTCATTTTTAAAACTCCTAACAATGCTTCTCTGAATATTTTAATACTCATCTTACTTTGACCTTTTTCTCTATCCTTGAATAAGATGGGAACTTCTACGATTTTGAATCCTAATTTATGTGCTGCATATTTCATTTCTATTTGAAAAGCATACCCTGTAAATTGAATATCATTGAAATTGATGGATTGTAGTACTTTTCTTTTATAGCACTTGAATCCTGCTGTAGTATCTGCAATAGGTATCCATAATACAGTACGGACATATAATGATGCAAAATAACTCATTAATACTCTTCCTATTGGCCAATCTTTTATCTTCCCTCCTTTACAATATCTTGAACCTATAGCCACATCTGCACCATTTACACACGCTTCTCTTAAACGAATTAAGTCTTTGGGGTTATGGCTAAAATCGCAATCCATTTCAAATATGTAATCATAGTTTTTTTGTAATGCCCATTGAAATCCTGATATGTAAGCTTTACCTAAACCATTTTTTTCTTTCCGTAATAATAAATGTAAACGATTAGAGAATTCTTGCATTAATGACTGTACAACTTGTACAGTACCGTCGGGAGAGTTATCATCTACTATCAAAATGTCAAAAGGGACAGATAATCCCATCACTGTGCGAATCATTAATTCTACATTTTCTCTTTCATTATAGGTAGGTATAATTACTAAACTATCTGTCATTTAAACATTTTCATTGTGGTTAAAGATAGTCATCTATTTGTTCCCTTACAAATCAAAGTTAATCTGACCCAATCCACCAGGAAGGTTTTTGGAATTTAATTTCTGCATAGCTTTTTTATGTAATTCTTCCGGAGAAAGTTCTATTTCTTTATCACTTTGTTGCTCTAAAAATCTCTTGGCATCTTTTATTTCTTCTGGTTCTTCCAAAGTAATGCTTTTTATCTTATGATTACTTAGCTTTTTCCCTTTACTACGAATGTTAATGATTGGAGCTACTTCATCCAAACGGACATATTCTTCAGAAATTACTTTTTGCTTATCCTTCGCAAAGCTTAATTTTATTTTAGGCAATGATATAGATGTGACGATTTCTATGTAAGAGTTTGGATGCTCATTGATGAGCATAATTTTTGAAGAAACTAACTCAGGTTTAAATCTTTTGATATAATAGTTTTTGCTTTCTCCATCAAAATATATGAGCGTATATGTATTTTCTTCTTCATATTTCTCAACTAATATAGTATCATCATCAAAAAAAGCAAGTACATCAGGTTGGATGAGTTTGTAATAACCATTTTTAGTAACTACTAATATTTTATCATCAGGATAGAATGCGCCCACATATTTTCCCATTTCATTTTGATTTAGTTTTTTAATAGCGTCATCATACCACCAATGCTCTGTTTGTATTTGTCCTGCAGATTTTTCTTTTAATATCACTTTTGCTATGGGGTATTTGGTGAGTATATTACCAATAGCGCCCCTTCCTTTTATATCAATGGATGTAAAATCAAATTCGATTTCTGTTTTTCTTGCACCGCTGTTAGGTTTGAGTAAGATAATCACTTTTTCAGTTTCACCATTTGGATTAACAGTTAAATAAATGACTTTAGAATTTGGTGTTCCTTTGGTAAGAATATACTCTTTATCTCGTGTAACACCTCCCACATTAAATCTTTTTACAAAATACACACCTTTTGGCCCATCTCTGTATATCATGTTAAACACTGTTTTATCATCATTTCTTTTGAATATCCCTACATATAATATTTTCTTACCTATGTACACCTTTTCTGCTACTTTTACTACCTTCATTATACCTTCTTCTGTAATAGCTATAATTTCATCAGTATCACTACATTCAAATAAAAATTCATTTTTTCTTAAAGATGTTCCAATAAATCCCTCTTCTCTATCAATGTAGAGTTTCTCATTAATGATATTTATTTCTGATTTTTGCACTTGATGTAATTGTCTTATTTCAGTTTTTCTTTCTTTCCCTTTTCCATATTTTCTCTTTAGTTCTTTGAAATAATTAACTGCATATTCAATGATATTATCTAAATGATATTGCGTTTGTTTAATTTTTTCGGATAATTCTTTGATATTTTCATCTGCCTTACTACTATCAAAACGAGTAATACGAATCATTGGGATTTGTGTAAGTTTATGAATATCATCATCATTCAACGGACGAATAAGTTGTTTTTTATACTTTTCAAATCGTTTATACAGATATTCATATAAAGATTCTTTAGTATCAAATTTTTTGAAGTCAATATACATTTCTTCTTTAATGAATATTTTTTCTATAGAAGCAAAATGCCATTTTTCGTTTAACTCGTTCAATTCTATTTCTAATTCTTTTTTCAAAAGCTCTAAGGTGCGGTTTGCAGAATATTTTAATATCTCAGAGACACCAAGAAATCTTGGTTTGTCATTTTCAATCACTACGGCGTTAGTAGAGATAGTCATTTCACATTGGGTGTATGCATAAAGTGCTTCTATAGTAACATCAGTACTTACTACTGGATGAAGATGCAGAAGTATTTCTACATTGTCAGAAGTATTGTCCTCTATTTTTTTTATTTTTAATTTACCTTTTTCATTAGCAACAACAATGCTATCTATAAGTGCTGTGGTGGTTGTACCATAAGGTATTTCTGTGATAACAATGGTTTTGCTATTCAGTTCTTTTATTTTTGCCCTTACTTTTATTCTCCCACCTCTTTTACCATCATTATAAGCACTTACATCAATTACTCCACCTGTTGGGAAATCAGGATATATTTCTACTTTTTTTTCTCGCAGTGCAGAAATAGAAGCATCTATTAGTTCATTGAAATTATGGGGTAGAATTTTACAGGACAATCCTACAGCAATTCCTTCCACTCCCAATGCAAGTAATAAAGGGAATTTTACTGGAAGGGTTTCTGGCTCTTTGTTTCTTCCATCATAACTAAGCTGCCATTTTGTTGTTTTAGGGTTAAAAACCACTTCCTGAGCAAAGCTCATCAAACGAGCTTCAATATAACGAGCAGCTGCTGCACTATCTCCTGTAAGAATATTTCCCCAGTTTCCTTGTGTATCAATAAGCAGTTCTTTTTGACCAAGACCTACGAGGGCATCCGTAATACTGGTATCTCCATGTGGGTGGTACTTCATGGTATTTCCAATAATATTAGCCACCTTATTGTACCTACCATCTTCCATTTCCCACATACTATGTAATATTCTTCGCTGAACAGGTTTTAAACCATCGTCTATGTGTGGCACAGCCCGCTCTAATATCACATAAGATGCGTAATCAATAAACCAATCTTTATATAGTTCTGATACATGTTTTATGCTCTCTAATTCGTGATGTTCTTGTTGTTCACTCATTTATTTGATTTTTTTGGGTAAAAACAGATGTAACATTCAAGTCACAAATGCAACTTTTTCAGTTGACAAATATAGATAAAAAAATTCCTTTCTCTGAAAAATCCTTTTTTGAAAAATTCCAGACCCAAAGAGAGTTAGTTGATGGATACGAATGGGTGTTTGAGAATTCTCTTGAAGCACACAATTCATTAGATGTGATTCCTGAAGTTAGTAATGTTTAGCTGTGGTTTAAACTTTTGAAGTCAACACTGTGAACAGCAGTCACTGATGGCATAAGAGATATTTGATTATTGTTCACACAGCATGGTGAGCAACTACTCAATTTTTGATATTTAATTATTTCTTCTCAACTTCATTAATATCAATTTTATTGCATTTACTATCTTTGCATAAAGAATATTAGAATCAAATGTTGATATTTCATGATCGCCCGGAAAAAATTGACACGGAAAACACAGTCATAAGCATAGGGACATTTGATGGTGTTCATAAAGGTCATCAAAAAGTATTAAAGAGATTAGAAGAAGTTAAAAAACAAAAAAATATCAAAAGCATTGTTTTCACTTTTCATCCTCACCCCCGAAAGGTTATTTCTTCTCATCATACTGAGATAAAAATTTTATCAACCAAAGAAGAAAAAATACAACTTCTTCAAAATTACAATATAGATTACCTTATTTTTTGTTCATTTACTGAGAGATTTGCCAATATAGAACCTGATGAATTCATAAACTACCTTGCTCAAGGTCTTCATGCAAAACATATTATTATAGGCTACGATCATAAATTTGGTAAAGATAGAAAAGGGGATATTAATACTTTTTTATTACTCAAAGAAAAATATCATTTTGAAGTAGAATCAATACCTGCTGAAACTATTAATGAAATCAACATTAGCTCTACTAAAATAAGAAACTTCTTATTGAACGGAAATATTGAAAGTGCTAATCAGTTATTAGGTTATCATTACTTCATTACAGGAAAAGTTATAGAAGGAAAAAAATTAGGTACAAGTATTGGTATTCCTACGGCTAATATATTAGTGGAAGATGATGATAAATTAATTCCTGCAAATGGCGTATATTGTACTGAAGTTTTAATAAATGGTAATCTCTACAAGGGAGCCGCAAACATAGGTATTAATCCTACTACAGATAACAGCCCTGTAAAAAAAATAGAAGTACACATTTTAAATTTTAATCAAAATATCTACGGACAAAAAATACAGGTTTATTTTATTAAAAAAATCCGTGAAGAAAAAAAGTTTAATTCTATACAATCACTACAATCTCAGATAATACAGGATATTCAAGTATGTAATAACTAATCTGTTTGTTAACATTCTAAAAAAATTAGCATCTTTGTAACAAATTTTGAAAGAAAATGTTATTCAAAACATATGGATATGCTGTTAATGGAATAGAGGCTATTAAAATCATTATAGAAACGAATATTGCTCAAGGGGTTAATTTTTTTTTAGTAGGATTACCAGATAGTGCAGTAAAAGAGAGTCAGCAAAGAATACAAGCCGCCTTGAAAAATATAGATTATAAGATGCCAGGTAAGCAAATTACCATTAACATGGCACCTGCTGATATTCGTAAAGAAGGTTCTGCTTATGACCTTACCATTGCCATTGGAATTTTAGCAGCTTCTGAACAAATCCAAATAGATTCCCTTGAAGATAGTGTTATAATGGGCGAACTCGCATTAGATGGTGCATTAAGGCCTATCAGAGGTGCACTATCTATTGCTATGAAAGCAAAACAAGATAAGTTCAAAAAACTTTTCTTACCGTCAGAAAACGCTTATGAAGCTGCTGTTGTAGAGGGATTAGAAGTTTATCCCGTTCAACATTTAAAAGAGCTTATTGACCATCTTACTCAACAAAAAACTATTAGTCCACTCAATATAAATGTACAAGATTTGTTTCTCAATAAGCTGAATGAGTATGACCTTGATTTCGCAGATGTGAAAGGACAATACAACATTAAAAGGGCTTTAGAGATTGCTGCTGCAGGGGGGCATAATGTGATTTTGATAGGTCCTCCGGGTGCTGGCAAAACAATGTTAAGTAAACGATTACCCTCTATACTTCCACCACTTACATTAGAAGAAGCTCTTGAAACCACTAAAATTCACAGCGTTGCCGGTAAAGTAGGGAAAAACACGGGACTTATTACCCAAAGACCATTTCGAAGTCCACATCACACCATTAGTGATGTTGCTTTGGTAGGTGGTGGTAACAATCCTCAACCTGGTGAAATTTCTTTAGCACACAATGGAGTTTTATTTTTAGACGAACTTCCGGAATTTAAGAGAACTGTTTTAGAGGTATTGAGACAGCCTATGGAAGATAGAATGATTACTATTTCTCGTGCAAAATTCTCTGTACAATATCCTGCGAGTTTTGTATTGGTAGCAAGTATGAACCCATGTCCATGCGGGTATTACAATCATCCTGAAAAAGAATGTGTGTGTACACCGGCAATGGTACAAAAATATCTCAGTAAAGTATCAGGGCCTTTGATGGATAGAATAGATTTGCATGTAGAAGTAGTACCTGTGAAATTTGAAGAACTTTCTGCTAAAAATATTCCCGGTGAAACTAGCAAAGAAATTCGTGAACGCGTTATCAAAGCAAGAAATATACAAACTAATAGATTTAAACATCTCAAAAACATTTATTGTAATGCGCAAATGCGAACTAGTGAAATCAAACAATACTGCGAGTTAGACGATATGGGAACTAAGATACTAAAAAATGCCATGGAAAAACTAAAACTTTCAGCTCGTGCTTATGATAGAATATTAAAAGTGGCTAGAACGATTGCAGATATTGATGGTTCAGAAAACATAACCGCCGTACATATTGCAGAAGCAGTGCAATATAGAAGTTTAGATAGAGAAAATTGGGGCGGGGAGTAATGCAAACATTTATGTCTTTGGTTGAACAAAATAAGTTAGGTATACTACTTGCTGACGATGAAGAAAATTTAAGAAATATCATTGCGTTTAATCTTCAACAAGAGGGATATGAAGTATATGCTGCCAAAAATGGTAAAGAAGCGTTAGATATTTTTAATCAAAAAAGAAATGTTTTGCATTTGGCTTTGCTAGATGTAAGTATGCCTCAAATGAATGGCTTTGAACTTTGTGAAAAAATAAAATCTGTTGATAAAAATTTTCCTGTATTTTTTTTAACTGTCAGAAATGAGCGGAATGATAGAATACATGGTTTAAGAATAGGTGCAGATGATTATTTAAACAAACCTTTTGATTTAGAAGAGTTGATGTTACGGATTAAAAGAATTTTATCTAGATATGATATTGATAATAAAATCGTCATCAATCAAAGAGAAGTGAACTTTGATACACTAACCGTAAAATTACCTGATAATACAATACATCAATTATCGGTAAAAGAAATGTCTTTACTAAGATACTTGATTCAGCACAAAAATAAACCGGTATCTCGACAAGAGATTATAGAAGCTTTGTGGAAGGAAAAGTCAGATGAGGCTTCTTATAGAACTATTGATAATTTTATTGTATTGTATAGAAAATTATTTGAAGAAGACAATAAGAATCCACAACACTTTTTGTCAGTAAGAGGAATAGGATATATATATAAAAGTAATAAGTAATGAATGAATTTAAATTATGCTTTCATACAAATTGCCTTATAAGATATTGAACTTACAATTTAATGTAAAAAACATTTTGATTCTTTTTTTGATATTTTGTTTTTCAAAGAGTATGTTTCCTCAACCTGTTAATGATTACATTAATACAAATCAGTATAAAAAATTTCGTATTAGAAAAAAAATGATTGCTAGTTGGCAAATTAATCAATTATCAGACAGTGGAGCATTAGTAGTTCGATTGAAATCCAATAAAAAAGCTATAGACATCCTTTTTAAGAAGAATCAAATAAAAGCGGCAAACGAACTAAAAAAATCTACTTTTAATCAAAATAAAATCATTGTTGATGCCTTTTTAAAATATTACAATTTTTCAAAGTTATATTTTATCTACGATTACTCATCAGATAGTTTAAGAAAAGGATGGCGTAAAGGGTTTTTCTTAAATGCTCAATTAACAAGAGATTCCAGCATTGTGATGCGTGAAAAATTTTATTTAATTGCAGAGCAAGGAGAATTGGTACAGTCATCTATTGGATTAATACCAGACTCTTTAGCCGCAAAAGAGACAGAGAGAGGTACTCCTGTAAAGCAAGTAGCTATCGTTATTAGAAACAAATATGGACATCAATTAAAACATCCATTTCCTTATTATATCAAAGGAACAAATTTGAAAAAATACTCAAACTATTTGATAAAGTTAAATAAAGCATTAAGGGAGTTTAAATCAAAAAATCCAAGACAAGATTATCCAAGCGATCTGAAACCATTTATGTATTAAAGATTATGTATAATGAGATAGAATTAAAAATTCAGACTATCCCTGAACTTCCGGGTATCTATAAATTTTATGGAATCAATAACGAGATATTATACATTGGTAAGGCAAAAAATCTCAAGAAAAGAATAGGATCGTATTTTCAAAAAGAGCATGATAGTTTAAGGTTAAGATTATTAGTAAAAAAAATTAAACATATTGAAACTATTACCGTTCCTACAGAATATGATGCTTTGATTTTAGAAAACACTTTAATAAAAAATTTACAACCAAAATATAATATTCAATTAAAAGATGATAAAACATATCCATGGATTGTCATTACAAAGGAAAGATTTCCAAAAGTATTTTATACTCGAAAAAAAAATATCCCAGAATTTGAATATTACGGACCTTATCCATCTGTCATTTCTGTAAGAGCATTATTAGAAACTATCAAAGAAATTTTCCCTATACGAACTTGCAATTATGTATTATCTGACGAAAATATTCAGAAAAACAAATTTCGTCCTTGTTTAGATTATCACATTGGTAAATGCAAGGCACCTTGTGTAGGATTTCAATCAGAGGAGGAATACAATAAAAACATTTTACAGATAAAAAAAATCATTAAAGGACAAATTAAAGAGGTACTGAATTATTTGAAAATACAAAAGGAAGAGTATGTAAAAAATTTAGAGTTTGAGAAAGCACATCTTTTAAAGAACAAAATTGAGATACTAGAAAAATATCAGGCAAAATCTCAAGTAGTTTCTGCTGATATAAAGGATGCAGAAGTGTATAATTTATATAAATACAATCAAAGGGTATATATGGGGTTTTTAAGAATAGTGAATGGATATATTATTCAAACCTTTATATCTGATTTGTCATATGTTGAAGACAATGATGATGAAATACTCACCACAGTGATTATACAATTGAGGGAGAAGTTCCAAAGCAATGCATCGGAAATTATATTACCCATTGAAGTAAGTTTTAATATCCCTGATGTAAAATATACTGTACCAAAAATAGGCGACAAAAAAAAACTTTTAGATTTAGTCATGACAAATCTAATAGAATATGCCAACGAAAAAGAGAGACAATTAGCTATTAAGGATCCCGAAGCTTATACTAATCAATTGATGCAACAAATGATGGACGATTTAAGAATGAAAAAAGAACCACGAAGAATTGAAGCTTTTGATAATTCTAACATACAAGGTACAAATTCTGTGAGTGCAATGGCTGTATTCATTGATGGAAAACCTGCTAAGAACGAATATCGTCATTTTAATGTAAAAACTGTAGAAGATGGTAAACCTGATGATTTTGCTACAATGAGAGAGGTGATTTATCGTCGGTATAAAAGAGTGCTAGAAGAAAACCTGCCATTAGCTGATTTAATAGTTATTGATGGTGGTAAAGGACAACTCAATGCTGCCTTGGATGCTCTCAAAAAATTAGGCTTACAAGACAAAGTACATGTTATATCTATTGCTAAAAGACTAGAAGAGATATTCTTTCCAGACGACCCTTTACCTTTATACTTGGATAAAAGAAGCTCTACATTAAAAGTGATTCAACATATCAGAGATGAAGTTCATCGTTTTGGGATTATTCATCATAGGAAAAGAAGAATAAAGCGAGCTTTTCAAAGTGAACTGTTAAATATTAAAGGTATTAAAGAAAAAACAGCTCTTAAACTTTTAAATGCTTTTGGTTCTATAGAACAACTAAAAAAACAATCGTTACACGATATTGCGAAAGTTGTTGGAAAATCTAAAGCAAAAATGATTGTGGAATATTTTAATTTAAAGAAACAATGAATATCCAGTATTTGTGGTGTCACCTGCTTATTTCGCCTCTTAAATTTTTTTCAAAAAGTATCTTTGATGTTTGAATATCGTAATAACCTAATAAAAACATCAATTTTGTAATGCTTGCCTCAAAAGTCATATCGTGTGCACTAATAACTCCAAGTTCTTTTAAATACCTACTTGTTTCATATTTTCCTAATTCTACCTCACCTTGAATACATTGGGTAACATTTACTACAATAATATCTTTATCAATTATTTGTTTTATCCAATTTAAAAATTTAGGATCAGTTGGAGAATTGCCGGAGCCATAAGTTCGTAATATCAAGGCTTTGATGTCAATATCTGAAAATTGTTTTTTGACCAAGTCAAAATCTATTCCAGGAAATAAATGCAACACGACAATTTGATTACATATTTGTGTATATGTTTTTATTTCAGTTTGATGATGCGAATTTCTCCATAAAAATGCTTTATTGTATTCTATATTCACTCCAGCTTCTGCTAATGGAGGGTAATTCGGAGATCGGATAGCATCAAAGTGATTAGCACTGTACTTGATGGAGCGATTACCTCTGTAAAGTTTATACTCAAAATAAATGGCTACTTCTTGAATCATAAATGTTCCCTGTTCGTCTTTTTCTGCGGCTATTTGTATGGCTGATATAATGTTTTCCTTTCCATCTGTTCTTAACACACCTATTGGTAATTGAGAACCTGTTAGTATGATGGGCTTTTGTAAATTTTCTATCATGAAACTTAAAGCAGATGCGGTATAAGCAATAGTATCTGTACCATGTAAAATTACAAAGCCATCGTACTGATGATAATTTTCTTTAATAAGATTAATTAATTGCACCCATAATTGAATGGAAGAATTAGAGGAGTCAATTGGTGGAAAAGTATACGTATCTATCCGTAAATGAAATCTCTTTAATTCAGGGATATGTACAGATAGCTGATTAAAATCCAGTGGCTTTAAATCTCCACTATTCAAATCTTCCATCATTCCTATAGTTCCACCTGTATATATTAAAAGAATTTTTCCTTCGGACATGATTAGAAATTAAAATCTTTGGTACAAATGATAGAAATTCCGTATTTGCTTACAATTTGAATTTCATGGACATTTCTATACAAAGGAATATCATAAAGTAAAGAAAAATTAAACCCTTTAATTGTATAATTTATTTGTGGAGATAAGAAAAACAAAACATTTCCCGTACCTAACTGTGCTTTGTCGTATAAATAATCTCTTGTCCGAATTTCATTTCTTAATTGTAAGAAGGCAGTCCATTTTTCGTTAATAGTTTTTGAGAAAAATATATTAGTTAAGAATGCATTGCCTCTCATGTAGTAAATAGCATTGTAACTATTGAAAGTTTCTGTTCTATGAATCAAAAATAATCTAAATTTTTTTTCGGGAAAATTTTGATGTAAAAAGAGTAAAAATACTCCTCCAAAGGCATTTGTAGAGGGTTGTAAGCTCATGGAAAGAGGAACTCCGTTTAATTCTATAGGATGCTGAGAAAATGGAAACTTTAGTCCAGCACCAATAGTACATTCAAAATTTGTTTTTTTTACAAGCCCATATTTAGCAGTGATTATTCCATTATTTAATCCATGAGTAGAAAGTTTTCTACCGCTATTTGTTAGTTCTGATTTTTTTAAATAATAACCCAATTCCAAATCTATTGTAATTTTTCGGCTTAATCCGTATGAAATGATATTTCCTATATAAGAATATAAAGAATAATGAAGATAATGAATGTCCGTACGTTTTCTTGTTTCTTCATAATATGTGTCTGAATAATTATAACGATAAAAAATAATCTCTCTTATTGTGTTTTTGCTTAATAAGCCTATATTACTTGAACCTACGATAGGATTAGCACTACAACATTGTGCATAAATAGTATTTTTTCCTAATAATAAACATAAGACAACAATGTACTTCAATGTTTTGAAAATAGATATAATCACATTTATTTATTAACAACAATAGTAATTTGCCCGGATCCCTTATTACCCTTTGAATCTGTTACAGTACAGGTTATGATATTATCTCCTGCTGTACTGGAACAACATGGTGAAAGCGTTACAGTACTACCACTTCCTAATAAATTGGAAATGGTATTTACTTGCCATTGATAATTCAAATCTCCTTCGCCACCTGTTACTGATGCTGTAATAATAGCTTCATGTCCTAAGCGAATATTATTTTTATCTGATGTCAAGTATACTTTTACTGCACTATTATTATCATTATTCTCAATAGGGGCAGATTTCTTTTTACATGCAAATGTAAATATTAAAATTACACCTGTTAGTACACTGATTATCTTAAAATTTCTCATAACTCAATATTTTTCTCTTTTTTCTGCAAAGATAAATAAAAATTATTTGACATTAAAAAATTTAACTTTTCCTTGGTCGATTGTCCAATAAGCCTTCACCATACTTTTTTAAGGTCTTTGTTTGTTATAATGTAAATAGATGTGTATTTCCTGCCAATGGGAATGTGTATGCGATGTCATATTAGCAATATGAGTAAAGGTTCACTGTTAGGGAACCGTAGCTGTATGTATATTTATCGTTATATGATGTATGCTTTTCTTTTTACAGCTAACGCTTAACTCTTTTCTGTAATGAACAAATTTTATTTTTGTCCTGGCTAGGGGTTAATGTACCGAAGCAAGCTCACTATTTATTTTTTTCCATTAAAAAAAGATATTCGTGGTGTTGGTTGTTGTCGTTTTTTACCCATTCATTTGTCCAACGCATACCACCCATAACATTTACCTTATAACTTATTTCAACGACTTTTAATAATTTACCAGATTCATTGATTATGTCATTTAGCTGTTGTTTTGTTGCTCTTTCTCCAGAACTGTATGAAAGCAAGATATAGCGTGCTTTAGTTTGTTGTATTAGTCTTCTCAGAGCTTCCATTGCAAGAAATTTTCCGTTTTCATTTTTTCTAAATTCTTCAAATACTGATCCTGCGACTAAATCTCTGGTATCTACTTTGCGATTTGCTTTTCCAAATAGCTCTGGTTTATCGTGGTTGATTATTGTTGTCCAAATATGATAATACGAAGCATATCTAACACGACTTGGTGGCATTTTTTCGTTGTTAGACCCGTAGGGTGGATCAAAATAAGCCAAATCAAATTTTTTACTATTTATTGTGTCAAAAATATCGCCACGAATTACTTTATGTTTTTGAGTATGTTTAAATCTTTTTGGCAATTTTAGAAATAAATCGTTATATGATCTTGGCGACCACTTGGCTAAATAAGAAACGCAATACCCTAGTGTACTATCAACAGAATCGAGAGCATAAATAAGGCTTGTTAAAATTACGCATTTGTCTTCCCAACACAAGTCTAGTTTTTCAATCTCATCTCTTATTGCGTCTAGTTTTCTTGTGTTTTTTGCTTGAAATGGTTTTTTACCTTCATCTATTTCTGCCCCATAATGTTTTGTATACCAAAACCATCATATCCCTCTAGTTTATTCAAATGATATAAAATATCTTGGTAAAATTTATCTTCTTTTTTTGCTTTCAGATAACAAGTAGCAAAAACTTCAGACCAAGCTGAAATGTCGTTAGCTGTTATATTGTATCCTAACTGGGCAAGCGCTTGTGAAACCCTCGTTGTTCCACTAAATCCATCAAGCACATTTTTTACTCCATCAAGTTCTGCAATCAGCTGAACAATGTACGGGAGAATTTTTAATTTTGATACACATATTTAATACCCTCTGTGCTAGGCACAGTGTAATTTTTATTGCCGAAAATACCTATTTGATGCTCATTCATAGTTTTTTTAGTTTATCAATGTCTTTTTGTAAAATTTCATTTGCGGTTTTATGCGCTTTTTCTGAACTATTTAACGCGAGACTAAGCAATTTAACGAGTGTATGATTATGAGAATAATCTATCCAGACGTTTGTTAGTGAATCAAAATAATATAGAGCCTTTTGAGTATATGTCCAAAGGCCATGTTGTAGTGCATTTGCAGATGCTCCACCATATCGAACTTCACATATATAGTAATTTTTTGAATCAACGAACATATAAATTGGGTGCGAACGACCCTTGCCGTCTACAACCTTTCCTGTTTCAAAGCCAAACCTTTGGCCTTTTCCTACAAATACAGTCCTTTTTGTGTTTCGTTTCGCTTTTTCATGATCAAAAATCATTATATTGCAGCGTTGTTTTTTTTTCGTCGTAGATTAGAGGCATAATATTTATCGCACTAAACTCTGAAAATTCAGGCGCACTAAAAATGTTCGCTATTTGTTCGTCTCCTTGAATTTCCAAATAGCAAGTAGTTTTCATAATTAACAAATAAAATTTTGATACATAAAATTTCGCTCTCTATGCTATTCTACTGCGGATGAATAAGAAAGTTATAAATTTTATTAGTGTATTCAAGATTATTATATGTTTTATCATAAAAAGTGTCTATCTTCTTCAGCTTTATACAAGCTTCTTCAATTATAAAAAGGTTCTATGCTATGCATATTATTGAAGTATTTTCTTTAAATGAAAAATTTCATCTTCAAAATTACTTTTATCAATAAAAGCGCCTTTATGTGTTTCAACAATTTTATCTTTTTTTATTATATAAATAATTGGAAAAACTTTTATTCCTAAGGAAGATAATGGCTCATTAGATAAATAGATATTTAAACTATCTAAGTGTAATCGATTTTTTAGATTTAAAACTTTTTCAGATGATTCATCAGAAATAAAATAAATTTTTGTAAAATTAAATTCAGAGTAGTATTTTTGGATTAGCTGCATCTCTTGTACACAAGGGCCACACCATGTTTGAAAGAAAATAATAATGGCTGAATTTCGCTCACTAATATCTATTTTAGTTTTTTGATTTTGTAGATTGTATAATTTCATACTTTGAAGATGAATGTGTGGTACATAAAAAAATACCTGATATGCTCTATATCCAAAATACAAGGCTATTGCTATTAACACAACAAATTTAATTTGTTCCTTCATGTTATTCAAAGTGAATTGTTGAAAAATACATTTTTAATTACTTCATGTATCGCAAATTTACTGATATTTTTGCGGGACTTATGAAGATTTTTAGATACATTATTTTTTTGATAACAAAAATTATACTTTGGTTTGTGGTTTTATCAGTGCTAAGTGTTTTAATATTTAAATGGATTCATCCTCCTTTTACACCACTAATGATTAAAAGAATGATAGAGCAAAGAATGAATGGACAAGAGATAAAATGGAAATATAACTGGGTGGAGTTAGAAAAAATATCTCCAAAATTACAATTAGCGGTGATATGTGGTGAAGATCAAAAATATTTAGAACATTATGGATTTGATTGGGAGGCTATTCAAAAAGCGTTTGAAAAAAATGAAAAATCAGGTAAAATAAAACGAGGAGGAAGTACGATTTCACAACAAACAGCAAAGAATTTATTTTTATGGGATAGTAGAAGTTATCTCAGAAAAGCATTTGAGGCTTGGTTTACTTTTTTAATAGAAACTTTTTGGAATAAAGAAAGGATAATGGAAATGTATCTAAATATCATAGAAATGGGAGACGGTGTGTATGGTGCAGAAGCGGCATCACTATATTGGTTCAAAAAGCATGCATATCAGTTAAATAAAGATGAGGCATCAGCTATAGCGGCAATACTTCCAAATCCTAAAAAATATAAAGCTAATCCATGTACTCCGTATATTTGCAAACGAAAAGAATTCATTAAACAGCAAATGAATTATTGGGGAAACAAAATTGATTATAACAAATACAAAGATGATGATGAGAAATAAAAATATGATTACAATTTTCATTTTGGTTTTGGTTTTTATCAAACCTGTAAGAACGGTTGTAACTGAACCAAGCGTAAATTACTTTCGCACTTATGAAGAAAAAAGTAATCCGCTACATATACTTTATAACAAGAACTCTTTTAAGCTTAACTCAACAGCATTGAAAATGTTATCTAATCTTATTCATGAGCATTATGAAAAACTGTTACGAAATAAAATGTTCAATGGTTGTGTTTTGGTAGCGATAGGTAACACTATTGTGTATAGTAATGCTCTGGGTTATAGTGATATTCGTCAGAAAGTATGTTTAAATACCAATAGCTTATTTCAACTTGCATCTATAAGTAAGGTTTTTACTGCTACTGCTATATTAAAATTATATGAAAAAAAATTATTAAACCTTAATGATAGAGTACAACAATATCTTCCTGAATTTCCATATTATCAAGTTACTATCAAGCATTTACTGAAGCATACATCAGGGTTACCAAACTATTTACATTTGATGCAAGATATTGGAAGACAAGATACTATTCTTAGTCATTGGTCTGTATTAAAATTCTTAGCCAATAAAAAACTTCGTTTAGAAAATAAACCAGGCAGACGATATAAATATTGCAATACAAACTATGTTATTCTTGCTTGTTTAATTGAAAAAATATCAGGTATGAGCTATTCTGATTTATTAAAAAGAGAAATTTTCATACCTGCCCACATGGATAATACGAATACGATTTATTATGTTGATATTTTCGATGAAAATACTACAACTTCCCATGAATATAAAAACAGGCAAATACCATTTTATGCGGCAGATTTTATCTTGGGTGATAAGAGTATATATTCTAACATCTACGATTTGTTTCAGTTCAGTCAATATTTCTTAGGCGGTAAAATTCTTCATGATTCTACTTTACAGTTAATGACAAAGGGAGTTAGAACTAATAAATATGATATGCTGTACGGTTTGGGTATTAGAATTAAAAATCCATCTGACAGTAGCAAAACAATATGGTTTCATAATGGTTGGTGGCACGGATATAGAACAGCTTTTCAAATGAGACCAAAAGACAAAGTAACAGTGATTGTTCTAAGTAATCATATTCACAAAACAACTTATCATACTTATTCCATCTTTGAATACATTGATGAAATACTCTATAATCAAAAAAGAACCGGTGAAACAACAGTATATCCTTCTTTAAGTGATGAATAAAAACTCCTCATTTCTTAATAATCAATTGATAACTACTACAAAGTCTGAAACAACTTGGTGTTATGGAAATCCCTATACCGCAGGGTTTATATGGATAATACTGCATGGATATGGACAGCTTGCAGAAGAATTCATGCAACACTTTTTATTCTTAAATCCTGAAGAGCATTATCTTATTGCACCAAATGCTTTGCATCATTTTTATTTGAAAGGAGGTCGAGGAAAAATTGGAGCATCATGGATGACGGCATACAATAGAGAGTTAGACATCAACGATAATAATCAATACTTAAAGAGAATTGTTGATACATTTATATTGCCCATAAAAACTAATTATCAAAAAGTAATTTGTTTTGGTTTTTCGCAAGGAGCGCCTACTTTAATTAGATTTTTAGCCTCTGAAAATCATGGCGAATTAACTCATGTAATTTTATGGGGAGCAGTGTTTCCACCAGATGTAGATATTAAAAAAGGCATAGATAATTTAAGAAATAAAAAATGGTATTATGTTATTGGCAATAAAGATGAGTATATTTCAGAGAACGATAAACATCAACAGATACATTTTTTAGAAACCAACAAATTCTCTTACCAACTTATTGAATATGAGGGAAAGCACGAGTTATATAGAGAAGTGATTGAAAGAATAGTGAATATAATTAAAGACCTTGAATAAATATACATTGTAATAGCATAAAAAGCCTGACATTTATTGAATTTGGGCTACAAATAATACTAGAATTAAAAAAATAGTAACTAAAATCCTTAGAATAATTAAAAATTTTTTTAAGATTTTCATATCTACATTATTATCTTTATTATCTTTTGTAAGTGTGAAATGCCAGGATAATTTGATAACAAGTTTTGCGTTACTTAAACTTTTTGCAGAATAAGAGTAATTTATTCAAATTTGAAAGTTTTCAATAAAAAATTATTATTGACAAAATATGATTTTATATCCTTTTGTTCAATACTTGTTAAGAATCTGTACAGGTCATAATTATGGAAAGTTCATGGATTATATGAAGATACAAAGATAGAGAGAAGAGAAGAAGATTTTTCAATTATAATTCCAAATCTTGTTGAGTAGCGATAATACTACTAAGGCATAAAAACAGATACGAAAACATTCTAAACTAATTAAAATAAACAATACATTTGCGAAAAAAAATTATGAGTTTATTAGTGATAGGAACTGTAGCGTATGATGCTATAGAAACTCCGTTTGGTAAAACGGATAAAATTGTAGGGGGTGCGGCAAGTTATATTTCATTAGCGGCATCTTATTATTATCCTCACATACACTTAGTATCTGTTATTGGCGATGATTATGACCAGGAATTTTTAAAACTACTCCAATCTAAAGGAGTCAATTTAAATGGGTTACAAGTAAAAAAAGACAAAAAATCATTCTTTTGGAAGGGACGTTATCATATTGACATGAATTCGCGTGATACATTAGATACTCAATTAAATGTATTAGCAGACTTTGAACCTATTGTTCCCGATGAAGCTAAAAATGCAGATTTCCTGATGCTTGGGAATCTCATGCCCTCCATACAAATGAGTGTGTTAAAACAGATGACTAAACGTCCTAAATTAATCATGATGGATACGATGAACTTTTGGATGCAAACAGCTATAGATGATTTACGAAAAGTAATGAGAGAAGTAGATATTTTGACCATCAATGATGAGGAAGCAAGATTACTTACTAATACACATTCTCTTAAAAAAGCAGCACAACAGATTTTGAAAATTGGACCAAAGATATTGATTATTAAAAAGGGTGAACATGGGGCATTATTGTTTCGTGACAATGAAGTGTTTTTTGCACCCGCTTTGCCGTTAGAAGAAGTGTTTGATCCGACTGGTGCTGGTGATAGTTTTGCCGGAGGAATGATTGGCTATCTAGCCAGAACCAATGATTTATCATTTGAAAACTTAAAAAGAGCAATTGTTGTCGGTTCTGCGATGGCTAGTTTCACGGTAGAAAAATTTGGTACAGAGGCACTACAAAATCTTACTAATCATCAAATCCATCATAGAATACAGGAATTTGTGAAATTAAGCTCATTTGAAATGAAACTAATATCGGAACAAGTTACTGGATTATAATTAAACACAATATTTATTTCAATGAAAGCACAAAATGCAAGAGGTACCAGAGATTTTTCACCATCAGAAGTAAAAAAGAGAAAATACATCACAGATATTGTTGCCCGTTATTTTGAGTTATATGGTTTTTTGCCTATTGAGACACCTGCTATAGAGAATTTATTTACCCTTGCGGGTAAATATGGCGAAGAAGGAGATCAGTTGATATTTAAAATTCTTAATTCGCGATTACATGAAAGTAAAAACAAAAATTTATTAAGACAGGAATTTGAAAAGATACTTGAAAAATCATATAGTAGCGAACATATTACAGAAAGAGCATTGAGGTATGATTTAACTGTACCATTTGCAAGATATGTAGCTCAATATCGTCATCAGATAACTTTTCCATTTAAACGATATCAAATACAACCCGTATGGAGAGCCGATAAACCGCAAAAAGGAAGATACAGAGAATTTGTTCAATGCGATGCAGATATCATAGGCACAAATTCATTACTCATGGAAGTAGAATTGATTAAACTTATTGATGATGTGTTTTCAGAACTCCAATTGCCTGTTACTCTAAAAATCAACCATCGAAAAATTATTTCGGGAATTATTGAAGAATATATTAAAACTCCTGATGAACTTCTTACTCCAATAGTGGCTTTAATTGATAAGTTGGATAAGGTAGAAGAGGATATTATTAAAAAAGAATTATCACAAATCAATCTACCTCCTCAGAAAATAGAACAATTGTTTGAAGTGCTCAATATCTCAGGGAATAATTTTGAAAAACTAGAAATATTGAAAACTATTGATAGTCCTCTACTTAAAAAAGGCATAGATGAAATTTATTATGTCTTAAATTTTTATAGACAAAATCTATTAAACATGCGATTAGAATTAGATATCAAATTAGCAAGAGGATTAAACTATTACACAGGTATAATTTTTGAGGCCAAATCTAACATTGGTAATTTATCGTCAAGTATATTAGGAGGTGGTAGATATGATGATTTAACAGGAATTTTTGATTTACCTAATGTAAGCGGTGTAGGAATATCTTTTGGAATAGATAGAATTTATGATGTTATGGAAGAATCTCATCTTTTCCCAACGAATTTTCCGATCTCATATCCTGCACAGGTTTTATTAGCATATCTTGATGAGAAGTATTTAAAATATGTTTTGGAAATAGCACAAAAATTAAGAAAGGCATATATTAGTACAGATATTTATCATCAAGTAGATAAGATGAGAAAGATAATGGATTATGCTAATAAAAAAGCATATCTTTATGTTGGTATTATTGGAGATGAAGAATTTAATAATCAGTCTATTAGTTTGAAAGATATGTACTCAGGACATCAAGAGGTATTGAGTATAGAAAAAATTATTGAAAAATTGAATACATAATTATGATGGAACGAGCTGATATAGTCGTGATTGGTGGTGGTATTATAGGCTGTGCTACTGCCTATAAATTATCTCATTATTTTCCTGATAAAAAAATTATCTTACTCGAAAAAGAAAAGCAAATATCATTACATCAAACAGGACGAAACTCAGGTGTGATACATTCTGGAATATATTATAAACCGGGTTCATATAAAGCTAAAAACTGCGTAGCAGGGAGAAGGGAATTAGTCGCATTTGCAAAAGAAAATCGTATTCCACATGATGTGTGTGGTAAAATAATTGTAGCTACTCATCAATCAGAATTACAACATTTGAATAGAGTGTATAACAATGGAGTGGCGAATGGAGTAGAAGGTATAGAAATTATTGATGGTAAAAAAATAAAGGAGATAGAGCCATACTGCGAAGGGATACAAGCAATATGGGTATCATGTACAGGAATTATTGATTTTCCTGCAGCTGCCCGAAAAATGGCAGAACTCATGGAAAAGAAAAATGATAAAAACAAAGTGATATTAAATACAGAAGTAAATCACATTATACAAGAGAATACAAATTTTGTTCAAATCAAGACAAACAAAGGAGAAATAACCGCAAAACATGTTATAGTATGTGCTGGATTGCAGGCAGATAGATTGGCAGGTAAGCGTGTTACTAAAAATGAAGTAGCTATTGTTGGTTTTAGAGGTGATTACTATGATTTAACTCCGGAAGCTCAACATAAAGTGAGAAATTTGATTTATCCTGTGCCTAATCCGCAATTTCCATTTTTAGGTGTGCATTTTACAAGAATGATTCACGGTGGTATAGAATGTGGACCTAATGCTGTATTTGTTTTCAAGAGAGAAGGTTATTCCAAAACTGCATTTAGTTTAAAGGACACATTGGAAGCTTTTACATTTCAAGGTACATGGAAATTTTTCTTTAAGCATTGGAAGTTTGGTATAGATGAGTACCGTGGAGCATTCAGTAAATCGTTTTTTTTAAGACGATTACAAAAATTGATTCCATCTTTGAAGATGGAAGATATTGTTGCATCTCGTTGCGGAATACGCGCGATGGCATTAGATAGATATGGCAATATGCTTGATGATTTTAAAATGGAAGCAGATAGGCGGGTGTTACATGTCCTGAATTCTCCTTCACCTGCAGCTACAGCCAGTTTAGCTTATGGAGAAGAAATTGTAAGAACTGCTATTAGAGAATTAAAGATAGATTGAATCATGATATGAAATTTAGATATCAAATACTATTTTTAATTCTTTATTTTTTAGTATTGATGTTTCCATATTTATATGATATTCCACATATATTTACTAATTTACACGATAATTTGGAAATTGATATGATTCGCTATATTTTATTAAGTAAGAATAATGCTTTCTTTAAACCTAATGATTATATTATTCCTGAAATGATGTGTGGATTGCCTAGATTGTCATTTGATAGTGAATTTTATTATGTTCCTTGGTTATTTTATTTTTTTAGCCCATATCAGGCGTATGTAATTAATATCCTAATTATACATTTTGTGGGGTTTTGGAGTATGTATATTTTTGGAAAATATCTTGTAAATAAAAATAATGATTGGGTTTTATTTACAGGGTTAACAATTTTATCTGGTACTTTTTCTTATTTACAAGAGCAGCACTCATTGAACTTGGGATTGAGCATAGCGTCCTCTCCGTTCTTGCTGTATTCTTTTTTAAACATCAAAAATCATACAGATAAGATTTATCATTGGATTTTTGTGGGAATTTATCCTTTTGTTTCAAGGCTAACTCATGTGGGATTTTTCTGGATAGTTTTATTTTTATCAATAATGATTTACTGGTATTTTATAAAAAATTTTTTCTCGAAAAGAATCCTCTTGTTTATTTTAATTTTGATTACGGGCTATGTGATTGTAGAATATAGATTATTTAAAGTTTTTTTATTTGATTCATATGTGTCTCACAGAGTAGAGTTTAATCACCAGATTTATGAATTAAAAAAAGTATTACTGAATGCAGTAAAATCAATGCTATTTGGTAATTATCAAGCACAGCACATTGGTTTTATTCTATTAATTCTACTATCAATAATGGTTGCTATCAAAAAAATTCAAAGAATTCATTTGAAATTATTTATTTTAATTTTAGGTTTAAATTTAATAGGAAATATTTATCATTACAATGGGATCCGTTCAATCATAGTGAATTTGGGATTTTTGAATGGGTTTGATTTATCAAGATTTTTATTTATTACACCTGTTTGGGTGTTTTATTTAATATGTTTACTGTATTCAAAAACTGAAAAACTATTAAAAATATTATTTACTATAGTAATGTTTTTCGGATTTATGTTTTCGTTAAGGCATAATCATACAGCAAAAGATACTTACAAAAAGATATTGCATTTTGGAAAACCAGAAGTAAATAGTCATGAATACTTTTATTTAGATGAATTTTATGCTACTAAATTATTTGATAAAATAAAGCAAGATATTAATATGCCTCTTAATACGTTTAGAGTTGCTTCTATAGGACTTCATCCTGCAGTAAGCTTATTCAATGGTTTTTATACAATAGATGGTGCTATTGCAAATTATCCATTGGAGTATAAAAAATTATTTAGAAAAATCATTGCAAAAGAATTAGATAAAAATAAAAATTTAAAAAGATATTTTGATGAATACGGATGCAGAGCGTATTTGTTTTTAGGGGATTTTTTTAATTTACCTGATTGTATAAAAAGATGCCATTTGAGTACAAAAACCTGTTCGCTTAATACTGGTGAATTAAAAAAACTAAATTGCAGATATATTTTTTCAACAATAAAGATTCAAAATTTACAAGAGCTTCAATGGAAATATTTTAATACATATTCAGATAAAAATTACACTATATATGTTTACAGAATCTTTAATTAGAAAAATTATATTTGTTATTCAACAATATAGTTTTGAAATTAGTTTGTTATTACTGAGTGTTTATTTATCTCCTTATTTTATTCTGGGCAAAGATGCTTATATTACAATATTTGATGTATTGGAATATGTACCAATGTATGAAATTGTTTCAAAGTGGGAGTATTTATTTCAAAAGAATGATTTCATTATTCCTCAGGTAATGTGTGGCTTACCAAGACTTAGTTACCCTGGAGAATTTTCTTTTCTTGTATATTTATTTAACTTATTTGACAGTTTTAGCGCTATTGTTATATCAATCATTTTATTACACATAGTTGCATTTTTGGGGTTCAGGACTTTTGTGATGCATCAATTGCGAGGGTACTTGAATTTGAATGAACAGCATAACTATTTAATAAATTATTCGGCATTATGTTTTGCATTAGTACCACATTGGCCATTGGGAATGTTAAGTGTGGCGGGGTTACCTCTTTTGTATAATTCATTTTTGAATGTTTTACTTAAAAGAGGAACGAAAATAGATTGGTTGACGGTTATTATGTTTCCTTTTTTCTCTTCCTTCGTATTTGTCAATATATTTAATATAGTAGTTTTCTTGCTTTTTTCCTGTGGTTATTTTATTAAGCGCAAAACTTTAAATTATCGAGTTTTAATATATATATCATTGTTCCTGATAATATCGGTTTTCACAGAATACAGAATTTTTCTTGCTGCTTTTTCAGGTTTTGAGTCGCATAGAGTATTTCAATATAACTTAGAGTATAGAAACTATATAGATTTATTATCTACTTTATTTCAAAAAGTAGTGAACAACTACTCGTTTTACTTTTATCAGTATAATGATGCGCCAATCAGAATTTTTCCTTATGTATTTATGATAACGATTAGTAGCTTATTATTTTCAGCAATTTACAATGAAATGAAGTTCTTCAAAATTATCTTAGTATTATTTTGTTTAACTTTAATTTTTGGTTATTCTTATCCTTTATCTAGTATATATAATTTGCTAATAAGTAAAATACCATTGATTGGTAATTTTTCCAAGTCGTTCACTTTTAGATTTTATGTATTGAACCCTTTTGTTTGGTATCTTTTATTTTTTGTTTGTTTATGTTATATAAAAGCTGTTCAAAAAAAAGGTATTATGAGTCTTTTGATAGTTTTTTTGCAGATTGTTTATGAGATACTAACTTCGGGGTATGTTAATATCCCTCTCTCAAAGGCAGTAGAATCGCCACTTGCAAATAATATAAAGTTCAAGAACTATCCTACTTATGCAGAGTATTTTGATGAAGAACTGTTTTCACAAATTAAAAAATTTATTGATAGTACTTACAGGTTACAGCCTTCAGAATACAAAGCTTGTGCATTAACAATTAACCCATCTACACCTATATTTTCTCCAGCTGTTTTAATTCACAATGGATTTTATACAATAGATGGTTATTCGGTTTATTACTCTAAAAAGTATAAGGATATTTTTTATCAAATCATAAAGCCAGAATTAGAGAAAAGCCCAGGATTTTATTCCTTCAAAACTTATGGCAATAGAGTGTATATTTCCACAAATGATTTGAATAAAAAAGGAGAAGTAATTAATTTAGATATTAACTATGAGATATTAAAGCAGTTGAACTGTAAGTTTTTATTTTCAGATAGAATCATATTAAATTCATATGGCCATTTATTATTAATGAAACAATTTAATGGTAAATTCTGGAAAATTTTTCTATATGAAATAAAATAAAATTTTCAAATTTATTTCTTGAGCTTATGTAGTATGTTTATAAAGTTATTGCTTAATAAGGTAGTTTATACTTTACAAAAGTATAGTTTTTTAGTTAGTTGGATTATATTAGGCATCTATTTATCTCCATATTTTATATTAGGAGAAAATAGCTATATTGTTATTTGGGATGTGTTGGACTATATACCAATGTATGAAATAGTTGCAAGAGGTGGATATTTGTTTAAAGACAATAATTTCATTATTCCACAAGTAATGAATGGACTTCCTAGGGTTAGTTATCCTATGGAATTTTCAATTACTCTGTACTTATTGTACTTTTTTGATACTTTTACTACATTGGTAATACTAAAGCTAATTATTCATATAGGTGCATTTTTAGGTTTTAGGCTTTTTGCAAAAAATCATCTGTTTAGATTTTTGGAGATAGATGGTAATAAGCATTATTTGTTAGATTATTCTGCTTTATGTTTTGCTCTTCTTCCTCACTGGATATTAGGAATTTTAAGTATAGGGGGATTGCCTATTTTATACAATTCTTTTTTTAATTTTTTGTTTAAGAGAGAAAAAATTTGGGATTGGATAGTATGTGGTTCATTCCCTTTTTTTTCTTCATTTACATTTATAAATGTATTTAATATAATGGTATTTGGGATGATTTTTAGTATTCATTTAATTAGAAGGAGACTTATTAATTACAAAGTCTTAGCTTTTATAGGGTTATTTTCACTAATTTCTATATTAACAGAATATAGAATCTTTCTTGCTTCTTTTTCAGGATTTGAATCTCATAGAGCACGTGTAAGCGACCTTCCAGGTGGAAATATGATTTATTGGTTATCAATTATATTTCAGAAAATAACAAATAATATATCTTTTTATTTGTATAGAGAAATGTATCCATCAAAGATGTTCCCTATAATTTTTATTAGCGGGATAGCTTCTTTATTTTTCTCCTTAATATACAAAGAAGTAAAGATATTTAGAATCTTATCTCTATTATTTTTTTTAACTTTTATATTTTCCTATGCTTACATATTACAGGATGTGTGGTATGGCGTGTTTTTAAAAAGAATACCATTAATTGGTAATTTATTCAAAGGTTTTAATCTTAGATTTTATGTGTTCAATCCTTTCTTATGGCATATTTTATTTTTTATTTCTATTTTTTATATTAGTAAAATAGAAAAAAATAATATCAGTACATTTATAGTTGTTATACAAATTACTTATGAATTACTTACAAGAGTATTTATTTACAATTTACCATTACCGAAATCATTGAAATTTGAAAATTATCCTACATATAAAGAATATTTTGATGAAGACCTGTTTTCAAAGATTAAAGAGTATATATCTACTAATTATCATTTGAAACTCCATCAGTATAGAACCTGTGCATTAACTGTTAACCCAGAAGGTCCTATATTTTCTCCAGCAGTACTTATTCATAATGGATTTTATACAATAGATGGTTATTGTGTTTATTATCCTAAGAAATATAAAGATATTTTTTATCAAATTATCAAGCCTGAGATAGATAAAAATCCGGGTTTCAGCCCTCTTCTTGGTAATAAAGTTTATATTTCTACAAACGATTTAAATAGTAAGGGAGAAATAAATAGTTTGGATATTAATTACGAATTACTTTCTGATTTAAATTGTAAGTTTTTATTTTCTGATAGAATTATTTTAAATTCGAACAATCATTTAGTATTTTTGAAACAATTTAGGGGAAGGTATTGGAAGATTTATTTGTACGAAATTAAATAAGAAATTAATGAGTAAAAAAGTAATCATAACACAATCGAACTATATACCTTGGAAAGGGTATTTTGATAGTATAGCTTTGGTAAATGAGTTTATTTTATATGATGATGTGCAATATACAAAAAGAGATTGGCGTAATAGAAATCTCATTAAAACTCAACAAGGATTAAAATGGCTTACCATTCCTGTAGAAGTCAAAGGAAAGTTTTATCAAAAAATTAAAGAAGTTAAAGTAAGTGATAAGAGATGGGCAAGAGAGCATCTTAAGACAATTCAATTCAATTACAAAAAAGCAAAATACTTTAATGAAGTTTTTCCATTTTTGGAAGAGATTTATTTGGAAGCAGAGAGCATGCTATATTTATTTGAAATCAATTATCTATTTTTGCGTAAAATATGTAACTATTTGGATATTTCAACTTCAATTAAGTTTTGCTGGGAGTACCCATATAACAGTGATGATAAAAATATGCGGTTAATTGAAATATGTCAATATGCTGGTGCTACAGATTATTATTCTGGTCCTGCAGCGAAAAATTATATGGATTTAAACATATTTGAAAAAAGCAACATCAAAGTACATTGGTTAGATTATGATAATTATCCGGAATATCAACAATTATTTTCACCATTTGAGCATAAAGTTAGTATAATAGATTTACTGTTTAATACCGGCAAAGAAGCAAAGAATTATATGAAGTATGTACAAAGAAGTAATTAATGAATTAAAATAATGAATAATAAAATTAAAATCAGTATAGTAAGTCCGGTGTACAAATCTGAATTAAGTTTGAGAGAATTTATTGATCAAATAAATTTTAATCTACAAAAAATAACATCTGATTATGAAATTATATTAGTTAATGACTGTTCACCAGATAACAGTTGGAAAATAATTGAGGAATTGAGTAAAAATGATCAGCGAATCAAAGGAATTAAACTATCCCGTAATTTTGGACAACATCCTGCAATCCTATGTGGACTCTATCATTCTAATGGCGATGTTGTAATTGTCATGGACTGTGATTTACAGGAAGACCCCAGATACATTAGTGATCTATTAAATAAGTATGAAGAAGGTTATGATATTGTATTTACTTTTAGGAAAAAAAGAAAATATCCTTTATGGAAAAATATATTAGTTCAAGTATTCAATTTTATTTATAATTATTTAATTGATGATAAAAGGTTGTTAACAAGTAAAAATATAGGTTCCTTTAGTTTAATTTCAAGGAAAGTTGTTGATGCTTTCTTGAATTTTGGGGATTGTCAATTTCATTATTTAATGGTGTTAAGATGGCTCGGGTTTAGGCAAACCTACATTTTAATTGAACATAAGCACAGAAAAGTAGGCAAAAGTTCTTATAATTTCAAAAAACTATTTGAACATGCTTTAGTTGCCGTTGTTTTTCAATCCGATAAACTCCTTAGATTAAATATTTATTTAGGATTTATTATTAGTGTTATTTCCGTTATATCAGGAATATATTTGATTATAAGATACTTCATGGTTGGTTTTGCTCCCGGATGGACAAGTATTTTTGTATTATTATTATTCTCATTGGGTTTAATTTTATTCTCAATAGGAATTTTAGGGCTGTATATAGGAAAGATGTTTGAGCAAGCCAAAAAGAGACCTGTTTTTGTAGTTGATAAAAAGTTGAATTTATGAGTTTTGTTGGTCTTCCTCCAGGCAATATCTTGCAGAATATGTATCTTAATGAAAGATTAAACTTTTTATTGTCGACCTATAAGTACAAAACTTTTTTAGAAATAGGTTCTGGTAACGGGCATATTTCACATATTTTATTGAATAAAGGGTTAGATGGTATAGGAATAGATTTAAATTTATCAGCTTGTACAAATAATAAACAGAAAAATATTAAATTTATTAGAGAGAATAAATACACAGTGCTTAATGAGGATTTTTTTGAAAAAAATTTTGTTCAAAAATTTGATATAATCATTTCTTATATGGTTATTGAGCATATGAATGTAAATGAACAACAAAAGTTTTTTGAAAAAGTTAAAAACCTCCTATCTCCTAATGGTGTAATTATTATTCAGGTTCCAGCCAATAATAAATTTTGGAATATTGAAGATGAAACCGCGGGACATCAATTGAGATTTGAACAAAAAGACATTTATGATTTATGTTACAGACATCATTTAGTTTTGCATCACTTTGTAGGGCTGAACTATCCCTTATCAAATTGGTTATTTAGTATTTCAAATTATTTAATTAAAAAGCAAGAAAAAGAGATATTAAATTTATCAGAAAAAGAAAGAACCATCTATACAGGAAATAGACAGGTTAAATTTAAAACTACTTTTCCTAAGTTTTTAAATATCATATTAAATCCTGTTTTTTTATATCCCTTTCATATCTGTCAAAAAATTTTTTTAAAGAATTATGATAATTCATTAATATTTTACGCTGAATTTAAAATAAAAGAAAATGAAACAATACGGAATTAGAGAATTAAAAAATCATTTTACCAAACTGGATGAATATATAGAACATGCGCTCCGTAAAGGTTTTGTAATTATGGAAGAAGTTTTAAGTGAAGAGAATTCAGATATTTTATCCGAAAAATTAGAAAGAATTTACAAAATTCAACTTGAGGAATTTCCTTATTTGAAAGAAATAAATGAAGAGGATGTTGTAAGATGTCCTTTATATTATGATGAAAAATTCGTTGATTTGATTATCAATCCCAAAATTTTAGAAATACTAACTAAAATGTTAGGAGAAAATTTTATTCTTCATTTACAAAATGGTGTGATTAATCGTCCTCTCAAAGAACATCATCAGGTCGCATGGCACAGGGATTTACCTTATCAAGAATATACAACAAGTAAGCCCATATCCATCAATGTTTTTTATTGTTTATCACCTTTTACTTTAGAAACAGGAGCAACGAAAATCTTACCTTATAGTCATTTATTTGATGACTTCCCAAGTATAGAATTTGCTGAAAAAAACGCAGTATCAGTGTCTGCAAAAAAAGGTGATGTGATAATTTTTAATAGTTGGCTCTATCATAAAGCCGGTCATAATGTATCAACTATTAATCGTTATGGAATTAATCATGTATATACTGTTCCAATTATAAAACAACAAATTGATTTACCTAGTCTCTTAAAAGAAAAATATTCGGAACATCCTCTTTTACACAAGATTTTGGGATATAAATTTGCCACTCCTAAATCTGTTTTAGAATTAAGACAAAATTATTTTAAGAAAAAGCAAAATTTATGAAACAAATTTTGAACGAAATAGAAAAATACTATAGTGATAAAATTAAAGAATATGGGGCAACAAGCCGGGGAGTGGATTGGAATAGTAAAGAATCACAATTTTTACGATTTGAGCAATTATGTAAAGTAATCTCATCTAACCATTTTTCAATTCTGGATTATGGTTGCGGTTATGGAAGTTTAATAGAATACTTAAAATCGCGTTTCAAAGAATTTGAATATTTAGGATACGATGTTTCAGAAGAAATGATTGTAAAAGCTAAAAGCATTTTCCCGAACTATAAATTTACTACTATTTTGGATAATAATTTAAAATTTGATTATGTTATTGCATCGGGAATTTTTAATGTAAAGTTGGAAACTACAGATAATGAGTGGCTAAAGTATATTTTACAAATTGTTCATCAGATGAATCAACTATCCACAAAGGGTTTTTCATTTAATATCTTAACAAAATATTCTGATAAAGAATATATGAAAGATTATTTATATTATGCTGATCCGTGTTATTTTTTCGATTATTGTAAAAGAAATTTTTCAAGAAATGTTTCATTGTTACATGATTATAATTTATACGAATTTACAATACTAATAAAAAAATAAACATATGTCAAAAATTATTGTTTTTGGAACAGGTGATGTAGCTCAAATAGCTAAATATTATTTTGATATTGATTCACCATACCAAGTAGTTGCATTTACATTAGATGCAAAATACATTAAAGATAATACTTTTGAAGGACTTCCTGTATATCCTTTTGAAGATATAGAAAAAAACTTTCCGCCTAATGAATATCTAATGTTTATTGCAGTGGCTTATGGAGATATGAATCGTATTAGAGAAAAAATTTTTTATGAAGCAAAGAAAAAAGGATATAATTTAGTAAGCTATATTAGCTCAAAAAGTACTTATCTCTCACAATACAAATGCGGTGAAAATTGTTTTATATTTGAAGATAATACTATTCAACCCTTTGTAAAAATAGGAGATAATGTTACTATTTGGAGCGGTAATCACATAGGACATCATAGCGTTATTCACTCACATAATTTTATCAGTTCACATGTAGTAATTTCAGGGCATTGTGAAATTGAAAGTAATTGCTTTTTGGGTGTGAATGCCACTTTAGCACATTGGGTAAAAATTGCAAAGGGAACATTAGTAGGTGCAGGAGCAATAATCACCAAAGATACAGAACCAGATTCAGTGTATGTTCCCGCAAAATCAACTAAAATTGATAAAAAAAGTTTTGAAATAAAATTATGAGATGGCGCAAAATTAAACACATTTTTGAGCCCAACGGAGATTTTGATTGGAGAATGACTCATGCAGCTAATCCTTTCGGTGAAATTGATGATAATCATGTTTTAACAGTTTACTTCACCTGTCGAGACACCAACAATCGTTCTCATATCTCCGCTCTGAAGCTAAATTTACAAGATAATTTTAAAATAATAGATATTTGTAAAAGACCACTGTTAATTCCTGGTGAATTAGGTTTATTTGATGATAGCGGTGTAGTTATGGGTTACCTAATTAAGATTAACGGCAAACGCTACTTGTATTATTTAGGTTGGAATTTAAAAGTTACTGTACCATGGTTAAACACTATTGGATTAGCAATTGAAGAAAAAACAGATGATGACGGTTATCCAATATTTCGAAAGTATAGCAAAGTACCAATTTTAGATAGAAGTGAAGAAGACCCTTACAGCATCTCTTATCCTTCAATTTTATATGATAACGGGATATACAAAATGTGGTATGGTTCTAACTTATCTTGGGGTAAAACAGAAAAAGACATGAAACATGTCTTTAAATATGCAGAAAGTTATGATGGAATTAATTGGAGAAGAACAAATCAAATTATTTTATCACATATTTACGAAAATGAATTTGCTCTATCTAAGCCCTTTGTTATTAAAGAGGATAGAATCTATAAAATGTGGTATTCTTATAGATGGAGAAATAATATTCAGACATATCGGATTGGATATGCGGAATCGGCTGATGGATTAAAATGGATTAGAAAAGATGATATAGTTGGTATAGATGTTTCTGGTACGGGATGGGATTCAGAAATGATATGTTATCCTTTTGTTTTTGACTATCAAAATGAAAAATTCATGTTATATAATGGAAATGGTTATGGAAAAACTGGATTTGGTATTGCAAAACTAGAAAAATAATAAATTAAAATGATGAATAAAATAATAGGATTTAATAAACCATATATTACAGGCAAAGAAGTTCAGTATATCTACGATGCTGTCAATAACAAACATCTATCTGGAAATGGAAAATATACTCAACTTTGTCACCAATTTTTTCATAAAAAATATAATTTTCAGAAAACATTACTCACTACTTCTTGTACCGATGCACTTGAAATGTCAGCCTTATTAATTAATGTTCAACCAGGTGATGAGGTGATAATGCCCTCATATACTTTTGTAAGTACTGCTAATGCTTTCGTATTAAGAGGCGCAAAAATAGTTTTTGCTGATAGTTATGATTGGCATCCAAATTTAAATGCAAACATAATTGAAGAACTTATTACTAAAAATACAAAAGCCATTGTACCTGTACACTATGCAGGTGTGGCTTGTGATATGGAGAAAATACTATCCATTGCAAAAAAATATAATCTGTATGTTGTAGAAGACGCTGCTCAGGCAATTGATAGTTATTATATTCACAATGGCGAAAGAAAACCATTAGGAAGTATAGGGCATTTAGCAGCGTTCTCATTTCATGAAACTAAAAATATTATATCAGGTGAAGGAGGAATGCTAGTCATTAATGATCCACAATTTGAAAAACGTGCGGAAATTATCTGGGAAAAAGGCACTAATCGTTCTGCATTTTTTAGAGGAGAAGTAGATAAATACGGATGGGTTGACATTGGTTCTTCATTTTTACCATCAGAAGCTATTGCTGCTTTTCTTTATGCTCAATTGGAACATTTGCAAATTATTCAACAAAAAAGACAGTGGATATGGAACTATTATTACGAACATTTAAAGTCCTTACAGGATAATGAATTAATTAAATTGCCAATTATTCCACCGTATGCTACTAATAACGCTCATATGTTCTACATACTTTGCCCAAATCTTGAAGAAAGAACCCAACTTATCCAGCATTTAAAGAATAATGGAATACAGGGGGTATTTCATTATATTTCTTTACATCGTTCTCCTTTCTATGCCAACAAGCATGATGGTAGAATATTATTAAACAGTGATAAATTTTCTGATACTTTATTACGCCTTCCTTTTTATTATGAACTTACGGAAGAAGATTTAGCATACATCGTTCAAACAATAAAGATCTTTTATGGATACTAATCAAAAGACTACTATCGATGGTTTTACATGTTATGCACCACATCTGGCTCATCAAAATGAAGGTTTCCCACCAGAACATTTTGATAGATTAGCAGAACTTGAAGAAAATAATTATTGGTTTAAAGTAAGAAATTTGATTTTGGTACATCTCTCAAAAAAAATTTGCGGTGCAGATGAAAATAAAAAATTTTTAGAAATAGGATGTGGAACGGGATATGTGGGAAAGACTTTAAGAAAAATATACAAAAACTATGTTGGCTCAGAAATCTATTTACAAGGATTAAAGAATGCGCAAAAAAGGTTGCCTGATGTTCAACTGATTCAATTAGACGCTACTCAAATGCCATTTCAAAATGAATTTGATGTGATAGGTGCTTTTGATGTCATTGAGCATATACAAGAAGATGAAAAGGTCATGCAAAATGTATATCATTCATTAAAGCCTAACGGATATTTTATTATCACAGTGCCTCAATATCAATTTCTATGGTCTTATTTAGACGATTATGCTAAACATAAAAGAAGATATTCTAGAAAAGAATTAACAGAAAAATTAAAAAGAAATGGATTTGAAATAGTGTACAAAACATCATTTGTATTTACATTGTTCCCATTGGTTTGTTTATCTAGGTTATTGAGTAAAAATAAACCTATCGAGAAAGTTACATTAAAAGATATTGAAGCTGAGTTCTTAATTCCGAATTGGGTGAATAAATGTTTTTACTGGATATTAAAAATAGACTATTACCTTATCAAGCTACAAATCTCATTGCCTTTTGGAAGTAGTTTAATTACAATAGCGAGGAAAAAGTAATAAGTTATTTATGTTTGCCAAAAATTCAATTAACATAGCCTAAGTTTTAAAAAGTGCATAAAATCTAAAAAATTAATAAATACAATACAATGAATATAGCTTTAATTGGTTATGGGAAAATGGGTAGAATCATAGAAGAAATGGCTCTTCATAGAGGACATCAAATAACCTTGAAGTTAAATTCAAAGGATAATTGGAATGTAGATACCTTAAAAAATAGCAATGCAGATGTGGCTATAGAATTTACTAACCCTCATTCAGCTAAAAAAAATATCTTAAATTGTTTTGATGCCAATATCCCAGTTGTAGTAGGTACAACAGGATGGTATGAACATCTTGATGAAATAAAAAGAATATGTCATGAGAAAAAACAATCTTTGTTGTATGCATCTAATTTTAGCATTGGTGTTAATCTATTCTTCAAAATCAATGATTATGTAGCTTCTTTGATGAGCAAGTATAACACATATGAAGTCAGTATTGTTGAAGTTCACCATACTCAAAAAAAAGATGCGCCAAGTGGCACAGCTATCTCTATAGCAGAACAGATATTGAAGCACTATCCTGAAAAGAAAAATTGGAGTTCATCAAAAGAAGATTCTTCAATACATATTTCAGATAGAAGAATTGGTGACGAAAAAGGATTTCACTTAGTGAATTACACCAGTGATATAGATTGCATACAATTGTCTCATCATGCATATAATAGAAAGGGATTCGCATTAGGGGCAGTATTAGCCGCTGAATTTATAAAAGATAAAAAAGGGGTATTTCAAATGAAAGATGTGTTGGATATTTAAAGTATTTGGTAAAGACAACTCGAAATGATTACTTTAGATAGGTAAAATAAATTTACATCCTAATCGTTTTAATAATTTCATTTATTTTAGCCCTGAATGATTAAGCATTTTTTAAGAAAAAACATATTATTTTTTGTTTTTATACTTAATTTTCAATTTTTATATTCTCAAGAGGCATTTGTCAAGGGTATAGTTACAGATAGCACAGGTAAAGGTATAGAAGATATACAGGTAGTAGTAATGGAATATTCATCTTTTCAAACCATTACCAATAAAAAAGGCGAATATACTTTGTCAGTGCCTGCTAATAAAACCATTACTGTTGTATTTTATAATCTCAATTACAAAAAGTTTCAAAAAGTAATCTCCTTAAAAAACAATGAAACTATGACTTTGAATGTTTCCCTTTCTTTTCTAAATATTATCCCGGAGATAGATATTACATATCAATCTCAGCCTACTGAAATGCAAAGCATACAACCACAACTATTCTTTAAATTACCCTCTACATCAGGGAATATAGAAGATTTAATAAAAACTCAAATAGGAGTTACAAGTAGTAATGAACTTTCTTCAGGGTATTCAGTAAGAGGAGGAAATTACGATGAAAACCTCACTTACATTAATGATATAGAAATATATCGTCCTTTCCTTGTAAGAAGTGGTATGCAAGAAGGATTAAGTTTGCCTAATCCTGAAATGGTGCAAAGCATAAAATTTTCAGCGGGTGGCTTTGAGGCAAAGTATGGAGATAAATTATCTTCTGTATTAGATATTCAATATCGTAAGCCACATCAATTCAAAGGTAGTGCATCAGCAGGCTTATTAGTAAATAACTTGCATTTAGAAGGTACTAGTAAAAATCATCTTGTAGCATGGTCTTTTGGAGCAAGGTATAAAAGTAACCAATACCTTCTAAAAACCCTTGATACAAAGGGAGATTACAGACCTACTTTTTGGGATGCACAAGCTTTTTTTACTTTTAATTTTTCTCCTACTTTTTCTGCTGAATGGTTAAGCATATTCTCGGATAATTTATTTTTAGTAATACCCGCTACTCGCCAAACTGATTTTGGAACAGTAAATAATGCTGTGCGTCTTACCGTGTATTTTGATGGGCAATCTAAAATGCATTATCAAACACTTATAAATGCCGTTAGTTTAAAGTTTAAAATCTCTGAAAAATTAAAAATAAAGTGGATAAACTCACATTACTTCACCTCAGAACAAGAATTATATACAGTACAAGGACAATATCTTATAGACCAATTAGAGACAGACCCGGGAAGTGAAACCTTTGCGCAAGTTGCTTTTAACAGAGGTGTCGGAACATATATTGAAAATGGTAGAAGTAAGTTAAACGCTCATGTAGCAAGTTCCGAATTGAAAGCAACTTATCAGTATTCAAAGAATATTCAGACATTCCATGGATTGCGATTTCAGTATGAGCAAATAGATGATAAACTCAATGAGTGGAGATATAATGACTCTGCAGGATACAGCATTCCATACAGTCCAAATGAGATTATACTCAATGATGTGTATAAAACAAAAAATCAGTTACATTCCCTTCGTATTATGCATTATTATCAAATCAATTGGGAAAATAAATATGATGAAAAATATAAATGGTATATAACTTTTGGAGTAAGAGGAAATTATTGGACAGTGAATCGTCAATATATTCTATTTCCTCGAACGACTGTATCTTACAAGCCCTTATTAACAAGCCCGTGGTTGTTTAAGTTTTCTGCAGGAGTATATTATCAACCTCCATTTTACAGAGAACTGAGAGATATACAAGGCAATTTACAATTAAATGTAAAAGCCCAACGCTCTGTACACTTTGTATTATCGGCAGATAAAGAATTAAAATTATGGAACAGGCCATTTAAAATGAGTATGGCAGCTTATTACAAATATCTCGACCATCTCATTCCTTATGAAATAGACAATGTTCGCATCAGATATTTTGCAAATAATAGAGCTGCTGGTTATGCTACAGGTGCCGATTTCAGAATAACAGGAGAATTTGTAAAAGGGCTTGAAAGTTGGGTATCTATCGGTGTATTAAAAACTATGGAAAAAAGCCCCGACTATGTGCATTATATTTATTACAATAAAGAAGGACAAGAAATTATTCCCGGCTATACCTTTGATCAAATACCAGTAGATAGTGTTCAAATAAATCCTGGTTACATACCACGACCTACTGATAAATTAGTTACCTTTAACTTATTTTTTCAAGATTATTTACCTAAACTCCCCGACTTTAAAATGAATATGAATTTAGTATTTGGAACAGGATTGCCTTTTGGTCCACCCAATCACAAAAGATGGGAGCAAACAAACAGAATGCCTTTTTATAGAAGAGTAGATATTGGATTTGCTTATCAATTCATTAAATCCACCAGAGAGAATAAAACTAAAAATATATTTAACCATATCCAGGATGCATGGATTTTCTTAGAAGTTTTTAATCTTTTACAAGTTAATAATACCGTATCTTACACATGGCTAAAGGATGTAACAGGTAGAATGTATGCTGTGCCTAATTATCTTACAAATAGACAGTTAAACGTGCGGTTATATATCCAGTTTTGATATCAGTACATTATAACGGGTATTTTATTTGATATTAATAGTGATATAAAACAAAATCTAAGAGTTACCGTATTCCTAAAGAAATTACTAATGTTTTAAAAGACACCCTTGGTGTAAGAGTTAAAATAATAGACTATACGGATGCAGACAGTGATGAGAAACTTAATTTAGAATTGTCTAAAAACATGTAACTTATGTTAAAATCAAAATCATTTAAATCTTGTTTATTTAAAAAAACTTTCGTAAATTTGTAATCTAAAAACTGTGTTATGAAAAAAACAAGCATTGTATTTATTATTAGCTTAATGCAGATTATATCATTTGCTCAACAAAACAGCCAACAAATTATTCCATGTGCCACTTATGACGCGATGGAATATGCTTTTCAGCAGGATCCACAGGCTAAAGTAAGATATGAGGCAGCTCAAAAAGAATTAGAAGAAGCTTACAAAAATTATGAAGCATCTTTAAAGTTACACGAGGGTAAAACGGCTGCTTTTCAATATACCGTTCCTGTAGTATTCCATGTATTACACATGAATGGTCCTGAAAATGTCTCTGATGCTACTTTAATCAATGCATTAGCTCAGGTTAATAAAGATTTTGCTAGACAGGGTTCTGATACAGGAACTATTTATTCTGCATTTAAATCCCTTTATATTAATAGTGATATAGTTTTTATGCTTGCTCATAAAACGCCGAGTGGGCAATGTACCAACGGTATTGTACATTATTACAATACAAATACTCAATGGGTACAATCAGCTTTTCCATACCCTTATACCTGGAACTCTACGAAATATCTGAATATCTACATAGTAAAAGAAATTTGTTCTACGGCTCCTAATTGTAGTACATCTGGTGGTATAATAGTAGGATATACTTATAAACCCGGAACATGGTCTTCGGGTTCTTCGAGGGATGCGATAGTTTATCATTATCAATTTTTAACAGGCACTCAAGCAAGATCGCTTTCTCACGAAATAGGACACTGGTTGAATTTAAGTCATACCTTTGGTAATACGAATAATCCAGGCGTAAATTGTGGAGATGATGGAATTTCAGACACACCTGTAACAAAAGGATATTATAGTACCTGCCCAGGTGGCAATGCAGGGCCATTTACCGGATGTTCTAATCCCGAAAACATTGAGAACATTATGGATTACAGCTCGTGCCCAAAAATGTTCACAACAGGTCAAACAAATGTTATGAGAACAGCATTAGCATCTTCTGTATCAGGAAGAAATAATTTATCCTCTTCATCTAACATCACAGCAACAGGTGTAAATGATACAACAACTTGTGCTCCAACTGCTTATGGATATGCAAATTCTTATACTATCTGTAGTGGTGGAGCTATCACAGTAACAGATAAATCTTTCAATGGTCCAGTAGCTAGTAGAACATGGGCAGCTACAGGAAGTGCGACAATTACCAATCCTTCATCTTCTGTTACCACTATTACATTCCCTAATATGGGAGTACAGACAGTATCTTTAACTACCTGTAATTTTGCAGGGTGTACTACTTATACTTTTTCTGTAAATGTTTTAGATGGCACTCCTAATGTTACCGGAGCTCATATAGAAAGTTTTGAAGGAAGCACTTCAGCACCACCTAATTGGACTATTATTAATGGTAGTGGAGGTACCACCTGGCAAGTATATACAGGAGGTGGAGCTACAGGAACAAATGCCATGTATGTCAATGGTTCTCTGGAACCACCGGGAGTTCAAGAAACTCTTGAAACCCCTTCTTATGATTTCTTAAATAATTCAGGAGCTACTTTTACATTTAAATATGCCTATGCACAAAAAACTTCATCTCATGCAGATAAACTTATAGTTCAGGCAAGTGCCGATTGTGGTGGTACATGGACAAATGTTTATCAGCCTTCTGCTTCAGTTTTATCAAGCGGTTCAGGGGGTGTTACATCTACAGCATTTTATCCTACACCATCTCAATTCAAGCTATATACTTTAACCACTAATCCTGCTTTTACTCCTTTCAAGACTAAGCCTAATGTGAAAATAAGATTTATCTTTCAAGAAGATGCTAAT